>JACCDL010461393.1_pt1 | contig 110186 bp, 82 predicted proteins | sample 7441931 | NCBI WGS metagenome assembly JACCDL01 (sample SAMN15323437, study PRJNA562643) | freshwater metagenome | isolation source: river surface water | place: USA:Blue River Watershed | collected 2017-08-16
AATCTCTTTTTGATGCGGCGAGTCGATCAACAGGTGAGCACGTCGGCTCAGCTTGATCCCGGTGATCCGCTGTCGTTCATCTATCTGACAGATAATGCCGCTCGCGGTGAGAACGCAGGGTTTGAGACCAGCGTCAGTCGTCGTTTGTCGCCTCGTTGGCAGTTGTCGGCATCAGCCGGTATTTTGCGCACACGCTTTCTGGATTACGTGACGATTGATCGCGATCTGGCCGGACGAGAGCAAGCTCATGCGCCTCGGCAGCAAGGTGTATTGAGTGCCGAATATCGTCACGAGCGCGGTTGGTTTGCCAGAGTCGATCTGCAGCATGTCGCGGCGTTTTACTTCAGCGACAGTCACGATGAGCGATCACAGTCCTACAACTTGCTCAATCTTCGTGCTGGCTATGAGGCGGCGAGCTGGCGCTTCGATGTGTGGGTTCGTAATGCGCTCGACGAGGATTATGCTCAGCGGGGCTTTTTCTTCGGCAACGAACCTCCCGACTACCCCAATAAGTTATATGTGCAACTGGCTGACCCGAGACGTGCGGGCGTCAACGTGACCTGGACGGTGCGCTGAGTGCAAGCGTGGATTGATCAAATGCTGGCGACCCACTGGGCCGAGCAGGTGGCGCTCATCTGTGGGGTGGTCTACGCGGTCCTTGCGGTGAAGCGAATTCGCTGGGCTTGGGTCTTTGGTGCCGGTTCGTCAGCGCTACTCGTGTGGTTAGCAGCGGGAGCAGACTTGCCGCTGCAGGCCGTGTTGCAGGCCGTGTATGTGCTCATGGCGTTTTATGGGTTTTGGCACTGGTCGAAAGTGGCGCCGGGCGAGAAAGTGGTTTCGGTGAAGATGTGGACTTGGCGGCGACATCTTGTCGCTTGGTTGGTGATTGCGTTGCTGGTTTGGTTCGGCGCGCCACTATTGCAGCAGCACACGGCAGCGGCGTGGCCGCATCTGGATGTTGCGGTGACGGGGCTGAGTCTATTGGCGACGTGGATGACCGCTCGCGCGATCCTCGAGAACTGGGGCTATTGGTTACTCGTCGATGCGCTGTCCTTCTACATGTACTCCTCGCAAGGCCTGCTGTTTGTCGCGATGCTGTATTTGATTTATTTCGTCATCGCAATTTTTGGTTTGCGTAGCTGGTGGCGACAGCGTGCATGAGTGCCGCCAGTGATCACTCGCTGACGGGGAATCGTATCGAGTATCGAGCTGATCGGGATCGACGAGTGGTGCGTCGATACTGGAGCAGTGCGACACGAGCAGCCTGGTTGGGAGCGAGTCGTGAGGCAGAGCTCGCAGCGCATCGGTTGGCGGATCGAGCCGGGCTTGCACCACGAATCACGGATGTGGACCCGGGGTTGCAGTGGATCGAACTCGAGTGGGTCGACGGCGCGCCCGTTCGGGTAGACCCAGCGATTGACTCATCCACGCGATCTGCGCTGTGGAGCGTGCTGGCGCGCTTGCGCCATTTGGATCCGATCGGCGTACCGCATCTCGATGTGCCGAGCCGTGTCGACATCTTGCTAGAGCGACTGCGTCTGATCGAGCCGCTCGCCTGGTCAACTTGGGAATCTCGATGGGGCGAGCTTCGGCGACGTGCCGCTGAAAGCACCGCATCGACGAATCAGCTTTGCCTCGTCCACGGTGACCTGACTTCGGGTAACGTACTGCAAAGAACAGATGGTCGATTGTTCTGCATCGACTGGGAATATGCTCATGCCGGACATCCCTTAGAGGATCTGGCCGGGTTTTTGGTCGGGTCTTCGGCATTGCTGGCTGAATGGCAACTGGCGCAAACCACTGGAGCAGCGCAGCCTGACTGGTGGCCGGCGGCCACGTTCCATGAGCTCGGCTGTCACGGGCGCCATGAGCAAATTCGACTATTGAACTGGTGGATCGAGGCTCGAGGCGTGCTCGATGGGGTGTGGATGGCGCTCGCGGCGCATTCTGCTGGAAACGCGCGTGATGCCTAGGCAAACTAGGCAGCTCGGTTTCAAATCGAATACAGGATGAGCGAATGCCTACTTTGAAGGTAATTGATCGTGACGGTGTGGAGCACGATGTTCCGGCGCGATCTGGCGTGAAGTTGATGGAAACGCTGCGTGAGCTCGATTACGGCATTTCGGCCATTTGTGGCGGCATGTGCTCCTGCGCCACCTGTCACGTCTATATTGACTCGTCGTGGGTAGCCAAGATCCCCGCGCCGATGTCGGATGAGCGAGAGTTGATCGATGAACTCGCTCACCACAAAGAAGGCTCGCGCCTTTCGTGTCAGATCGATATGACCGATGCTCTTGATGGGCTGCGCGTGACGATCGCACCGGACGAGTGACGGAGAGTTCGCCGTGGATTGGTTCGTTCTGTTTCTCGTGGCTGCCGCCAGTATCGCTATCGCCCGTATCGTCTATCAGGTGCGGCGCACGGCGACGAGCCGAGTCGACGATTGGGATGCAAAGTTAATCGAGCGCCTTCGTCGCAGCGGGATCGATCCTTTTCAACCGTTGTCGATCGACTTTTTCATCGCGATGCCCACGATGGAAACCGCACAGCGCGTAGCGGCGGCATTGCAGTCGGAAGGCTACGCCACGGAGCTTCGTGAATCCTCTGAGGGTGGAGCACATCCTGTGAGTATTCATGCCGCCAAAGCCATGCACCTGCATGTGCCGGTCATTCGCGCAGCGTCTCAGCGCTTGCGCGAATTGGCGGAGGCCGATGGTGGTCGCTACGACGGTTGGGCGCCAGGCAAAGCCTAACGTTTTTCCGTTTGTCGCTTGACCGCTTCAGCAGCGGCTTCGATCGCAGCCTGATCACCGAGATAGCGACGGCTGCGCGGTCGCAAATCCGCATCGAGATCGTAGAGCAGCGGCACACCCGTTGGGATGTTGAGCTCAACGATTTCGTTCTCGGGCACATTGTCGAGCATCTTGACCATCGCGCGCAGGCTGTTGCCGTGCGCGGTGACCAGCACGTTCTTTCCGGCACGCAGTTGCGGTGCAATGCCGTGATCCCACAGCGGTTTCACGCGCGCCAAAGTATCTTTGAGCGATTCGGTTGCGGGTAACAGAGTCGGATCGATCCCGGCGTAGCGACCATCAAAACGCGGATGCCGCGGATCATCGATCGAAAGCGGCGGCGGTGGAATGTCGTAGCTGCGACGCCAGATCTTCACCTGTGCCTCACCGTGTTCCGCGACCGTCTGCGCCTTGTTCAAGCCTTGCAAGGCACCGTAATGGCGCTCGTTCAGTCGCCAGTTGGTGTCGATTGGCACCCACATGCGATCCATTTCGTCGAGCACGATCCATAGAGTGCGGATCGCTCGTTTCAGAACTGAGGTATAGGCGACGTCGACAGCAATGCCGGCTTTTTGGATTTCACGACCTGCGCTGGCCGCCTCGAGACGACCCTGGGGCGAGAGGTCCACATCCGTCCAACCAGTGAACAAGTTCTCCACGTTCCAAATGCTTTGACCGTGACGTACCAGAACGAGTTTTCCCGCCATTTTTGCCGTGCTCCCGCGAGGTTGGGGTGGATCTGAGGGCGCGAATGCTAGCACAGGGGTCTGTTGTTCTCGCCCGATAGCCGGGCATAGACTCGAGCGCACGGGGATTACATCGCGACGTTAGATCGCGGGAGAACGACATGAGCGCCAATCTCGAGTCCACGACTGCGGACCGCGGCGGTTTGAAATCGTGGTTCCATCGACCACCCTACATCGGCCTGATGGCATTTTTGATCGTCTTCGTCGTGCAGGCTCTCGGCCACACCGTGATGATCATGATGGAGGAAATTTGGCCAGGGCCCGGCTACGTCTTCGAGTCGGCATTTGCGCTCGGCGCGTTCGGAGCGCTGCTGCTGTGGCTCGGAATGCGTCACCCCAACGAGGTCTCGGCCACTTGGTACGGCTTCTGGGCCGGTACCTTTCTGTGGACGGGTTGGGTCGAATTCGCGTTCGTCTGGTCGGGTCAGGATCTCGGTGTTCCCGATTTGATGGATCCTTTCAAGCCCGGCGTCATTGCGACGAAGGCGGAATATCTCGTGATGATGTCTTCGATCGGCGTACTCGGCTCGACATTAATCTATTTCTTATTTAATAAAGAAACCAAATGCAATTTCTTCATTTGGTTTCAGCGTCATTTGAAGTTGAAGACGGGCAAGCCGAATCCACAGCATGAGCGTAACTTTGCGGCGATCACGGCACTCGAGACCGTCTATGTCATCTGGTTTTTTTATCTCGTGCTGCTATTTCTCTATCACAAAGATTTCGCAGGTGATCGTCATCCGGTGACCTATGCGGTCTTTTTCCTAAACGTCGTCTGGGCGGTCTATCTGTTTCGGCGTCTGATGCTGTTCTGGCGCGTGACCACGGCGATTCGCTACGGCATTCCGACGGCGATCATCGCCTGGAATGCCGTCGAGCTCGGTGGTCGGTGGCACTGGTTCACCGAGTTCTGGGAGCATCCAGAGGATTACGCGTGGCAACTATCGGCATTGGCCATCGGCATCGTGGCGGCAGCGTGGCTGGCTGCCCGCACGCCGATGCATACGAAGGCGAATCTCGATCGCCAGGCGTGACGACTTAGTCGGCTAGGCTTCGCAAGCTGTCCACGCACACCGAGAGTGCCGCGAAGTCGCTGGCCGTTCCAGCCGACACGTCCGACAGAGTGCGCTCCCAGCGCGCCAAGGTATCGCGTCGACTCGCCGACCAGCGCGCATAGTCTTGTTGTGCGATGGACGTGACAAGCGAGCGTTGTAGCTTGCGCACCGACTCACGCAGACCCGATCGTGCAATCGCTTGCAGCGGTCCTTCCACGACCAGATGGTCGATCCGCGATCCGAGCCAATCCAGTCGCAGCTTCTCACCGATCGAGAACCAATCGGCTGCGACAGAGGCGACAGAGCGCTTCTGCAGTTTGGCGAGTTCGGCGACATCGAAGGCGGCATCGCGCGCGATACCACTGGCAAGGCGATTGGCGAGTGTGGCGGGCAGACCGGCATCGACGTAGCGCTGCTCCAGCGAGGCGAACTCGCGTTTGAGATCGCCACTGAGGCTGCGCTGTACGATTTGTTGGAAGGATCGCACGGGTGCGCCCAATTCGGACACGGCGTCTGCGACGACCAACTTCGACTGGCGACGCAGCAACCACATCGTTGCGTGACGCAAGGTCCGCGCCGTGTCCGCATAAGCGGCGTATTGCGAGGCAGTCGCTACTCGATTATCCAGCGCTTCGATATCGCTCCAAATATCTCGAGCCTGTAGCAGTTCACGCGCAACGCTGTAAGCGCGAGCGACATCCGCAGCCGAAGCGCCCGTTTCCTCGCAGGCGCGCATCACGAAGCTCGGTCCCATACGATTGACGAGACTATTGGTGACGGCGGTCGTGACGATTTCTCGCCGCAATTGGTGGCGACGTACGTCTTTGTTAAAGCGCTGAGTGACGGCGGCGGGGAAATACCGCTCTACCTCTTGGGCGAAGTAGCTGTCGTCCGGCAAATCGGTATCGATCAGCTGTCGATAGAGTGAAATTTTCGAGTAGGCCAGTACGACAGCCAACTCCGGGCGCGTGAGGCCAAGTCCCTGCTTGCGGCGCGTGGCCAGCGTTTCATCGTCGGGAAGATTTTCAACTTGTCGATCCAGTTCGCCCTTGCGTTCCAAGTGACGAATCAGGCTCTGTAATTCGGGCAGGCGCGCCGCCGACTGCAGTTCCAGCGTCGAGAGCGCCTGACTCTGCAAGTAGTTGTTGCGCAGGACGAGCTTCGCCACATCCCCCGTCAAACGGGCCAGAAGTCGATCACGATCTGCTCGGCGCAAGGCGCCTCGCGCTTCGATCGCCGAGGTTAAGATCTTGAGATTCACTTCGACGTCGGACGTGTTGACGCCGGCAGAGTTGTCGATGAAATCGGTATTGATGCGTCCGCCGGCGAGTGCGTATTCCACGCGGCCGCGTTGAGTGCAGCCTAGATTGCCGCCTTCACCAATCACTTTTGCACGCAACTCACGACCGTCGACGCGCACGGCGTCGTTGCCACGATCGCCGGCTGCGGACTGAGCTTCATCACTTGCTTTGACGTAGGTGCCGATGCCACCGTTCCACAACAAATCCACCGGCATACGGAGAATGGCGCGAATAAGCTCAGTGGGTGTGACAGTCGGCGTGTCGATACGCAGCATCGATCGCGCCTCGGCACTGAGCGCAATAGATTTGGCGCTGCGCTCATAGATACCGCCGCCCTTGGAGATCAGCCGTGCGTTGTAGTCTGTCCAAGCGGAGCGAGGTAGGGCGAAGAGTCGCGCTCTTTCGGCAAAGCTTGCAGCGGGATTGGGATTGGGGTCGATGAAAATATGTTGATGGTTGAACGCGGCAATGAGTTGGATTTGCTGCGAGAGCAGCATACCGTTGCCGAAGACGTCGCCGGACATATCGCCGATTCCGGCGACCGTGAACGGCTCGCGTTGGATGTCTCGACCGAGTTCGCGGAAGTGTCGCTTGACGCACTCCCAGGCGCCCCGCGCCGTGATGCCCATTTTCTTGTGGTCGTAGCCCGCTGAACCGCCAGAGGCGAAAGCGTCGCCCAACCAGAAGCGTCGCTCGACTGCAATCGCATTGGCGATATCGGAGAAGGTCGCCGTGCCTTTATCCGCAGCAACGACCAGATAAGGATCGTCAGTATCTCGACGGTGAAGATTGGGCGGCGGCGCGACTCGTCCGCCGACAATGTTGTCCGTGAGATCGAGTAGTGCGTTGATGTACTGCCGGTAAGCGGCAACTCCTTCGGCCTGAATGGCATCACGTGGACCAGTCGGTAGTTGTCGCGCGACGAAGCCGCCCTTGGCGCCAACCGGTACGATGACCGTGTTCTTCACATTTTGCGCTTTCATCAAGCCGAGCACTTCGGTACGAAAGTCCTCGCGTCGATCCGACCATCGTAGGCCGCCGCGGGCGACTTCGCCCATGCGTAGATGCACGCCTTCGACTCTCGGGCCCACCACATACATTTCGTAGCGGGGGCGTGGCAGCGGCAACTCGGGAATGGCTTGGGGGTCGAGCTTGAAGGCGAGCACCGGTCGCCGTGCGCCGTCGTCGCTGCGCTGGAAGAAGTTGCAGCGCAGGATCGCGAGGATGACCGCTTGGAACCGGCGCAAAATCCGATCTTCATCTGCGTTGGCGATGCCGTCGAGTTGTTTGGCGAGGCGAGCCAGAATTTGAGTCTCTGCTTTCTGCCTCGCGTCTTTGCGCAAACTGGGATCGTGGCGCGTCGCAAAGAGTTGATACAGATCGGTCGCCACTGCCGCGTTCGACTCGAGCGTGCGTTCCATGTAGCGCTGGCTGAAGGTGATACCTGCTTGCAGCAGATAACGGCAACAGGCGCGCAGGACGTTGATTTGATGGATGTCGAGCGGGGTCGATAGCAACAGCCGGTTGAAGCCGTCGTTGTCGATTCCACCCTCACGCACGCACTGCAGACCTTCCAGTAATCGATCGCCATCAGCATCGACGTCAAACTTCGCATCGGCCTTCACTTCGATTTCAAAGTCCTGGATCGCGGTTTTCGACGAGTTTGAAGTCCCCACTGTCCACGACTGTTCGCCCAAGAGGCGTAGCCCAAAGTTTTCGAACATGGGGACGAGATCGGCGATGGGCAGACTCGATCCGCGTCGAACTAGCCGCAGATGCAAGGATGCGTTGTCGGTTTGGACGTCGCTCTCCGGTTGGTGAACACGCCAATGCATCGACGCGTTCGAGCTAGCGAGGTGTTCCATCGCTTCGATGTCTCGCAGCGATGTGGCAGGCGAGACGGCAGCTTGATACGCGAGCGGAAATAGCGGCGAATAAGTCTGAAATAGACGAGCTGCCGTCGCTGGGGCGAGGGCGCCTTGCAAGGTCGTGCGCAAATGATCCGTCCAAGTCGCCACCGCATCAGCGACTTCACTCTCGAGCGCCCCGAGTTGAGCCGCTGATAGTTTTTCCGCGCCGCCTCGGATCATCACGTGCAATCGGGCGTGATTGGAGAGTGCAATCTGAACTTGGGATTCGAGATCGCTGCCGCCACAGAGTCGCGCCAGTAGAGCCTCGATACGCAGCCGAACTTCGGTCGTGTATCGGTCACGCGGAACAAATACCATGCAAGACCAGAAACGACCGAGCGGGTCATGGCGCAGCATCACGCGGGTGGTCGGGCGATCGTAAAGATTGACGACGCCGCGAACGAAATCAACGAGCTCGCTTGGGGTCGACTGGAACAGTTCGTCGCGCGGCCAAGTTTCGAGCACGGCGAGCACAGCCTTGCCGTCATGGCTGCGGGGGTCGAGTCCAAAACGTGAAATGACATCCGATACCTTGCGTCGCACGACGGGGATTTCGTTGGGCGAGGCAAAGTAAGCAGTGGCCGTCCACAGTCCGAGAAAGCGATGTTCGCCGCGAACGCGACCCTGTGCATCGAAATCTTTGATAGTCAGATGGTCGAGGTGTCCACTGCGATGGACGGTGGAGCGTAAGGCCGACTTGGTGATGATCAGTGGGTCGGTGCTGCGCATCGCATCGCGCAGCTCACCTTGCAAGCTCTCCGTATCGGCGATGTCGGTCGCCTCTGCGCGCAAAATACCCAGGCCGCTGCGTCGGTTAGCCTGAAGACGGTCGCGGTGAGTGCCGCGTAACAAGCGCTGGTAACGATAGCCCAAGAAAACGAAGTGGGCGCCCTCCATCCAGTCGAGTAAGGCGATTGCTTCATCGCGCTGCTGACCCCGCTCGCCCCGCAACGGCGCTTTGGCCAGTTGTTCTATGGAGTCGCGAACCTTGGCGCGCATCGCCATCCAGTCAGTGACGGCAAGTTGTACGTGTCTGAGCGCCGTTAGCAGGCGTGTTTCGAGACGTGTTGTCGACTCGCTATCCCAGAGTCGGTCGATTTCGTATAACTGCCAGGATTCGGGTCGGCTTCGCTCGTCTGCGCTATCAAACGTCGATACTACGCGACCGCGCCCGTCTCGCCGCACGTGTAGCACGGGATGAACGAGCATACGGACCGCGACGCCAGCTTCTGCAAAAGCGATTCCGAGTGATTCGACCAGGAACGGTCGGTCATCGGTAGCAATGAGCACGAGGCTGCTGGTGTCGGACACGTGCAAGATTTTGAGCAGCGTCTCTTGAGCGCGTCGTTTATCGGCGACTCCGAAATGCAAAGCGGCGATGCCAGCCAAATAGGCGGCATCGCGTGCCGCGAGATCCTCTTCGCCGACACCACTGAAATAACGCCGCAGTAAATCGAGCGGCATCCGATCGGCTTGACCCTTGGCTGCTTTGACGATCTGATCGATTAGGGTCAGGCGTCGCTTGGGAAGTTGAGTCGGCATATCAAATCTCGTCGTGAGTCGGTGGTTGATGTGTCAAAAGATCGGCTTGCTGGGTCAACAGTTTCAGCAATCGATCGAGTTCGAAGCGTTGAGACTCGTCTAGGCGTTCGAGCAAAGCGCCCTCATACGCGCGCGCGATCGGAACGATTTCCTCGTAGACGCGCTGTCCCTGTTCGGACAGCCGAAGCTCGGAGCGGCGGCGATCGGTCGAGTGATAGCTGCGTTCTAGGCGGCCCTGCTTGATCAGGCGGGTGACGGCGCGGCTGACCGCGACGGCATCCATCGCCGTTCTGGCGGCCACTTCCGCAGCGGAGAGACCGGGCTGCATACCGAGCACAGCCAGCACTCGCCACTCCGGTATGCGCAGATCAAAGCGCTCCGTGTAGCGGTTTGCGATGGCGGTGCTCACTGTATTGCTGAGGACCGAGAGCCGGTAAGGCAGAAAGCGATCGAGTATCAGTCGTTCATTCATGATTTTCGATGGCGACGACACGCTGATTGATCGATCCGAAGATCGAACCACCCGCTGCATCGCGCATCTCTATTTTGACCTGATCGCCGTGGGACAGGAATGGGGTTGAGGCTTTGCCGTTGAGTAGTTGCTCCACCGTACGCTGTTCGGCGATGCAGGAGTAGCCAAGTCCTCCAGCAGCGATGGGGCGGCCGGGGCCGCCGTCGGCATCGCGATTGGATACCGTTCCCGAGCCGATGATGGTGCCCGCTGATAAGTGGCGAGTCATCGCGGCGTGAGCAATGAGTGCTGGAAAGTCGAAGGTCATATCAACGCCAGCGTTAGCGCAGCCGAAGTCACGACCATTCAGTTGGACCAACAAAGGCAAGTGAATGCGTCCACCGTCCCACGCTTCGCCGAGTTCGTCGGGTGTGACGGCCACCGGCGAGAAAGCCGAGGCGGGTTTCGACTGGAAGAACCCGAAACCTTTGGCGAGCTCGTTCGGAATCAAACCGCGCAGAGACACATCGTTGACGAGCATGATGAGACGGATGCGCTCGCGAGCGGCCGAGTCACGGCAGCCTTGTTCAACATCGTCGGTAATGATGGCGACCTCGGCTTCGAAATCGAGACCCCACTGCGGATCGCCGAGCGGAATATCCTCGGTCGGCGCTAAGAATGCATCGGACCCGCCCTGATACATCAGCGGATCACTCCAGAAAGACGGAGGCAGCTCTGCGCCGCGCGCTTTTCGTACCAGGGCAACGTGATTAACGTACGCGGAGCCGTCAGCCCATTGATACGCGCGCGGCAGAGGAGAGAGGCATCGGGTTGGATCAAACGCCATGCCGTCGCCTGCATTGACGCGACTGCTGAGTTGCTGCAATCCAGGCTCGACACGACGCCAGTCATCGAGTGCCGCCTGCAACGTCGAGGCAATCGAGCTCGCGTCGAGGCAGCGACTCAGATCGCGCGATACGACGACGAGACGACCATCGCGACGATTCGCGGCATCACGCAGGCTCGCGAGTTTCACGATTGTTGCTCCTTCGGTGTGTGCAGCCAGGCATTATGTTTCGGCGCCCGCTTCGTGACGCTCCATTCGGCGAGCATCGGTTCTGCATTCGCACGCGCTTGCGCTTCCTCTTCAGGCGTTGCGGTATTGCAGGTCAGCTCGAGTCGATGACCATTCGGATCGAAGAAATAGATCGAGCGGAACAAGCCGTGATCGGTGGGGCCGACCACATCGATACCGCGCTCGAGCAAATGTGCTCGTGCGAGGGTCAAGGCGTCGAGATCGGCGACTTCAAAGGCGATGTGCTGGACCCACTGCGGTGTGTTCGGGTCGCGACCCATCGGCGGACGGGTCGGAAGCTCGAAAAAGGCGAGCACATTGCCACCGCCCGCATCGAGAAATACATGCATGTAGGGATCTAGCTCGCCAGTGGATGGGACTCGATCCTCGGCAAAAGCGACGGTGAATGGCATCCCGAGCACATCGCGATAGAACTCGACGGTTTCGCGCGCGTCGTTGCAGCGATAAGCAACATGGTGAATACGTTTGACGAGACTCATGCCGCGTCGGTCCGCAATGCGCCCCGGCGCAGTTGGTCACGCTCCAATGATTCGAATAGGGCTTTGAAATTGCCTTCGCCAAAACCCTCATCACGCTCGCGCTGGATGAACTCGAAAAAGACAGGGCCGATCATGCACTCGGAGAAGATTTGCAGCAGTAAGCGCTTCTCACCACGAGTGTCTCCATCGAGCAGTATTCCTCGTTGCTGCAAGAGGGCAACGGGCTGCCCGTGACCTGGCAGACGTTCCTCGAGAGCCTCGTAATACGTTGCCGGTGGCGCGGTCATCAACGGCACGCCGCGGGCTCGTAGTCGATCCACGGTTGCGCATAGATCGCTGGTGGCGAGGGCGATGTGTTGAATGCCTTCGCCATTGAAGCGCATCAGAAATTCTTCGATCTGACCGCCGCCCTTACCGTCCTCTTCATTCAATGGAATGCGGATACGATTATCCGGTGCGGTCATCGCGCGCGATTGCAGGCCGGTGTGAGTGCCTTGGATATCGAAATGACGAATTTCGCGGAAGTTGAATAGCCGCTCGTAAAAGCCTGCCCAGTGAGTCATACGGCCGCGGTAGACGTTGTGGGTGAGGTGATCGATATGCGTGAGACCCACGCCTTCGGGGGCGCGATCGACGCCGGGCAAGAACGTGAAATCGATGTCGTAGATGCTGCTGCCTTCGTGATAGCGATCGATCAAATACAGTGCGGCACCACCAATGGCCCGTACCGCCGGTAAGCGCAGTTCCATCGGTCCAGTCGGAATATCGAGTGGTTGCGCGCCCAGTTTCAGCGCTCGCGAGTAGGCGTGATGCGCGTCGCGCACGCGAAACGCCATACCGCAGGCTCCGGGGCCGTGCTCTTCGGCGAAGTAGGCCGCCTGACTCGAGGGCTCGCTGTTGAGGATGAAATTGATCCCGCCTTGGCGGAACAGCGTGACCTCCTTGGAGCGGTGACGCGCCACGATCGTGAAGCCCATCGCTTCGAAGACCGGTTCGAGCAGGCCGGGTTGCGGGGAGGCGAATTCGACGAACTCGAAACCGTCGAGGCCCATGGGATTGTCGCGCGGCGAGAGGGTTTGGCTCATGGACGCCATTATAGTTTCAATTGAAACTATTTTGTCTCGTGGACAGGGTGGAGTCGGGCCCCTATAGTTATGCAATGTTGAGCAACTCTGAAATTAAGTACGATTCGGAGTTCATGGCGCGCGCCCTGCGTGCCGTGGCGGATCCGGCGCGTTTGCGCCTTCTGCGTCTGTGTAGCGATCAGCCGACTAGCGTCTCGGAGCTCGCCGCGGCCACGGCCGACAGCGAGCCGAACGTGTCTCGCCAGTTGAAGCAGTTGGCAGTGGCGGGTTTATTGCGCCGGGTGCGTCGAGGGCAGCGTGTCGAATACCTGCCCGTGGCCGAGGTCGGTTTTTCTCGCGACTTGTTGGGGCTACTGTTGCAACGACTCGACCCCGATGATGCGGCGTTGCGCGAGGCGCGTGCCCGGCTTCGCGCCATTGAGGTCGCTACGCGTAATCCAGCGCTGCTTCGAGCAGCAACGCATGAGTGGCTGCAGGCGGGTCGCCTTGGACGCACGCTGCGGGTGGCAATCGAAGCGGATTTGAAGCGCGATCTCGTCGGCGCACGCGTGCTCGCACGCACGCAGCATCGAGAGTTATTGGAGACGCTCTCGAGTGCCGAGGCGCGTTTGACTCTGCGCGCCCGTGACAAGCACGAGCTCGCGCTGCTGAAGGCGTGGTCCCAAGACCAATCATCGGAGGTTGAGGTCAGGGCTAACTCTGAGTTGCGACAGCAGGAGCGTTTCGAGGTCGTGATCGACCTGCCGCTTCCCGGCGAGGTCAAAGATGCCGCGCAATTGGCGAGTCTCATCTCGCGTGCTCGTACCCAGTTGACCGAGGATGGAATTCTTTGGGCAGCCATTCCATACGATCTGTTGGAGCAGGGGGGTGGCGCACCGCCGACGCGCTTGCGTGCGTTGCTGCAGGAGTTAGCCTTCGATTGCCAGTCTTTGATCCCGGTCGAGGCCGAGGGTCGTCATCTGCTTGTCTTCCGTGCCCGCGCTCGCGCTCGTAGAGCTGCGGTGACGCCCGCTATATCTCTGTCTGCCTGAAGCTTTATCTGCGTGAGGAGTGTGACGTCGATGTCGTCAAGTGCGATCAGCGTATCTTTTGAGTTCTTCCCGCCCGCCGATGCGGCGATGGAAACCACGCTCTGGCAGTCCGTGCAGCGCTTGGCACCGCTCGCGCCACGCTTTGTGTCCGTGACCTACGGCGCTGACGGGTCGACTCGTGACCGAACACACCAGCTCGTCAGTCGTATACAGCGCGAGACTCGTTTGACCGGCGCGCCTCACCTGACCTGCGTCGGCGCGACGCGCGAGGAGGTTCTGGACGTTGCACGACAATATTGGCGCGAAGGAATTCGTCACATCGTCGCCCTGCGCGGTGATGCGCCGCAGGGGGCAACGCAATACGAACCTCATCCCGATGGTTATGCCTACGCGTCGGATCTGGTGGCTGGCTTGCGCTCGGTGGCCGACTTCGACATCTCGGTCGCTGCGTATCCTGAGACGCATCCGGAAGCACCATCGGCCGAGGCGGACCTCGATAACCTTCGTAAGAAAATCGATGCGGGTGCATCTCGAGCCATCACGCAGTTTTTTTTCGATACGGACGATTACCTGCGCTTCCGCGATCGGTGCGTTGCGGCCGGCATCCACGTGAGCATCGTTCCCGGTATTTTGCCGATCACGCGTTTTCCGCAGGTGACCCGCTTCGCCGCGCGCTGCGGTGCAAAGATTCCGAGCTGGCTCGCTGAGCGCTTTGCGGGTCTCGACGATGATCCTGAAACCCGTCGGCTGATCGCGGCTAACGTCGCCATCGAGCAGGTGTCTCGGTTGCGTCATCACGGAGTCGACGAATTTCATTTCTATACGCTAAACCGCGCTGAGCTGACCTACGCGATCTGTCATGCGCTTGGTTTGCGTCCGACTACGGGTGCAGCATGAGTGCGGTCAAGGCTTGCGGTTGCGAATCGCACGGCGCTCACGTCCATCACCATGACAGCGCCATCGCGCACGCGGCTGCGCCAGGCGCCACGGCCGTGGCAGCGCCGTTCGCGATAGAGTCCCTTGACGAGCGCGCACGGGAGGAGCGAGTGCGTCGACTGCGCGGCTCGATCGATGAGCGTATTTTGATCATCGATGGCGCGATGGGCACGATGATCCAACGGCATCGTCTCGACGAGATGGGTTATCGTGGTCAAAGATTTGCCGAGTATGGTCGTGATGTGCGTGGCAACAATGATTTGTTGACGCTCACACAGCCCAAAATCATCTCGGACATTCATCGAGCCTATTTCGAGGCCGGTGCCGATATCGTCGAGACCAACACGTTCAACTCGACGACCATTGCTCAGGGCGACTACGGTATGGAAGCCTTGGTGCCGGAGCTGAATTACCGTGCAGCGCGCCTCGCGCGAGAAGTGGCTGACGAGGTGGCCGCACGTACGGGTACTCCGCGCTTCGTCGCCGGCGCTTTAGGCCCAACCAATCGGACCGCCTCGCTGTCGCCGGATGTCAACGATCCTGGCCTGCGCCTTGTGAACTTCGATCAACTCGTTGAAGCGTATTCCGAGGCGACTCGCGCTCTCGTGCTCGGCGGGTCGGATTTGATCTTGATCGAAACGGTCTTCGATACCTTGAATGCCAAAGCGGCGATCTTCGCGGTTCGCAGTGTGCTGGCGAGCTTGGGTCGCGATCTACCCGTGATGGTGTCGGGCACGATCACCGATGCCTCTGGGCGAACGCTTTCGGGCCAGACGACCGAAGCATTCTGGAATTCGGTGCGTCACGGTGATCTCTTCGCGATTGGTCTCAACTGTGCTCTGGGCGCGAAGGACATGCGTCCGTACGTAGCTGAGCTTGCGCGCATTTCCGACAGATACGTCTGCGCTTACCCGAATGCGGGATTGCCCAATGCTTTCGGTGAGTACGATGAAACGCCGGCGGAGACGGCGGCGATTCTGGCCGAATTCGCCAGCTCGGGTTTACTGAATATCGTGGGTGGTTGCTGCGGCACGACTCCGGAGCATATTCGTCTCATCGCTGAGGCGGTCCGCCCGGCGCGACCGCGTTCTCGGCCGAGTGTTCCCGTCAAATGTCGCTTGTCGGGTCTCGAGCCACTCAACATCGACGAGACCAGTCTCTTCATCAACGTTGGCGAGCGCACCAACGTCACGGGGTCTGCCAAGTTTCGTAAGCTGATCGAAGCGGGTGACTATTCGGCCGCGCTCGATGTGGCGAGGCAGCAGGTGGCTGCCGGCGCGCAGATCATCGACGTCAATATGGATGAGGGCATGCTCGATTCGGAAGCAGCGATGGTCAAGTTCCTGAACTTGATCGCAGCAGAGCCGGATATCGCGCGAGTGCCTTTGCTGATCGACTCCTCGAAATGGACGGTGATCGAGGCGGGCCTCAAATGCGTGCAAGGAAAGCCGATCGTCAATTCCATCAGCTTAAAAGAGGGAGAAGAGGCCTTTCTCGCGCAAGCAATCAAAATTCGTGAGTACGGCGCCGCTGTCGTCGTCATGGCCTTCGACGAAAAAGGGCAGGCGGATTCGATCACGCGCAAGGTGGAAATCTGCCAGCGCTCGTACGATCTGCTCACGGGGAAAGTCGGCTTTCCTCCCGAAGACATCATTTTCGATCCCAATATTTTCGCTGTCGCGACGGGAATCGAAGAGCATGCCAGCTACGGAGTGGATTTCATCGAGGCCACGCGCCAGATCAAGACTCGCATGCCACTCGCCATGGTCAGTGGCGGCGTCAGCAACGTCTCGTTCTCGTTCCGCGGCAATGATCCGGTGCGCGAGGCGATGCATAGCGTGTTCCTCTACCACGCCATTCGCGCCGGCATGGATCTCGGTATCGTCAACGCCGGGCAGCTAGCGATCTACGAGGATATTCCGCTAGAGCTGCGCGAAGCGGTTGAAGATGTGATTCTGAACCGCCGTGCCGATTCGACCGAGCGTCTGCTCGCGCTGGCCGGACGATTCAAAGGAGATGGCACTACTAAACGAGAAGCGGATCTCGAGTGGCGTTCGCTACCGGTTGCGAAGCGACTCGAGTATGCGCTGGTCAAAGGACTCGATGAGTTCATCGTCGAGGATACCGAGGCCGCGCGACTCGAGGCTGAGCATCCAATCAAAGTCATCGAAGGACCTTTGATGGATGGCATGAACGTCGTTGGCGATCTGTTCGGTGCAGGCAAGATGTTCCTGCCGCAGGTGGTCAAGAGTGCGCGGGTGATGAAAAAAGCCGTCGCACATCTCGTACCGTTTATCGAACGTGATAAATCCGGCGCTGCGCGCAGCAACGGCAAGATCGTGCTCGCCACGGTCAAGGGGGACGTCCACGACATCGGCAAAAATATCGTCGGCGTCGTTTTGCAGTGCAATAATTTTGAGGTGATCGACCTCGGGGTGATGGTGCCCGCCGAACGCATACTCGAGGTGGCGCGTCGCGAGAATGCGGCACTGATTGGTCTTTCGGGTTTGATCACGCCGTCGCTCGATGAAATGGTGCACGTCGCGCGTGAGATGCAGCGCCAAGGCTTCGATGTACCGTTGTTGATCGGTGGGGCGACGACTTCGCCTGCGCATACCTCCGTCAAAATTGCGCCGCAGTATCGTGAGCCTGTGGTGTATGTCAAAGACGCCTCGCGAGCGGTGGGTGTCTGTCAATCACTCGTGACGCCTGCGAGTAAGACGGTCTTCGCGGCCAAGTTGGCGGACGAGCACGAGCGTCGACGCGAGCAGCATGCCGGTAAGAGCGTCAAGCAGCCAGAAGCGACGTTGGTGGCGGCGCGCGCCAATCGACCCAAGATCGACTGGTCGGCATATCGGCCGGTGGCACCGTTGCGACCGGGCGTACAAGTGTTCGAAGGCTATCCGCTAACGGATCTGCTCGACTACATCGACTGGATGCCGTTTTTCAACGCCTGGGAATTTGCCGGCAAGTTCCCGGATATTTTGACGGATCCCATCGTAGGTGAGGCCGCAAGCAATCTATACGCCGATGCACGGCGCATGCTTAAGCAGCTCATCGCAGAAGAGTGGCTCGAGGTAAGAGCGGTTGTGGGGCTCTTTCCGGCGAACTCGGTGGGTGATGACATTGAGGTGTACGCCGGCGAGGACCGCCGAGAAGTCCTGACGACCTTGCAGCATTTGCGACAGCAGAAGGGCAAGCCCGTCGGACAGCCACACGAGTGTCTGTCGGATTACGTGGCCCCGCGCGATTCAGGTGTCCGTGATTACATCGGGGCGTTTGCCGTTACGGCGGGTGTCGGTATCGAAGAGCACGTAGCCCGGTTCGAAGCGGCGCACGATGACTACTCGAGTATTTTGTTGAAAGCCCTGGCGGATCGATTGGCCGAGGCGGCCGCGGAACACTTCCACGAGCGAGTGCGGCGCGAATTATGGGGTTATGCGGCAGCCGAACAACTGACGAACCAGCAGCTGATACGCGAGGAGTATCGCGGTATCCGACCGGCGCCGGGTTATCCCGCGTGTCCGGATCACACCGAGAAGGCGAAGTTGTGGTCGCTGCTTGATGTCGAGCGCAATACGGGAATTCGGTTGACCGAGAGTTACGCGATGTATCCAACCGCCGCGGTCAGTGGGTGGTACATCGCTCACCCGGATGCACATTACTTTGCGCTCGGAAAAATTGATCGCGATCAGGTGGTCGACTACGCCGCGCGTAAGGGAATGACCGTCGAAGACGCAGAGCGCTGGCTCGCGCCGAATCTCGGTTACGAGCCGTAGCGCGAGTCTGATCGCACTATGGGCGTGGTTCGGCGTCGTCGAGTTGGCGCAGGTAGGCTGGACCGCCTAGAGCGCGCATCTGTCCCATGATGCGATCGGTGCGTCGTAGCACGTAAGGCGAGGGTGCTGCGGCGCGCAGTCGCAACGGATTTGGTAACACCGCTGCCAGTAGCGCAGCCTGGCGACGCGTCAGTTTGGCGGCGTCCTTGTCAAAGAATTCTTGTGCGGCCGCTTGTGCGCCGTAAACGCCACGGCCGAATTGCGCGACGTTGAGGTAGACCTCGAGGATTCGATCTTTCGGCCACAGCGCTTCGATGAGTACGGTGAAGTACACCTCGAGACCTTTACGAACCCAGCTGCGACCAGACCACAAGAAGAGATTCTTTGCCGTCTGTTGCGTGATGGTGCTGGCGCCGCGCACACGTCTGCCTTTGGCATTGTGCTTCACGGCTTTGCGTATCGATTCGAAGTCAAAGCCTGCGTGGAACGGGAACAACTGATCTTCTGCGGCGATCGCGGCCATCGCTAGGTGCGGCGAGATCTCTTCGAGCGAAACCCAGTCGTACTCGTTCCGGTAGCGAAAGTCGCCATCCAACATGGCACCGGCGCGTGCCGTCAACATAAATGCCGATGTCGGTGGCGGCACCCACCGCAATAGCAAAACGACCACGATCGAGGTGGCGATCGTGATCACGGCGGCTTTTAGTAAGCCGCGAGCGATTCCAGCAAGAGTCAGGCAGCCGCCTCGCGAGTGACGGCGAGCATCACGACCTCGTCCGCCGGCACATCCGAGTGGCCACGTCGACGGGTGGTCGGGACCTCTGCAATAGCGTCCACGATGTCCATGCCACTCGTGACACGACCAAACACCGCATAGCCGTAGTTGCCAGGGCCATGATTGAGGAAATCATTGTCGACGAGATTGATGAAAAACTGGGCCGTGGCGCTGTGGATGTCATTGGTGCGCGCCATCGCGAGCGTGCCACGCAGATTCTCGAGGCCATTGGTCGCTTCGTTGCGGATCGGCTCGTGGGTCTCTTTCTGTTCGAGACCCGAGGCAAAACCGCCGCCTTGAATCATGAATCCCGGTATCACGCGGTGGAACAAGGTGCCGTCGTAGTGCCCCTCGTCGACGTAGCGCAGGAAATTGGCGCAGGTTTCCGGCGCTTCTTTCTCGAAAAGTTCGACGGTGAATTCGCCAGCGGTGGTTTTGAAACGCAGCATTAGAAGATCATCCTGATGTTCGGTTGCCATTTGGCAGCCATTGGCCCTCGGTCACGCGTTCGTGACCGGCTAAATCGCGGTGCGAGACTACGTGAGCATAGCCCCTCGCCACAAGTCGCGCGCGAACAGCGGACGCCTGATCCGCGCCATGCTCAAGGCACAGCCAGCCACCTTCGGTGAGATGGGCGGGAGCATGATCCACGAGGTGGTGTAACGCGGCGAGTGCGTCGGTCCCTGCAGTGAGGGCTAAGCGTGGTTCGAACGCAAGCGAGTCGCCGAGTAGCACGGGATCTGCCGAGTCAACATAAGGTGGGTTCGAGGCGATGATGTCGAAAGCCTGTCCAGCGAGCGGCTCGAACCAAGAGCCGTGCGCGAAGGTCACGCGATCGGCGACGAGGTGATGCGCGTTCTGCACGGCGATCTCGAGCGCTACGGCGGATACATCGACTGCAGTACAGCGCCAACCGGGCCTTTCGTGGGCCACCGTGATGGCGATGATGCCCGAGCCGGTGCCAAGATCCGCGATGCGGAGGGCTTGCGTTCGTTGACTGGCCAACGCGTCGCCGTGGCGAAGCACACGCTCGACCAGAATTTCCGTTTCAGGGCGCGGCACGAGAACGGCCGGCGTGACGACAAAGTCGAGTGACCAGAACTCGCGTCTTCCGGTGAGATAGGCGAGTGGTTCGCCGGCAGCGCGACGCCGCGCCCACTCGCGCAACTTTTCGATCTGCCCCCAGTCAATCGCACGTTCGGGCTCCGTATGCAGCACCACCGACGAGAAGCCAAGACAAGCGGTGATGAGATGTTGTGCCTCACGCGCGGCATCCTCACCCAGCGATGTGAGGCTATCGTGGGTTTCCCGCAGCGCGTTCTGCAGCGACATCGATTGCATACGCGTCAGTGTGACACGAGCAGCATCTGTTTCGCAGGCGCAGTCGCAGTCGCCGTCCTGTCGGGTTTGCTAAAGTGCAAGCGTGAAAGAGGTTCATCAGCTTGCACCACCGGTAGGGGACGTCGTTGCCTTGGCATACGATCGTTTCGTCGCAACTTTGCTTCGTACTCTGCCATTCTCGTTGCTGGCCGTTTTGCTCGGACAGTGGCCAACCGTCTATTTGCTGCAGGGCGGAGAGTCACTCCAACTGCTCGCGCCTAAGTCTGCGGGTTGGTGGGTTGCCATGTTGCTCTCGAGTCTGGGCACACTCTGGTGCTGGCTTGTCATTGCGCGACGCCAGTGGCGTCTCGATTCACTTTCGTCCGATGTTATTGCCGCAACGCGGGCGTTGCCGCGTTCGTTGGCGGTTCTGCTGATGTCGATGGTCTTGGTGGGTCTCGGTGCGCTGTTATTAGTGATACCCGGTATCTACCTGTTGATTGCGCTTTGGCCTGCGCTCGCTGTGTTGTTGGCAGAAGATTTGCCCGCGCGCGCGAGCATCGATCGCGCGCTCGTACTCGTTCGGGGTGCGTGGTGGCAGAGCTTGAGCGTGCTCGTCGTGATCGTGGTTCTGGTGCTCGGTTTCTTTGTGCTGGGCGCGCTAGCGGGGTTTGCATTGTCAGGTCTGCTGCCGATGTCGGTTGTGACCGCTGTGCTCGCCGCATTTTTCCAGCCTTTCGTCACTGCGGCGGGTTGGGCTCAGTATGAGGTGCTGCTAGCCCGTCAGGCCTCTTCTTCGGCCAGCAATTCGCTCTGATATTCCTGCAACAAGGGTTCGATCAGATCATCGAGACGTCCTTCGATGATTTGTTCGAGCTGATAGAGCGTCAAATTGATGCGATGGTCGGTGACGCGCCCCTGCGGAAAGTTATAGGTACGAATTCGCTCTGATCGATCGCCACTGCCAACCTGTAGTTTGCGACTTCGCGCCTGCGCCGCTTCCCGTTTCTCGCGTTCACTCGCCAGCAGCTTGGCTTTTAATAACGACATGGCGCGACTTCTGTTCTTATGCTGCGAGCGTTCGTCTTGACACTCCACGACGATGCCCGTGGGTAGGTGGGTCATGCGGACGGCCGAGTCTGTTTTGTTGACGTGCTGCCCACCTGCTCCGGATGCACGGAACGTGTCGATGCGCAGATCCGCCGGGTTGATCTCGACATCTTCGACTTCGTCCATCTCCGGCAAAATCGCCACGGTGACCGCAGACGTGTGTATGCGACCCTGCGCTTCCGTCTCTGGAACCCGCTGCACGCGATGAGTGCCGGACTCGAATTTCAGTTTCGAGAACACGCCCTGACCAATGACCCGGCAGATCACTTCTCGAAAGCCGCCGTGCTCACCGGGACTCTCGCTCAGGGTTTCCATTTGCCACCCTTGTTTCTCGCCGTAACGGGCATACATGCGCAGCAAATCACCCGCAAAGATGGCCGCTTCATCGCCGCCAGTGCCGGCGCGGATTTCGAGAAAGACGTTACGGGCATCGCGCGGGTCGACCGGAATCAGCGAGCGTCGCAACTCCAACTCGAGACCGGCCAATACCGGCTCTAATCGCCTGACTTCCTCTTCCCCCATGGCGCGCATCTCGGCGTCTACATCGGTGGCTAGAGCGGCTGCAGCGCGCAATTCCGATTCGCAGCGCCGGTAGATGTCGAACTTTTCGGCCATCGGTGCGAGGCGCGAATACTCCATCGACAACTCGCGAAACTGGTTCGAGCCGCCGTCGATATCCGGTGCGGCGAGCAGGCGACCCACTTCCTCGTAACGGTCGACCTGTTTCTCCAGTCGCTGCCTAATGGTGTCTTTCATGTTCGATCCGTGACGCCCGCGGGTATCCGGGGCAGCGCGATTCTCGGGGCCTGGCAGGTTGCTGACAAGAGAGCGGCGTGACGGGCTATAGTGTCTTTACGATGAGACTTCGGCACGGCTTGACGATGGTTGCGCTGCTTTGGGTTCTGGGCGGAGCCATGCCCGCGTCTGCTCAGCCAAGCGATTCAAGGCCAGACTCATCGGTTACCGCGAAACAGCCCGATTGTCGCTCGGCCGTCGAAGCGATGGTGCTCGAAGCCTCTGCTGATCGAGATCCGAGGCGTACCGAGCGTGCGCTCGACGTTGCGATGGCCTGTCATCACATCCCGGCGTCTTGGCAGATGGCGGCGCGCTTGTGGTCGCTCGATCCTGAAAACCCGGAGGCATTGCAGCGCGTTGGCATGGTCGCCCTGCAGACTTGGAAGATTGCCGAAGCGCGCGAGATCTATTCCTCTTTGCTCGCCAAGCCAGACGTGGAGCCGGGCAGGGCATTGGCCGACATCTTGCCGCCTCTGGCCGAGGGACCGCTCGCTCCAGCCGCGTGGAGGGTATTCGGGGCGCTACTTGATCGTGAAACGCTGATGCCCCAGACCCTTGCGACCTTGGGTCGTATGGCTTGCAACGCCGATGACCTCGCAGCCTGTGCCTCTTTGATTTCGCTAGCGCGCACTCGCGGTGGCGGTCGCGATGCACGCAGCATTCGGTTGGCAGCCGCAGCAGCCGCGGCACTCGGTGAAGAGAGCACGGCTTTGGAGGAAGCGTCTCTGGTAGCCCAGGGTGATCCGGTCAACCATCGGTTCGCGCAGATCGAAACCTCGATCACACTCGATCGCATCGATGAGGCCCGCGAGTCGTTACAAAAGATTGCCAATGCCGATGAGAACTCGCCGGATGCCCCATTTCGTCGTGAAGCGGAGCGACGTTTGGCTCTGCTGGCGCTCTCGCAAGGCGAATTGACGGAAGCGGAGCGTCTTTTCAGCGATCGCTTGCGTGCCGATCGCGGCTCAGCTGAATCTTTGTACTACTTGGCCGTCATTGCCGAGCGACAGGGGCGAACGGACTCGGCACTCAAGGCCTATTCGCAGTTGAGCGCGGCTGGAGCAGGGCTGCCGCCCCGAGTGCGTGCGGCAAGACTGCTGTTTGCGCAAGGTCGTCGTGACGAAGCACTCGCTTTATTTGACGCACTCCAGCATCCCGCTCGCAGCAATACCATCGAGATCGAAATTGCTCGCTCACGAGCGCTCGCAGACGCGGGCTTGAACAAAGAGGCGATCGAGAGCATCGAGGGCGCTCTGCAGCGTCATCCCGAGCATCCTGAATTGCTGTATCACAAAGCGGTGCTGCTCGATGGCATGGGGCGCAGCTCTGACGGCATACGCGTGTTCGAGTCGTTGCTGAAGATGCGACCCGACGAGGCCAACGTCATGAATGCGCTCGGTTACACGCTTGCCGATCGTAAGCGCCAATTGCCTCGTGCCGAGCGTTTGATTCGGTCGGCACTCGATCAGCGGCCGGACAACGCTGCGTATCTCGACAGTCTCGGTTGGGTGCTCTTTCGTCGTGGCAAGACGCAGGATGCGCTGCCTTTGCTCGAGCGTGCCTGGCGCCTCTCCAAAGAGGCCGAGATTGCGGCGCATTGGGGCGAGGCACTATGGGCGAGTGGTGATCGTGCTGCCGCGCGACGCGTGTGGGCTCAGGCGCTGGTGTTGTCCCCGGACTCGAAGCCGCTACGTAATGTCATCGAGCGATTCGCCGAGTCTCGATAAGTGCCGAGCATACGGGTGAAATCGCTATCGGCCGCATTACCTTGGCGGTATGGGCTCATTGTGCTGCTGCTGTCATTGTCGGGCTGCGTCAGTGTGTCACGTCTTTCTTTGCCCGCAGTTGATCTGCCTACCGAATGGGCTGCGCGGCAAGCGGCGTTGCAGTCGTGGGTCCGCTTCGACTTGCGCGGCAAGGTGTCGATCGTTCGCGGTGAAGAGAGTGTCGTGGCGGTGGTACGTTGGCGCCAACGTGGCGAGACCTTACGTCTCGGACTCGAGGGGCCGCTCGGCATGGGAGCCTCGGAATGGCGTTTTGATTCGACTCGAGCGAACGAGACACTTGCCGAGCTTGAGCGTCGACTGGGAGTCGCCTTGCCGATCGCCTCGGTGCGATATTGGGCGCTCGGCGTGCCGGATCCGCAGCTCGAGGTGCAATCCGTCGAGATCGATGCCGAGCGTTTGCGATCCTTGCAGCAGCAGGGTTGGTCGATTCGCTATCTCGATTACGCCCGTGTTCCCGGCGCCAATTTTGAATTACCTCGCCGACTGCAACTGGAGTCGTCGGAAGTGCAGGTGAGGATGTTCATCGACAGCTGGGAGTCGCTCGGGCGATGAAGACGACAGACTCGCCGCGTTGGTGGCCAGCGCCAGCCAAACTGAATCTTTGTCTGCATGTAACGGGTCGTCGAGCGGATGGCTACCACGACCTGCAGACGGTGTTTCAGTTGATATCTTTGAGCGATCAGCTGTCTTTCGAGCTGCGCGACGATCGGCGCATCATTCGACTCGACTATGAGGGTGCGACGGCAGATGCCCTCCGCGATGTCAGTGAAGACCAAGATCTGTGCGTCCGAGCGGCAGGCGCCCTGCAGCGGCGCACCGGTATCGCGAAGGGCGTGGGGATCCGGATTCGCAAATTCATCCCCGTCGGTGGCGGCTTGGGTGGTGGCAGTTCGGATGCGGCGACGACCCTCGTGGTACTCAATATGCTCTGGGATTGCGCCTTGTCCACGGACGAGCTGGCTGAGATCGGTATTACCCTCGGGGCGGATGTTCCGGTGTTCGTGCGCGGACATTCCGGGCTCGGGGAGGGGGTTGGTGAGCGTCTGACCCCGCTCCAGCTGCCAGATTCGTGGTTTTTAGTGATCCATCCCGGGGTGTCGATACCCACTCGGGATGTGTTCCAGGCTCCTGAATTGACACGAAATTCCCCCGTCCTCACAATACCCGCCCTTTTGGCTTCCGGGGGTCGGAACGACTGCGAACCGGTGGTGCGTGCGCGCTACCCCGAGGTTGCAGCCGCGCTCGACTGGCTCGGTCATTACGCCGCTGCGCGTTTGACCGGCACCGGGTCTTGCCTCTTCGCCCGTTTTGCCTCGGCTGCCGAGGCAGAGCAAGTGGCCGCGAGAGTGCCGGATGTCTGGCGGGCCTATGTGGTGCAGGGGCTGGCGGAGTCGCCGCTACTGCAGAGTTTGTAACGGTTGGGGTGTCGCCAAGTGGTAAGGCAGCGGGTTTTGATCCCGCCATTCGGAGGTTCGAATCCTTCCACCCCAGCCATCCGATAAGGTTCCCCGTCATCGGGGGAGGGTCGCTTGGACAGTCCGACGTTTGCGCTGTTTACCGGGAACGCCAATCCCGCACTGGCGCAGGAAATCGCCCGTCACCTGAAGGTTCCGCTCGGGCGGGCCATGGTTGCTCGCTTCAGCGACGCCGAGGTGAACGTCGAGTTGATCGAGAACGTCCGCGGTCGCGATGTCTTCCTCGTTCAGCCGACCTGTCCGCCGGTGAACGATCACCTCATGGAACTACTGATCATGGCCGACGCCTGTCGCCGCGGATCGGCCAAGAGCGTCACGGCGGTGGTTCCTTACATGGGCTACTCGCGACAGGATCGTCGTCCGCGCGCGACCCGTTCGGCTATCTCGGCGAAGGTCGTCGCGAACATGATGGTGGGCGCCGGCATTGATCGTGTGTTGACCGTGGATCTTCACGCCGAGCAAATTCAGGGATTCTTCGATATTCCGGTGGACAACGTTTACGCATCGCCGGTGCTACTCGGCGATGCCTGGCGCCAGCGTTACGAGAACATGATCGTGGTATCGCCGGATGTGGGTGGCGTGGTGCGCGCCCCAGCGCTCGCCAAGCGACTCGATGACGTCGAGCTTGCGATTATCGACAAGCGTCGTCCGCGACCGAATGAATCGAAGGTCATGAACATTATCGGTGAGGTTGCCGATAAGACGTGCGTTCTGATCGACGATATCGTCGATACGGCGGGGACGCTTTGTCTTGCAGCCCAAGCGCTCAAGGATGAGGGGGCTCGAAAAGTGGTGGCCTACATCACTCATCCGATCCTCTCGGGTCCTGCGGTGGAGCGAATTGCCAATTCGGGTCTCGACCAGCTGGTCGTGACCGACACGATTCCTCTGAGTGAGGAAGCCAAACAATGCCCGCGGATTCGCCAGCTTTCGGTGGCGGGTCTGCTCGGTGAGACGATACGACGAATTCGCGATGAAGAATCGGTGAGTTCGTTGTACGTCGATTGAGTCCGTTCTGGTCGCGGAACGGAATAACGTTAAATCAGGAGTTGAACATCATGAAGATCTCTTTCGAACTTGCGGCGGAAGCCCGCAGTGACGAGGGCAAAGGTGCGAGCCGCCGCCTCCGTCATGCTGGCCGAGTCCCCGCGATCCTTTACGGCGGTAAGGCTGAACCGCAGTCGCTGTCCTTCAACCACGAAAAGCTGCTGACGCTGATCGAGAACGAAAAATTCTACTCGACGATCGTCGGCATCAACGTGGGCGGCAAAGTGCATCCGGTCGTGGTCAAGGATCTGCAAATGCATCCGGCCAAGAACCAGGTGCTGCATCTCGACCTGCAGCGTGTGCTCGATAACGAGAAGATTCGTCTGCGCCTGCCGATCCACTTCAAGGGTGAGTCGGTGGCCCCGGGCGTTAAGACCCAAGGTGGTATCGTCTCGCATCGCTTGGCGGACGTCGAAGTTCAGTGTCTCGCCAAGGATCTGCCGGAAGAGATCACGCTCGATCTGTCGGAGATGAAGCTCAACGAGAGCAAGTACGTTTCCGATATTCCGCTGCCGGCGGGTGTCGTGGCGACGCTGGTGTTGCAGGGCAAGGATCAGGTTGTCGTCTCGATCCATAGCCCGCGTGCCGAAGAGCCGGAAGCGGCGCCGACAGCCGAGGCTGCTGCGCCTGCTGCCGATGCGAAGAAGGAAGAGGCCAAGAAGGAACCTGCGAAGAAGTAATCTCGCGGTGTTTTTTTCGGATGGAGGCCGCCTTCGTGGCGGCCTCCGTTTTTAAGGAGCTCGAATGGGCGCGCAATCGATCATGCTGGTCGTGGGGCTGGGTAACCCGGGCGAGAAGTATGCTCGCACGCGTCACAACGCCGGCTTCTGGTTTGTTGATGAACTGGCGCGTCGTCATGGCGGAGCATTCCGAGTCGAATCAAAGCATCAGGGTGAACTCGCGCGAGTGACTTTGACCGTCGCCGGTTCACGCCAAGAACTTTGGCTATTGAAGCCCACCACGTTTATGAATCGCAGCGGCGGTTCGATTGCTTCGGTCAGTCATTTCTACAAAATCACGCCGAACTCGATACTGGTTGCTCACGATGAACTCGATTTGGCCGCAGGTACAGTCAGGTTGAAGTTGGCGGGCGGTCACGGTGGGCATAACGGGTTGCGCGATACGATCGCCGCCATCGGTGCGGATTTCTGGCGATTGCGTCTCGGCATCGGCCATCCAGGACACAAAGATCTCGTGCTCGATTACGTGCTGCAGCGGGCATCTTCCGCCGACGAGCAGGCGATCGAGAGTGCGATCCATAAAGCGGCCGATGTGTTGCCTCTACTGCTTGAGCAGGGCGGCGAGAAAGCGATGACGCGTCTGCACACCACGAATTAAACGGGAACACACTCCATGGGAATCAAATGCGGAATCGTCGGACTACCCAACGTGGGCAAGTCCACCTTGTTCAATGCCTTAACGCGCTCGGCGATCGCAGCGGAGAACTATCCGTTCTGCACGATCGACCCTAACGTTGGTATCGTTCCGGTGCCGGATCCCCGGCTCGATCAATTGGCCACGATCGTCAAGCCAGAGCGCGTCGTGCCGACGACGGTGGAGTTCGTCGATATCGCCGGTATCGTCAAAGGCGCCTCGACGGGTGAGGGTCTCGGTAACAAGTTTTTAGCCAATATCCGCGAAGTTGATGCGATCACGCATGTGGTGCGCTGCTTCGTCAACGACGATGTCATTCACGTGGCCGGCAAGGTCGATCCGCTGGCGGACATCGAGACCATCAACACGGAGCTTGCGCTCGCGGATCTCGAAACGGTCGAGAAGGCTTTGCAGCGCGCAGAGAAAGCGGCGAAGGCCCAAGACAAAGAGGCCATCAAGGCGCGTGACATCATCAAGCGCGTGCGTGATGCGCTCAATGAGGGAATACCCGCGCGTGCCGTGGCGCTCGATGAAACCGAGCGGCCGATCGTTCGCGAGCTACAGTTGATGACCTACAAGCCTGTGCTCTACGTGGCCAACGTGCAGGAGAGCGGGTTTACCGATAACCCGATGCTCGCTGCGGTCGAGGCTTTGGCAGCCCGCGAAGGCTCTCAGGTGGTACCAGTCTGTGCAGCGATCGAGGCGGAGATTTCGCAGCTCGACGATGCCGATCGTGCCGAGTTCCTCAAAGATCTCGGTCTAGAGGAGCCCGGTCTCAATCGCGTGATTCGCGCGGGCTATACCCTCCTAGGTTTGCAGACCTACTTTACGGCGGGCGTCAAAGAAGTACGCGCCTGGACGGTCAAGAAAGGTGCCACGGCACCTCAGGCGGCGGGTGTGATCCATACGGATTTCGAACGAGGATTCATCCGCGCCGAAGTGATCGGTTTCGAGGACTACATCACGCTGAAGGGCGAGCAAGGCGCCAAAGAGGCGGGGAAACTGCGTCTCGAGGGTAAGGAATACATTGTCCGCGAGGGCGATGTGATGCATTTCCGATTCAACGTCTGATTCCGATTCAAGGACTGAAGCCGACATGGAAGCATTCTGGATCTCGACGGGAATCGTGGCCCTCGCGGAGATCGGCGACAAGACGCAGTTACTCGCGCTCGTGCTGGCGGCGAAGTACCGAAAGCCCGTTCCCATCATCCTCGGTATCCTCGTGGCGACTTTGCTGAACCATGCGGTCGCGGGTTACTTTGGTGCGTGGCTTGCAGCCACCATCGGCGAGCAGATGTTGAAGTGGATACTCGGCATCTCCTTCATCGCCATGGCCGGCTGGATGCTCATTCCGGATAAGCTCGACGACGAAGAAGAGAAGCCTGCGCGGTTCGGCGTGTTTCTGACGACGCTGATTGCTTTCTTTATCGTCGAGATCGGTGATAAGACTCAGGTCGCGACGGTATTTCTCGCCGCTAAGTATGCGGATGTGATCGCCGTCGTGGCAGGCACGACGGTCGGCATGATGCTCGCCAACGTGCCTGCAGTGTTGTTAGGTGAAGTTGCGGCCAAGAAGTTGCCGATGCGAGTGGTGCACAGCGTCGTCGCTTTCGTCTTCCTGGCGCTCGGTTTGGTGATCCTCTTTAATTAAGACTCGACCAGATTCGGCCTCAAACGAGGCCGAGTGGTAGCTCGGTCGTATTTTTGGTCTCCTCGATCACGATGCGCGAGTCGATCGACTGTACGCCCGGAATCTGCGCGAGTTTGTTCTGTACGAAGCGGTTGTAGTCTTCGATGGTGCGTGTCGCGACGAGCAGAATGAAGTCGATATCGCCCATCACGAGAAAGCATTGCAGCACTTCCGGGAAGCTCACCACTTTCTGTTTGAACTTCGGTAGCGACTGCCAGCCGTGACTGGCGAGTTTGACGTTCACGAAAACGAGTACGTCGATGCCGAGTTTTTTTCGGGCCAGTAACGCGACTCGCCGCTGGATGACTCCAGCCTCTTCCAGCTGGTTGATGCGTCGCCAACACGGCGACTGCGAAAGTCCCACGCGCTCGGCGAGCTCGGTGCTCGACAGGTTGGCATCCTGCTGGAGTTCTTTGAGGATCGAGATATCCTGAGGATCGAGTTTCATGGGTAAGTTATTCCTGAAACAGGGGTATAAAGAATAACTTATTTTTGAATCCGCGCTCATATGTGCGACTCAGCCATCTCATCCGAGGGGCGCTGCCGTAGTCTGCGTCTATGAGTAAACCGACCCTGCATATTCCGGCGGTGCCGGCTCGCCCTGGTGAGGCGCCGGATTTTAGTTACGTACATTTGGCGCCGGCTGGCGCCGCTCTAAGGCCAGATCCTCGCGTTCCTGTGAGGGAGACAGTCGAGCTCGCCGACTCTCTCATTCGCGTGCTCGATGAAGAGGGTAAGGCTCGTGGGGCGTGGGACCCGAAGCTCGAACCTTCGGTATTACTCGCGGGTCTTCGTGACATGGTGCTCACGCGAGTCTTCGACGATCGCATGCAGCGCACGCAACGACAGGGTCGCATCACTTTTTATGTCCGCTCCTATGGTGAGGAAGCGGTCTCCGTTGCCGCTGCGGCTGCGCTAGCAGAGACGGACATGTTGTTTCCGTCGTATCGAAATCAAGGCTTGTTCCTTGCACGCGGCGTCAGTCTGGTCGACCTGATGTGTCAGTTGCTCTCGAACACGCGCGATATGTGCAAAGGTCGACAGTTGCCCGTGATGTATCACTCCGCCGAGAAGCGTGTGTTTAGTATCTCGGGCAATCTCGCCACGCAGTATCCACAAGCGGTCGGTTGGGCGATGGCAGCGGCGATCAAAGGAGAATCTCAGCTTGCCGCTGCATGGATCGGCGAGGGCAGTACCGCCGCTGCCGATTTTCACCACGCGCTCACTTTTGCCAAAGTTTATAAAGCGCCTGTCATTCTGAATGTCGTCAACAACCAGTGGGCGATATCCACATTTCAGGGTTATGCCGGTGGTGAGCAACGCTCATTTGCCGCGCGCGGTCCGGGCGTCGGCATTGCCGGCTTGCGAGTCGATGGCAACGATTTTCTCGCCGTGTATGCCGCGACGCAGTGGGCAGCCGAGCGCGCTCGCAGCGGTGAGGGCGCGACGCTGATCGAGCTCGTGACGTATCGAGCAGGCGCTCATTCGACCAGTGATGACCCCTCGCGTTATCGACCGCGAGAGGAGTTTGGCGAATGGCCGCTCGGTGATCCCGTGCAGCGCCTTAAACAGCACTTGATCCAGATTGGCACTTGGAGCGAGGCGCAGCACGAAGCGCTTCTCGCCACAGTGGAGGAACAAGTTGCGACCGCCTGGAAGCAGGCGATGGCTTTCGGAACGCTCAACGAGGGAGAAAAGCTCGATCCGAAGCTCATGTTCTCGGACGTCTACAAAGAAATGCCGGCGCACTTACAGCTGCAATGTGCGCAGATGGAGAGCGGAATATGAGTGTCACCTCGACGATGAACATGGTGCAGGCGCTCAATTCGGCGATGGATGTGATGCTCGAGCGCCATGCCTCCGTGGTGGTACTGGGTGAGGATGTGGGCTACTTCGGTGGCGTCTTTCGCGTCACGGACGGATTACAAAAGAAGTATGGTGCGCACCGCGTCCTCGATACGCCGATTGCGGAGGGTGGCATCATCGGCGCGGCGATCGGCATGGGTGTCAACGGATTGCGACCGGTCGCCGAAATCCAATTCGCCGATTACATCTATCCCGCTTATGACCAAATCGTCAGCGAGTTGGCTCGCTTGCGATATCGAAGTGCAGCCGCCTTCACTGCGCCGCTGACGATCCGCACGCCGTGCGGTGGCGGCATACGCGGGGGCCAAACCCATTCGCAAAGTCCCGAAGGGGTTTTCGCTCATGTCAGCGGCATCAAGACCGTCATGCCATCGAATCCTTATGACGCCAAAGGTTTGCTGATCGCGGCGATCGAGGATGACGATCCCGTCATATTCTTTGAGCCGAAGCGTCTTTATAACGGGCCCTTCGACGGTGATCCCGACAAGCCTGCGCAGAGTTGGTTGGGTCATCCGATGGCCGAGGTGCCGCAGGGTTACTATCGGGTCGAGATCGGTAAGGCGTCGGTGGCTCGCGAGGGTAGTGCGGTCACCATGGTGAGCTACGGCACCATGGTGCATGTCTGCATCGCAGCGGCAGAGGCCGAAGGTGTCGATGCCGAGGTCATCGACGTTCGAAGCATGATGCCACTCGATATGGATACGATTGCGCAGTCGGTGGAGAAAACGGGGCGCTGTTTGATCGCGCACGAGGCCACGCGTTTTGCGGGTTTCGGTGCCGAGTTATCCGCCTCCATCCAAGAGCGCTGCTTTTGGAGTCTTGAGGCGCCGATCGAGCGCGTGGCCGGTTGGGACACGCCGTATCCGCACGCGTTCGAGTGGCAGTACTTTCCAGGCAAGCAGCGCGTTCAGCGCGGTCTGCGTCAATTGCTGAACATTGAGGGCTGAGCGTATGGCGCGTTACAGCATGCGTTTGCCGGATCTTGGCGAGGGCACGGTCTCGGCCGAAGTGATCGCTTGGCGTGCCAAGGTCGGTGACCTCGTCACCGAGGATGCTCCTTTAGTCGAGATGGCAACGGACAAGGCGGTCGTCGAAGTGCCATCGCCCGTCACCGGACGCATCGTGTCGGTCACGGGTAGTCCGGGCGAGAGTGTCGCCGTCGGTGCGGAGCTTGCCGTGTTCGAGACCGAGTCGGTGATCACACCCACGAGTTCGGTGGCAAGCGAGGTTTCGGTGCCCGTTGTGGTGGCTGATGCCGCACCGAAAGTAACAGCCGTCGTCGACAGAGCGCCTCGGCCTGTCCGTGCATCGCCGGCGACTCGGCGTCGCGCGTTCGAGGCGGGTATTGATCTGACTCAAGTGCGCGGTAGCGGTCCGGGTGGGCGGATTCTGCGTCGTGATCTCGATAAGACGTCGACCGTTGAGTATCAGGAGATCCCCGTCATCGGTGTACGGCGCGTCATCGCGCAACGTATGGCCGAGGCGAAGCGTCACGCACCCCACTTTGCTTATGTCGAAGAGGTGGATGTCACTGAGCTGGAATGGTTGCGTCAACGGCTCAATGCAGAGCACCGCGCGGAATGGAGTTATCTACCCTTCATCGCGCGCGCGCTCGTGAAGGTGCTTCAGCAGTTTCCGCAGTGCAACGCTCACTTCGATGCCGATCGGAACGTGATCAAGCGATACGGTGCCGTTCATCTCGGAATAGCAACGCAAACGCCCGACGGGCTGAAAGTGCCGGTGGTGCGCGATGCCGGTCGGGGTGATTTGCGCGCGCTGGCAGCCGAGATTCGTCGTGTCACTGAGGCCGCGCGCGAGGGTCGGGCCAGCCGCTCCGACCTAGGCGGTTCGACCATCACGCTGACGAGCTTGGGAAAGCTCGGCGGCATCGTCTCGACGCCGATCCTCAACTTGCCCGAGGTTGCCATCGTCGGTATCAATAAGGCCACGGAGCGGGTGGTCGTACGCGACGGCAAGATCGCAATTCGTCGTATGATGAACCTGTCTTCTTCGTTCGATCATCGCTTCGTCGACGGTTACGATGCCGCTGCCATGATCCAAGCGCTGAAGATGCAATTGGAGCAGCCGGAAACGATCTTTGCGGAGTGAGTGATGAGTGCGAGTCCCGTGAATGCGCCCTTCGGTAGTGTCTTAACCAGCCAGATGGCGTTGGCTTGGTATCGTGACGGGCGCTGGTCGTCCACTGAGATTCGCCCCGTGGGTCCGCTGGAGATTCATCCCGCTGCGCACGTGCTGCATTACGGCAGTGAGTGCTTCGAGGGCTTCAAGGCTTATCGGCACGCGGATGACTCGGTCCATATCTTTCGCATCGATCGACATCTCGCCCGCATGCAGCAGAGCGCCCGAGCCCTGGTTCTTCCCGAGCCCGATTCGGATCAATTGGCGTCAGCAGTGAAGAGCCTGATCGACCGTGTTCGCGCGGAGGTCCCGGCTGCGCCAGCGGCGTTGTATTTGCGCCCGCTGTTGTTCGGCACCATGCCAAACATCGGCGCGGCGGCACAGCCATCGAATGAAGCGTGTTTAGTCGTGCTCGCCAGTCCGGTCGGTGACTATTTTGCGGGCGGTGCGAAGCCTCTCAAGATTTTGGTTGAGGAGCAAGCCCAGCGTTGTGCTCCGCATTTGGGGGTCGTCAAGACGGGCGGTAACTATGCCGCTGCAATGGGTCCCACTCTTGCCGCTAAAAAGGCCTATGGCGTTGATCAGGTGCTTTTCTGTCCGGGCGGTGAGGTTCAAGAAACCGGCGCGGCTAACTTCTTGCTCATTAAGCCCGGTCACATTTTGACGCGCTCGCTCGATAGCACTTTCCTTCATGGGGTTACCCGCGACTCCGTGCTCACCCTCGCTCGCGACATGGGTTATCGAATCGAAGAGCGGGTTTTCGGCGTGCCTGAAATGCTTGAATGGGTGCGCGATGGCGAGGCAGCGCTGTCGGGCACGGCGGCCGTGCTCTCGGGTGTCGGTACCTTAGTTCGCGACGGCGCAGAGATTCGGGTGGGTTCGGGCAATATCGGTCCCGAGACGACCCGTCTGCGCGATGCGCTCGTCGCGATCCAGCAGGGTCGGGCGCCGGATCGGCACGGCTGGTTACATCGGGTTTAACCTGGGTCTGCGGAGCGACCGCCTGTGCCTTGACAGGCCTCGGGTCGCCGCCCAAACTGCCGCCCCCTTGAGGGTTGGTGTCTGCCCAACCCGGACGGCTTGGAAAGGTAGCTCAGCTGGTTAGAGCACGGCACTCATAATGCCGGGGTCGAGGGTTCGAGTCCCTCCCTTTCCACCAAATCCGACAAGTCACTTCGTAAAGCGTCAGTAACTTACTGTAACGTAAGGGTTTTGGTATCGCTCTCCGTAAGAGGTGACTCATGACCATGCTGCTCGTCGGGCTTGCGGTGTTCCTCGGTATGCACTCGGTGTCCATCTTCGCCCCGCAGTGGCGCGGCGCGATGGCTAGCCGCATGGGAACTTTGCCGTGGAAGGGTCTCTATTCGGCGGTGTCGATTGTGGGTTTCGCGTTGCTGTGGAAGGGGTATGCGTTGGCGCGTCTTGAGCCAATCCCCGTCTACGTACCGCCCGCTGGTTTGCGTCATGTGGCCGCCTTGTTGATGTTACCGGTGTTTCCGCTGCTGCTCGCGGCGTACCTTCCGGGTCGCATTAAGGCGCTCGCAGTCCACCCGATGCTGGTCGCCGTAAAGTTCTGGGCCGTGTCGCATCTTCTGGCGAACGGCATGCTCGCCGATATCGTGCTGTTTGGCGCGTTCTTGGCTTGGGCGGTGATGGATCGTATTTCGCTCAAACGACGGGCGCCCGCGAATACGCCGAGTTTGCCGAGATCTGCTATCAACGATGCGATCGTCGTGATTGGCGGTTTGGCGCTGTATGGTGTTTTCGTTGGCCGCTGGCACGAAGCTTTGATTGGCGTGGCACCCTTCGGCGGCTGATCTAGAGATCCAGCGTCAACTGCGGCAGCGGCTCGGTTGAAGTGACTTTGGGTTTTCTCGCGCGTCGCTCGGCCGGGCGATTGCGACTACCGAGTTTGCGGAATACCTCAGCAGCCTGTTCGCGAAAGTCCTCGCCCCGTCGATAGGCTGTCATTCGTTGTTTCGCGAGTCTAGCGGCCGCCTCATGATCGACGATCGGTGGCGGATAGTTCGTCGGTGGCGAGCTCATCAACCAGGGTTCGTGAATGAATTCTTCCGGGACGTCTTTGAGCTCTGGCAGGTAACGGCGGATGAAGCGACCTTCCGGGTCGTGATCGTAAGACTGTTTGACCGGGTTATAGATCCGAGTGGCGTTGATACCCGTGACACCCGATTGCATCTGAAACTGACTGTAGTGAATGCCGGGTTCGTAGTCGGTGAAGAGTCGCGCCATGAAAGCTGCGGTACGACGCCAATCAAGCCAAAGGTGATAACTCGCAAATGCCACCAACATGGCGCGCATGCGAAACGTAATCCAACCGTTCGCATGCAATGAGCGCATGCAGGCATCGACTAAGGGATAGCCGGTACGACCCTCGCACCACGCCTCGAACCAATCTTGTCTAAAATCATTCTCACGCATGCCCTCGAAAGCAGGGTGCATGCAATGTGTTTCGATAGTGGGCTGCTGTTCGAGTTTTTGCACGAAATGACAGCGCCAAGCGAGGCGAGATCCGAAGGCTTGCAGTTGCCTTGCCCATCTCAAGCTAGACGGGTCGCCGATGCCCTCGAGATGGTCGATACGTTTCTCGAGTGCCTTTTCGATCTCGCGTACCGACAGCGTGCCGTAGGCGATATGAGCGCTGAGTCGAGAGCAGTGGCGTGCCGACACGCCCGGCTTCGAAATCGTCGTCATATAGCGCTCGGATCGATCGCTCAAAAAACTATCGAGTACCTTGAGTGCCTCGCTGCGTCCGCCACGTTGTACGCGAGGCGTGCTTGGACCGAAGCGCGGGTCGCTGACCTCTGGTAAAGGTTCAGAGTGAATGCGCGGATCAAGTGGGGCGAACGAGATGGTGTTCGGGAGCGTTACCAATGCCTTCTGCATTCGCGCATTGCGCTTGGCGGCCCATCGGTCGCGATCACCTAGGCGTCGGATGACCCCATTCGAGGGGTACTCATGCCACTCTATTCCGCGTGTACGGCACCAGCCTGCCAGTCGCACATCGCGCGCATAGCTCCAAGCGTTGCCTGTCTCCTCGTGGGAATGCAGCTCGAACGGACCAAGTGATACGCGGATCGTCTCGAAGACGCGCGTGATCTCACCGCTTCGAATGCACAACTCACCGCCGTGCTTTTTCAGCGATTGAGCAAGGTCCAGCAGACTCTCGCGGATGAATTGCCAATGCCGCGAGGAGCTATCGGGTTGCGTCCAAAGGTCGGGTTCGATGACATAAAGCGCCAGCACTGGCCCTCGCGTTGCGGCCTCGGCGAACGGCGCATGATCCTTGAGTCGTAAGTCACGTTTGAACCAGACGATCTGCGTGATCAACTCGCCTGCGCCTCCTTGGCGTGAAGCATACGATAGAGCGCCGGTAGAACGAGTAGCGTCAGTAACGTCGATGAGAGAATGCCGCCGATCACGACGGTCGCCAAGGGTCGCTGTACCTCGCTGCCGATACCGGTATTGAATGCCATCGGCACGAAGCCGAGAGCGGCAACCAGTGCCGTCATCATGACCGGGCGCAAGCGGGTGAGGGCGCCGTTCACGATGGCATCCTCGAGCGACTCGCCGTCCTCACGCAGGCGTCGTATGAAGCTCACCATGACGAGACCATTGAGTACCGCGACACCCGAAAGAGCGATAAAGCCGACGCCGGCGCTGATCGACAGTGGGATGTCCCGTGCCCAGAGCGCGAGGATGCCACCGGTGAGCGCAAGGGGCACGCCACTAAAGATGATCAAAGCGTCTTTGAGCGATCGGAAGGCGAGTAGTAGCAGCCCGAGGATCAGCAGCAAGGTTGCTGGTACGACGATCAATAAGCGTTGGCTCGCGGATTCGAGTTGCTCGAACGTACCGCCGTAGTCAAGCCAGTAGCCCTCGGGGAGAGCCAGCTCCGCATCGAGCTTTTGCTGCGTCTCTGCGACGAGGCTGCCGAGATCGCGCCCACGGGCGTTCGCCGTGATGACGACGCGTCGTTTACCCTGCTCACGCTGGATCTGGTTGGGACCGGGTGCAACATTAATCTCCGCGATCTCACGCAAGGGCACGTAGCCGCCATCGGCTAACGGAATGGTGACTTGTCCAACGGCAGTGATGTCCGTTCGTAGTGACTCCGGCAGACGCACGACGATGCCGTATCGACGATCACCTTCGTATAGCATTCCGGCCTCGGTGCCACCGAAGTAGGTGGCGACAACTTCCTGGACCTCTGCGATCGACAAGCCATAACGTGAGAGCAAGTCACGCTTCGGCGTGATGCTCATGATGGGTAGACCGGAAATCTGCTCGGTTTTGACATCGGCCGCGCCCGTAATCCCGGACAATATTGCCTCGACACGTTCCGCTTGCGCGGCAAGCACGTCGAGATCATCGCCGTAAATCTTGATCGCGAGGTCCGAGCGAACACCGGAGATCAGCTCGTTGAATCGCATCTGGATGGGTTGCGTGAACTCGTAGTTGTTGCCGGGTACTTTTGACAGCGCTTGCTCAAGCTCAGCAACGAACTGCGCCTTAGGTTTACGCGGGTCGGGCCATTGGTCGCGATCTTTGAGGATGACGTAGGCATCGGCGACCGAAGGTGGCATTGGATCCGTCGCGACCTCGGCTGTGCCGATCTTTGCCAGTACGCGCTCTACTTCGGGCAGTTTGCGGATTTCGTCCTCCAGAGCACCCTGCATGCTGACCGCTTGAGTCAGGGACGTATCAGGAATACGCATCGCATGTAATGCGACATCACCCTCATCGAGACTGGGCACGAATTCACTGCCCATGCGCGAGGCAATCAGCAAGCACAAGGCAACGAGAGAAATCGCGATCGTGATGACGCTGCGGCGACTGCGGATCGCCCACTTCAGTAGTGGAGCGTAACGATCACTCGCCCACTGCATGACCGGATTATGCTTTTCGACGACCTTGCCCGTGAGCAAGATAGCGACCGCTGCCGGGACGAAAGTTAAGGAGAGGATCAACGCCGCGATCAATGCCATCACGACGGTGATGGCCATCGGCTCGAACATCTTGCCTTCGACACCCGTTAAGGCGAAGAGTGGAAAGTAAACCGCGGTGATAATGGCGACGCCAAACAGGCTCGGACGAATCACTTCATTGGTTGACTCGTAAACGGTCTCCAAGCGCTCGCGAAGCGAGAGTGGGGCGTCTCGATGCTTTTGTGCTTCAGCGAGTCGTCTGATGCAGTTCTCGACGATGATCACCGCGCCATCGACGATGAGTCCGAAGTCGAGAGCCCCGAGCGACATGAGATTGGCGCTGACTTGGTTCTCGACCATGCCCGTTACGGTCGCCAGCATGGCGAGCGGGATGACGAGTGCAGTGATAAAGGCTGCTCGCAGGTTACCGAGCAACACGAACAGTACGACGATGACGAGTAAAGCGCCCTCGATCAGATTTTTTTGAATCGTCTCGAGTGTCTTGTCGACGAGTCGGGTTCGATCGTAAACCGCTCGGACTTCAATTCCCGCGGGTAGGCTTTTCTGGATATCGCCGAGCTCTTTACCGACTGCTTGCGCGACCTCGCGCGAGTTCTCGCCGATCAGCATGAAGACCGTGCCGAGTACGACCTCGCGTCCGTTCATCGTTGCCGCGCCGGTTCGTAGCGCGCTGCCCCAGTTCACCTCGGCGACTTCGGCGAGCGTGATGGGCGCGCCATTCAAGTTGCCGACGACGATGCGCTCAATATCGTCTGGGTTAGACAATTGCCCCGGTGATCTAATCAGAACCTGTGCGCCATGCTGCTCGATATAACCCGCACCGCGATTGACGTTGTTGGCTTCGAGGGCGTTCGTCAAATCGTCGAGCGTGAGTCCGTAAGCGAGCAACTTGCTGGGGTGGGGTGCCACCACGAGCTGCCGCTCGTATCCGCCGATGCTGTTGACCTCGGTCACGCCACTCACTCTCGCGAGCTGCGGCTTCACGATCCACTGCATGGCGTCGTACAGATCGTAGGCGTCATATGGCTGCCCATCCGCGCGACGCGCCGCCGGATCGGCATCGACCGTAAACATGAAAATCTCACCGAGACCGGTCGAGATGGGGCCCATCTCGGGCGACAAGCCGGAAGGTAACGAGTTTTTGACCTTCTCGATGCGTTCGGCGACGAGCTGCCGCGCGAAATAAATATCGGTACCGTCCTCGAAGACCACCGTGACCTGCGAGAGTCCGTAGCGCGAGAGCGAGCGGGTGTAGTCGAGTTTCGGTAAGCCAGCCATCGCGTTCTCGACGATGTAGCTGACGCGTTGCTCGGCTTCTACGGGCGAGTAGCCGGGTGCCTCCGTATTGATTTGTATTTGAACGTTAGTGATGTCGGGTACGGCATCAATGGGCAATTTGAACGAGTCGTAAATGCCGAGAGCAGCGAAGGCCGACACCAGGCCGATCACGAGCCATCGTTGACCCAACGAGAAACGCAGAATGGCTTCTAGCATTGCGGCGCTCCGTTAGTGATCGTGTGCCGCACCGGATTTCTCGATGTCAGCTTTGATGAGAAAGGAGTTATTCGTCACGATGCGCGCACCGAGGCTAAGGCCACTCAGGATTTCCACCCGTTCGCTGTCTCGTCGGCCGATCTTCACGGGTTGCGCTTGGTATCGATCGCCATCGACAAGAAAGACGACGTCGTTACCACGCATCCTCTGTAAGGCTGCTACCGGAACGGTGATCGCCGCTGGTTTTTCATTGATCGTCACTTCAGCATTTAGAAATTGGCCCGGTGTCCACCGCGCGTCTTTGTTGTCGATAACCACTCTGACGGTTGAGGTGGGACCTGTCACCGAACTCGAAATAAGCGCAATCTTTCCTTGAGTCTTCGCGCTACCGTCGGCGGCGATGACAACGACGCTCTGGCCCAATTTCAACTTATTACGATCCGACGGGAAGGCGGCCAGATTCGCCCATAGCGTTCTCGAGTCGATGATTTCGAACAGAGCGTCAGTGCCCGAGGACTCCCCTGGGTTGGTTGATCGTTTGATGATGGTGCCGCCAATCGGCGCAGTGACCGCGTAAGTTTGCAGACTGTCGTCACTCTCGATACGCGCCAACGTTTGACCGGCCGTCACGGTATCGCCCGTTTCAACCGATACGCTCTTCACGGTGCCGGGGTACCGAGCCCGCACCACTCGTACTCGTTCGGCATTCGGTTCAGTCCGGCCGGTCAGCGTGAGGGTCTCGCGAATCGTACCGGCGATCGCAGAGCCAGTCTCGACATCACTACTTCGGGCCATCGATGCTTCAATCTGGACCTGATCTTCCGGCGAGTCAAAGTTCCATTCGTAGGTTTTCCCTGCGTGAGTCGCGCGTACTCGCGCCGTGTAGGAGTGCGGCTCTACGACGACGGAGCGCCCACGCAAATAGGCGCCTTCGGGTGAGAATTCCTGCGGGTCGAGTTGGCCGTCTGGCAGGCCGTTAATGCGTCTCAAGTCGACTCGAAGTTCGACTTGATCGGACGGCAGCGCTTTTCCGTCTAGGCTGGGGTATGCGCGAAAGTGAGGCTCAGTACCCGTCTCAAAGATAGTTAGCTCCAGAACGAAGTTGCCCTGTGAAAGGAGGCGTCCTCCATGCGGTCCACGATCAGCCTCGGCATGGGCATGATCATCATGGGCATGATCATCATGGACATGACCATGGTCGGAGTGAGACCCCGAATCGCCTCCGCAAGCACTTAGCGCCAGTACGAGCGCGACGAGGATCAGGCTGTATCGGATGTGGTTCATGGTGAATCTCCAGTCAGTCGTTCGATCTCGACCCGGTAAAGCTGTGCGTTGGTGGCGGCTGTGATGAAGGCGAGTCTGAGCGCGAGTTGCTCACGCTGTGCTTCGGTCAGTTCTATGTAGCCATAGCGACCGCGCTGCCATGCGTATTCGGTGGCTTTGACGGCGGCATCCATGCGCGGTAGCAGATCGTCGCGCAAAGCTTGCGCTTCCTCGACCGCATGCTTGAGGCGCGAAGCCAGCTCGAACAGCGTGGTACGCGCTTTGATCAATGCGGCCTCCCGTTCTCGCTCTACGCCGTCACGGCGCGCTCGTGCCTCCGCGATTCTCGGCTGCGCATACCGAGCGCTCGCGAGCGGCATGGAAAAGCCAGCTACGAGGGTCTGGTCGCCCGTTGCTTCGAGGCGTCGAATACCTGCGCTAACCGTGACGTTGGCTCGTGCTTGCGCTTTCGCCAGTTCAATCTCAGCCTCGCGTTGACGAATCTCAGTGGCAAATAAAAGAAAGTCGGCGCTATTAGCGATGCGTTCTGTTCGCTGCTGCAGCGCTTCGACTTTCGGCAAATTAAAGAGATCGACATCAATTCGATCAAAGTCCGGTTCGTCGGCGCCCCACATCGCAGCGAGCTTGCGTCGCGCAATCCGCACGCGATCTTCAGCCACTCGTAAGCCGAGCTCAGCACGCGATAGCTCGATACGAACCCGTACGAGTTCGACCTCAGGATCACGAGCGGCTTTGACCCGTCGTTCTACGTCATCTAACTTCCGCTTGGACGCATCGAGCCACTGCGTGGCCAGCAGTTGCTGTTGCTCTTCACTGGCTAATTGGATGTAGCGACGAGTCGTTTCGGCGACGACATCGAGTTTGGCGACCGTTTGCTCAAGTTCGAGAGCGTCCATTTGCACTTCAGCGGCCGTAATGCGCTGACGGCGCTGGTCGCCCAACTCGATGACCTGTGAAAGCGACAAGGTCGTCTCGGCGCCGTCCAAATCTCGATAGCCGCCCGATCCGAATGCATTCTCGGTCTGTATTTCTATGGTGGCTTGTGGGCGCAGGCCCGCGAACTCGATGCGCGCAGCTTGTTCCGCTTTGCGTGTCGGCAACGTCGCGAGATCGGGATTGGTGCCCAGCGTTCGCTCGACAGCCTTAGCCAAAGTCAGCGGTGCGCTTGCATGAGCCTCGACCGCGAGTGAGAGCGATGTGAAGGCGATGAAAAGAACGGTAAAAGCTCGCACGGGTATCTCCTGATGCTGAGAAGGACGATCGGACGGTCGCAGATAATCTGCGGCGCGTCGTCAACGAACTCAGCGGAGTGGCGGTGCTTGCGTGGGCGGCTTTATTGAGTAGCGTGGAGGACGCTCGACGATTCGCCGTGGCTGCAACGATAGTCGCAATGGCTTGCTGAACGAAACCGACAGGAGCAGCCAAACCGAGGGCAGCGCGATGGCAAGCGTGGCGAACATCTTCATGACGAAGGATTTCAATCCGTCAGCGTTCGAATCGCCATGACCGGACAACCCGCTCGTATCGTCACTGACATCCAGCGCGTAGAGTCCGCTGTGGGCGAAGTGCCACTCGAAATGACCATGACCGTGAGTCGAGTGAGCGTCGGTTCGGTGAGCGTGGATTCCCAATAACTGCGTCGCAAGCAGTGCAGCACAGCACCACCAAACGATTCGAATCGTTACGCGAGGGGAACGGACCACGCGCAAAGATTAGCACAGGAGTTCGCTTGCCGTCCTTGCAACATTGCGGCATCGTCGGCGCCCGATGACCACTCCCGATACGCTGCTTCTGAAGATTCTGCTCGTTCCGGCTCTGATCGCGACGGTGACGTTGGTGGGTCGCCGCTACGGTCAGCGGGTCGGTGGTTGGCTTGGGAGCTTTCCGATTGTGGCGGGCCCCATTCTGTTTATTTTGAGTTTCGAGAATGGCGTCGCATTTGGTGCTGCGGCCGCTCAATCGGCCTTCACCGCCATCGTGCCGGCGATGATCTTCTACGTCGTTTACGCCCGTTTGGCCGTTCGAAGCTCCTGGTGGTTCGCGGCGGCAATCGGGATTGTCGTCTGGTTGCTGGTCGCTTTTTTACTATGGCAATGGCAACTCGCGCTCGTGCTCGCTGCAGCGGTGGTCGTCGTAGCACTGTGGTGGTCTGCCAAAGCGATGCCTGCCCAGGACGTCGAGGCCCCGGTCGATGCGCCCGTGATGATGCCGCCACATCCGCTAGAGTTACCCGCCCGAATGGTGACAGGGGCGCTGGTCACCCTCGTGACGAGCGAGCTCGGCAAACTCGGCGGTGCATCGATCGGGGGTTTCGCGTCGTTGTTTCCGTCTATTGGTCTCGTCGTCGCAGCCTTCAACCATGCGCGCTCAGGCCCAGGCGCGGCAGTTCACTTCTTAAAAGGTATGACGCGCGGAATGTGGTCTGTCGGAACCTTTTGTCTGGCGTTGACTCTATCGCTGAAGTCACTTGGCTTGAGCGCGAGCTTTGCGCTGGCAGTGGTGATTGCCGTGACGACCCACGCCATATCTCGACCCCGCAATTGATATGCTAAAAGGAATGAGACCAGCACCCCATTTTGTTCTGATGGCAGCGATGGCTTTGACGCTAGCCGGTTGCACCACGGTCGATTGGTCGGCCGAGCGCGACCAAGCGTTGGCTGTGGCTGCTGCACCGACAGATCGTGAGCTCGACGTTGCCGCGCTACTGGCAGCCCCCCTTACTCGAGACGACGCGCTGCGGATCGCCATGACGCAAAGTCCCGAGATGCGCCGCTTGTTGGCGATACACGAGAGCGAGCTTCGCTCTGCGGCGATGGTCGGTCGACTCGCCAATCCGAATTTTTCCTATGAACGACTGCGCTCGGCTGAAGGCCTCGATATCGAGCGCTGGTTCTCTTTGGGTGTGCTGGATGTGTTGACCTTGCCCCAACGTCAGCGCGTTGCCTCGGCAGATCTCGAGGCAGGTCGGGTACAACTTGCTGCTGATATCGTCGATCGTATGACCGCAACTCGTCGCGCCTGGGTCGAGGCGGTCGCTGCGGTTGAAAAGCGTCGTTACGCGGAGCGTGTGCTCGCGAGCGCGGAAGCGAGCGCCGAACTTGCCGTCCGAATGGAGTCTGCGGGTAACTTCAACATACTCGAACGCGCTCGGCAGCAAAGCTACGAGGCGGAAGCACGGTCACGGTTGATTCAAGCACGACAGGATGAGCTCTCGACTCGCGAGTCCTTGGTGCGGCTCCTGGGCCTCAACGCAGATCAAGCTCGGGGGCTCACCCTCCCGACGCGGTTGCCAGCACTGCCGGCGACTCCAATCTCGACCCCGGAGGTCTCACAAGCCATCACGGCTGCTCGCCTCGATTTAAGACTCGCTGATGCCAAGTGGCGTGGAGCAGCGGCCGCGCAGGGTTTGACTCGTGTGACGAGTTGGACTGACGTATCGCTGGCGCTGCGCGAGCAAGAGACTCGCGGTTTTGAAGTGGAAATTTCTTTGCCGGTTTTTGATGCGGGTGACTTGCAGCGCGGTTCGGCCAGCGCTCGCTTGCGCGCAGCAGCGGCGGAACTTGAACAAACGGCGCTCGTGGCGTCGTCCGATCTGCGAGTCGGCTATGCGGCCTATCGCAGTGCGTTTGACGACGCACTGCACCATCGCGACGTGCTGGTACCGCTACGCAAATCCATCTCCGAGGAAACTTTGCTGCGCTACAACGGCATGCTCATTGGTGTCTTCGAATTGCTATCCGATGCTCGCGAACAGGTCGACACAGTGGTAGCCGCGATCGAAGCGAACGAGCGGTTTTGGCTTGCAGAGGCGGACTTGCAAGCATCTTTGCTGGGTCGACCCGGGGTGGAAAGATGACTTCCAGAAGACGGTTTTTCGAGTTGGCTAGCATGACCGGTGGTGCCGTAGCCGCTGCGAGCGTCGCGAAGTCGGCTCTCGCGGCCTTGCCCGAACCGGTAATTGAAACGACCGCGATGACGCGTCCGCCGTTGGAACCATCCTCAGGTCGGCCGTATCGGCCGGTCGTGACCCTCAATGGTTGGACTTTGCCGTGGCGCATGAATCGGGGCGTCAAAGAATTTCACCTCGTTGCCGAGCCAGTTCAGCGTGAATTCGCGCCGGGGTTCAAAGGGAATCTCTGGGGTTACAACGGTCAGAGTCCCGGGCCGACGATCGAGGTGGTCGAGGGAGATCGAGTCCGTATCTTTGTGACCAACAAGCTGCCGGAGATCACTTCCGTCCACTGGCATGGTCAACGTTTGCCGCCGGGTATGGATGGTGTGACGGGGCTGACTCAGCCTGGTATTCCGCCTGGCAAAACGTTTGTATACGAATTCGTCGCGAGGCGGCCTGGCACATTCATGTACCACCCGCATGCGGACGAGATGGTACAGATGGCGATGGGGATGATGGGCTTTTGGGTCACGCACCCGAGGGAAAAGCATCCCCTCATTGCCGAGGTCGATCGTGATTTCTGTTTTCTACTGAATTCGTTCGACATTGATCCGGGCAGTGCGACGCCGAAGATCATGACCATGCTCGATTTCAATATCTGGTCATGGAACAGTCGCGTTTTTCCGGGAATCGATCCGCTTGTCGTGCGTCACAATGATCAAGTTCGTATTCGTATCGGCAATCTCACGATGACGAATCATCCGATCCACTTGCATGGGCATGAATTTTTGGTGACCGGTACCGATGGTGGGCCAACGCCAAAATCGACCCGGCAATATGAAGTCACCCAAGACATCGCCGTCGGCCAGATGCGGCAGATCGAATTTTTGGCCGATGAGGAAGGCGACTGGGCTTTCCATTGTCATAAGAGTCATCACACCATGAACGCCATGGGGCACGATGTACCCACGATGATTGGCGTGAAGCAAGATGATCTCGCGACGAAGATCAACGATCTCGTGCCGGGCTATATGGCGATGGGCGAGCGTGGCATGGATGAGATGTCGACGATGCGAATGCCTATGCCGAAAAACACGCTGCCGATGATGATGGGCGAGGGACCGTTTGGCGCCGTCGGCATGGGCGGTATGTTCAGTGTGGTCAAAGTGCGGCGCGGTCAGAAGCGTAACGATTACTCCGACCCGGGTTGGTATCAACACCCGCCGGGTACTGTGGCATATGAGTTCAAGGGAGAGGTGCCGTCTGCGACTCGCAAGGGTAGTGCAGGCGGGCAGAGCATGCCCTTGACCAAGCCGGTCGAAGCCACGGTCAATGTGCGTAAGCCGCGAGGTCACTCCGGTCACTGAGCGCTGTGCCCCGGAGTGATCCTCGGATTTTCAATGACGGGTTAGAAGCGCAGCTTGCGCGTGATCATGACGCCGTAAACCATCGGATCGATCTCAACGATGCCAAGATCCGCACCATCGAGTCGGGCGTCGCTGTCGATGTCGATCCAACGCGCGTTGAGGTTGACCGCCCAATCGTCATTCATCGCAATGTCGACGCCGACCTCAGCTGCGATGCCGAAAGAATTGTCTAGCGACAACTGGGTGCCAGCCAGCGCGCCTGTCGTTTTCTCGTCGTAGAAGAAGGTGTAGTTGAGACCAGCGCCGACGTAGGGTCGGATCGTCGCATCCGGGGCAAAGTGATATTGCACGCTGACCGTCGGTGGCAGTTGGGTGATCTCGGCTGCCTTAGATCCGTCGGCCTTGAGTAGCACATCATGGGTGAAGGGATACGCGCCCAGCACTTCGACGGCGATGTTATCGGTGAAGAAGTAGCTGCCACTGAGGGTGAAGCTCGGGGCATCGTCGGCTGTCACCACCGGGTGATTGTTGGATTTCGGGTCGACGTTATGGGCGCCCGCGCGTATCAGCCAATCGCCACTGGCGGCTTGGGCTACACCGGTCGTCAATGTGAGGGCAGCTGCGACGATGGCCGGGATGCTTGTCAGGGTCTTCATGTTCACTCCATCTATCCTTCGATATGCCTCCCATGTCGGAGGCTCACCAGCAGTCTGCGCTGTCCCGCGGCGGCGGGAACTCCGGAAATCTCCGGAGATTTTTGCTTCATGTACGTATCTTCGACTCGGTATCATTCGCAACATGAACCTGCCTGATGACATCGATCCGCAAGAGACGCGGGAGTGGTTGGACGCCTTGCGCACTGCCGTGGCGAGTGGTGGTCGTGAGCGCGGTTTGTATTTGCTCACGCAGCTCGAGCAAGAGGCGCAGCGTCTTGGTGTGATGGCGCACGTCATGCCGTACTCGGCTTATCAAAACAGCATTCCGCTCGACGAGCAGGCTGTGCATCCCGGCGATGTTGCGCTTGAGGAGCGACTGACGGCGATCATGCGTTGGAACGCACTCGTCATGGTCGTGCGCGCCAACAAGGCCTACGGTGAGCTCGGTGGTCACGTGGCCACCTATGCATCTGCCGCAGAGATTTTCGAAACGGGTTTGCACCACTTCTTTCGGGGTCCTGACGCGGAGGGTGGTGGTGACCTCGTGTTCTTCCAGCCACATTCGGCGCCTGGCATTTATGCGCGTGCTTATCTCGAAGGACGCCTCAGTGAGGATCAGCTTGCGCGCTATCGACAGGAGGTCGGTGGCGGCGGACTGTGTTCGTATCCGCATCCATGGTTGATGCCCAACTTTTGGCAGTTTCCAACCGGGTCGATGGGGATCGGTCCGATCAATTCGATTTATCAAGCGCGCTTCTTGCGCTATCTCGAGCACCGAGGTTTTGCGGATACCTCTCGACGACGGGTGTGGGGCATCTTCGGTGATGGAGAGATGGACGAGCCCGAGTCAATCGCCGCACTGACGTTGGCGGCGCGCGAGAAGCTCGACAACCTCACCTTCATCATCAACTGCAATCTGCAGCGCTTGGATGGGCCGGTGCGCGGTAACGGCCAAATCATTCAGGAGCTCGAAGCGCTCTTCACCGGGGCCGGCTGGAATGTCATCAAGGTTTTGTGGGGCTCGGATTGGGATGCGCTATTCGCGCGTGACAAGAACCACGCCTTGCTGAAAGCATTTTCACAGACCGTTGACGGGCAGTATCAAACTTTGGGCGCCAACGACGGTGCTTATAACCAGGAGAAGTTTTTCGGTCTCGATCCGGAATTGCGCGCGCTGGTAGCGCACATGTCCTTGGCTGAAATCGATGCGCTCAAGCGCGGTGGCCACGATCCACGCAAGCTGTACGCGGCCTTCGCGGCTGCTGCTTCGCATCGTGGGCAGCCGACGGTCATACTCGCGAAGACCAAAAAGGGTTACGGCATGGGGCGTGCGGGTGAGTCTCGTATGACCGCGCATCAAGAAAAGAAACTCGACCTCGAAGCCTTGCTCGAGTTTCGCGATCGCTTCAATTTGCCCCTGTCGGATGCGCAGGTCACGGAGTTGCAGTTCTATCGTCCGGCGGATGATAGCGTCGAGATGCGCTATCTGCGTGAGCGTCGTGCAGCCTTGGGTGGGCCGTTGCCACAGCGGCGCAGCATCGCGAGCACTTTGCCGGTGCCCGCACTCCAGAGTTATGCCCAATTCGCGCTCGAGGCCGATGGCAAGGAAATGTCGACGACGATGGCGCTCGTTCGATTGATGGGCAACTTGCTGCGCGACCGCACGCTCGGTCCGAAGCTCGTGCCGATCGTGGCGGACGAGGCGCGCACCTTCGGCATGGCGAGTCTCTTTAGACAAATCGGCATCTACTCGCCGCTTGGTCAGTTGTATGAGCCGGAGGATGCAGGCTCTTTGCTCTCCTACCGAGAGAGTCGTGACGGTCAGCTGCTCGAGGAGGGCATCACCGAAGCGGGCGCGCTGTCGTCGTGGTTGGCGGCGGCGACGAGTTACAGCGTGCACGGCGTCACGCTGCTACCGATCTATATCTACTACTCCATTTTCGGCTTCCAGCGCGTGGGCGATCTGATCTGGGCCGCTGCCGATCAGCGTGCACGAGGATTTTTGGTGGGCGCGACTTCCGGTCGTACGACCTTAGGAGGGGAAGGCTTGCAGCATCAGGATGGCTCGAGCCATCTCGTGGCCGCCACGATCCCCAACTGCCGCGCTTACGACCCGGCGTTCGCAGGTGAGCTGGCGGTGATCCTCGACTATGGGGCGCGACGCCTGCTCGAGCAGCAGTGCGATGAGTTTTATTACCTCACGGTCATGAACGAGAACTACGCGCAGCCTTCGCTGCCGAGCGGTGCCGCCGAAGGGGTCATTCGCGGGATGTATCGCTACGGCTGTTTCGAAGCAGAGGCGGCCGCAAAGACCCCTGCGGTGATGGCTCCGCTGCGTTTGCTCGGGGCAGGTGCCATCCTGCGAGAAGTCATCGCGGCAGCAGAATGCCTTGCCAAAGATTTCGGCATCGCAAGCGAAGTGTGGAGTGTTACGAGTTTTAGTGAACTCTCTCGCGAGGCGGCGGAGTGCGAACGTTGGAATCGTTTGCATCCGCTCGAGCCCGCCCGGGTGAGTCACCTCGAACAATGCCTCGCCGGTGAGGCGCCCATCGTGGCGGCAAGTGACTACGTTCGGGCCGTTCCACAATTAATCTCGAGCTATTTGCCGGGACGTCGCTTCGTGACGCTGGGCACTGATGGCTTTGGGCGCAGTGATACGCGATCGGCCCTACGACACTTTTTCGAGGTTGATCGCGCGAGCATCGTTTTGGCAGCGCTGCAGTCGCTCGTCGACGCCGGCAGTCTCGAGCGCGCTCAGCTGGCAGCGGCGATCGAGCGTCTTCAGTTGCCAACGGAGCGCACAGCGAGCTGGCGACAGTAGCCGACCGCGCTCAGTCGAGTGTCAACAACGCGGCATTACCGCCCGTCGCGGTCGTGTTCACCGTCAGGACTCGCTCGGTCGTGAAACGCAGCAGATAGTGCGGGCCGCCTGCTTTTGGGCCGGTGCCTGAGAGTCCGGTGCCACCGAAGGGCTGTACGCCGACCACCGCGCCAATCATGTTGCGATTGACGTAAACGTTGCCGGCGAGCGTAGCCTCGAACAGTGCTTGTTGCGTGCCCTCGAGTCGCGTCTGGATGCCGAGCGTCAAACCGTAACCGTTTGCGCGCAAATCTTCGAGCAGACTCGGCAGCTCCTCGGTTCGATAGCGCACGACGTGTAGAACCGGCCCAAAGGCCTCGCGATCGAGTTCGGCGACCGAATCGATTTCGATCAAGGCCGGAGCGACGAAGCGATCTCGCGCGACCGACCCTGTGGTCGCAGGGATCGTCGTTCTTTTTCGCAAGCGCCCGCGTTGACCCATCCGTTCGATATGCTGCTCGAGATCGCGTGCTGCCGCGGCGGTGATCACCGGGCCCACATCCGTCGTCAACTCGCTCGGATCGCCAACGACAAGCGTTTCCATGGCGCCTTCGAGCATATCGAGGATGCGATCGGCACAGTCCTGTTGCAGACACAAGACGCGCAGTGCGGAGCAACGCTGACCGGCGCTGCCGAACGCCGAGCTCATCACATCGTCGACAACTTGCTCAGTCAGAGCAGTGGAATCGACGATCATCGCGTTGATGCCACCTGTTTCCGCGATGAGCGGCAAAATTGCCCCTTCACGCGAGGCGAGCGTGCGATTCAACCATTGCGCCGTTCGCGTCGACCCGGTGAAGACGACTCCAGCCAAGCTGCGATCTCGTAGTGCGACCTCGCCGAATTCTTTGCCGATCATGGGCAGTACATGTAGCGCATCGCGTGGTAAGCCTGCGCGATACAACAGGTCGCACATAGCCAGAGCGATCTCCGGCGTCGTTTCAGCCGGCTTTGCGATGACGGTGTTGCCGGTCACCAACGCCGCAACCACTTGTCCCGTGAAGATCGCGAGCGGAAAGTTCCAAGGACTGATGCTGCACCAGACGCCCCGCGGAACATGACTGAGCTCGTTGCGCTCACCGGTCGGACCATCGAGCGAGACGGCCGAACCTTGTAGTTCTCTGGCCGTTTTCGCGTAGTAGCGACAGAAGTCGATGGTTTCGCGAACCTCTGCAACCGCATCGCTCGCTGTTTTTCCCGCCTCGGCGGCGAGTAGCGCGATAAACGTGTCTCGTGACTGCTCGAGTAAATCGGCCGCACGCTCGAGGATGTCGGCGCGCGCGGTAACGGGTCGCCTGCGCCAATCGATGAAGGCAGCGCTCGCCGCTCGAAAAGCGCTTTCGACTGCTTGCGGTGTGACGTAGCGACTGGCAGGCGAGGGCAGTGCGGGCGAGTCGTGCAGACAGCGCTGCAGATCATCGATACTCGAGCGACGACCGAAATCAATACCGCTCGAGTTTCGTCGGGATGCTCCGTAGAGCCCGGCGGGCAATGGAATTCGATCGTGTTCGACCGTCGTGAGCGCATCGATTTCGCTAATGGGATCTGACACCACCTGCTCGACGGGCACGCGTTCATCCATGAAGCGATTGACGAAAGACGTGTTCGCACCGTTCTCGAGTAGCCGTCGGACCAGATAGGCGAGCAAATCCGCATGCGGTCCAACCGGCGCGTAAACTCGAACGCGCGGCAGATCACTCAATTGGCGACGTGCCTCGTCGTAGAGCAGCGTTCCCATGCCGTGCAAGCGCTGAAACTCAAAGTCGACCGGGGCATTGCTCGTGTCGCGGCGGCTGCGTGCCAACCCGAGCACGGCGGCGATGGTGTGCGCATTGTGGGTCGCAAACTGTGGATAGATGATATCGCACGCCTCTAGCAGGGCACGTGCGCAAGCAAGATAGGACACGTCAGTCGAGCACTTGCGGGTGTAGAGCGGATACTCAGCGAGTCCGCGCTCCTGTGCTCGCTTGATTTCGCTGTCCCAGTACGCGCCTTTGACGAGTCGCACCGTCAATGGGCGTCGATGCGATCGCGCCAGATCGGTAACGTGCTCGATGACCGCCATGGCGCGACGGCCATAGGCTTGGACGGCAAGACCAAGCCCGCGCCAATTGCGCGTGTCCGGATCGTTAACGAGCGCGGCGAAGATCTCCAGCGAGATCTCGAGGCGATCTTGTTCCTCCGCATCGATCGTTAGGCCGATATCGTGCGCAGCGGCGAGCCGCGCAAGATCCCGCGCCCGCGGAATCAAGCGATCGATGACGCGCTCGCGATGAATCGCCGAATAGCGCGGATCGAGTGCGGAGAGTTTGATCGAGATGGATGATCTTTCGTGTAGTGAGTCATTTGTCTTTGGGCTTCGATTGGAGACGCTATTGCCAATCTGCTCGATGGCGTCGACATACGAATCGAAGTAACGTTGGGCGTCGCGATCGGTGCGTGCCCCTTCACCGAGCATGTCGAACGAACAGAGCGCGAGACTCGAGTCTGAGCTTGAGCGTTTCAGCGCTTCTTCGATGTCGCGACCGACGACGAATTCGCTGCCGATGATTTTCATCGCTCGACGCAGTGCTTGGCGCACCAAGGGCTCGCTCGCTCGTTGGGTCAGACTGCGCAACCAGCCGTTGGCGTTGCCACGCAGTTCATCCGGCAACTCCACCAAGCGTCCGGTCAGCATCAAGCCCCAGGTCGATGCGTTAACGAACAGCGAGTCGGAGCGCCCCGCATGCGAGTCCCAATTGCCGCTGGCGAGCTTCTCGGCGATCAGGCGATCGGCCGTCTCGTCATCCGGGATGCGAAGCAGCGCCTCGGCGAGACACATCAACGCGATACCTTCCTGATTGGAGAGTCCAAACTCTTGCAAGAAGGCGTCGAGGTAGGGCCGCTCGTCAGCGCGCGCTCGAGCCCCGCTGACCAAGGCGCGGCCGATTTCGAGGGCCGCGAGCCGTTCGGCGGCGGATAGCGGCGCGCGCAGCGCCGCCAGATCCTGCGTTTCCGAGCGCAGGGCGGGTGAGATGAACGTCATGCCGGCTATTATGCCGCCGCTCGGTTAGAATCAGTCTGGTATCCATCCGTACAGGTAGTCCATGGAAACTCTCGGTCCTCCGCAAGCAGATCCTTCCACCAGCGTCAGTCGTAAGGCTCTGTTACTTGCCTTCGAAAACGCGGGCTATTGGAAACCGGCGTTCGCATTGATCGTCGACCTGCTGATTTTTGGCGGCGGCCTGGCGTTGGTGTTGATGGATGGTGCTCTTTGGCTGAAGTTCCTGGGCTCGGCACTGATCACGGCTGGCATCGTTCGACTGTTTTTGATCGGGCACGATGCCTGTCATGGCTCGTTTTTCAAGAGTCGGGTGTTGAACGATATCTTCGGTCGCGTCGCCTTCCTGCCGTCGATGACGGCGTTTAGCCTCTGGGATGTGGGTCATAACGTGGCGCACCACGGATTTAATAACCTCAAGGGGCGCGATCAGGTGTGGGCACCGTTCTCCAAGGACGAATTTGATGCCTTGCCTGTTTACCGCCGAGCGCTCGAGCGTATCTACCGCAGCGGGGTCGGTTGGGGTCTGTATTACTTCCTAGAGCTCTGGTGGAAGAAACTCTATTTCGCGACCAAGCGGCAGATCGGCGCGAGTCGTGCCAAGTATCATTGGGATAGCGCGCTGGTCACAGCGGGCATGATCGGTTGGGTTGCGCTCGTCGCGGTCGTTGCCGCTCGCACCGATCAAAACTTCTGGGTGCTGTTGGCGCTCGGTGTCGTACTGCCGTTTGCACTTTGGAACGTGGTGATGGGTTTTGTGGTGTTTGTCCACCACACTCATCCCGCGATCGCCTGGTTCCAGCAGCGACATGAGTGGCAGCGATATCGTGCCTACCTGACGGCGACGGTCCATGTTCGCCTTCCGTTCGGAATTGATCGTCTGCTCCACAACATCATGGAGCACAACGCGCATCATCTGAACCCGCGCATTCCGATGTACTCACTGCGCAAGGCGCAGCGTTTGTTGAGTGAGCGCTTCGACAACCAGTATCAGGTTTACCGCATGAATTGGCGCACGTATCGAGAGTGTGTGCGCAGCTGCAAGTTGTACGACTACGCGAATCACGCGTGGCTCGACTTCAAAGGTCAGGTCACCTCGCGCGTACAGTTGGTCGGCCCGCCAGCCGCTTAGTCGGCGAGGTCGCCCGCCTCAGCGCCAGTTGACCTCGACTGCATCGCCCACTCGCAGAGTCGAGCCGCTGCCGCTTTGAACCTCGGCGTTTTGGCCGAACGTCACGCCGCGAAGCTCGGCGTTCCAGCGAAATGCGCGCAACGTCGGCAGAGGATCCGTCGACGAGGCGCCTGTTGTTTGATCAAGACTGGTGATCACGCAACGCGTGCAAGGTTTGACGAGCGTCAAGCGAACCGTTCCAATCCGCAGCGTCGCGATGCGGTCTTCATCCCAAGGTTCGAGACCTCGCAGGACGAGATTCGGTCTGAAGCGGTTCATCGGCAAAGAGGTCTGCATGCGCGCATTCAGATCGACCAGTGAGGCCTCATTGCACACCAGCAGCGGGTAACCATCGGGAAAATTTTGATCGATGGCGCTCACCAATCTCGCCGGCTTCCCGATCACTTGCGTGCAAAAGTTCGCAGCCTCGTCACCCGCATCGAGTGCTGGATGCTCGCGCTTCCAGATGGATACCGCGCTGATTGGCGCATCCGCTAAAGGTAGATCGATCGGTAGCGGGAGTCGTAGTTCGCCGCAATCAGGGTGTTGCAGTCGCAACATCTCACTTTCGATCTCGGCGCAAAGACGGGCCAGTTGCGGATGGCTGCGCTGGGTCAAAAATCGACCGTTCTGATCCACCAACATCCAGTGTCGATCATGTCGCAGGCCGCGCGGTCCGACTTGCGCCTCGCTGCAGTCGATCACGCGACCCGATTTAACCGGATAAACATGCAGCGAAGCGATTGTGACGCGAGAGTTCATGCGCTCAATCATATAATCCTCCGCATGATCCGTGAGTTATCGAACCTGCATTTTCAGAGTCGCTTCGTCGATGAGCTTGTCGGCGAGGTCGATTCCCCGAACTTTTCGCGGCAGGTTCCGAACGTCGCTTATTCGCGGGTTCAACCGGAGCCAGTCAGTGCGCCTCGATTGCTCTCTTGGTCCGACGAGTGTGCGGCCCTGCTTGGCATCGCCAAACCGGCTACGGATCAAAGTCGCGATGTGATGATTCTTGCCGGCAACGACTTAGCTGCGGGTATGCGTCCCTATGCTGCGCGCTACGGCGGTCACCAATTCGGCAATTGGGCGGGGCAGTTGGGCGATGGTCGTGCGATTTCCTTGGGCGAAATCCGAGGTCCCGATGGGCGCTGGTTCGAGCTGCAACTGAAAGGTGCAGGGCCAACGCCGTATTCGCGGCGCGCGGATGGGCGAGCTGTGCTGCGATCGAGTCTGCGTGAGTTCGTTTGTAGCGAGGCGATGCACGCGCTCGGTGTGCCGACCACTCGCGCACTCAGCCTCGTGGCGAGTGGCGAGACGGTGATTCGCGATATGTTCTACAACGGCAATCCCATGGCTGAGCCGGGTGCCATCGTGTGTCGCGTGGCTCCCTCGTTCGTGCGGTTTGGCAACTTCGAGATCCACGCCGCCATGGATGAACTGGACCGACTGCGCGATCTGGCGGACTTTGTCATCCGTCACGACTATCCGCAGTTTCTGCGCGGCACTGACGCACCGGATTACGCGCTGTGGTTCGGTGAGATTTGCGAGCGCACGGCGGTGATGATTTCGCATTGGATGCGCGTTGGCTTCGTGCATGGCGTGATGAACACCGACAACATGTCGATCCTGGGTCTCACGATCGATTACGGGCCGTATGGTTGGCTCGACAACTACGATCCAGACTGGACGCCCAATACGACGGATGCCGTGGGCCGTCGCTATGCCTACGGACGCCAGCCGCAGATCGCTCTTTGGAATCTCGCGAGGCTGGCGGGCGCCTTGATGCCGCTGGTGAAATCGCGAGAAGCGCTTGAGGCGGCGCTGGAGCGATATCGCGACACTTATGCGAAACATTTTCGCGACTCGCTCGCCCAGAAACTCGGCTTAGACGCACTCGATCGCAGTGGTGATTCCGAGGCGATGGAGACGCTGTTCGAGTTATTGGGTGCCGCCGAGACCGACATGACGATTTTCTTTCGCACGCTGGCAGAGGTCGATGACATCGATGCCGTGCGCGCTGCGCTCTATGACTCGAACGCGCTCTCAAGTTCGCTGGCCGCTCGCTGGGAAGCGTGGTTGCGATGGCGGCGTAAGCGCATCGAGTCGGAGTTATCGGCGGGGAGTAGCCTGTCCATGGAGCGGCGTCGCGCACAAATGAATCGCGTTAATCCTTGCTACGTCCCGCGCAATTATTTGCTTCAGCTCGCGATCGATGCGGCAACGCAAGGTGATCTCGCGCCACTCGAAGAATTGCGGCAAGTGCTCGGAAATCCTTACGAAAAGCGCGCAGGCTTCGAGCGCTACGCGGCGCATCGTCCCGACTGGGCGCGTGATCGTCCAGGTTGTTCTGCGCTCTCCTGCAGCTCTTAAGTTCACGCGAGTTCGCCGCTTGACGCGCTTGGCGCCGCGGGCGTAGCCTCCGCGACGTTCGTGAGGTGCCCCACTGCGATCGTCGCGGTGAGGGTGAAACGGGAAGCCGGTGTGAATCCGGCGCTGCCCCCGCAACGGTAAGCGAGGCAGGGCGATCTCTCCTTAAGACCACTGCAAGCGTCGGCTTGTGGGAAGGTCCATCGCCCGCGGAATCGATAGGGTTCCACTCGTCAGTCCGGAGACCGGCCTCGTGAATCGCTGTAGACGCGCACGGGTGGTGCATGTCTCGGGAGAAATTCGGTGTCTCATCAAACGGTATTGTTCCGGGCATTCGCCCTTTCTATGTCTTTGACTGCGGTTCCTTGGGCGGCGACGGCAGCTGACTCGGTCGGCGTCGTGGTCACGGCGACGCGATTGAGCGAAGAGCTCGATGAAAGTCTCGCCTCGGTGACTGTGATCGATCGCGCGGAAATCGAGCAACTGCAGGCTCGTACTCTCGACGAAGTGTTGCGGGGCGTTGAAGGTATTCAGATCGCTCGCCAGGGCGGTATCGGTCAGCCGACATCGCTCTACATGCGAGGCGGTGAGTCCGATCACGTCTTGTGGTTGATCGATGGCGTGCGTATCGGCTCTGTTTCGGCGGGCATTCCGGCGATTCAAGACCTGCCGGTCGATAGCATCGAGCGGATCGAAATCGTGCGCGGCGTGCGCTCGAGCCTGTATGGCCCGGATGCGATGGGCGGTGTCGTTCAAATTTTCACTCGACGCGGCGCCGGGGCCTCGCCGACGTTGCGTTTGACGGGTGGCTCCAACGGCACGCGTCAGGCCGCACTCGGTGTGGGCACGGCAGCGAACGGTTGGTCATTCGATCTGCAGGCGAGTCTGTTTCAGACGGATGGTACGAATGCCTGTCTGGGTTTGCCTTTTCCGCCGGGCGGAGGTTGCTTCACGAGTGAGCCAGACCGCGATCCGTACGAAAACCATAGCGTCAACGCCCGCGTCGGATATCAGCTCTCGTCAGGCTCGTTTGCCGAAGCGTTTGTTCAACGATCCGAGGCGGATGTCGCGTTCGATGGTTCGTTCTTGAATCGCTCGGATCTCGTCAATCAAGTCGCGGGTTTCAAAGCGCAGCATGATTGGGCGGACGGATGGCGCTCGACGCTGACGCTCGGTCGTTCGTGGGATGAGTCGACGAGCTTCAGCCCGGCGGGTGACTACACCAGCACGTTCGATTCTCGTCGCGACTCGGCGACTTTCCAGACCGACGTATCGATGGCAGCGGGTACCTTGGTTCTCGGCGCCGACTGGCTGCTGGATCGCGTCGCGAGTGATGTCGGTTTCGATACCGACTCACGCTTCAATCGAGCGTGGTTCGCGCAGTACACAGCAGGTGCCGATCGTTGGCAGTGGGCTTTATCGGCGCGCAATGACGAGAACGAGCAGTTCGGCTCCCATCAAACCGGCACGGTCTCGGTGGGTTATCGCCCATCACCGGGCTGGCAGTGGTATGTAAGTGGCGGCACGGCGTTTAAAGCGCCGTCGTTCAATGAGCTGTACTACCCGGGGTTCAGTAACCCCGATCTCAAGCCTGAAAAATCTCAAAGCGTTGAGCTCGGTTTGAAGCGTCGCGAGGATTGGGGACGTTGGTCCGTTTCGGTCTACCGCAATGAAGTTGACGACCTCGTTGCTTACGACGTCGCTATTTTCAAACCGAACAACGTGGCCAGCGCTTTGTTACAAGGGGCTGAGGGGCAGCTCGAGTGGGCTCTTGGCGCGATCCGCTTCAGCCACTCGCTGTCGTGGCTGCGCGCAGAGGATCGTAGTGGCGGTTTCAATCGTGGACGCGAGTTGCCTCGTCGCCCCAATTGGTCCGGCAAGACATCCGCTCATTGGCAGGGCAGCGACTGGTCGCTCGGAAGCGATGTTTACTGGATGGGTCAGAGGTATGATGACCTGGCCAACTCGCGAGAGCTGGGTGGCGTGGTCACCGTCGATCTGTCGGCGGAGTGGCGGGTGACTCAGTCGCTTGCCATGCAAATGAGGGTGGCCAATGCGCTCGATCGTCGCTACGAAACGGCGACGTTGTATCCCGCGTTGGGTCGAGAATTTTTGTTGAGCGTGCGGTACAGCGCGCCGCGTTGAACGAGAGGGAGGGTCGGTAAGTGTCTGACATCATCAAAGGTCGTGGATTCTGGATGCTCGCGCTTGGTTTGGCAGTTGCCATGAGCGTGACGCGAGTAGGGCATTTCGGCGAGTTTCAAGGACCGCCCGATGCGTCTTGGGCCGTGTTCTTCTTGGCTGGCATGTGGCTGCGTGAGCCGCGACTGTTCCCCGCTTTCTTTGTTTTGGCCTGGGTTGCCGACCTGACGGCCTTTGCGATGGGTACACCGACCGATTGTTACTCCCCGGCGTATTTTTTCTTGATCCCGGCTTACGGTGCGCTGTGGGCGGCCGGTCACTGGGTCGGTGCCGAGTCGTCGCGTGCGCGGGTCTCGGTCATTCTCGCGGTCGGTGCCGCCGCTGCCTTCGTGACCTTCGTGGTGGCCAATCTCGGCATGTATCTGCTCGCGCCGTCACCTGCGACGAGCAGCCTCGCTGCTTACGCCGTCGCGGTGGCCGGGTATTTCCCGGGCTATTTGCTGACGATGGGTCTTTACGTCGGTACGGCGTTGGTCGCCGTCGCGTTCTTGCGCTTCAAACGTCTGGCGAGCGAATAAAGGTGAACCTCCGAGGGACCGTCGTAAACGCGGAACCCTCGGATCTCTCGCCAAATCTTCGATACGGGCGTCTCATCGACGATACCGCTACCACCTAACACTTGTACGCAGCGATCGACGATCTGGAACAAGGTTTCGGCGCAGCTGTACTTCGCCATGCTCGAGTCGGTGGAAGCGCGACTTCCCTGATCGAGCGTCCAGGCGACATAGTCGATCATCAACTGCGTTTGCTTCAGATCGACCTCATTGCGTGCCAATGAGAAACCGACGCCCTCGTGATCGATCAGCGCTTTGCCGAAAGCCTGCCGACGGCAGGCATATTCGGTGGCGATGTGATGGGCGCGCTGTGCAGCACCCCACCAGCGCATGCAATGGGTGAGGCGAGCGGGCGCGAGACGCACTTGGGCATATTTGAAGCCTTCATGCGGCGCACCGAGCACCATCGATTTGGGTACTCGAACATTTTTGAGCGTCAACACACCATGGCCACCCGGCATCGTGTGATCGACGGTGTGCATCACGCGCTCGAGCACGATGCCCGGATTCGGTAGCGGCACAAGGAACATGGTCGCGTGATGCCCACCGGTGCGCGCCATGACGATGCCAAAACCGGCACCTTCTGCGCCTGTGATGAACCACTTGCGACCGTTGATGACCCAGTGATCGCCATCTTCGATGGCTTCGGTCTTCAGCATGTCGGGATCGGATCCCGAACCGCCATCGGGCTCGGTCATGAAAAACGACGAGCGCATGACGCCTGCCGCCAACGGCTTCAAGAATCGTTCTTTCTGCTCGTGCGTCGCGATGCGCTCGAGCATGTGCATGTTGCCTTCGTCCGGCGCCATGCAGTTCATGGCGACGGGGCCGAGTAGTGAGTAGCCGCTCGCGCGCAGCACCGTAGCGGTTTCGCGGTGGTTCAGTCCGTAGCCGCCCCATTCGGTGCCAACTTGCGGCGCGAGCAGGCCCGCCGCGCGGGCTTTATCGCGCAGTTCCTGAATGAGAGCGTCGGTGATATCCCCCTGGAATCGCGGATCGGATTCGTAGGGGATGATGACTTCGCGAACGAAGCGCTGGGTTCGCGCCTCGAGATCGAGTTCGCGGGGGCTAGGCGTGAAATCTGTCATAGCCCCCGCAGTGTACCCGTTATGAGTGGCGAATCACTCCCAGGGGAAGCTGGTCGCGACCGAAAAGAAAGCCTTGCTGTCCGAGCTGAAAACGTTGCCATCCACGTTGTTGCCCGGACGGTAGTCGCTACCGTCGATCCACTTCAGCGTGAGATCGAACTTGCCGACGGTCTTGGTCAGGCCGATGGCGTAGTCGGTGTACTTGTCGTCACCCCAGTACTCGCCGCTGCTCTGACCGGCGTGCACCAGGAGACCAAAATCCTTCGGCAGTGGCAGTTCGAGATTGGCTTCGACGTAGCGGGCGGCGAGGCCCGTGTTGCCGTAGTCCCAGGCGTACCAGAACTTCGTCGAGAAGCCCTGATAGGCGAGACCAAAGGCGGCTTCGGCGTAGTCGACTTTGTCGTCCCTGTCGAAGTAGGAGTATTGGGTGACCGAGAAATCGTAGCTGAAGTCGTCGGTGAAATTGGCGGTGTAACCCGCGTAGATGTCCACTTCAACGTCCGAGACCGTGTCGGGTCCGAAGTCGACGTTGCTGGCCCAGGCGCCGACGTAGAAGCCGGAGTCACCGGCCCAATCGAGGCTCAATTGGAGAGCGGGATCCTTGGCGGTTTGGCTGATGCCACGGAAATCGTAGTCAGACGCCAGCGTGACCGTTGAGCTGACTTCAGCGCGGGCCACAGTGCCGACAGCCGCGACGGCCATCAGAGCCAGGAGGGGGAGGGTTTTCATGCGTTTTTGTTCCTCGAAGGAGTGGGTTCCAATCTGACAAAGCAAGCGACATGCCATAGGCGGCATACCCCTTACCTGACAGGTTTGCGGCATTTTAACTCGAAACCTGCACCGCGTTGGTGCGCGACGAGCATTCCCTGCTGGTCGATAGTGCAGCCCGCGAGTCACGGCGCGCCGGGTAAACTTCCGCCCTATGAACAGTTCGACGCCCACGATGAGCCCTGTGACCCCGACCTGGCAGCAGCGTGCCGCCGAGCTCAAACCCGATGGCCGCGCCTTCGTCGCCGGGCAGCGCGTCACAGCACTCGCGGCCGCGACGTTCGCCAAGCACTCGCCGATCGATGGTCGCTTGCTCGCGCACATTGCCGATTGTCAGAGTGCCGACATCGATGTTGCGGTCGCCGATGCCCGCGCGGCTTTTTCGAGCGGGGTCTGGTCTGCACGAGCGCCGGCCGCCCGAAAGCGAGTGTTGCAGCGCTTTGCCGAGTTAATCCGTGCTCACAAAGACGAGCTGGCGCTGCTCGAAACGCTCGATATGGGTAAGCCGATCGGCGACTCGCTCAAGGTCGACGTGCCGAGCACCGCGCGCTCGATAGAGTGGTACGCGGAGGCGATCGACAAGATCTACGGTGAGGTGGCACCGACGTCGCCGTCGGTGCTCGCGACGATCACGCGCGAGCCGCTCGGCGTGGTCGGTGCGATCGTGCCCTGGAATTTCCCGTTGATCATGACGGCCTGGAAGATCGGACCGATTCTGGCTGCGGGTAATTCTTTGGTGCTAAAGCCTTCCGAGAAATCTCCGTTGTCGGCGTTGCGTCTGGCGGAAATCGCCATCGAGGCGGGTATTCCGCCGGGAGTGTTCAACGTGGTGCCGGGATATGGGCATACGGCCGGCAAGGCGTTGGCGCTGCACATGGATGTCGATGCTATCGGTTTCACCGGATCCACAGCGACCGGCAAGCTCGTCATGCAATACGCGGGGCAGTCCAATCTCAAACGAGTCGGGCTCGAGTGCGGCGGCAAGTCGGCCAATATCGTTATGGCGGACTGCCCTGATCTCGAGGCGGCGGCCACGGCAGCGGCTTTTGCGATCTTTTTCAACCAGGGTGAGATGTGTTCGGCGGGCTCGCGCTTGCTGGTGCAACGGTCGATCCGTGAGGCGATGCTTGAGCGTATTTCCGCGATCGCCAAGCGCATGATGCCGGGAGATCCGCTCGATCCGTCGACTCGTTTGGGCGCCTTGGTGGACGAAACCCAGTTGCAGCGAGTGCTTTCCTACATCGACAGCGGTCGCGAGCAAGGTGCTCGCTTGCATTGCGGCGGCGAGCGCGTGCGACAGGAGAGCGGTGGCTACTACGTCGAGCCGACGGTTTTCGACGATGTGTCACCGCAGATGACCATCGCTCGCGAGGAAATCTTTGGGCCCGTTCTGGCGACCATCCCGTTCGACACGATTGACGAGGCCATCTCGATCGCGAATTCGACCGATTATGGTTTGGCGGCTGCCATTTGGAGTCGAGATATCAATACGGCGCACAAGGCGGCTCGAGCGTTGCGCTCTGGGATGGTCTATGTGAACTGTTACGACGCAGACGATATCACCGTGCCATTCGGCGGCTATAAGCAGTCTGGGATCGGTCGCGACAAATCGCTGCACGCTTTCGAGAAGTACACCGAGCTGAAGACTACCTGGATCGAATTCGGTTGAGTGGCAGTGAACTGAGTCTGATCGACGGGCCGATCGCGTTCGTCGATGTCGAAACCACGGGAGGTCATCCCGCTTGGCACCGCATGACCGAAATCGCGATCGTGGCCATGCAGGCGGGCGAGGTTGAGTGGCGCTGGAGTTCGCTCGTGAATCCCGGTGTGTCGATTCCGCTCTCGATACAGCGATTGACCGGCATCAGCAACGACATGGTGGCCGATGCTCCGTCGTTCGAGCAATTGTCGGGCGAAGTTTGGGAGCGTTTAAAGGGTCGGCGTTTCGTTGCGCATAACGTACGTTTTGACTACGGATTCGTTCGTAGTGAGTTGCGCCGTGCGGGCCTGGCTTTCAACGCGCCACTCGCCTGCACGGTACGACTGTCGCGTGAGCTGTTTCCTGATGCGGGGCGGCACAACCTTGATGCCATCATCGAGCGACATGGCTTGCAATGTGCGAGTCGGCATCGTGCCTTGCCGGATGCGGATGTGCTCGCACAGTTGTGGCAATGCTGGCGCTCGACACTGGAGCCCTCGCGTTTCGCCGACGCGATCGAGAGAGTCGGTCGTCGGCCTTCGCTACCGTCGCATCTGCCGCCGGATCTGATCGACGATGTGCCTGACGTTTGCGGTGTCTACCGATTCATCGGCGAGGGCGATGCGCTGATTTACGTCGGCAAGGCCAAAAATATCCGCGAGCGCGTGTTGACGCATTTTGGCGGCGCGACGCGTGATTCGAAGTCGCAGCGTCTCGCGACACAGGTGCGTCGGATCGAGTGGACCGAAACGGTGGGTGAGCTCGGCGCTCTTCTGCTCGAGGCGCAGTGGGTTCGCGAGTTCAAACCAGTCTATAACCGTCGACTGCGCGGCGGCAGTGAGCATCACACGTGGTTCGTCAAGGACGACGGATCTGTGCCGCGTTTAGAAAAACTCGAAGGGCCATTACCTGAAGGCGGTGATTGCTTTGGTTTGTTTCGCACTCCTAAGGCTGCTCGCTCGGCGCTGACCACCATCGCGCGCGAGCGCCGACTCTGTTTGAAAACACTGGGACTCGAAACGGGCGGTGCCGGTAGTTGCTTTGGTTATCAGCTTGGCCGCTGTGATGGGGCCTGTGTGGGCGGTGAGTCTTTGCAGAAGCATGCATTGCGATTGAAGCTGGCACTCGCGAAGCACAAGTTGAAGAGCTGGCCTTACTCTGGTCCCATCAGGATCGAAGAGCGTAACGCGAGCGGACGCATCGAGTGGCATCATGTCGATCGTTGGCAGTATCTTGGAACGAAAACAGCCGACGGCGAGCGGGCGAGCGAGGCGGGTTTCGATCCCGATGTCTACCGTATCCTCGTGCGCCATTTGCGCGCCCAATCTCGCCACTTGCGCATTACGACCCTCAGCGACGCTGCTTGGATGAACCTCAATGACTAATCTCGATATTCGGCAGTTTCTCGCGAGTGTTCCGCGCGGTTTCGGTGATTTGCTGGCGCGTGAACTCGAGGCATTCGGTGCGACCGATATTCGCGAGCGAGGTAATTCGGTGGCATTCACCGGATCCTTAGAAGTCGCGTATCGAGCGTGTCTGGAGTCGTGGGTCGCGAGTCGCGTGTATCTCGAGCTCGTACGCTTCGAGGCTGCCGACGATGCGGCGATCCATGCGGCGCTCAAAGCGATCGATTGGCGTCGGCACATCGATCCTCGCGCCACGCTCGCCTGCGAGTGGAGTGGTCGACATCCGGCGATCAATAACACGCACTATGGAACCTTGCGTTTGAAGGACGCGATTTGTGACGCGTTGCGTGACACGGTCGGCATACGCCCGGATATCGCAACCCGCGAACCTGGCGTTCGTGTGCATGCGCACGCCGTTGGAACGCGTGTCACCGTCTCGCTCGATTTATCGGGTGAAGGGTTGCATCGACGTGGCTGGCGAGGCGACACCGGTGAGGCGCCGCTACGCGAGAATATGGCCGCGGGCATTCTGTTGCGCGCTGGCTGGCCCAAACTGGCAGCCGAGGGTGCGGCATTTCTCGACCCGATGTGTGGTTCTGGCACGTTCGTCATCGAGGCCGCGCGCATGGCCGCCGGGTTCGCGGCGAATCATCGCCGACGTTACTTCGGCTTTTTGCGCTGGAAGGGGCATGACGATGCGCTGTGGCAGCGACTTCTTCATGAGACGGATGAGCGCGCGCGGCAGGGGCTGCAGCGATTGATCAACTCGGGAACGACTTTTGAGGGTCGTGATCAGGATCTGCGCGTCCTCAAGGATGCGAAGATCAACGCGTCGCACGCGGGCGTCGCCGAAATCACCCACTTTGTCGCAGGCGACTTGGCCGACACTCGGCGTCCATCCGATGCTGCGGTTGGATTGCTGTGCACCAACCCGCCATGGGGTCAAAGATTGGGCGATCTCGAGACGGCGCGGACGGTACACCGCGAACTTGGGCGTGTACTTCGTGAGGAGTTTCAGGGTTGGCAGGCGGCCATCCTGACTGGCGATGCCTCGCTCGGGCTTGAGCTCGGTCTGCGTGCGCATCGCGTACACACCGTCTGGAACGGGGCAACCGAGTGCCGCTTGTTGCGTATCGAGGTTGCGGCGCGGGCTGAAAGAGATTTGCTGCCAAAAGCGGGTTTGCAAATTGAGTCGGATCTTGCCGCTACGCCCGGTGCGATCATGTTTGGTAATCGTATCCGCAAAAATCTCAAGAACTTGTCGGCATGGGTGCGACGTGAACAGGTCTCTTGCTATCGCATCTATGATGCCGACATGCCCGAGTACGCGTTTGCGATCGATCGTTACGCCACGGGAGACTCTACAGAGGTGTGGCTCGTCGTTCAGGAATATCAAGCGCCTGCCGACATTCCCGAGGAGACCGTGCGCAAGCGGCGCAGCGAGGCCCTAGCGGCGCTCGTGTCGGCAACGGGGGTTCCCGCCGATCACATCCACCTCAAAACTCGCCGGCGTATCAAGCGCGGCGACCAATACACCAAGCGAGATGAGCGCGAAGAGTTCCATGTGGTCGAGGAGGGTGGGCTCCGGTTTCGCGTCAACTTCGTCGATTACCTCGACACGGGGCTGTTCCTCGACCATCGGCCGACCCGTTTGCGATTACGCAGCGCCGCGGGTGGCAAGCGCTTCTTGAACCTCTTCGGGTATACGGGCAGTGCGACGGTACATGCGGCGGCGGGGTCTGCGGTCTCGACGACGACGGTCGATTTATCTGCGACTTACCTCGACTGGTGCCGACGTAACCTTGAGCTCAACGGGCTCTGGGGTGAGCGGCATCGACTCATCCAAGCCGACGTGCGCGAGTGGTTGGGCGACGCTGCGAAGCGCGGCGAGCGGTTCGATTTGATTTTTTGTGATCCGCCGACCTTCTCTAACAGCAAACGCATGGAAGGGGTGTTCGACGTACAGCGCGATCACACGGACTTGCTCGACGCCTGCATGGCGATCCTGGCGGAGGGCGGTCTTTTGGTGTTCTCAACCAATGCCCAGCGCTTCCGTCTCGACCCTGCTCTCGAGCAGCGATATCGCATTGAGGATGTCACGGAGCGCACGATACCGCCGGATTTTGCGCGCAATCGACAAATTCATCGCTGTTTCGAGTGCCGTGGCGCGGACAAGCCGCGACGGACGCTGGCGCTCGATCGCCCCCGCGCGTAACGTGCAGCCATGATGCGATTTTTCTTTGGACTCATTCTCGTTTCGATCCTGCTCGTTGGATGTGGTCGTTCGGGCTCCGAGGCGCCGGCGGCTGCCTCCTCTCTCACAGTCACGGCCGCAAAGCCGATCACGCGTCCGATGACCCGCGAAGTCGCTGCCTCAGGTTCGGTGGCGGCATGGCAAGAGATGATTCTGGGCGTCGAGGTGACGGGTTTGCGCGTCGCGCGGGTGCTAGTCGAGCCGGGTGATCGCGTTGTAGCCGGTCAGCCGCTCGTCGAACTCGATCGACGAACACTTGAAGTACAAGCGCGCCAAGCCGAAGCGAGTTTGCTACAAGCGCGGGCGAGTGCGCAGCTCGCGGCGTCACAAGCCAAGCGCGGTGACACGTTGCTCGCTCAAAATTTGATCTCCACCAGTAACTTCGATGAGCTACAGGCGAATCGCGCGCGCGCCGAGGCGCAGGTGGTCGTTGCCGAGGCGCTGCGTGACGAGGCCACATTGCGACTCGGTTTTGCTACTTTGCGCGCGCCCGACGCGGGTGTCATCGCCGTGCGCAAAGTTCAGCCGGGTCAGGTCGTCAGCGCGGGTAACGAGTTGCTGCGACTCATCCGTCGTGGTCGCTTGGAGTGGCGCGCCGAGATCGCTGAGCGTGACATCGGCCGCCTTCAAGTCGGCGCGAAAGTGATGCTGCGCGCTCCGGGTGGCGAGACCGTGACGGGTGTCGTTCGTGCGGTATCGCCCGGAGTCGATCCGCAGACACGAACGGGAACGCTCTTTGCGGATTTGCCAAGCCCGGGCCCTTTGCGAGCGGGTATGTTCGTCGAGGGTCGATTGCAGGTCGGCACCGCGGACGTGTTGGCGGTGCCGCGCCAGTCGGTCGTATTTCGCGACGGGTATGCCTACGTCTTCGTGCTCGGTGATGGCGGTAGGGTTGCACAGCGCCGGGTCGACACCGGCGGCACGCAAGGGGATTTCATCGAGCTTCGTAGCGGCCTGACACCCGCTGAGACGATCGTCGTTCGCGGCGCGGGTTTTTTGAGCGATGGCGATATCGTCAAGGTTGTTGAGCAGAAGGCGCAGGAGCAAGCGGCCTCGTGAACCTCTCGCTCTGGGGCATTCGCTATCCGCTCCCCTCGGTACTTGCCTTCGTCTTGCTGACGGCCGCCGGATTCTGGGGGTGGCACAAGTTGCCGATCTCACAGCTTCCCGACATTGCGTTGCCCACCATCCAGGTGACGGTTGGTTTGCCCGGTGCGCCGCCCTCGACGCTCGAAACCGACGTCACTCGCAAGATCGAGGATGCAGTTTCGAGTATTCCGGATATCGACAAAATCACCTCGGCTGTCAGCGAAGGTACGTCGATTACCAAGATCGAGTTCGAGCTGGGGCGTGATCTCGATCGAGCGTTGGATGAAGTTAAGGATGCCGTTGCGCGCGTGCGGCGTGATCTGCCCGCGGATATAGACGAGCCTGTCGTTCAAAGAATGAACTTGGTCGGCGGCACGCTCATCGCGTTCGCTGTCGAATCTGATCGATTGGCACCGGATGAGCTCTCTTGGTTCGTCGACGATAAAGTGTCGCGAGCGTTGTACAGCGTCGCCGGTGTCGGCTCTATCACGCGTGTCGGCGGCATCGTACGTGAGGTGCGTGTCGAACTGCGCCCGGAGGCGCTGCAAGCGCTCGGTGTTTCGGCGGGAGCGGTATCCAGCCAATTGGCTCGGCTGCAGGTCGAGAAGCCGGGCGGACGCACCGAGACCGGCGGGGCCGAGCAGGCGGTACGGACTGTCGCGATCGTACGAACGGCGGCGGAGCTGGCCGACTATCCAATCTATTTGCCTGACGGCCGGTCCGTTCGTTTGTCGGCGATCGCCACGGTCACCGACGGCGCGGCCGAAGCGCGCGCTGCGGCCTTGCTCGACGACAAGCCCGTAGTCGGTTTCTCCGTGCGTCGCACTGCCGGTTCCAGTGAGGTGGATGTCGGGCAAGGGGTGCGCGCTCGGATCGCTGAGTTGCAACAGGAGCATCCTGAGGTGCGATTCGTGGAAGTGCTCTCCACGGTCGAAATTGCCAAAGCCTCCTACGACGCGTCGATGACCATGTTGCTCGAGGGCGCGTTACTCGCGGTGCTCGTCGTGTGGTTTTTCTTGCGAGAGTGGCGCGCGACGCTGATCTCTGCCTTGGCATTGCCGCTATCGGTGATACCCACGTTCGCGGTGATGTATTGGCTCGACTTCTCGCTCAACTTGTTGACCTTGCTCGCACTGGCTGTGGTCATTGGTGTGCTCGTCGACGATGCCATCGTCGAGGTCGAAAACGTCGCGCGGCATCGAGCGATGGGCAAGGCGCCCATGCAAGCGGCGATCGATGCAGCCGATGAGATCGGCATTGCGGTCATCGCCACCTCGGTCACCTTGGCGGCGGTCTTCATCCCGGTCGCTTTCATGCCAGGCGTCACGGGCAAGTTCTTCAAAGAATTCGGTTGGACGGCGGCCGCAGCGGTGCTGTTCTCATTGTTGGTCGCACGACTACTGACGCCCATGCTAGCGGGGCACTTCATGCGCGGCGAACCCAAGCCGGTAGTCGACTCGCCGCTGATGATTCGCTATCTCGGTTGGGTGGAGTGGGCGATTGCGCATCGACGTCGTACGTTGGCGCTGGCGGCGGCTACCTTCGTTTTGTCGTTGGCGATAGTGCCCTTGATACCCACCACATTCGTTCCGACGACCGATGTCGATCAAGTGCAGCTGCAGGTGGAGCTGCCTCCGGGCGCGCGGCTCGACGACTCTCTACAGATCGGCCGTGAGGTGCGTGCGCGACTGCGTGCCGGCGTCCCTGAAATCGAGAGCTTCTTCACCATCATCGGTGGTGAAGGTGGTGAGTCGATGGGCGGTGGCGTCAGTTTCCCCGAGGTTCGTAAGCTCGGTATCACCTTGTCGTTCAAAGAGGACCGCAAGCGAACGAGTTCCGAGCTGGAAAATGCGGTACGCGCACAACTGGCCGACATGCCCGGTATCCGCACGAGCTTCGCCACGGGCGGCCCGGGAGATCGTTTGACGATGGCCTTTGCCGGTCGCGACTCCGAAACCTTGGCGGCCGCGGCGCGTGAATTGGCCGCTTCCATGCGCACCGTTCCGGGCATCGGCACCGTGACGACTTCCGCTGCGCTGCTTCGTCCGGAGATCGTGATTCGTCCGGATCCGGCGCGGGCGGCGGATCTCGGCGTTTCGACGGTCGACATCGCCGATGCCGCGCGGATTGCGACCAGCGGTGATGTGAACCAGCGTCTTGCCAAATTGAATCTCGCTGAACGGCAGGTGCCGATCCGGGTGAAATTGGCTGACTCGGCCTTGAGCGATGTCGAGATGCTGCGGCAGTTACGAGTGCCCGGCAAGAATGGTCCCGTGCCGCTCGCAGCAGTCGCCGACATCGGCGAGGGCAGTGGTCCGGCGCGTATTGATCGCCGTGACCGCGAACGCGTCATCACGGTTTCAGCCGAGCTCAATGGTCTGCCACTGGGCGATGTGATGAGTGAAGTGCGTCGCATGCCGGCGATGCAAAACTTGCCAGCGGGTGTGCGTATTTTGCCTGCTGGGGATTCGGAAGCGTTCGTTGAGCTCTTCGTCGGCTTCGCGTTGGCGTTGCTCGCGGGTGTGCTGTCGGTTTATGTCGTGCTGTTGTTGTTGTTCCATAGCGGCACGCAGCCGATCGTGATTCTCGCGGCCGTCCCTTTGTGTGGTGGCGGCGCGTTTGGCTTGCTGCTACTGACGGGAACGACGCTGTCTTTACCTTCGTTGATCGGTTTGTTGCTGCTCAACGGCATCGCCGTCAAAAATTCGATTTTGATCGTCGACTACGCCATCTTGGGTGAACGGGCAGGGCTCTCGCGCCACGATGCGTTGATCGATGCCTGCCGTAAGCGTGCGCGACCTGTGATCATGACGACGCTCGCGATGGGTGCTGGCATGCTACCGATTGCGCTCGGGCTCGGTGCTGATGGGAGCTTCCGTACGCCGCTAGGCGTATCGGTGATTGGTGGCTTGATCACCTCAACACTGCTCTCGCTCGTGGTCATTCCGGCAGCGTATTCGATGGTCGCGGAAGTGACCGAGCGCTACTTGCACCCGCTGCGTGATCGACTATTCCATCGCGCGTCAGCTTCAGAGCCAATCGCGTAGTCGATACCAGAGCATAGCGAGCACGAGTAAGGGTCGACGCAGTGCATCGCCTCCCGGAAATTCGTGATGCGGGATGCGACTGAACACATCGAAGCGTTCGCTGGTGCCGCTGATCGCTTCGGCCAATAGCTTGCCCGCCAAACCGGTAAGCGCAATACCGTGGCCTGAGAATCCCTGCACAAAATAGACGTCGGGTTCGAGTCTGCCGAAGTGCGGCGCACGGTTCATGGTGATGTCCACATAGCCACCCCACGCATGGTCGATGCGGGCATCGGCCAATTGCGGAAAGACTTGCAGCATGCGTGCTCGTGTGGCGCGCCTCGTCCCAAGCGGATCGAGTCCGGAGTAGCTCACGCGACCGCCGAAAAGCAGGCGATGATCTGCCGAGCGACGAAAGTAATCGAGCACAAAGTTGGTGTCGGTGACGGCCGCCCCGTTGCGAATCAGTTCGCTCGCCCGCGCTTCACCCAAAGATTCGGTGGCGATGATATAGGTTGCCACGCCCATGATTTTTCGGGCGAGAGCAGACGAGTATTGACCGAGAGCGGCATTGCCACACAGTGCGAGATGTCGCGCGACGATTTCACCCTTCGCCGTTCGAATGACGAGTCGACCGTCGCGACGCTGGTGTGCGAGCGCTCGCGTGTTTTCAAAAATTTGCACACCCTGTGCGGCGGCAGCTTCGGCGAGACCGCGGGTATAACGCAGCGGTTGCAGATGTCCCGCATTCGGGTCGTAAGTCGCCGCGATATACCGTGAGCTTGCAATGCAATCGCACAATTCGGCGCGATCCATCATGCGCATCGAGTGGTAACCGTAAACTTGCTGAAGTCGCGATACCTCTTTGCGTAGCGCCAATTCCTGACGCGGCTTGATCGCCACTTGCATTTGACCCGCGGTGTAATCACAGTCGATCGAATGACGAGCGATGAGCTCTCGCTGCAGTGCGAGTCCTTCGACCGTCATGTCCCAGATCCGTTTAGCGGTATCCAGTCCGACCAAGCTCTCGAGTTTGTCTTGTCCGCAGGCAACCCCAGTGATCGCTTGTGCGCCACTGCGTCCCGATGCGCCTGAGCCAATTCGATCGGCTTCGAGTAGAGCGACCCGGTAGCCACGCCCGGCTAGATGCAACGCAGTCGAGCAGCCCGCAATGCCGCCGCCGACGACGCAAACATCTGTTTCGGTCTGATCTGCGAGTGCGGGATAAGTGGAGGCGCTCTGTGCCTCGGCGTGATACCAAGTCGCGGGCATCATCAGAGGGCGCCCATGAACCAGGCGACCTCCAGCGGTGTGACGTGCGAGTCGAAATCTTCGAGCTCGGCGCGTTTGACGGTCGCGTACAAATCTCGGAACGGTCGCCCGAGGTAATGGCCCGCGAAGTCGCTGCGCTCGAATCGCTCAATGGCGGTGGCCCAGTGGATCGGTAGCTTTTCACCCGCGGCCCGATAGGCGTTGCCCTCGATAGCAGGCGGGGGTTCAAGGCTCTCGGCGAGCCCGTAGTGGATGCCTGCCAGAATCCAAGCGACCACGAGATAGGGGTTGGCATCCGCGCCAGCGAGCCGGTGCTCGATGCGCCGATTCCGATCGTCGCTGACCGGGATGCGCAGAGCCGAGCCGCGGTTGTTGATGGACCAGCCCGGCGTTAGGGGAACGTACGATTCTGCACGGAAGCGTCGGTAGCTATTGGGACCAGGGGCGCAGAGCGCCATGCCGTCGCCGAGTGTGCGAAGCATGCCGGCGAGGGAATGCCGCAGCTCGGTGCTGGCGGGTCGTCCCTCGGTGCGGGCCGGGTCCGGGCATTCGAACAGGTTGCGTCCGCCCGCATCCAACAGGCTTACGTGAACATGTAGACCGGAGCCTGCCATGTCACGGTAGGGTTTCGGTAGGAACGTCGCATCCCAGCCGTACTCGCGGGCGACACTGCGAACGATACGCTTGAAGCGCATGGCCTCGTCACAGGCCTGTAACGCATCGGCGCGATGCATGAGATTGACTTCGAACTGCCCCGGGCCATACTCGGCCAGCGCGCCGGTCGCGGGTACGTTTTGAACCTCACAGGCGCGGTAGATCTTTGATAAAACTTCAGAATATTCATTGAGATCCGTCATTGAATTAATCTGAGTTCGAAATTCGCGGCGCTGCGTGATCGGGAGCGGTGGCGGCTGCGGCTGTCCTTCCGAGGTTCTCGTCCGGTCGATGAAATAGAACTCGTACTCGATTGCCACGACCGGCGTCAGATTCAGCCGATGCAGTCGATCGAGCACCTTGACGAGCACATGCCGCGGGTCGGCATGAAACGGTCTACCGTCAGGTTCGTACATCGACAATTGCAGTTGGGCGAGCCCCGGGGCCTGCCATGGGACTGTCGCCAGACTGCCGGGCAGGGGGCGACAGGGTCGGTCGGCATCACCCTCGTCGAAACCGAGGCCCGTCGCCTGAACCGTGCCGCCGAGCACGTCCAGCGCGAACATGGAGCCCGGGAGCAACATGCCATCTCGGTAGAGGCCTTCGAGGGACGCGCGGTCGACCCGCTTGCCGCGCTCGACCGTATTGAGGTCGTTCAGGAAGGCATCCACATGGGTCACCTCCGGGTGTGCGGCCAGAAACGCCTGCAGTTCGCTCACGGGGGTGTCGGCAGTCATAGGGCGATTTTATGGTTAAATGTCTTAGGGCGTCGTGCATTCATGTCGCGGCTCCCCCTTCTGCATGGCATCCCTTCCTGTCATTGGTATCCCCGCCGATCGCCGCATGGTCGGTCCGCATCCGTTCCACATGGTCGGCGAGAAGTATGCGCACGCGGTGGCCCGAGCCGCCCAAGCGTTGCCGTTACTGATCCCGGTTCTGCCCGAACCGCTCGATGTCGACGATCTGCTCGACTCCTTGGATGGGTTGCTGCTGCCCGGCAGCCCCTCGAACGTCGAACCCCACCACTATGAGGAGGGGCCGAGTGAGCCCGGGACCTTGCACGACCCCGAGCGCGATGCGACAACTTTGCCGCTGATTCGGCGTGCGATCGAGCGTGGCGTGCCCTTGCTCGCGATTTGTCGCGGCTTTCAGGAGATGAATGTCGCCCTTGGCGGGAGTCTTTGGCAGCGTGTGCACGAAGTGCCGGGCCATCGGGATCATCGCGAGAACAAAGAGGCGCCGCTCGACATTCAGTACGGTCCCGTGCACGAAGTCCAACTCACTGAAGATGGCTGGTTTCGCCCTTGGGCTGACGGTGCCGGGTCGATTCGTGTGAACTCTTTGCACGGGCAGGGAGTCAAACGACTTGCGCCCGGTTTGTGCATCGAGGCCAAAGCGCCCGATGGTTTGATCGAGGCGTTTCGCGTCGCCGAGTCACCGGCCTTCGCCGTGGGAGTGCAGTGGCACCCCGAGTGGCGCGTGATGGCCAATTCTTTTTCCGTTGCTATGTTCGGAGCTTTCGGTGAGGCGGCGCGTCAGCGCGCTGTCCGGCGCCATGCCCCGAGAGGTTGATGTTATGAGTGATCCAATTTCGCAGTTTTTCAAAGAATTCAACATTCAGGAAGTCGAGGCCATCGTGCCTGATATGGCGGGCATCGCTCGCGGCAAACTCATGCCCGCTGAAAAGTTTCAGGGCGATCGCGGCATGCGACTGCCTGAGAGCATCTTCTTGCAGACCGTGACGGGCGATTATCCCGAGGATACCGCGCAGGCGATGAGCCCGGCTGAGATCGACATCATCTTGAAGCCTGATCCGCGCACGGTGCGTCGCGTGCCTTGGGCTGCCGAGCCCACCGCGCAGGTCATTCACGATTGTTTCTACTCCGACGGTCGTCGCGTGAAGATGGCGCCCCGTGAGGTGCTCAAGCACGTGCTCGATCTCTACGCGCAGCGGGGTTGGGAGCCGGTCGTGGCGCCCGAGCTCGAGTTTTATTTGGTCGAGCCTAACGTCGATGCGGACTATCCGCTCAAGCCACCGATGGGACGATCGGGAAGATCCGAGCCGGGACGACAGTCTTACAGCATCGCTGCGGTCAATGAATTCGATCCGCTGTTCGATGATTTGTATCAGTTCTGCGAAGCGCAGGATATCGCCATCGATACGCTGATCCACGAAGACGGTCCTGCGCAGATGGAGATCAATCTGCTGCATGGCAATGCACTTGATTTGGCTGATCAGGCCTTCATGTTTAAGCGCACGGCGCGTGAGGCTGCCTTGCGTCACAAGATGTATGCGACCTTCATGGCCAAGCCGCACGCGAAGGAGCCGGGCAGTGCGATGCACTTGCACCAGAGCGTGGTGGATAAAAAAACCGGCAAAAATGTTTTTTCCGCTGACGATGGCACGCCAACGCCGCTGTTTTTTGCGCATCTGGCTGGTCTGCAGCGCTACCTCCCCGCGGCGATGGCGCTGTTCGCCCCGAACGTGAATTCTTACCGGCGCATCACTCGCTTTCAGGTGGCGCCAATCAATGTTCAGTGGGGTTACGACAACCGCACGGCCGGATTACGAGTGCCGATGTCGGAGCCGCAGTCGCGTCGCGTCGAGAATCGAATTTCGGGTGCCGATGCGAATCCGTATCTCGCCACCGCAGCGTCGCTCGCCTGCGGCTATCTCGGCATGGTACAGGGGCTATCGCCAACGGACCCGATCTCCGGTAGCGCGCACGACTTGCCGTTTTCCTTGCCGCGTAATCTCGATGAGGCGATTCGTCTGCTGCGCGAGTGCGATCCGCTCATCGAAATTTTGGGTGACTCGTTCGTATCGGCGTTCGCGCTTGTCAAGGAGGCCGAGTACGAGGTGTTTTTGCAGGTGATCAGCTCTTGGGAGCGCGAGCACTTGTTGCTCAACGTTTGAGTTGCTCGTGAGCATGCAGAAAAACGAGAGTCTTGCGATGGGGCGCAGCACGGCAGAGTGGCAGCGGCTCGATGCGGCGCACTATCTGCATCCCTTCACGGATCATCAGGCGCTCTCGGCCAAAGGTGCGCGGATCATTACACACGCCGAAGGCGTTTATTTGCACGACTCCGAAGGTCATCAGATTCTCGATGGCATGTCAGGCCTGTGGTGCGTTGCACTGGGTTATGGGCGCAAAGAGTTAGCTGAGGCTGCCTATCGGCAACTGTTGGAGCTGCCGTACTACAACAGCTTTTTCCAGTGCGCGAATCCGCCGGCCATCGAGCTCGCTGCCGTGCTTGCGGAATTGACCCCGCCGCAGTTCCGTCACGTCTTCTTCACCGGCTCCGGCAGTGAGGCCAACGACACTTTCGTGAGACTCGCACGCCGCTACTGGGCGCTGCAGGGCAAGCCCGAGAAGCGCGTGATCATCAGTCGCTGGAACGGTTACCACGGCAGCACGATGGCGGGTGCCTCGTTGGGCGGCATGAAGGCGATGCATGCCCAAGGCGGTTTGCCGATCCCGGATATCGTGCACATCGGTCAGCCGTACTGGTTCGAGTGCGGCGGCGACCTCACGCCCGAAGAATTTGGTTTGCAGGCTGCGCGTGAACTCGAGCGCAAGATTCTCGAAGTCGGGCCTGAGCGTGTGGCCGCCTTCATCGGCGAGCCGATTCAGGGTGCGGGCGGAGTGATCATTCCGCCCGAGTCCTACTGGCCTGAGATCCAGCGCATCGTCGATCGTTACGGGATTCTCTTTGCGTCGGACGAAGTGATCTGTGGCTTCGGCCGAACGGGGCAGTGGTTCGGGTGCGAGCATTACGGCACCCGTCCGGATTTCATGACCCTCGCTAAGGCCATCACGTCGGGCTATCTGCCGCTCGGCGCGCTGATGGTGGGCGAGCGCGTCGCCGAGGTGCTCATCCGAGAGGGTGGTGAATTTGCGCACGGCTACACCTACTCGGGTCACCCAGCGGCAGCCGCGTTGGCACTCGCGAACCTCAAGATCCTGCGCGAGGAGCGCATCGTCGAGCGTGTTCGAGAGGAGCTCGCGCCGTATTTTGCCGCTCGATGGCGTGCACTCGCGGATCATCCCCTCGTCGGTGAAGCGCGATCGCTAGGGCTCCTTGGCGCGTTGGAACTCGTTCCGGCCAAGCCGTCGCGCCGATTCTTTGCCGAGCGCGGTACCGTCGGTACTCGGGCGCGAGACTTGTCGGTCAAGAACGGCCTCGTGATGCGAGCCGTTTGGGATACCTTGATCGTCGCGCCGCCGCTCGTGATCGAGCCGCGGCAGATCGACGAGCTGGTGTCCAAAGCGGTGCAAACCCTTGACGAGTTGCACCACGCACTGAGAGCTGAAGGCGCCGTCTGAGATTTAGCCCTCTCGGGCTTTTCAGGGGGGGGTGGCTGCGCTATAAAAGCGGCAGCGCAATGGGGCGCGTTACGTCGAATCTCAGGGAGACCTCCACGAAATGAAAACTTCGGCCCGTGCGGCGCTCGTCGCCGTTACCGTCTCGGCTATGTTGGTGGCTTGTGGTGACAAGCCTGCCGAAAAACAGGTGCTCAACGTCTACAACTGGTCTGATTACATCGACGAGAGCGTGATCACCGATTTCGAGAAGGAAACGGGTATCGACGTCACCTACGACGTCTTCGATTCGAACGAAGTGCTCGAGACCAAGCTGCTCGCCGGTAGCACGGGTTACGACATCGTTGTGCCGTCGGCCTCCTTCCTTGAGCGGCAGATCAAGGCGGGCGTCTTCCAGAAGCTCGACAAGAGCAAGCTGCCCAACTTGCAGAACATGGATCCCGAGCTCATGGCGAAGGTCGCCCTTCACGACCCGAACAACGAGCACTCGGTCAATCATCTTTGGGGCACGTCGGGCGTGGGTTACAACATCGACAAAATCAACGAGCGCATGAAGGATGCGCCGGTTGATAGCTTTGCCATGTTCTACGACCCGAAGATCGTTTCGAAGTTTGCTGACTGCGGCGTCTCAATTCTCGATGCACCTTCCGAAGTGCTCGGTACCGTGCTCGTTTATCTTGGCAAGGATCCGAACAGCGAAAATCCGGAAGACCTCGCGGCGGCCGAGAAGGCGCTGCTCGCGATTCGTCCCTATGTGAAATACGTCCACTCATCGAAGTACATCGACGATTTGGCCAACGGTGAGATTTGTCTGGCGATGGGTTGGTCGGGCGACGTCTTCCAAGCCGGTGACCGGGCGACCGAAGCCAACAACGGCGTGAAGATCGATTACAAGCTCCCGCGCGAAGGCGCCATCATGTTCTTCGACATGCTGGCCATCCCCAAAGATGCCAAGAACGTCGAGAACGCTCACGCCTTCATCAACTACCTGATGCGTCCGGAAGTCGCTGCGAAGAACACGAATTACGTGAGCTACGCGAGCTTCAACATTCCGGCTAAGGAATTCGTCGATAAAGACATTCTCGAGAATCCCGCGATCTATCCGAGCGACGAGGTGAAATCGCGCTTGCAGGTTGATCTCGCCGAGAGCGATGCCTTCACGCAATTGTTGACAGCGACCTGGACGCGCTTCAAAGCCGGCCAGTAATTTGAGTCAGTGAACGGACCTGCGGCAGCCTCGCTTTGGGGGTTGCCGCAGGTTTTTTGTCTTCGGGGGGTGTGTCTTGGCCGAACGCGTCGTCGACCGCCAAAACGAGTACCTTCGTATCGAAGGTGTTTCAAAACGATTCGGTGACTTCGTCGCCGTCGACAACGTGTCGCTGAGCATTTTTAAGGGCGAAATCTTTTGCCTGCTCGGTGGTTCTGGCTGCGGCAAGACGACGCTGCTACGTATGCTGGCCGGATTCGAGACTCCGACCTCCGGACGCATCCTCATTGATGGTCAAGACATGGCCGGTATCCCGCCGTACGAGCGACCGGTCAATATGATGTTCCAGTCGTACGCGCTGTTCCCGCATATGACCGTCACGCAAAACGTGGCGTTCGGCCTCGAGCAGGAAGGCGTCGACAAAAGCGAAATCCGTCGGCGCGTAGACGAGATGCTCGGCATCGTGAAGTTGGGCGATTTTGCCAAACGTAAGCCGCACCAGTTGTCGGGTGGTCAGCGCCAGCGCGTTGCGCTCGCACGTGCTTTGGTGAAAAAGCCGAAGCTCTTGTTGCTCGATGAGCCGCTAGGCGCTCTCGATAAGAAGCTCCGTGAGCACACACAGTTCGAACTCATCAACCTGCAAGAGCAGCTTGGCGTGACCTTCGTGGTCGTGACTCACGATCAAGAAGAGGCAATGACGCTGGCGTCGCGCATTGGCGTCATGAACAAGGGTCAGATAGTACAAGTTGGCACGCCGACCGACATATATGAATTCCCGAACTCGCGTTTCGTCGCGGATTTCATCGGCTCGGTCAACATGTTCGAGGGTAAGTTGATTGAGGATGAGCCAGCGTACGTGAAGATCGGCTGCCCTGAGCTCGAGACGACGGTGTTCGTCAGTCACGGTATCAGCGCGCCGCCCGATGCGCAGGTGACCGTGGCGATTCGTCCTGAGAAAATCGAGATGTCACGTGTGGCGCCCGCCAGTGATGAGAATCATGTTTCCGGCGTGGTCAAGGAAATCGCCTATATGGGCGATTTGTCGATCTATCTCGTGAAGTTGCCGTCGGGTCGTTTGGTGCGGGTCACGATACCGAATGTCGAGAGGCACGATGAGCGCATCGTTTGGGATGAGACGGTGCATCTCTCGTGGCATCCCTCGAGCCCGGTCGTGTTGATTCAGTAACGGGCCCACGGTGCGCAGCTCACTCGTGTCGACGTTGAAGCGCTGGGGTCAGCCTCGCAACCTCGTGATCGGCGTGCCCTATGCGTGGTTGTTGGCCTTCTTTGCCATTCCGTTCGTTATCGTCCTGAAGATTTCGTTCTCGTGGATGCAGCCGATCCAGCCGGGATATGCGCCGCTACTCGAGTGGGTGGAGGAGACGCGCCGTTTGGTCGTCACCTTTAACTTCGATAACTATCAAGTGTTGCTGCGTGAGAGTCTGTACCTCGACACGTTTCTTTATTCAGTCAAGGTAGCTGCGGTATCGACCTTTTGGTGCTTGCTCATCGGATATCCGATGGCTTACGCGATCGCGCGCTCGAAGCCGAGCACGCGAAATCTGTTGCTGATGTTGATCATTCTGCCGTTCTGGACTTCGTTCCTATTGCGGGTATACGCCTGGGTGGGATTGCTGAAGACCAATGGCGTGATCAACAACACGTTGTTGGCGCTGGGGCTGATCGATGAGCCTTTGACGCTGCTGTATACCGACTTTGCGGTTTACATCGGCATCGTCTATTCCTATCTCCCGTTCATGATCTTGCCCCTGTACTCGAACCTCGAAAAGCACGATCTGACTTTGCTCGAGGCTGCGGCGGATCTCGGCGCTAGACCTTTCAAGGCTTTTTTCAAAGTCACCTTGCCGCTCTCGATGCCGGGTATCGTGGCTGGCTGTTTGCTCGTGTTCATCCCGGCTGTCGGCGAGTTCGTCATTCCCTCGCTACTCGGTCGCACCGATCAGCTGATGATCGGCACAGTGCTCTCGGCGCAGTTCTTTGGCGCACGCAATTGGCCGGTGGCGGGTGCCGTCGCGATCGCGTTGCTGCTGGTGTTGTTGATTCCCATCCTGTTGTTCCAGCGTTATCAACGTCGCGAGCTCGAGGCAGCACGACGATGAGGGTGGGCGTATGAATCAACGCGGTTGGTTCCGGGGCACGATGCTCGCGTTAGGTTTGGCATTTTTGTATGTGCCAATCCTGTCGATGATCGTGTTCTCATTCAATAATTCACGTCTGGTTACGGTTTGGGATCGAGATAATTCGCCGACCTTACGTTGGTATGCCCGACTACTCGAAAACGACCAAATCTTGGGTGCGGCATGGATTTCCATCAAGGTGGCCGCCATGACCGCGAGTGGCGCGGTGATCCTCGGCACTTTGGCCGGGGTGGTGCTCACTCGATTTGGGCCGTTTCGCGGCAGAGCATTTTTGTCGGCGATGACGACAGCTCCGCTCGTGATGCCGGAGATCATCACCGGTATCGCGATGCTGCTGCTATTCGTCGCCATGGAGCAGGCGATCGGTTGGCCCTCGGGGCGCGGCATTCTGACGATTACCATCGCGCACATTACGTTCGCCATGGCATACGTCACCGTGATCGTGCAGTCGCGACTCGCGGGGTTCGACGAATCGTTAGAGGAAGCCGCGCTCGATTTGGGTGCTAAACCAGCCACGGTGTTTTTCCGCATCACCTTGCCCCTGATCGCACCGGCGCTGATCTCGGGGTGGTTGTTGGCGTTCACGCTATCTTGGGACGACGTAGTGATTTCGCAGTTCGTCTCTGGGCCCGGTTCATCGACGTTGCCGATGGAGATCTTCTCGCGGGTCCGACGGGGCGTCAGTCCCGACATCAACGCATTGGCGACGCTCATGGTGCTCGTTGTGGCGATTGGCGTGGTGGTGTCGACGCTGTACATGCGGCGAGCGGAGCAGCGCCGAGCCCGCGAAGAGCGTATGGCTCAGAACGACGGAAATCCCTGACGGGCGAGCTACGAAGCTTCCGGTACAATCAGGGAGATGAAAGAACAAGAGCGACCCGAGACGGCGCTGCAACATCCAGCGACCGTCGAAACGCCTGCAGACAACCATCCTTTGTTGTTCCCGATCTACCAGAACGTCAAATGGGAGACCGAGAGCGTCGCCGAGACTCTGCGTGTCTACCGCGGCGAGCGACCAGGCTTCTTTTATTCGCGCGCCGGTAATCCGACCGTTCGCCAATTGGAGCAACTGTTGGCGTCTTTGCAAGGTCGAGAGGAATGTCTCACGACGGCATCAGGTGTGAATGTCATCGCACAAACCTTGCTCGCACTGACTCAGTCTGGCGATCATGTCTTGTTCTTCGTTGAGGGTTACGGACCGACGCGACACATCATCCGCAGCTTGCTCGCGCGTTTCGGGGTCTCGCACACGATGCTTTCGATCGAAGATCTCGATGGAGTGCGTGCCTTATTGTCATCGCGACCGGTCAAGCTCATGTTCTTCGAGAGCCCGACCAACCCTGTCAACAAGATCGCCGATATCGCAGCGCTGACGTCCCTGGCGCGCGAGTTCGGTGTCATCACGGTGATCGACAACACCTCGGCAGGATTCCATCAGCACGGCGAATTCGACATCGATTTGTACGTCCATAGCCTGACGAAGTTCACGACTGGAGTCGGGGATGCCATGGGCGGAGCGGTCATCGGCAATCGCGAGATCATCGATCGGTTGCGACATGACTTCGGGCTCTTTGGTGCTCAGCTTGATCCGTTGTCGGCATCGCTCATGGTGCGCGGGATGAAGACATATCTGCTGCGCTACCGCGAGCAGTCTGCGCGCGCGCTGGCGATTGCTCAGTTTCTCGAGTCGCACCCGGCGTGTGCGCGAGTGCGCTATCCGGGTCTTGCATCGCATCGGGGTGTTGATCTCGCGCGACGTCAAATGCGCGACTTCGGCTGCGTCATCACCTTCGATATGGTGGCGGGGGCGGAAGCGGGGCGCGCTTTTGCCGAGAAGTTGCGTTACTTTGCGATGACGCCGAGTTTCGGTTCAACCGAATCTTTGATCATGCCGCCGCAATTGATGCAGCCTAAGGATCTCGATACCGAAGATCGCGCCAAGTCCGACATCCATGCAGCGACGGTGCGCTTGTCGATCGGGCTTGAGGCTTTGGAAGATCTTAAGGCCGATCTCGCTCAGGCGTTGGCAACCTGACGCGCGGCCGCTGCGATCGCGGTTCCCTGCGCATTCGGTAGATAGAGGTAATCGCCGGCCAGTGCCTTGGCGAGCTTGGGTGCGTGGCCCTGGCTCATGAAACTGCGCTGTGTATCGATCACAAGTGATCGAATTCCGCTCGCCGATACAGCCTGTGCGAGCTGTTGTACCTCCGCGTCAACGCCGGCTCGATCGGCTTTCAAGCCGACATTGCCCCGTCCATCGGTGAGGAGCACGAGCACGATGTTGCCGAAGCCGCGACGTTTTGCTTGATCGGCCACTTCAAGACTCGCGACGAGACTCGCGGCGAGCGGTGTGCCGCCGCCAGTCGGTAACTGATCGACCGCGCGACGTAGCAACTCCACGCTGCCGGTCGGCGGCAGCAGTAGGTCCGCCGCGTGACCTCGAAACGCCAGCAGTGCCACGCGATCGCGATTGACATAGGCTTGCTCGAGCAAGGCGTGGACGGCGCCCTTGGCTTGTCGCATACGGTTGAGCGCCATGCTGCCGCTCGCATCGACGGCGAAGATGAATAGTGCGCCTGCCTTGCTGCGATATTTTTTGATTCGGAAGTCATCGGCCGTGAGTGCGATGCCATGGCGAGGTCGTGGCCGAACGCGCTGCCAGCGAGCAGCGGCACGCAGTGTTGCAACCACATCGAGACGTTGGCCGCGAGGCATGCCGGGTACGCTTGAAACATGTCGGCCGCGTTGGCCACTTGTCGCCCCGCGCGATCCGCTGCGACCACTACGCTGGCGTGCGAACGAGAGTGAGGCGAGCGCATCGGGCAATTCGACGGCGAGTGACTCAAGCACCTCCTCGGCGAGTTCGAGCTGCTCTTCGGACGGCAGCGACTCCACGTCGCGGTCGGTTTCATCGCGAGACTCTGGTGGTGGAGTTGATTCCGGCGCGGGTGGGTCAGGCGGTGGGGCGCTCGAGCTTTGATCTGGGTGCCGCGTTGCCCGTGGTAACAAAACGAGTCGTGCGGCGAGTTCCAGATCTTCGCGCTGAACCTCGTCACGTAAGCCGAGCGCGGCACTCGCGCGTGCAACACGAATGGCGAATAGATCAGCTCGATGGCCTTGGACTCCAAGCGCCTCGGCCATACGAATCAATTCTTGGCGTTGCGAATTGCCGATTTTGATCGTGGGTAATTGCTCGCGAGCGCTCTCGATCAAGCCGCGTAGCAATTGTGCTTCGTCGGCCCAGCTGTCCACATCCGGCTGCAAGTGTCGTCGCACGATGCTCGCTCGCGCTTCGCCTGCGCGGATCGCCGGCATCATCACGATCAGTCCCAGTCGATCGAGGAGGTGTGCGCGGGGTGCGCCCTCCGCGGGATCGAAACTCGTTAGCAATCGAAAGTGGGCGTCCGCGCGTAAACTGAGCCCATCGCGTTCGATACGGACGACACCATCTTCGAGTGCTGCGAGTAGGGTATTGGCGCTGCCATCGTCCATGAGATTGCAGGACTCGGCTAAGAGGAAGCCGCCATGCGCTCGGGCCAGCGCGCCGGCGCGGATGACGCGGCTGCCTTGGTTCAAGGTTGCCTCGAGATCAAGGCCACCTAACAACGATTCGCTATCACAGCTGAGCGGTAACTCTACCCAGGGCTGATCGGGTTGCAGCTCGCGCATGCCATGCAGCAAGGCACTCTTACCACTACCGGCAGGCGCGGCTAGCGCAATCCCACGTAAACCCGGATCGACCGCCAACATCATCAACGCGAGACGCGGCACATCGAGTGCCACGAGACCGCCGATCGGCAGACGAGTGAGGGAGTGCGACGACATCATCGATGAATGCCGACGCCTCAGTGCAGCGCTTCCTCAAGCACGCGTTTGACGCGTTCGTCATCGGCAGCGGGCTCGAGCGGATCTTTTCGCAATCGATGGGCGAGAGCGAGCGGCGCAACACGAGCGACCAGCTCAGCGTCCGCCGATTTTTTACCCTCGTAGGCGGCGAGCGCAACGGCGGCGCGTGTAAGAGCGAGCTCTCCGCGATGTCCGTCGATGCCTAACCGATCGCACAGCTGTGCAGCGAGCATCAGTGCGGAGTCCGGCAAAGAAATCTTCGGCTTCGCGTTGATGGCTTTTTGCAAGCGCTTGCGTAGCGCCGCTTGTTCTTTTTCGAAACTGGCGATGAAGGCGGTCGCGTCGTTTTCGAATGCGAGGCGTCGACGAACGACTTCCACACGCTGTTCGATATCGTGCAGCGTCTTGATTCGCGCGTGTAGTCCGAATCGATCGAGTAATTGTGGCCGCAAGTCGCCTTCCTCAGGATTGCCAGAGCCAATGAGCACAAAGCGCGCCGGATGGCGCACGCTCAAGCCTTCGCGTTCGACCACGTTGCGACCGCTGGCGGCGACATCGAGTAACAGGTCCACGAGGTGATCCTCGAGCAGATTCACTTCGTCGATGTACAGAAAACCTCGATGGGCTGATGCCAGCAAGCCCGGAGAAAACGCCTGCACGCCATCGACGAGTGCTCGCTCGAGATCGACTGAGCCGACGACGCGATCTTCGGTGGCGCCTAGTGGCAGATCGACCACGGGAACCGATTGCGTTTCTGATTTCAGCGTTCGTGCGGCGGAGCAGTGCGGACACTCCGTTGCGATCGCTGCGGGATCGCAACGATAGGGGCAGCCGGCGGCGACTTTGATCGGTGGCAGCAGATCGGCCAGTGCGCGAATCGCCGTGCTCTTGGCAGTGCCACGATGACCGGTGATGAGAACACCGCCAATTGCGGGATCGATGACGCTGAGTAGTACGGCGAGCTTGAGATCGTCTTGTCCGACGATGGCCGTGAAAGGGAAAGTCTGTTGCAAATCGCCCCCGAAGACGGCGGGTGGTGACCCGACCTTCAATGTGTCAACATAACAAGACACTCCGATATGTCAATCGGGAGGAGTGCATGACCACGATCACCTTCATCGTCGGGATCGAGCGGTTCAATGCGGCCGTCTGGACGGACGTCGAACGCGCCTTGTCACAAGCGGGTCTCCCGGTCGAGTTGCGTCGATATCACGACGCCCATGTCGACGAGGGTGATGAGGCATTGGTGCAAGATCTTGCGCGTTCGGATGTCGTCTTCATCAGCCTCATCAATTTACGTTCACAGGCCGATTGGCTTGCTAGGCACCTCGAGGGCTCCGCCGCGAAGGCCGTATTCGCCTACGAGAGCATGCCCGAGGTCATGGCGTTGACCCGTGTCGGTGAGCATCGCTTTAAAGAGAAGAAAGGCGAGGCGCCCAAAGCGGTGAAGCTACTCATGCGCCTGATCACGCGCGGTCGTGATGAGGATGCGCTCTACGCTTACACCAAACTCGTGAAGATCGCCTCGAAAATGCTGCCGTTGATCCCGCAGAAGCTCGCCGGTTTTCGTACCTGGCTGGGCGTGAACTTGTATTGGAATCAACCCGATGCGCGCAACATCACCGAGATGATCAAGTTGATCATGCGCGATACGTTCTCGCAGCAGATTGATGTCGCACCGGTGAGCATCATTCCGACGATGGGTTGCTGGGATCCTCGCAGTGGCGAGCTGTTCGACAATCCCGATGCCTATTTGAAATGGGCCCGAAAGAACGGACGCTATCAAAAGGGTCAACCGCTCGTGGCCGTACTCGGCATGCGTAAGCATGTCGTGCAACGTCTCGCTTATCTGCAACAACTGACCGACGGACTCGAGGCACGCGGCTTTGCGGTTTTGCCCGTATTCGTCTCTGGGATAGAGGCGCATGTCGCCGTACGTGAGTGGCTCGTCGATCAACCGATCGATGCGCTGCTCTCCACGATGGGATTCTCCATCGTCGGAGGACCTGCCTCGTCAACGAAACCGGGGCACTATCACGAAACCGCAGCGGATCTACTCGCCAAACTCGATGTTCCCTATGTCGTGGCGCAACCGCTCTTGATGCAGGATGAGCGCGATTGGCAGCAGCGCGGCGTGATCTCCATGCAATCGGTGGTGATGTACGACTTGCCCGAGATGGATGGCGTGGCAAGTAGCGTAGCGCTCGGTGCCATCAAAGATGGCGAGTTGACGGCAGTACCCGATCGTATCGCGCGCGCCATCGATCAGGTCGAGGGTTGGATTCGCTTGCGGCGAAAACCCGCCGCTGAGCGCAAGATTGCGATCGTTCTCTATAACTTCCCGCCGGGACTCGGTAAAACCGGCACCGCGGCACTGCTCGATGTACCCGCATCGATCATCGCTTTGCTTAAGCGTCTGAAAAAATCGGGCTACTCCATCGGTCGAGCGCCACTCGAGATGGATGAGCTGCTCGTAAAGCTTGAGGCCTTTGCTAAGGGTGAGAGCTCGCATGCTTTGACGAGCTCGCAGTACCGCAGCTTGTTGAGTACCAAGACGGCCGACCGCATCGATCGTTATTGGGGTGCGGCGCCGGGTGATATTGCGCCAGCGGGTCGCGACGGATTGCGTCTCGATACCTTGGAATACGGCAACGTAGTGCTCGGCGTGCAGCCGCCGATGGGTGTGCCCGGTGATCCGATGAAGCTGTTATTTGATCGGACCTTCACACCACATCATCAATACGCGGCGTTTTACGCTTGGTTGAAGCAGGGTTTCAAAGCTGATGCAGTGATCCATGTGGGTATGCACGGCACGGCCGAATGGATGCCTGGATTGCAGGCGGCACTCACCGCCGATTGCTGGCCGGATCAGTTACTGGGCAGTTTGCCGAATCTCTATCTCTATCCGCTCAATAATCCGGCCGAGGCTGCCATCGCGCGGCGCCGAGCCTACGCCACGATCATCAGTCACGCAGTGCCACCCTATGCGCGCGCGGGTCTCTACAAACAACTCGCTCAGGTTCGTGCGCGTCTCGACGATCCCAACGATACGCTCGACGCTTTATTACCGGAACTCGTGCGCCAGGTCGACGAATCGATCGAGGGTTATCGTGCGCGAGTACAAGCGTGGCTCGATTCCATCGAAGATCGTCTGATCAGCGACGGGTTGCATGTATTCGGTCAGGCGCCGGATCGACAGCGGGCTCGCGCCTTGATCGAAGCATCGATGGAAGTACCGCGCCGCGGTATGGCGGGGTTCACCACCATCGCTACCCAGTTGGGTCTTGAGGCTACCGCCGTTCGAGTGCTGCGCGATGCACTCGTTGAGCGCTCAGTGTTGGGTCGTGAAGATCCGGCGCGTGTGTGGCGCGAATATGTGGGTCAGACGCAAGCTCCGGCGTCGCTCAACGAACATATCAATGAAGGTCGCGGCATCCTCACCGGCATGTCGCGTTGTGGCGAGGAACTCGATGCGTTGATGCATGCCTTGGATGGCGGCTACATCCGACCCGCCTACGGCGCGGATCCGGTGCGCGCGGGCGCTGCGGCTCTGCCTTCTGGGCGCAATATTCACGGTATCGATCCGTGGCGTCTGCCGACGGATCTTGCGCTCGAACGCGGTCGACGGATGGCCGACGCTTTGTTGCAAAAACACATGGCAGAGCACGGCAGCTTGCCCCGCACAGTGGCACAGGCGCTATGGGCCATGGATACCATCAAGAGCGAGGGCGAAGGTCTTGGTGTCGTGCTCGCGTTGATTGGTGCCGAGCCTGAGCGTGATGGTCAGGGCAAAATCTTTCGCTATCGATTGATTCCGCTCGAGCAACTCGGGCGCGCGCGTATCGACGTACTGCTCGATGTGTCTTCCATTTTCCGCGATACCTTCCAGATGACGCTCGATTTGCTGGACGATCTCTTCCGATTAGCAGCGACAGTCGATGAGCCTTGTGAGAGCAACTTCATCAAAGCGCATACCGACGATCTGATCGCCGAGGGGCGTACGCTCGATGAGGCGACGGCACGCATCTTCACGCAGGCGCCGGGTCTTTACGGGACCGGGGTCGATGAGTTGATCGAGGAGAGCCAGTGGGAAGAGTCGGCTGAGCTTGCCTCGATGTACGAGAAACGAAATGCCTATACAGCAGGTGGCAAGCGCAATGGCGCTGCGGCACCGGCGACTTTGAAAAACCTGCTCGGCAAGGTGGATCACGTCTTTCAGGCGATCGACTCGGTGGAGTATGGCTTGACCGACATGACTCACTACTACGGACATTCCGGCGCTATTCAGCTCGCCGCGCAAAAAACCCAGAGCGGTAAAGTGCCGCTGACCTACGCCGAGACGTATACCGGGGATGTGAAGGTCGCAGGATCGGACGAGCTGCTACGCATCGAAGCACGATCGAAATTGCTCAATCCGAAGTGGTACGAGGGCATGCTCGCCCACGGTCATAGTGGTGCCGCGGAGATCAGCAATCGCTTTACGCATCTCGTTGGCTGGGGTGCTATCGGGTCGGTTGATCAGTGGGTGTTCGATGACGCGGCGAAGACCTTCCTGCTCGATGAATCCATGCGCCGTCGTTTGGAAACCGCGAATCCACAGGCACTTCGCAACGCAGTCGGTCGTCTCATCGAGGCCAACGGACGTGGCATGTGGCAAGCGGACGCCGCGACGCTCGAGCGTCTGCAGGGTCTCTACGCGGATATAGAAGATCGGTTAGAGGGAGTTGGCGTCGCGGCCTGATGGTCTCGGTATAAAAACCAGAGCGGGAGCAGCATCAGTAGCGCGACGGGTGCTCTTGCGATGAGATCTAGAGAGAGGCCGAACCACGACGCGCCGAATAACCATAACGAGGTTGTCGCGAGCACGCGTATCCATTCGACGAGACGTGCTTGCGGCCGCGCTTCAAGCACACTGCTCAAGCTCCAAACCCAAGCCACTAAAATCAAGGCGTATTGCGCACGCTCGAGCCATTCGAGTTGTTTGGCAATAGCAATGAAGTGTGTCGCGGGTGCGATCAGCAACACGTATTGCCACAGCGCGTAGCTCCGCGCGGCTGCACTGGCGTTAGAGTCGTAACGACGGAAGTCGACTGGCATCGGCGGGGGTTGTTTACCGCGTCCAGCGGGTGGCTCGAACCAAATGCCGATCGCTTGTCGAACACTGGCGGCTGCACGCGCTCGACGCGCGATGTCTCGATAGACGTTGAGGTTACCCCAGACCGGATCAAAGCTCGCAAGTGGTGAGCGTATGCCATAGACGATAGGCTCGTCGTCTCGCTCTTCGACGAAAGTGCCGAACAGGCGGTCCCAGAAAATGAAGATACCGCCGTAGTTTCGATCGAGGCAGTAGTCGTTCTGTCCGTGATGAACTCGGTGATTCGACGGCGTGACGAAAATACGATCGAGTACGCCCAGTTTAGGAACAAGCTGCGTGTGTACCCAATATTGATACAGCAAGTCGATCAGCGCGACCGCACCGAAGACCACGGGTGGCACGCCCGCCAGTGCCATGACGAGGTAGAACGGCCAAGACGTAAAGGCGCCGGTGGCAGTTTGTCTTAGTGCCGTCGTGAGGTTGTAGTACTCGGAGGAATGGTGCACTTGGTGAGCACCCCAGAGCAGATTCACCTCATGCCCGGCTCGATGCACCCAGTAGTAACAAAAATCGTAGAACAGTAGGGCGAATACCCATACCCACCACTGGTTTTGAGGCAACGTGACAAGGCGCGCGTGCTCGAAAGTCCAGCTATAGATTCCGATGGTCAGCAGGTAGGTGAATGCGCCCGCGATTTGACTGAGTACGCCAAAATGCAGGCTGGTGACCCCGTCGGCGATATCGTAAGCACCCGGTGCACGACGTCGCGCGAGTAGATACTCCGCCAGAATGCTGAGCATGAATACGGGGATCGCGTAGGCAATCGGGCTCAAGACACGAGGCTCCCGGCGACTCGCACTCGGCGCGGTTGGTAGGGTAAAACCTCGAGGACTTCGCCGGCTTTGGTGCGGTGTTGGATGCCGCGCCAAAAGTCCGCTGTCAGCAAATCGCCATGGGTGCGCATGAAGGCGGCGCGCTGCAGATCATCAAACGCGAGAAAGTTGACGAAGGTCTCCGGAAAAACATCGTTTTCGGCAACGTAGAACCAGGCCTCGGCTCGCATGTCGTCTTCGTCGTTGTCGGCTACCGGCACTTCACGGAAGCGACAATCGGTCACGCGGCACAGCTCGTCGTAGTCGTAGAAAATCACGCGGCCGTGACGGGTAACACCAAAGTTTTTCAACAATAGATCACCGGCGAAGATATTCGAGCAGGCGAGATCCCGGATCGCTTGCCCGTAATCGAGCGCGGCCTTCTCGGCAAGCTCTGCCGGTGCTTCGCGCAAGTAAAGATTGAGCGGCGTGATACGGCGCTCGATATAAACGTGATCGAAGATCAGATCTTGACCATCAACATGGACCGTCGCTGCGGTTTCGCGCTGCAACTCGTCGAGCAAGGCTGGCGCAAATCGATCCAGCGGTAAGCGCAGACGCTTGAACTCTTGCGCGTCGACGAGGCGGCCAGCTCGATCGTGCTGGAAAACGAACTTATATTTGTCGAGAACGTCTTGGCGCACTACGTTCTTCACGGGGGGGAACTCGTCTCGGATGATTTTGAAGACAAGATCCAGAGAGGGCAGTGTGAAGCACACCATCACGAGACCACGCTCGCCCGGCGCATGCATGAACTGATCGTCCGAACGGGCGAGGTGGCTCATCAACTCGCGATACCGCTCGGTTTTACCTTGCTTTGCTCGACCGAGCACCGTGAAGAGCTCGGAGAGTGGCTTGCGCGGCAAGATCTTGCGAAGGAAGACCACCGTTTCAACAACGCGCTCGAGGTCGACGTGGAAGTAGGTTCGTGTGAAACCGAAGACGATACTCAGATCACTCTCATCGAGCATTACCGCATCGACCAACATGCCGCGCTCCGTGTTTTGAAGCGCGATGAGTAATGGGAGATAACCTTCGGCAAGTTGGATTCGGCCGACGAGGTAGGCCCTCGTACTTTGGAAGAACAGCGGCCGCAGTACCTCGATTTCCCGTATGCACGCATCAGCATCGCCAAAGCCGCCGTTGCGCAGAACCTCGGCTATATCGCTCGTGGTGTGGCGAACACTGCGATCAAAATCGATCCAGCGGCAGCGCAGCGGCAACTCACCGAGCAAATCTTCGATGAGCAGCGACAGATCGCCTCGATTGACGTAGTGCTTCAGTTCCGCAGCTTGTTCTGCGTCCGCTAGCGGATCGAGTTCGACCGCGGCGAATTCCAGATCGACGTCCACGCCTCGCGTGCCGAATAGCCGTCGTGAGACCGAACTAAAGAAGGTGCGTACGAAGGCAGCATCGACAGTGCCGATCAGTTGACTCGAGAATCGGTCACGTATTCGCGACCACAGTTGTCGATCGTGCGCGGAGTCGCCGAGCGCGGCGCGCATATCGTTAACGGTGCTGTTGACCCAGCGATCGTAGAGCTCGATGCGTTCGACGATGTCGCGTTGTGATGCTGCCCAATCACAGTTCTCGAAGCGGACGGGAGCGCGGCGCGTAATCTCCCGGAAGGCGGCGTTATAGCCGTCGAAGGCAACGGTGATCCGCCGAGCGCAATCGTCGATGAATGCGTCGGCGGTCACCGTCATATCGGTCAGAGATTGCGGATGAGAGCGTCAGCGAATTCGCTGCACTTGACCTCGGTCGCCCCTTCCATGAGACGTGCGAAGTCGTACGTGACGGTCTTCTGTCCAATGGTGCGATCCATGGCGGTGATGATCGCATCGGCCGCCTCGGTCCATCCCATATAACGCAACATCATTTCGCCCGAGAGGATCACCGAGCCCGGGTTCACCTTGTCGAGATTCGCATACTTCGGCGCGGTACCGTGCGTGGCCTCGAACACGGCGTGCCCCGTGACGTAGTTGATGTTGGCGCCCGGCGCGATGCCAATGCCGCCAACTTGCGCGGCGAGTGCATCGGAGAGGTAGTCGCCGTTGAGGTTACAGGTGGCGAGCACGTCGAACTCATCCGGTCGCGTGAGCACCTGTTGCAAGGTGATGTCGGCAATCGCATCTTTGATGATGATCTTGCCGGCTTTCTTAGCCTCGTCCATCTCGGCGTTGGCCGCTTTCTCGCCTTTTTCGGCTTTGGTGCGTTCCCACTGTTCCCAGCCGTAGGTCTGTCCCGGGAATTCCTTCTCAGCGAGAGCGTAGGACCAATTGCGGAACGCGCCTTCGGTGAACTTTTGGATGTTGCCCTTGTGGACGATCGTCACGCTCTTGCGACCGTTGACGATGGCGTATTCCACGGCAGCGCGGAACAAGCGATCCGTACCTTCCTGCGAGACCGGCTTGATGCCGATGCCCGAGGTGTTCGGGAAGCGAATCTTGGCGTAAGCCTTCGGGAAGTGTTCCTTGAACAGCGCTTTGAACTTGGCGTTGTCTTCGGTGCCTTGCTCGAATTCGATGCCGGCGTAGATGTCTTCCGTATTCTCTCGGAAGATCACCATGTCGACTTTTTCCGGCGCTTTGACAGGTGAGGGCACACCCTTGAACCAGCGCACCGGACGCAAGCAAACATACAGATCGAGCAACTGGCGCAGCGCCACGTTGAGCGAGCGGATACCACCGCCCACCGGGGTGGTCAGAGGACCCTTGATCGAGACGAGGTATTCGCGGCAGGCCGCCACCGTCTCATCGGGCAGCCAAGTGTTGAACAGCTTGTTCGATTTTTCACCGGCATACACTTCCATCCAATGGATTTGGCGTTTACCGCCATATGCCTTGGCGACTGCAGCATCGATCAGGCGGACGCTGGCGCGCCAGATATCCGGACCGGTGCCGTCGCCCTCGATGTACGGGATGATCGGGTTGTTGGGTACGGCGAGCTTGCCGTTCGCGATGGTGATCTTGGCGCCCCCGGCGGGCGGCGTCAGAGTGACTTTTGCAGCCGTCGACATGGTCTTGTGAACTCCTCGAAAAACGCGCGGCAAACAGAACAAACCCCCGCCGTCGCGTAGGCGAATCCTAGCACGCGCGGCCGTTCGCCAAGCGGTCGACCGTGGCGTGCATGCACTACAATGAGGGCATGAGTGAAATCGCCTCCACACCGGTAATCGATGGGTTTCGGATGCCCGCCGAGTTCGAGCCTCATCGAGGCTGTTGGATGCTCTGGCCGACGAGACCCGACAATTGGCGCGATGGGGCGGTGCCTGCCCAACGTGCGTTTGCCGCGGTCGCACACGCCATCGCGCGCTTCGAGCCGGTCACAGTTGGGGTCGCACCGAGCCATTTCGATCAAGCGCGGCGTGCACTAGAGCCTCGTATTCGTGTGGTGCGCATGGCCAGTGACGATGCGTGGATGCGCGACGTGGGCCCGACCTGCGTTGTTAACGCGGCCGGTGAGGTACGCGGCGTCGATTGGCATTTCAATGCCTGGGGTGGCTTGCAGGGCGGTTTGTACTTTCCTTGGGATCAGGACGAGCTCGTCGCGCGACGGGTGTTGTCGATCGAAGGTCTCGCGCGTTACCGAGCGCCTCTCGTATGCGAAGGGGGCGCGATCCATTCCGATGGTGAGGGAACGTTGCTCGTCACCGAACAATGCTTGCTCAACTCCAATCGCAACCCTTCCTTGTCACGCGAGCGGATCGAGACACTCCTTTTGGAATACACCGGCGCACGTCACATCGTGTGGCTTGGCGAGGGTGTCTACAACGACGAGACGGACGGACACGTCGACAATCTCGCGTGTTTCGCAGCGCCGGGTGAAGTCATTCTCGGTTGGTGCGACGATCCCAAAGATCCGCAAACAGCGATCTCGAAAGACGCCTATGCGCGCCTACGAGCTGCACGCGATGCGCGCGGTCGTCGCTTTCGTATCCACAAGCTGCCGATGCCGGGTCCATTACACATTAACCCGATTGAAGCGGCAGGGGTGGTCAGCAAGACCGGCACGCAGGCGCGCTCAAGTGGTCTGCGACTCGCCGGTAGTTATGTGAATTTCTATTTGGCCAATGGTGGCGTCGTCGTGCCTTTGCTCGATCCGCGCTACGACGAGCGAGTGCTCGCGAAGCTGCAGCGGATTTTCCCAAGACGTCAGGTGGTGGGCGTGTCCGCGCGAGAAATTTTGCTCGGTGGTGGCAACATCCACTGCATCACGCAGCAGATTCCGCTGGGCAAACCTCGCCTTCAGGGCGCGCGCCAGGCCAAGCTCAAGAACGCACTACGCTCGCGACCCGGAAAGTAGCGCCAACTGCCTTGAGCGTAGTCTGCGCGGTCGGCGTAGCGCTCGTTGGTCAAGTTGTCGATATCGAGCGTGAAGCGCCACTGCTCGTGAGCTTGCCAGCCGATCGCGAGGCTCGCTGTTCTATGCCCCTCATAGCGATACTGGTTGCCGGCGTCTGCGTAGTACGCGCCCACCTCGGCGCCGCGTAGTGTCAGGTCCCAGTCCGAGCGAGGCATCCAACGCAGTAGCACGGTATGCAGTCGGCGGGGAGCCGTGTCGATATCGCGCCCGCTGACGATGGTCTCGCCACCCTCGATGGCGGCATCGAAGTCGTAACGGTGACGGGCGAGGGTGCCACTACTACCGACCACCCACGAGGCACCGATCTGTTGGCGCCATTCCCACTCGAGGCCTCGGTGGGTGGTACGGCCGCCGGTGATATTGAATCCGTTGGCGTCGCGAATGATGAGATCTTTTTTTCTTTGGTCGAAAGCGGCGATGTGCCATAGAGCCCGATCGCTGACATGACGCCAGCCGATCTCGAGCGCGCGGACACTTTCCGAGTCGAGATCGGCAACACGCTGGTTGCGCTGAAGACGGTACAGCTCGGTGATCTCAGGAGGGCGAAAGCCGGTCGATGCGGCGACATAGACGCGGTGTCTCTCCGCGGCTTTCCAGCCGAGTTCTAGGCGAGGCGACAGATTGCCGAACTCGTCGCGACGATCTTCAGGACGACTGAAAAGGCAACCACCAAAGGCGCAGGGCGTGCCGTCTTCGGCGGTATTCCCCGCCAACATTCGATTGTCGTAGTCGTAGCGCGTGCCATCGGCGCGTACGCCAAATTCCCAGGCGTAATGCAGATCATCGCCGCGCACGGCGGCGTGCACGGCAAGACCAGCCACCGTCGTGCGATAGTCGTAATGGCGACCTGCTGGACGAATCGCACGCGCTGCGGCCGAGCCTTCGAGTGTCGGTGCCGCTTGGATTTCGAGTAGCGATGTATCGGCCCATTCGATCTCGGCGCCGAGCGTAACGGTTAGCGCGTCGCGCCAAGGTGTGCTGCGTTGCCAAGCGACTCTCGCGCTCGTCTGTTCGTTTGATTCCAGAGGCTTGCCGAGCAAGAAGTGCTGCAGAAAAGTCATCTCCGAGCGGCGCAGCAGACCCTGCCACTCCTCGCGACATCCATCGCAGGCTTCGCGAACCCAGCGGATTGAGGCACGGTGTGCGTCCGCGTTACGAAAGGCCTCTGGATTCGGGTTGCTCACTCGTAGCACCGGATCGCGATAAGCCTCGAAGCCGCGCACGAAGCCGGCCGTGCGTTGGTCGAGTCGGGTCGCCGCGAGGCGCAGTTTCAGTTGACCGTCTGCAGCGGTGTCATCGAAGGCGACATTCCATTTGTATTCCTCGACGGGCGAGTCGGCTCTAAAACCGCCATCGCGACGCAGCAGTCCTTGCACGGCGAGTCGATCGCCCGCCATCGATACGCGAGCGCCTAAGTAATCATCCGCACCGCTCTCGAGCGCAAATTGCGCCGATGCGAGATCGGCAACCCTGGGCGTGATGACATTGATGGCGCCATGTACTCCATTGGCTCCGTAGCTTTGACTCGAAGGTCCTCTGAGCACTTCGATCGCGGCGGCCTGGGTCGTGTTCACTTCGAACATTTCGTTCACGTTGCAGAATCCGGTCGGCCGCAGTGGCATGCCATCCTCAAGCAGTAGGAAAGCGCCACAGGCACCGGCACCGGTCAGCACCGGGGAGCGGATTGCAATCAGACTTTCCTGTCCGCTGCCGCGCTGTACGAGTACGCCGGGAACGGTGTTGAGTGCCGACGCATAGTGATCGAGATCGAATCGACCATCCGTTCTCGGCGTGACTTGGCTGACACTGCCCGCGATTTGCAGCAGCGGCTCGGGCCGGCGTTGCGCCGTGATCACCACTTCCGTGAGTCCTGCCAACATCAAGGGTTCGAGCATGACCGCATTATCGTCGAACAGCGGTATCCTTGGCGGGTGTTGAAAAAGGGACTATTGGCAATCCTCCTGCTCGCCTGCGCGGCTGCGGCGGCGCAATCCGCTCCGCGAGTGGGGCTCGTTCTGTCGGGTGGCGGCGCTCGAGGCGCGGCGCATGTCGGCGTACTGAAGGTGCTCGAGGAGCAGCGCATCCCGATCCATGCGATCGCCGGGACCAGCATGGGTGCCGTTGTGGGTGGCTTGTATGCCAGCGGCTTGTCGGCATCCGAAATCGCCTCCCTGATCGAGTCTGAGGAGTGGCGCGCCGCGTTCACCGAGCCGGCACCGCGCGATCGTTTGAGTTTTCGACGTAAGAGCGAAGATCAAAACTTTCTCGTGAAGTTTCCGCTCGGTATCAAAAGCGGTTCCTTCCGCTTACCCAAAGGACTCGTGTCGGGTCAACGGGTCTCGCAGGCGTTGCGTCGAGTGACCTTCCCGGTTGCAGGGCGTGCGCAATTCGACCAACTGCCGATCCCGTTCCGCGCGGTTGCCACCGATCTTGAGACCGGTGATGCCGTCGTGCTGGATTCGGGCGATCTCGTCGATGCCATGAGAGCCAGCTTGGCGGCACCGGGTGTATTTGCGCCCGTCGAGATCGACGGGCGTCTCTTGGTCGATGGAGGCCTCGCGAACAATCTGCCGATCGATGTCGCTCAGACGATGGATGTCGACGTGTTGATCGTCGTCGATGTGGGCTTTCCGCTGCGCAAGCGTGACACCCTAGATTCGGTGACGACCATTTCGAATCAGATGTTGTCGATCTTGATTCGTCGCGGTAGCGATGCGCAGCGTGAGCGTTTAGCGGCGAGCGATATCTTGATCTCGCCTGATCTCGGCGAGGCGTCGAGTTTTGACTTTGCGATCATTCCGCAAGCGACGAGTCTCGGCGAGTCGGCTGCACGCGCCGCATTGACGCGACTATCGACCTTGTCGTCAGATGCGGCTCGCTACGACGCTTGGTCGACGGCGCGCGCGGCGGCGCGGCAGCAAGCACCGCAGATTCGGCAAGTGCGTGTCGCAGACTCCGCAATACGCTATCGACGTCTGATCGATGGTCGATTTGCAGTGACTGAGCTCGACGTGAATGGGATCGATGCGGCGGTCTCGACGCTTTTCGGGCGCGGCAACTTCGAGTCGGTCGACTATCGCGTGCAGGGTGAGTCGCGGGACACGATCGAGGTCGCGGCCCAGCGCAATTCGTGGGGTCCCAACTACGTTCGTTTTGGCTTGTCGCTGCAGGATGACTTCAACGGCAACTCTAATTACAACGCCGCTGCGCGTTTTGTTCTCGCCGATATCGGACCGCTCGCTGCAGAGTGGGTGTGGGATGCGCAGGTTGGCGTCGAGCCTCGAATCGCAACCGAGGCACACATTCCCTTCGGCGAGGAAGCGCGTTGGTTCTGGATGCCCCAAGCGAGCTTCGAGTTGCGCAACGTTCCGTTGGTCCGGGACGGTGAGCGCATCGCGGAGTATCGTCTGCGTACCTCCGAATACGGACTCGATGTAGGTCGCGAGCTGGCGAACTGGGGTGAGGTGCGCGTCGGTGTGCGTCAGGCAACCGGGCGTGCTCGCCTGCGGCTCGGTGACCCTTCGCTGGCGACCAGTGATCCTTTCGATGTGCGCGAATACTTTGGTCGATTCTCGATCGATACGCTGGATGATCGAAACTTTCCGAGGCGCGGTCAGTATCTCGTCACCGAATGGCGCGGCGAGCGAACCGGTCTCGGTTCGGATCGCAACGCCGACATTGTGACGCTCGACTGGTTGTCTGCGCGCTCAAGCGGGCGCGACACGGTGGCGCTGTGGACTTCGCTCGGGACGCAGGTCGATTCAGCCGCGGATAACGTTCGCACCTTGTTCCCGTTAGGCGGCTTTCTGAATCTGTCGGGAATTGCGCCAGAAACGCTCTCGGGTCGTCATTTCGCGATTGCCCGCGCGCTTTACTATCGGCAGATCGGTCGTGGCGGCGAGGGCTTCTTGAACGTGCCGGCCTATGCAGGTCTATCGCTCGAAGCCGGAAATGTTTGGGACGACCGTAGCGACATCAGCTTCGGCTCATCGCTGAAGCAAGGAAGCTTGTTCTTTGGGTTCGATACGCTGTTCGGCCCGGTCTACATTGGCACTGGCTTCGGCGAAGACACCGACAGCAATTTTTATCTCTTCCTCGGACGCACCTTCTGAGCGACGAAAAACGCCCGATCAACGCGCAGCGAGATTGACGACCTTCTCGTAGACGTGTGCCGGGAAGTCGCCGGGACGAGAGTATTCGTGTTTGCGGCTCATTTCGAGCAACGCCGCATCGCGCTCTTCGAGCGTGGCGTACCAGTGGGTGCGACTCCAGTCAGAGCCCAGTAGCTTCGCGAACGGATCACCCGGCTTAAGCGAGACACGCAGCCCGAAGGGCTTGCTCTGACTCTGGGGGGCAGTGCGTAAATTGTGTGACTGGCAGATGTTCATGACACGTGGATTATACCTCTTGAAGTCATGCGGCGAGGACGACAGACTGCCCGTATGTTGTCCGACAAAACTCGCATGATTGATCCCTCCGTCGCACTGCCGGGGCGCTCCGCCCCCATGCCCGTGCCGGCCCATCATTTCGTCAACGGCGCGCCTTTGCAGCCGCCATTCCCCGCTGGCACGGAAGAGGCCATCTTCGGTCTCGGATGTTTCTGGGGTGCTGAACGCTTGTTCTGGAAAATGGCGGGCGTGATCTCGACGTCGGTGGGTTACGCCGGTGGTTACACTCCAAATCCGACTTATGAAGAAGTGTGCAGCGGTCGAACTGGCCACGCCGAGGTGGTCCGGGTGATTTTCGATCCCGCGCGTATTCGCTACGCCGATTTGCTGAAGGCATTTTGGGAGCGCCATGATCCGACCCAGGGGATGCGCCAAGGCAACGATATCGGGACGCAGTATCGTTCGGTGATTTTCTATACCGCCGATGCACAACGCGTCGCAGCGGAGGCCACCCGCGAGAGCTATCAGCGCGGGCTCGCCGAGCGTGGCCTAGGTCGTATCACGACCGAGATCCTCCCGACGCCGACGTTCTTCTACGCCGAGGATTATCACCAGCAATACCTCGCGAAAAATCCCGATGGATATTGCGGTCTCGGCGGTACGGGTGTGACCTGTATCGCCGACATCGAGACGGCGTGAGGTGATTGGCGATCCGCTCGGCGAGGTGCTGATCCTGCTCGTGGCGGCCGTGCTGGTCGTCACAGCGGCACGTCGAGTCGGTCTGCCCGCGATACTCGGCTATCTCGTTGTCGGTGTTTTGCTCGGCCCTTACGCGTTTGGGCTGTTTGCCGAATCGGCCACGACTCGCCTGCTGTCGGAACTCGGGGTCGTCTTCCTGCTGTTCACGCTGGGGCTCGAGTTCTCATGGCCGCGCATGATGGCCATGCGTCGCGAGGTTTTCGGTATCGGCAGCGCACAGGTTGCCTTGACCGTACTCGTGGTCAGCATCGTTTTCTTGGCAGTCGGTGTGTCGACTTTGCCTGCCATCGCGCTCGGCGGCGCTATTGCGGTCAGTTCTACGGCCATCATCTTGCAGCAGTTGACCGAGCAATCGGAGTTGAATCGAACGCACGGGCGTATGGCGTTCAGCGTGCTGTTGTTTCAAGACTTGGCGTTCGTGCCATTTCTCGTATTAGCAGGTGCGCTTGCGAGTGGTCGGACGGATTTTTCTCCGCAGGCGATCTCCGTCGGTGTGGGCGGCGCTGTACTGGCCGTGGCATTGGTGTTGGCAGCCGGTCGCTTCCTGTTACGGCCTTTGCTCTATCAGATCGCGCATAGCCGGCTGCGTGAGCTCTTTACCTTGGCCGTGCTGATGGTGGCGCTCGGTGCCGCTTGGGTGTCGCATGCTGCGGGCGTGTCGATGGCGACGGGTGCCTTCCTCGCCGGCATGATGTTGGCCGAGACGGAATATCGACATCAGGTCGAATCGGTCATCCGGCCGTTCCGCGACATTCTGCTCGGTCTGTTTTTCATCTCGGTCGGCATGATGCTCGACGTCAGGGTGTTGCGCGAGGAGTTCTGGGTGATCCTCGCGGTACTCGTGGCCATGCTGATCGTGAAAGCCAGCATCATGGCTGTGGTTGCTCGACTCTCTGGCCTGCCGAGTTTCAAGGCAGTCCGTACCGGGATTGTGCTCTCGAGTGGAGGCGAGTTCGGTATCGCGATTCTGACCATCCTCATGCAGGGTCGAGTGGTCGATCCGAGCGTCACCCAGCCTGTGTTGGTGGCGATCGTACTTAGCATGGTGACCGCACCATTGATCCTTCGCGAAAACCGACGCATCGTTCGTTGGCTGCTGCGAGAGGCGGGACCGACTGCCTCGAGCACCGCCGAGGTAACGCCAGAGGAGCGGCTCGCAAACGATCTGGCGTCACGTGAGCACGTGATCATCTGCGGCTTCGGTCGTGTCGGGCAGAACCTCGCACGAGTACTGGATTCTCAAGCTTTCGAATATCTGGCGATGGATCTCGATCCGCTGCGGGTGCGTAGCGCTCGTGCTGCGGGCTTGCCGGTGATTTACGGCGATGCGTCGGACGTCGACCTGCTGCGAGAGGTGGGTTTGAAGACGGCCAACGCCGTGGTGATCACCTTCGCTGATCCCGCGATCGCGATCGGCATCTTGCGTGCGATTCGCAGCTTACGAGACGACGTGCCCGTGCTCGTTCGAACGGCGGATGACTCGCGCGTGGCCGATTTGATGGCAGCTGGGGCGACCGAGGTCGTACCCGAAACGTTTGAGACGAGCCTCATGCTGGCCTCCCATGCGTTGATGTTGCTCAATCAGCCCGTTTCGCGAGTGGTTCGTACCATCGGCAATATTCGCTCGGATCGTTATGCGAGCCTGCGTGGGCTGCTGAGAGGCGAGAGCGATTTGCCAGATGAGGAGACCGAAGCCGACGCCGCCTCTATCCGTACCGTCGTCATTCCGCCCGGTGCCTGGGCGGTCGACCAATCTTTGAGTGATGTGGTGGGTCGTGGGGTCGAGGTTCGTTTTCGCAGTGTGTTGCGGCACGGTGTGCTGGGTAACGACCCCGATCTCTCACTGCGTCTACGCGTGGGTGACGAGATCGTTTGCGCAGGCTCGCCCGAAGCGCTCGAGCATGCCGAGAAAGTGCTACTCGCTGGCTAACTTAGTGACTCGCAGCAGCGCGCAGCGATTGGCGTAGCGTCTCGACGGCGGTGCGGATCTCATCTGGCGTTGCGATGAACGGTGGCGCGAGCGCCAGTGTCTCGCCCGTAAAGCGCAGGTAAAGGCCTCTATCGAGCGCCTGTTCAAAAACCTTGAAGGCTTGTAGTCCGGCTTGCCCCGGCAGCGGAGTGACATCGATTGCCGCAGCGAGCCCCAAGTTTCGGATATCGGTCACCAAAGGCTCGCCGCGCAAAGAGTGGATCGTATCCTCGAGTACGGGTGCGAGCGCCGCCGCCTTGCCAATCCAGCCACGCGAGGCATCACCGTTCGGTGCGAGTTGCTCCAGCGTGGCTTCTGCCGCGGCAATGGCGAGTGGATGCCCAGAGTAGGTGTAGCCGTGAAAGAACTCGATGAGGTGTGGCGGTCCTGACATGAAGGCATCGTAGATCGACTCGTTGACGAGCACGCCACCCAAAGGTACCGCAGCATTGTTGACCGCTTTGGCGAAGGTGATCATGTCCGGGCGAACATCAAAGAAATCCGCGGCGAAGGGCGTTCCGAGACGACCGAAACCGGTGATGACTTCGTCGAAAATCAGCAATATGCCGTGCTTACTGCAGATCTCTCGTAAGCGTGCGAGATAGCCTTTCGGCGGGACGATGACACCCGTCGAACCTTGCATCGGCTCGACGATGACCGCAGCGATGTTGCTCGCATCGTGCAGAGCGACGAGTCGCTCAAGCTCATCGGCCAGATGAGCGCCCCATTCGGGTTGCCCCCGGGAGTAGCCCATCTTGCTCGGATCGAAAGTGTGGGGCAGGTGATCGACACCGGGAATCATCAAAGGCGCGAACATCTTCCGATTGGCGGGTATGCCGCCCACCGAGATGCCACCCATGCCAACGCCATGGTAAGCGCGCTCGCGGCCGATGATGCGCGTGCGCGTGGCTTCACCGCGCGCGCGATGATAAGCAACGGCGATTTTCAGCGCGGTATCAACCGCCTCGGAACCGGAGTTCGTGAAAAACACGCGATCATCCGGTCGGCCCGCAAGTTTGGCGATGCTCGATGCGACACGAAAGGCACCCGGATGTCCCATCTGAAAAGTGGGGCTGAAGTCGAGTGTGCCGGCCTGTTTGCGAATCGCCTCGACGACGGTCGCAGGCGAATGTCCGAGCGGGCAGCACCAGAGACCCGAGAGTCCATCGAACACTCGACGACCATCCGCCAAGGTGTAGTAGGCGCCATCTCCGCGTTCGATCAGCCGAGGATGCGCTTTGAAGTGCCGGTTATGGGTGAAGGGCATCCACCAAGAACGAAGTGCCGGCTCTTCATGCATATGCGATTAGCCTTTCATGACCGTGGCAAGTGCATCGGCGAGGCGCTCGACATTACTCGGGCTGACGCCTGCGATGTTGATGCGACCATCCGGCGCCATGTAGATGTGATGTTGTTCGCGAGCGGCGATCACTTGCTCTGGCGATAGCGGCAAGCGTGAGAACATGCCGCGTTGCTGCTTCACCCATGCAAAGTCGATTCCCGTACTTGCCGTCAAGCGATCGGCCAACTGACCGCGCAGTGAGTTGATGCGGTTTGCCATATGACGCAACTCCGTCATCCAATCTTGGCGTAGTTCCGGCGTCGAGAGAACGCGATCGACGATCGCAGCGCCATGATCGGGCGGCATCGACCAAAGCGTTCGAGCAAGACGACCCAGTTGCCCTGTGGCGATGGAGGCCGCTTCGGTACCTGCATTGAGCGCGGCAATCAGGCCAGTCCGTTCGCGGTAGAGCCCAAAATTCTTTGAGCAGGAGACGGCGACCAGCATTTCTGGCACGGCTTTGGCAATCAATCGAATCGAGGCGGCATCGCGATCCAGATCTTCGCCGAGGCCTTGATAGGCCATATCCAGGAAGGGCAGGAGACGACGGCGCGCGAGCACGTCCGCCACGGCTGCCCATTGTTCCGCTGAAAGATCCTGGCCGGTTGGGTTGTGACAGCACGCGTGCAGTACGATGACCGAGCCAGCGTTGAGTTGCTCGAGTGTCTCGAGCATCTGATCGAAGCGGACCGTGTTGTTGACGGTGTCGTAGTAAGGGTACTTCTCGACCTTGAGGCCGGCGGACCCGAGTAGTGGGATGTGGTTCGCCCAAGTAGGGTCGCTCACATAGACCGTCGAGCCCGGACGAGCGGCATTGATGAGCTCAGCGCCTAAACGGAGCGCGCCGCTACCACCCGGCGCTTGCGCGAGTGCGAGATCGCCCTTGCGACCCGCGAAGTCTGAACCAAACGTGAGTTCGGCGACTTGCATGTTGAAGCCCGGGTTACCGATCGGGCTGAGGTAAGTCTTGCTGGTCTGCGCCGCGATCAACTCTTGCTCCGCGCGCTTGACGGCCCGAGGCACCGGCGTCTTGCCCGCTTCGTCCTTGTAGACCCCGACGCCTAGGTCGATCTTCGACTCGGACGTGTCTTTCTGGAAGGCGGCGGAAACGCCGAGGATGGGATCAACCGGAACGCGAGTCAGAGTCTCGAACATGGCGGGCCTGCAAAAAAGAGAGGTACCGCCGCATTATCGCAGAGACCACCTTCCGTTTACGAACGCGATTCCGGTCTTGTCTGCGGCGCGAATGCGGGGAAAAACACCTTGCGAACGGTCAGACGGATCGTTCGCCCCTGCGGGTCGAGCAGATCGGGTTGGTAATTGATCGGCGTGACACCCTGCACGTTACGAACGTCCTGCCGCTCATCGAACAGGTTATCCACGATCAGCGCGAGGCGGGCGCCACGCAGGAGCGGGTATTCCCGGGCGATCGGCTGTAGGCCGAGATCGGCGAATAGTCGTACGCCGACGGTCGTCAGTTCGGAGAATTGCAGCGTGTCGAGAGCGCTTGTCGCCTCGGTGGCACTGCGCCAGCGTGCCGTCAGTCGTCCGCCAAATCCGTTGCGGGCGCCACCCAAGTTGAATTCGAGTTCATCTTTGGCGATGCCCGTCGGGTCAAAGAGGACATCGCCCCTCAAAAGATCGAGTGGGATGCCGGCATTGCCGAGTCGAACCTCATCACGCGTACGGTGCGTATGGGTCATCGACAGCTGCCAACTACCGCGACGGGCGAAGCCCATCATACGTTCGCCCATCGCCGCCATTCGCGCGCGTCGCGCGGCGTCGTCACCCGGCCCAGACCCTGCGCCCGTCGATGGAGTCCCGCTGGTCTGTGGTGCACCGGTGCTGCCGGAGCCGCCACCCGCGCCACGCCAATTGGGGGCTTCCGGTTGTGGGCCCCACGGGCGATTCAGCGACAACGTCCAGCGCCATTCGTCACGTTCGCGGCTGCCGAGATTGAGCGGACGAGCGTCGATGGCGAGCAGCCTGCCTTGCGCATCGCGCGTGAACCGCTCAGCGAAGGCACGTTCGATACTCGGTGTCGCCAGTGGCAGCGAGCCGATGAGATCGCGAGTCTCCGTGCGCAGATAGTCGACCGTGAGGTTGAAGTCGATATCGTCCCAAGGCCTCGCGGAGAAACTGAATTTCTCGATGCGACGACGATCCGGTTGCAATAAGGCATTGCCGCCATCGATACGACTGATATCGCGCGTTTCACCACGCAAGAAATCGTAAGTCCGGACGATCGGTGTCACGATCGCAGGCGACCCGCGCTGCTGTAGCGATGGCGCGCCGTCGTCCTCGCTGATGCTGGCGAGAACGCGCCACTGACGCGAGCGGCTCCAGTTCAATCCATAACCCAACACATCGAGTGAGCCGATATCGGATAGATGTTCTACGGCGCCGTTGAGATTGGCCGTGAAGCGACCGATCTCCGGCATGTCGAGTAGTGGCACATCGAGATTGAGTTGGGCTTCGCGTCGATCGCGATCGAGTTCCGTCAGACGCTCGATTCCGGCGCGACGCGAGAGACTCTCGATGGACCGAGTGCCGAGCGTCGCGCGCAGTGTGGCGCTGATCGTGCCCGCCGGTGCGTCCGCGATATCGCCATTCGCCAGCAGATCGAGATCAACCACGTCACTACGTGAGCGACCCGAGAGACCTTCGCCTGTGGTGAACGATTCGCTCGTATTGCGATCCGCCCCGACGTTGGCGGACCAGCGCCAACCGGCTGTCACGCCTTGCACGAGCCCGGCGATCCGTGCGTCGTCGGTCTCGACATCGCGGCGGATGAGGTTCGACTCCGGCGCGACGCCCGGTCGCAGGCCGAGCAGCGACTCTCGTTCATTACGATCAAAGGTGGCGTTCAGTGTGGCGGAGCGTCCCTCCGCCAACGGCTTTACCCAGGTTGCGTTGGTTGACCAGCCGTCCACCTCGGGGAGCAAACTGCGAAATGGTGCATCGCTTCGAGGTTGTCCATCGTCGCCGAGAATGCGTCGCTCGCTCTCCAACAGCGGGTCATCGTGTCGCAGTTTGACATCGAACTGCAGTCGCTCGTCACGTTGGATGCGTAACCAATTGATACCCGCATCGAGCCCATCGCGACCGCCTTCGGCGGTGCTTCGAGCATTCACTTCACCTGTCCAGGCGCGAAAGCGTGGACGCAGCACGAGGTTCACCACTCGTTGATCAGCACGATAGCCATATTTGAGCGCGACTTCCTCCGAGAGGATGTCGGTACGCATGATGGCTTCCGTTGGCAAATCACGGATCTCGGCAAAGCCCGATACGCGTACGCCATTCACGAGCACGACGGGGCGCTCGCCGCCGCGACCGCGACTGCTGCCGAGCTGGGGGCCGAGTGCCTGCAGCAATTCCGAGACGTTACCCACGCCGAGCGCGCGGATTTCTTGGGCTGACAATTGCACTTCGGGTTCGATGTCGCCGATGACCGCGCCCGGTTCACGTCGTCCAGAGACGACGACCTCTTCGAGAGCCTCTTCTGGCGTGGCTTGCGGTGCAGTGGCAACTTGGGCGTATCCCGGTGCACCTGCCGCAAGTGCGGCAGCGGTGGCCAAAGCGGACAATACGGCGGCAGCAGGCTTCCTTGCCTGCAAGGGCGAACGGTAGGTCATCCGCTTATTGTCGCAGGGTTAGACGCTAAAAATCGCCCCCTCGTGTTCGAGTTGGGTGATCTCGGCCGCCGAGTAACCCATCGACTGCAGAACTTCCCAGTTGTGTTCGCCCATGCGGGGCAGGGTGAGTTGGGCCTTGCCCGGTTCATTTTTGAAGCGAATCGGTACGCCGATATGCTCATGGCCCGCGTCGTCGACCAGGCGCATGCCGCGCGCGGCGGCTTGCGGATCATCGAAGGCCTCTCGAAGGGACTTAACGGGCGCGAAGCTGATATCGCGTCCGGCGAACCAATCGATCCACTCTTGCTGGCTACGTGTGGCGAACCACTCGCGCAGCAATTGAATCAGCGGCGCCTGATGTGGCCCCGGTCCGCGCTCGCACAGCTCGACGAGATCGGTGCGGCCGATCTCCGTAAGTAAGTTGCGAACGAATTTGATTTCTTGCGCGCCGAGTACGACATGACGTCCGTCGCTCGTGCGATAGATGTTGTAGAAGGCACTTCCGCCGAGACTACGCTCATGGCGTGGCACCGGTGATCGCCCTTGCGCGAAAACGGGGCCCGTGATGTTGGGTGTCCACGCGAGCACTGAATCGTGCATCGAGATGTCGAGGTAATCGCCTTGCCCCGTTTGTTCTCGACGATAGAGCGCCATCATCACCCCCGACAACGCGAGCATCGAGGCAGCCATATCGGCGACGGGAACATGCGGCATCGTGGGCTCGCCATCGTTACCGATATTGAGGCTCACGACACCTGCAATCGCTTCCGTGGCGAGATCATGCGCGGGAATGTTGCGGTAAGGACCCGTTTGCCCGAAAGCGGAAATCGAGCAGTAGACGATCGAGGGGTTGCGTGCGGCAACCGCTTCGTAGCCGATACCGAGTCGATCGACGACGCCCGGTCGGAAGGCTTCGATGAACACATCGACTGTCTCACAAAGCTTAAGCAGAGCCTCGCGGCCTGCCGGTGATTTGAGGTTGATGCAGACGCTCTTCTTGCCGCGATGGGTGTTGCGGAAGAAGACGCTGTTTTCACCGATGCGAGGTCCGATGTGTCGGTTGGGTTCGCCTTCACCCGGCGGCTCGACCTTGATGACCTCGGCACCTTGGTCGGCCATCATCAACGACAATTGCGGTCCCGGCAGGAACAGCGAAAGATCAAGTACGCGCAGGCCTTCCAGCTTCATGATGTATCCTCAAAGAATTCCGCGCGACTTGAAGTTCGCGATGTCCTCGCTCGAGTAGCCGAGCTCTTCCAGTACGGCGTCCGTATCGGCACCGAGCGCGGGGCCGCTGCGTGCAGGCAGACGTTCGCCGTCGAGCTTGATCGGATTGGCAAAACTGCGAAAGTCGGCGCGCTTCGGGTGTGGCGTGTTTCTGATCATGCCGTTGGCAATCGGGAAGGGGTTCTCCAGCGCTTGCGCCATGTCATACACCGGCGCGGCGGGCAGCACACCCTGCAGTTTGGTGAGCCAAGCCGCGGTTGTGTCCTTTTCGAATTCGGCATCGAGCAGCGGGGTGAGCTCATCGCGATGCTCGCGGCGCAGCGAGACCGTCGCGAACCGCGGATCATTGGCGATCTGCGGTGCGTGGATAACCTTCAGTAGTTCCTGCCAGAACTTCTCGGTCATGCACATGATGAAAATCCAGCCATCGGCTGTCTTGAACAGTTGTACAGGCGTAGCGCTCGGGTGGGCACTGCGTGGCGCACGACCCGTCACGAGTTTCTCGTTGAGATACCAAGTGCCGGGGTAGGAGAGCTGGTGCAAGGCCACATCGAAGAGACTGACATCGATGTCGCGGCCGTGACCGCTACGCGCCGCGCCGAAGAGTGCCGATACCAGCGCCAAGGCCGTCGTGATACCGGTCATGAAGTCGATGATCGAGAGGCCCATACGAGCCGGTGGAGAGCCAGGCTCACCCGTCACATGTAGAAAACCGGCCTCCGCCTGCATGAGGTAGTCGTAACCTGGCCAGGCGCGACGTTCGTTGTCACGTCCATAAGCGGACAGGTGCGCGCAGACCAAACGGGGATTGCAGTCGCGCAGCGCGGCGTAAGTCAGGCCGAGCTTATCCGGCTGATCACCGCGAAGATTATTGAGCACGGCGTCAGACTTCGCGACGAGTTTACGGAAGATCGCTTGTCCCTCTGCCGTCTTCAGGTCTAAGCAGACGCTGCGCTTGTTGAGGTTGAATGTCTGGAAGAAGTGAGAGTCGTGCTCGCCTAAGAAATAGGGCCCCATGCCTCGCGTCGCATCGCCACCTTGCGCCCGATTCTCGATTTTGATGACCTCGGCACCGAGGTCGGCGAGATACATCGAGCCGAACGGTCCTGCACCAAAAGCCTCGAAAGTCAGTACGCGAACGCCAGCGAGCGGCAGCGATAGACTCACAGCGGATTCCTCTCGACGAGTTGCTTGGCGATGATGATGCGCTGCATTTCGTTCGTTCCTTCGCCGATGCACATAAGCGGTGCATCGCGGTAGTAACGTTCCACGTCGAAGTCGGTGGAGTAGCTGTATCCACCGAAGATGCGCATCGCTTCTAGGCTGTTTTCGACACCGGCTTCCGATGCGAACAGCTTGGCCATGCTCGACTCAAGATCGCAGCGCTCGCCGGTATCGTACTTGCGTGCGGCTTGTTCGATCAGGAGACGCGCCGCTTCGACTCGGGTCGCCATGTCGGCGAGCTTCAGCTGGATCGCTTGATGCTGCGCGATGGGCTTGCCGAAAGTGCTGCGTTCTTGCGCATAGCGTAAAGCGTCGCGCAGGGCGCCTGCGGCGATACCCGCACCACGTGCTGCGACATTGATGCGACCCAACTCAAGGCCGCCCACGGCTTGATGAAAACCACGGCCTTCCGCGCCGCCGATCAGTTGATCCGCCGAGACGCGATAATCTTCGAATACGAGCTCCGCGCTATCGATCGATTTGTAGCCTAGCTTGCGAATTTTTTTGGCTGCCTTGAAGCCATCGCCTTTTTCGCAGATGAACATGCTCATGCCCTTGTGGCGTGGTTGCGCCTCCGGGTCGGTTTTGACGAGCACACCGAAACAGGTGCCATACACACCATTGGTGATCCAGGTCTTCGTGCCGTTGATGACGTAGTGATCGCCATCGCGACGCGCCACGGTGCGTATGCTTTGCAGATCCGTTCCGGCATTGGGTTCGGTGAGGCCGATGCCGCCGCGAATCTCGCCGCTCGCGAACTTCGGCAGCCAGCGGCGCTTTTGCTCCTCGGTGCCGTGTCGTTGCACGCAGGCCGCCATGATCAAGTGCGAATTGAAAATGCCAACTGGTGCCATCCAGATCGAGGCAATGCTCATGACCAGTCGAGCGTAGGTAGAGGCGGATAGCCCAAGTCCGCCGTATTCGGGGTCGATCGTGGCGCCAAAGAGACCCAGCTCCTTCATCTGCTCGACGATCTCGAGTGGATATTCATCCGCATGGTCGAATTTTTTCGCGATGGGCTTCAGCTCGCGTTCAGCCCATCGCTCGATCGATTCGAGAATTTCGTTGTCTACGTCGCTCAT
>JACCDL011298280.1_pt1 | contig 109404 bp, 154 predicted proteins | sample 7441931 | NCBI WGS metagenome assembly JACCDL01 (sample SAMN15323437, study PRJNA562643) | freshwater metagenome | isolation source: river surface water | place: USA:Blue River Watershed | collected 2017-08-16
ACGCTCTACCAATTGAGCTATAGCAGGATCGCCCCCCACCTAAGAATCGAACTCAGACCAACAGGTTTGGAAGCTGTTGTGCTACCACTACACCAGTGAGGATTGTTATGGAGTTAACTACCTTGGTTTATTGCTTGATTGTTTTTATTTAGATTAATCTATTTTTAGATAGAGCTAGATTAGATGCTCTGATGGAGACTGGCTGACTGCCATGAGTACGCCAAACTAAATCGCTGATACGATTGGGCAATAGACTTCATAGTTAACTCCATTTATATATTGTAGCATAGATTTTATGCTATCGCAGTCCGTACGGGATTCGAACCCGTGACCTCCTGAGTGAAAATCAGGTGGGATAACCGCTACCCTAACGGACCATCGAGCCCCCTGTCAGGTTCGAACTGACGACCTATCGCTTACAAGGCGATTGCTCTGGCCAACTGAGCTAAGGAGGCAAGTGTGAGCCAGAGTTAGCGACCTCTGCTCACTGACCGATAATTTCGCTATCGATAAAACGTCTCTACAAAGGTTCATAGAGCCAACGCTAGAACTTTCAGTATATCTCAGTCTATTAAGATCTCGGTATGCCTAGTCAAACCGAATATACGTTTACGAAGGTATATCAGCCTCCTAGGGGTGCGACCCCTATTGCGACTCCGATGGGACTTGAACCCACGACCCCCACCGTGACAGGGTGGTGCTCTAACCAACTGAGCTACGAAGCCATTTGGCTTGGTCAGACTTTGTGACTGACAGTAGAGGCACGAAGTGGCTACATACATAACCGTCTCTAGCAAGCCTTACATCTTACAACTTAAGCCCTTTCGGGATGCCGAACAATTACGAACTGCAGGTGTAAGTCTGTAGTGTGAGTAGGTGGATTGCCTTTTACCACCAGTGCCTAGTCAATACGGCTCGTCAAGATCCGCTTTGAGCACACCCTCAGTTTAGCTTGCTAAGCTTGGACGCTAGTCCCCAAGTTGCCTTATTCCCCCCATTTGACTCTGGGAATTATTCGGCCATACTCCACAGAAACCGTCGTCTCTGTGTTTGTGGATAGAGGGAGAGTCGAACTCCCAGTCTGGCTGATCAACGCCGTTTTGCCTATTAAACTACCTATCCATTATTAAGTTATTTATTTATTATACCAAACATCAAACGCTTTATATGATTTTTGATGCTATATTTGTTACCATATGAATCTGTTCCGTTGATATAAAACCTCTGAAACTTTCCATCTCTATTTGCAACACTTCTATTATAAGAGTGATCCTCGAACTTGTCAAGCAATTCTGGATTTTCTTTTATATTTTTTTCTTTTATTTTAAAGTTTTCTACTGTGTTTCTTTCTACTGGGAAGAAGCAGAATAGCGGTTCTCCTTTTTTAAAATGTACCGTGCCAATTTCCATAAACCTAAAGTTATAGGTAAATGTAAATGGTAGCCAATCTGTTTCTACAATCGCATCTAGCGGTCTCAGAATTCCATACTCTTTATTTGGAACACCACGAATGTAAAGCGAATAGTTTTCTGGAGTGGTCACAATAAAGTCATGGTTGATAGTGAACACCCTATTAGCAAAATGAGAATTAAATGAATGACGATACTTATCAAAGTCAGGATCATCAGACTCTACTACAATATCTTCTTGACGCTCACCGCCATACCAGGATACAGAGAAGTCTACTGGGCTTAGTACCTGCCAACCATACTGATTAGCTATGCCAAGTGGTAGACACTTGTATGCAAACTTATCGGTTGTTTTATGCATCCAAGATCTTTGCATGTTCATTGGCTCGATTTGAAATGCTGTGCCTGCATCATCAAGCCTATAAATAATAACGTCTTTTTGCATTTAAACCTTTCGCTCCCCTCCCTGGATTCGAACCAGGAACCTTAGAGTTAACAGCTCTCTGCTCTGCCGTTGAGCTAAAGGGGAAAGTTGGTAGGGACGACAACGCCTACCTCGCCAGAGTAATTACCTCACACATCCTACAACAAGCCTTTCTGCAGTGGTCTTGTCAGTTATGCGGTCAATTTATTTAATTCTTAGAAGCAATTATAGCAGTTGCTACTGATGTTGTCAAACCAACACGTAGCTTGTTAGGCAAACCAATTCCAAGAATGTTAGAGTCCTGAAGCGTCTTTAGTGATGAGCTCAGGCTGTCGCTTCCATAAGTCATTCCAGACACAGACACATCAGATAGGACACGTGTGGTTGGATATAGACTTGCTCCGACAGAAACTACCTCTGAAATACACGCTGGATAGTCTAGATAATTTTTGCTTGCTCCATTATTGCCTGCAGATGCAAACACTGTAGTTCCAACAGACAACAAAGACCTTACATCGTTAACAATTTCAGAATGCATTGAGTTAACGTTCACTCCTGGCGAAGATGGAAGACACTTCTTGCCATCTCCAGCATTATACGAGAAGGATACGCTTTTAATATTGTACGCTGCCTTGTTGGCCTGGATCCAGTCTAAAGCATTCTCAAATCCAATACCATTAACAGTTCCGACAGTGCTTTCTGCTGCACGAATCATAATAATCTTTGCCTGTGGATTATTTGATCGCACAACGTCTGCCATGATGGTGCCGTGGTTATATGCCTGAAACTGTGCAGATGTCTTTGGCTTAGTGTCTACTGCACAAGATGCAGTGCTGGCTACACATACAGACAGAGTGTCTCCAGAAACCAATGACGGAATGAAATTGGCATCTACAATAGCAATTGCACCTGGCTGCTCAGCCTGAGCTGGTACGCTAGAAACTAGTAGTGCTCCGACAGATAATGCAACAAATAGCTTTTTCATATTAATCTTTCTTTAGTGGTCTAAGATTTTAATTACTGGGGAGCAGGGGTCTCCGCCCTCTTCCCACTCTTTTTCTTCTTCTTCGGTCATGTACGGATCACCGTCATGTGTGTAGCAGAAAGGCTCTGAGACCCATCCCTTGTCTACACCGTAGCGTATCCAATCGTGGATATCTGTAATCGTGTTTTCGTTCATATAAAAAGTATACAGATAGTATGGCTATCTGTCAAGCATTTTTTGCATATCGTCTATGCATTGCCTGTATAAATTCTGGATGCCCCAGCAGATATGGAGCACCTGCAACAGTCCACTCTATGTTCAGCTGCTTTCCAACCCCATAAGAAACAAACCAAGAAAGCATTTCTGTATTGATGTCTTCGCCAGCAAAAGCTGCAGCAAGATAGGGGATATTTTCTACAACTTGCTCAGTGACAATAATGCCTGTAGCCAGTGGGCTAAACTTTTCGGGGATGTCGCTAGACGATCTCCACATGCACATAAACTGTTTGCATGGGTTGTCTGGCCTAGTTTCGTATGCAGTACAGCCCTTGCCTACCTCTACAAGATGGCATGGCTTACCTGGATACATTCGCTCTCCATGAATGTCAGCAGCTAGCCAACCTTCACAGCACTTGGTGCAGCCATCGCATGACCTATTGTTTTTTACAGAAAGCTGAATGCTTGTTTTCTTAGACATAGAAAAACCCCTTTGCATATATTATACATTACACAAAGGGGGTTTTCAACTACTTAGAGTTTTTATCTACTTTTGAAAATGCCTCATTGATTTCATCCAGAGTTAGCTTTCCGTCATCCAAGAAGGCTCTTGCCAATCTTTCAACAACAGTTGCAACACCCAAGATACCAGCCATGAATACAGCTGACAACAAGTCAATTCCTACTACTGCACCTGCACCCAAAACACTTAGTCCTGAAGCTGCAAACACAGCTAGAATTCTCCACAAAACGTTTTTGAGAGTATGCCACCCTCCAGTTACGCCTAGTTCTTCTTCCATTTTTTATTCCTCACTTTCATCTTTTCTCAAAGGGTATGTTATAGCCCATAGGCCAAGGGTACCAAGAATACAATATCCTACAATTGTCTTTGCACTACCCTCTAGCACTACCCAGGCTACGAACATACCCAGAAGGGTCCATGCCTGATCCAGCATGTCCTTGAAGAATTTCTTCATTAGTTCCTCCTAGTTCCACCGCTTGCTGCGGTTGATGCAGCAGCAGATGCAGCTGAAGTAGCTGCCTGTACTGCTCCAATTGCTGCCTGAGCAGCGATTACTGATGCAATGATTGTCTTCTCAGCCTGTTCACGAGTCTGAGGTGCCATGTCTGCACCAATATTTCCTACCACATTAAATGCCTCTAATGCAGCTCCAGCTACATCACCAATGAGTGGTATAGCTGCTAATTCTTCTGGAAGCTCTAGGTCGTCTGCTTCAGCTGCAACAGCCAAAGCTTCCAGAGCCTGTTGGTATTCTTGAGAGCCTGGCTCTGCGGTCTCAAATGTTTCAAGTGCTGCTTCAACTAGCTGATCTACCTGTGCATCTGTTAGCTCTTCTGGCTTAACATTTAACAGTTCTGAAACAATCTCTTCTGGTTCCTCTGGTAAACTAGATACAGGAGGTTCTGTTGAAGGCAAAGGTTTTGGTGTTCCTGAAGTTTCTGGCTTGGGTTCCAGTGTTGCTTCTGGCTCAGGTGTCAATGTTGGCTCTGGTGTGGGCTGTGGCTCAGGTAGCGATAGCACCTCGTTAAGATAGGCTTCAGCTGCAGATAATTCTGACGATGCAGATGATAGCTCAGAGCTAGCAGCATCAAAAGATTGCTGGCTCGATGATTGCTGAGATAATGATTCAGATACGGATGCTTCGGCAGAAGATATTTCTGGAAGCAATGACGGATCTTTAATTCTTGGGTGTTCTGCAGACTCGTCTGGTACTAACTGAGTTCGCTCTTCATCTCTATAACGAGTTTCTTCTCTGTAGTAAACAACGTCTACAAGCACCTCGACATCATCGTAAACCGTTTCTTCTGTATATGTTACAACCTCTCTTTCAATCTGAACTGTATCATACACAATCTCAGTATGTGCCTGTTGGCCAAATGCTGATGCTGGAACAATCTCCCATGCCATGTTTGGTTTTGCCCAGTAAAGCCATACGTTAGCCCCTCCACCATTTTCGTAATACCATACAGTAATAGAGTGCAATCCAGCTGACAAATCAACTGTTACAGTAGACCCACCGCCACCCTTGTCATACCAGTCATTAATTATCTGAGTATTATCAATAATCACCTGTACGCCATCGTCACCTGGGGCATAGAAGCCATAGGTTCCACTTTCGGGGATATAGATGTTACCTGTAAACTTAACGATAACGTCTTCATAAGGTCCAGAATCCATTACCCTGTTACCACCCCAGTTAAAATTAATGCTAGCTACACTTGTTGTAAACATTAACCTGTCATCAGTTGGCAAAGGTGGCGAACTATTATACCCCTGCATGTTGTATACGCTAGCAGAAAGACCAGGCTCAGTAAGTGTAGTGACCTCTCTTGGCACCTGTATGGTTTCAGATACTGTCGTTGTGTGCGGTACTTGGACAGTTCTTGCTACCTGGCTTGTCGTAGTCTCCTGAACCGTGTAAGGCACTTGAATGCTATAAGATACTGACTCAAAATATTTTTCTTCAACTAGTGGTCTTGTCCAAGATGGATCTGGTATAGATGATTCATTATATGCCTTATTGGCAGAAGTAAGTCTACCCTGAGCTTGGGTTAGGATTGAGATAGCTGCATCATTAGCTGCTTTTGCTTGATTATACTTGTCTAGAGAAACGGAATAGTTTGACTTAGCTGTACTGAGTCTTGCATTGGCTTCTTCTAGTAGTACCGCTTTAGATGCGGTGGCTTGGGTAGCCCAAAGTAATGGCACAAAAGCCAAAAGGCAGGCCATCGAAAGTCTTACTATTTTCCTACGAATAGCAATCACTCCTAGTTTGGGGTAGCTAGAATGCATCCTAGTACTATTATAAGTGATTATATAAATAAGAAAAGGGGCACAGCCTAAGCCATGCCCCTAGTCTATTGCTAACTAGAAGTCCCAGTCATCATCCGTCGTTGACTCATGCTTTCCAATCACATACGAAGATCCAGAACCTGAGAAGAAGTCGTGGTTCTCGTCTGAGTTTGGTGACAGAGCACTCAAGATTGCAGGGTTTACGTCACAGACATCCTTTGGGAAGAGTGCATCAAAACCAAGGTTCATCAGAGCCTTGTTGGCGTTGTAGTGCAAGAACTTCTTGACATCAGCAGTCAAGCCAACCTCATCATAAAGGTCTGCGGTGTACTTGATTTCGTTGTCGTAGAGCTCCATCAGCAACTCATACGTATAGTTCTTTAGCTCTTCCTGACGTTCTGGAGTTGACTCATTATAAGCCTGCTGGAACTTATAGCCGATGTAGTAACCATGTACAGCCTCATCACGAATGATTAGGCGGATTAGGTCAGCGGTGTTGGTTAGCTTTGCTCTGGAAGACCAGTACATCGGTAGGTAGAAGCCACTATAGAATAGGAATGACTCTAGCAAAGTGGATGCTACCTTACGCTTTAGTGGGTCGTCTCCATGATACTTGTCAAGAACAATTTGTGCCTTCTTCTGAAGGTAAGGGTTGTCCTCGGACCAGCGGAATGCATCCTCAATCTCTTGTGTAGAAATAAGGGTAGAGAATACGCTTGAGTACGACTTAGCATGTACTGATTCCATGAAGGCAATGTTAGTAATAACTGCTTCTTCATGTTGTGTACGTGCATCTGGCATCAGGCTCATTGCTCCCACTGTACCCTGGATGGTGTCCAGCATGGTCAAACCAGTGAATACCCTCACAGTCAGCAGCTTCTCATGGTCACGCAATGTAGACCAAGACTGAATGTCATTTGAGATTGGAACCTTTTCGGGTAGCCAGAAGTTGGCAGTTAGACGATTCCAGACCTCAAGGTCAATTGGGTCTTCAACTTTATTCCAGTTGATTGGGCGTGTTATAGCTGACATGATACGCATCCCTCCATCTCTGTTCCTTCTAGTGCATTTTGTCTAATACGAATATAGTAAATAGTTTTGATACCCTTCTTCCATGCGTAGATCTGTGCACGGTTTACGTCACGAGTAGTAGCCGTATCCTTGAAGAATAGTGTCAGAGACATACCCTGGTCGATGTGTTGCTGTGCAGCAGCGTAGACATCGATGATCTTCTCAGGACCTACCTCATAAGCATCCTGGAAATACTCACGGTTATCGTTAGTTAGGTATGGTGCTGGATAGTAAACACGACCCATCTTTCCTTCCTTGCGAATCTCAATCTGAGAAGCGATCGGGTGGATAGATGATGTTGAGTTATTGATATATGAGATAGATCCAGTTGGTGGCACCGCCTGCAAGTTCTGGTTGTAGATGCCAAAAGTCATAACGTTGTTTGCGAGATACTTCCAGTCTTCCTGGTTTGGAACCTTAATTCCTGCATCAGCAAAAAGCTTAGCAACCTTTTCTGTCTTTGGCTTCCATTCATTGGCAATGTACTTGACGAAGAACTCTCCGCTTGCGTACTTAGAATTCTCAAAGCCTTCAAATGGGCTACCTGTCTCAACGGCTAGCTTATTGGAAGCAACTAGGGCGTGGTATAGAACAGTGTAGAAATAGATATTGGTAAAGTCAATCGACTCTTCATCACCATAGTGCATCTCTTCCTTACCAAAGAAACCATGCAGGTTCATCTGGCCAAGGCCGATGGCACGTGACTTCTTGTTGCCCTCAGCAATAGACATTACAGAATCAATGTAGGACTGCTCTGATACAGATGTCAGGGCACGAATTGAAGTCTCGATGGTCTTGCCAAAGTCTGGAGACTCCATAGCCTTTGCGATGTTTAGTGATCCTAGGTTACACGAGATGTCTTTGCCAATCTCCTTGTATGACATATCGTTATTATATGTAGTAGGAGTATTTACCTGAAGGATTTCAGAACATAGATTAGACATGTTAATGCGTCCATCAATTGGGTTTGTGTTATTTACAGTATCTTCATACATAACGTATGGATACCCTGACTCAAACTGCAGCTCAGCAATACGCTCGAATAGCTCACGTGCCTTGATCTTGGACTTGCGTACCCTGCCATCATCTACCAAAGTCTGGTACATCTCTGTAATAGAAATGTCAGACATTGGCTTGCCATATAGACGCTCTACGTCGTAAGGCGAGAAGAGGTACATGTCTTCGTTGTTCTTAGCAAGCTCAACAGTAATGTCTGGAATAACCACACCAAGGCTCAGAGTCTTAATGCGAATCTTCTCGTCAGCGTTCTCACGCTTGGTGTCAAGGAATCGCATGATGTCAGGGTGGTGAGCGTTCAGGTATACCGCACCAGCACCCTGACGAGCACCTAGCTGGTTTGCGTATGAGAATGCATCCTCAAGCATCTTCATTACTGGGATAATGCCTGATGACTGGTTCTCAATCTTCTTAATTGGTGCACCAAGCTCACGCACGTTAGTAAGATTTAGACCAACACCGCCACCACGCTTTGATAGCTGAAGCGATGAAGTCACAGCACGAGCAATTGACTCCATATTGTCTTCAACACGAATCAAAAAGCAAGAGACATACTCTCCACGTTGCTTCTTGCCAGCATTCAGGAATGTGGGTGTAGCAGGCTGGAAGCGACCAGAGATTATCTCCTCTACCAAGCTCTTAGCGAAGTCCTCGTCGCCACGAGCAAGCATAAGTGCATTCATGCACACTCGATCCTCAAAACGCTCTAGGTAGCGTTCACCGTCAAATGTCTTTAGAGCATACTGAGTATAGAACTTGTAGGCACCAACAAATGTTGGAAAGCGGAACTTGTGTCCATATGCCTGCTTGAATAGCTCCTTAACAAACTCAGGAGAGTACTGGTCTAGGATTTCCTTCTCGTAATATTCATGCTCAACAAGATAGTCTAGCTTTTCTTCTAGGCTATGAAAGAACACTGTGTTCTGATTCACGTGGTCTAGGAAGTAAGCTCTTGCAGCTGCCTTGTCTTTATCAAATTGAATCTTGCCATTTTCATCATATAGATTGAGCATAGCATTTAGCTCATGGTAGCTGTAGTTATCCATACAGTAGTTTCAACCTCTCCTCGATTTTTATAACGTCCTCATCGGTGCCAAATATTTCTACCCTGGCAATAATGGGTACTCCTGTTTTGTTTGAGATCATGTCTGCTGCTTTGCAGAAATGCTCTCCAAAGTTAGTATTTCCAGTTCCTATCACACCACGTAATAGGTCCCTGTTTTGTTCAATGTTTAAAAAATGTCGAACCTGTCTGGGGATCGCAGGCTTTTCGCTACCCCCACCATAAGTAGGTACAACAAGAACATACTCGTTAGAAACAATGGTAGGGCTAGAGCTATTCCAATCAATAGGAATACGAGTATTACTATGTCCATTAAGCCTCTCTACAAATCTCTTAGTGTTTCCAGAGTAATTCGAAAAATACACAATGTGTATGGACATCTATTATACTCCTTTTTATATTGGTGATAAGTAAAGGGAGAGAGCCGAAACCCTCTCCCTATACAATTTTATCACGATTACTTTAGAAGAGCAACCTTGTTCTTAGGGAACTTCTTGTTCCACTTAGCAGCAAGTGCGTTGTACTTCTTAACGTTGCCAGCCAGCTTAGCCTCAGCAAGTGCTAGCTTTGCAGTCAGGTCAGCTACCTGAGCCTTGACAATTGAAAGCTCTGCATCCTTCTCTGCTACCAGAGCAGACAGGTCTACAACCTTCAATGTGCCACGAACAAAGCCAGTAGGAGCAGTTAGACCAGTTACAGCAGTTGCTACAGTAGCAGTTGCAATAAGGTCATACGATCCAACAGCCAGTCCAGCTAGCTCCTTGACAGCAGTACCGTCAGCAGTGGTAGTGATTGCGTGAGTAACAGTCGAAGTTGTCGAAACAACTTGTAGTGCTACAGCAGAACCAGAAACAGCATTACCAAATACGTCGGTACCAGTAACTGTTACCTTAGCAGTGGTGCCAAGACCAGCAGCTGGAGCGTCTACCTTGATTGTGTTCAGTGCACCAGCGGTACCCTTAACGTAGTAGGTGGTGGTGACACCATCGGCGGTAACGGCAACAGATCCAGTCTTGGTAGTCTTGGTGAATACAAAGATGTCTGCAGTAGTACCAGTACCAGTTGCAATGGTTACAGAAGCTGAGCCAGAAGCAGCAGTTGCCCCCGTCAGGCTTGTGAGCAGCAAAGCATCAGTAGCTGTTGCCACTACACTGCTACCAGTGGTAACGCCAGCAAGAGAGATCTTGAGAGCGTCTGTGGCATCTACAGAGTTATCTGCAGGCACAGGAAGGACTACAGCATTTGCTGCTGTGGTGGGTGCTGTCGAAACAGCGGTATTGTTTACTGCCAAGGTAGCTGTAGCAGCACTAGCTGGTGCTACAAAAGTAGTAGCAGCAAGAGCTACGGCAGCGGCAATGGCAATAAAAGGCTTCTTAATAGAAGTCATTGTTCTCCTTAATTGATTAGATTAGATTAAATCTATCCAGGTATTCTTTTACATCTTCTGGAATAGACTTATACTTTATCACGTTATTGGTGTTGTTGTCAACTACCTCTTTTGGCCTGTCCCTAAATGTATGAATCTCTACCTCAAGATTTTGGTCTCGGAGGCTGTGAGAGATAGCTCCAAAGATAGCTCCACAGACAGCGTCTGCAAGGTCCTTGGACTTCTTTCTAGGGTGGTCAACCTTGTTATTGTTCATAATCTTCAACTCTGAAAGTTCTTCAAACAATAAGTCAATCATGGGCATAGCAAGTCTCTCTTCATAGATCAACATCGCCATATCCTCATAGTGTTTCTTTGCTACAGATACGGTTTCAGTTCTCATACCCACAGCTTTTAGCTCATTCTGAATATCAAACGACTGCCAGCGGTCAAAGGAAACCATGCCTATGTTAAATCCAAGTCTACGCAGGTTTTGGATCCACTGCTTAACCTCTGAAAGGTCTACTGGACCCTCTACCCTTGGCTCCCACCAGGCAACGGCATCGACCACAACTACTGGAGCAATCTGCTGATAGTCTTTAATAATCTGAATATTGACCCACTTGTCTACGTGAGCAATCGCTACGGCACACTTGTCATGCTTCTGTGCAAGGTCAGCGTGGATAAAATATGTTTTATTTGGATCTGGAACAAAGCCAGCATCAAACCTACGACTATTATCGAGTGGGTTCCTCAAGGTCATAGCTGCCTTGACCTTCTCGGTTTGCTTGAAAAATCTGTCTGATGCAAAGGTTGGAACGCATGCAAAACGCTGCATAGCATCTCCCATGTCAGTAAAGAAGGCAAGCTTGAAGTCGTCAATCTTACGAGTAGGGTTTACTACCCAGGTTGGACGCTTAAGTGCAAACATGCCTGGATACTTATAGGAAACAATAGTGTCTTCATCCCATTCAATATCTAGGTAATTGCCTTCTTGATCTGCAGGAAGATCTGGATTCATAATAAACCTGTGAGTCTTCGTTACAATTTCTTTCTCTGCAATTACTGCTTCATATCGAGTAGAGATAAAGTCTCCTGGAAAGCGTGGGAATGATAGCAGTGCTACTTTGCCAAGGTCTGGAAAACGTGAATCAACTGATGCACGAAAGGCTTTATAAATATTGTCAGCCGTCTTACCCTGGTCATTTCCTGTTCCAATTTCAGTAGCAAATCCAGAGATCTCATCAAGTACCGCCAAGATAAGGTTAAGCCCCTCGTGTGACTCTCTTTCCGAGTGTCCAGAATATACTGTGATAGATTTGTCAAACTCAATGGACTCAGCCTTGGCGTAAAACTTTCCAGCGAACCAAGGGGACTTCTCAATCTTTGTCTTAAAGCCTTTAAAGAATACGTTTTTCGCCTGCTGTGCGTTAATCGCAACGTTGATGATATCAATGGCATCACCGCTAGGCTTACCAAAATATCGTGCTGGATCTTTAAGGCATAGAAGCTTATATACAATGTACGCACAAGCCACCGTAGACGTAAAATCTTTACCTGAACCCTTGCCAAGCTGCAGAATAACTTCATTTTTCGTATACTTTGCATAATACCTGCGTCCTTCAGTATCCCCCATTAGGTCAATGAGATCTTCTAGCTTATAGATTTGACTCATAGCCTCTACAATGTCATACTGCACCTGAGATAGAGGTGGCTGTGCCAAGTAGTCTTGACCCTCAACAAACGTACGTACATCTACAGGACGCTCGTCAAAGTTATCTGCCTTGAGTGCTTCTATAAAATCATCAAACATCGTTATGAATCACCGTAATAACTTCTCGTTCTTTCGCAACGTCTGAAAGCCTACGCATAATCTTGTCACGAATCTCTGGATGCTCAGATGCGATGTCTTTCAAGATTGATACCAATAGCTCTTGCTTACGCTCAATCTCAATCATCTCTTCTGCAAGCTCCTTGTTTTCAAGCAGGCCAGCCTTTTGTAGCATATCGATACGCTTGGACTCAAGGTCCATGACTAGCTTGATACCTGCTGTTTTAGCATTGAGGTTTGCAGTAGTTGTAGCATCATCTATAACCTCATAAGCTTTCTGGATAAGCTTTGTATAGTGGGTGTCAGCACCAACTAGTGCTTCTTTAGCACGGGCACGAATTGCAGCGTTATCTGCTGCCATGGCTCTCCACTCATTGATGTATGCAACAACCTTTTGTCGTGGCATTGCCAACTCTTTAGAGATTTGGGTAGGCTCGTTGCCTGCCAGATATTTTTCTACAACCTTGTTTACTTCGTCAAGGTGCTCAATGGTCAAGTCTTCAAATGACACGCTTGGCCCTCTTTCCCCTCTTTGGAATACGCTTTACTCGATCCTGCTTAAAGGATCTAAACACTGATGGCACCGTGCCAATAATCTGAAAGCAGTCTACCCAAGTTGCACCAGTTAGAGTGTTTTCTGTTACACCAATAAACTTAAACTTTGATCCGTACTCGCCCTGAATCTTAATAATGTCACCCTTCTCAATTGGAAAGCCATTTACTTCCATGTATGGAGTGGTTACAAAGTTAGATGGGGTGGTCTGAGCTTCAATCTTTTTACGCCTGGCCATTGTCTTCCGTTCTTACGATAGCTAGTCTCTTTCCGCAGCGGTTACAGGTAGTATAGGTATACATTGTAACAGGGCAAGAGGCTGTTCGAGTATTTGAGTGATCACAGAATAGCATAAGCACTAGTCCCTTGGCAACCCAAGCAAAGTGTTTTAGTATTCTCATCTTTTTGACTTTCTTAATCCAAACTTTGCTAAGTAAACATAAATGGTTTCAACACTTACGCCACACTCCTTTGCAATCTGCTCAGGAGTACGCTTATCCATGTGATACCGCTTACGTAGCCATAGTTCGCTTGTATATAGTTTACCAGACATAGCCTACCTTGTCAACCTATCCCAGTTGTTTATTGCATAATGGCCGATGCCAATTGCATCAGCGACATCGTTGTCACTAACCAACCTATCATATTGAATATCAATATAATTAATAGTTTTATTCTTTCTTTCTTGTCTTTCATAATTCTTGTACCAGGATTCCGATTTTCCAGGATAGTCCTGTCTAACCTTTAGCTTTTCCTCTTTAGAAAACTTTTTATTGCCTATAAAGTTTTGCCATGTAATTGGTGCTACTGACCTAACATGGTTTACTCCAGATACCCCTGCAGCACCCAACAACGATCCTTGAACCAACGCAAGGTCTGCAGCAGTCTTAGGGCTGTTCATAAATACTGTATGCTCAATAACAATAGCATCTACCTGATAGTGCTTCATGAATGCAGCAGTCTTCTTGCAGGCATCAATGACCTTATCATATGTAGTTGCCCCAACAAAGTTAATTTTTCCAAATCTGTGTAGCTTTTCGTCAACAAATATTGCAAATGCAAGGCTATTTGTGCTGGCATCAATTGCCATGATTGACTTTGGACCAGTATAAAGATTAACTATCTTTTTCATTAAGAATATCCTTGATTTCTTTCAGTGCCTTCTTGACATCTTTAGGATTAATAACGCATGACTGACATAGCTCTTCGTCATTATAGACAGAGAGCTTGCTACCGCAAGCCTTGCAGGTTCTATTCTTTTTAGATAGACGAGATCTACGTGCAATCGCATATCTCTCTGCAATCTTCTCTTTAGTAGCAAGCTCTCTACATCCTACAGAACAATATATCTGATAAGATACTTTAGCTATAAATTGAGTGTCACACCACTCACAGTGCTTGTGCTTCATCTAATGGCTCCAGAGAATTAATTTTAATATCTCCCTTGCCAGCTTCAGCACATGTCTTACTTAGAGGACACGTCTTGCAAATCTTTGAATTAGAGCGGTAGTTCTTCTCAGGAAGCTTCTTCTCTTCCCAAGCCTTTCGTACCGAACGCATCCAATCGAATGTCTGGTTTACCCACCTGACTTTGTAATCATTGATCTCTACTGGGATAATCAGTAGGTCGTGATTGTTCTTGTTTTCATAAATCAAGACTGCTTTTGTCTTGTTTAGAATCTTCATGTAAATGAGTAGCTGCACCAAGTGACCAAGCTTTGGCTTCCCACTTGCCTTGCGGTACTCAAAACCTTCGCTAGGCATTGTCTTAATTTCACCTAGTAGATCTTCTCCAGCCCAGTCCAAGATAACATCGCCATATCCAAAAATTGGAGGGTCGTTAGATACCACCTTGAACTCTGCATCCTTTAGAATGCCTGCATCTGCCATAGCCTGCTGAATACGTTCGTGTGACTTGGTACCAGCTGTCATGTTAGCACCACCATAAGCATCAGCGTTATCCTCAAACATGGCACCATTAAATGCTAGGTACCAGTATCGTGGACATTCTCCATGAGAATATGCGATTGTGCTTGGAGCAAATGTCTTCTTCTGTGCAAACTTGGTTTCTCGCTTAGCGATATATCCATAGTTAATCTTTTCGATTAGCTCTTTGGTGTCAATAAACGTTGGTGCCTTGTAGGACCCCTCACCTTTAAGCATAATCTGTTGTAGTAAGTTTTTAGCCATAGTGTTTTATCGAACAATGTACTTTAGTGCAGATACCAAATCGGTGATAGCTTCATGTGCAGTAAAGTAAATATTCTTCTTCTCTCTGTTTCCCTTATCGACATTAACTAGCCAAGTAGCCTTAAAAGCCATCTTAGCTGCAATTGCCTGTAGTCTAACGATTTCTACTGTTGCTACCTGCAAAGGAATGTCTGGTTTAATAATTAGCTTAGCAATGGTTGTCAGTGCAGCAGTTAGCTCTTCATCGTCCATGAAGTCTGCAATTTCTGCTAGACCGTTAATCATCTCTAAGGTTGATTTGTCTTTTGTTTGTTCCACCATTATATTATACACCATCGCCTATCAGTTGTTCAAGTAATCCAAGCTCAATTATAGCCAGTCGTACTTTGATACCATTATCACCAAGTACAACAACAATAGCAGGATCGTTATTATTTCTAATAGCGTCAGTAACGCATTTGGCCCATACTTCACGATTAATAGTAAAGCTTTTTCCAACTTCCTTAAAGTCCACCGTAAAGTTTTCCCAGCTAGCATCGCCCTTGTGAGTGCCCCTACCAGAATTTTTGTGCTGTTTAGCCCCAAGACGCTTACTCTCGCTCTTCTCGCTCATAATCTCTCTTGCTTTTCTTTGTATTAAGGCTTACCCTGCTAAGGTGCTTGTCTGAACACATCCAGGTTAGCTCCTTAGTTTCTGGGTAAGACCTCAAACTTGTTACCATCTTTTTACAAGTGTGGCAAGGAAACTGCCCACTATAAATAGAATACTTAGACATCTGCCAACTTATCCTTCAGAGTGTTTTGCAGGTCGAGATCTTCCTTTACCTTCACAATAAAAGCATCACGGCCCTGGACCTTTGATCCATCTGGAAGGATGTACCAGGCACCAGTTCTAGTTACAAATCCAAGCATTTCTGCCGTATCAACAAGATCAGCAATCGTGTCTACGCCAATCATGTCGCCCTTGTAGTAAAAGTCATACTCTGCAGAATCGCCAGGAGCTGATGTCTTAGAGTTTGTAACTTCCCAGCGAACCTTGCGACCAATCTTCTGCTCAATAAGCTTGTCTCCAACTGGAATCTTTGCCTTGATTGCGTTGGCATCAGATGGCGACGAGAAGAGCTTGACAATAGTTGAAGACATGTACTGGGTAGTCAGGCCACCTGTAGGGACTGACTGAGTATACATTGCACCAATATTGTTTCTTGCCTGAGAGATTGCAATAATGAGAGCAGGCTTTTCACGGTTATTAGCATAGTTAAGCATTAGCCATGCATGCTTTAGGTCCTTAGACTCTGCACCAATCTGCTTAGTTTGATCTAGTGCCTTAAGCTCATCAGAGTCTTTTTCAAAGTATACCGCTGGAAGAAGCGAACTAATACTGTCAATGACAATCAGGTCCACACCTGCGTTTAGTAGTGCCACACCAACATCAACCATGTCGTTGATACTTCTTGCCTCTGAATAGATTAGCTGCTCAGTATCTACACCAAGTCGTCTAGCCCACTCTTCATCATAAGACATCTCAGCATCAATCCAAGCACAGAGCTTGCCCTCTTTCTGAGCCATGCCAATTGTTTGCAAGCAAAGAGAAGACTTCGCACTAGACTTGCTACCCCATAGCAAAACCTGTCGTCCGTATGGGAATCCACCACCTAGTGCACGATTCAATCCTGGGCTTGGTGTAGGCTGGAACTCTGTCTTAATTCCGATAGCTGGTCCCAAACGCTTTCTAATCTTCGGATCTAGCTGTGCTAGAGCCTCTTCAATAGTTGTCATTAAAAGCGAACACCGTGCCTTTCTGGTCTGTCCTTGTTAATATTTGCCTTCTTGTCGAGAGCGTAGTCGAGTGATACACGAGTATATCCATTCTCTACCAGACCTGCATATAGGTCTAGTGTTCGGATAAGAATGTCAGCCATTTCATCAGCGATCTGGTCTTCACCCTTATCCTTACGAATAGCCTCCATTACCTCTACAGCCTCTGACACAATCATCATAAGCTGCTTAGTAATAAAGATATCGTCTACATCCTCTGGCCAAAAGCCTTTTGCAACTGCCGTTGTATGCAGCTGTTCTGCTAGTTCATCAAACATCGAATACGTCCTCCATAATAATTGTTCCATCTTTTGTTTTGCCCAAGTCAAACTTGTATGCGTTGCCCTCTTTAACCTTCATGTATGCCTTTGGAAATGCCGTTGGGAATACGGTTACGGAGTGCAAATCTCTAGTGCTATCTGCCAGGGTTAGGCTAGCCATCTTCTTGCCTGCCTTGGTGATGCGTGGTCTGAATGATACAACGTACATCTCTTCATCCTTGTAAGGTAGCTGCTTGTAGTTCAAGAACTTGACAAGCGAAGACTCAGACTTCTTTAGGTCTTCTACCTGAATAGCACTAGTAATTCTGTTGTCGCTAGCAAGAAGCAGGTAGGTCTTACCTGGCTCAATAGCTGTCTGCTCCTCGTCGAAGATTCCAACACTGCCAGTCTTGTCTAGGATCTCTACACGAGACCAGCCTTTGCCACGCTTAATAGCCTTGACCATACCCATTAGGATAAACACACCCTTTTCTTCAAAGTCTGCCACGTCATTGATAAATGCGTGGAAGTGGTTTGGCACCGTAATGTTAAACTCTGGTAGATTCAAATACTCGTACAGGTTTTCACGGATCTCTTCGTCATTGCGTGGCTGGTCTGGGAATGTTGCTGCTCCAATTACTCTTAGTGCCTGTAGAGCACGTGAGTTAACACCATTACCCTTGCCAAAAGTAAATTCTTCTAGCTCCTTGTATGATGCAAATGGTCGTGCAGCAATATACTTTTCTGCAATGTTATCACTAATAAACTTAATAGCAGACAAACCAAAGCGGATAGCCTTACCCTCAATCTTGAAGTCAATGTCAGACTCATTGATATGTGGCAAGCGAATAGGAATGTTCATACGCTTTGCCTCAATCAGATACTCAGTACGAGCATCCTTGTCTTTTTCGTTCTTTAGCAACGAGTACATGAACTCTAGAGGATAGTAGTACTTTAGCCAGGCAGTCCAGTAGGATAGCGTTGAGTAGGCTACAGCGTGAGACTTGTTAAATGAGTACCCTGCGTGAGCCTCAAAGTCATGCCACAGCTCTTCTGCAATATTTGGAGACAGGAATCTAGAAGCACCCTCAACGAATCTGTCCTGGAACTGCTTGAACTCTTTAGCGTCTTTCTTCTTACCAATGATCTTGCGAACCTTGTCAGCCTCAGCCATGGTCATACCGCCAAGCTCTGTACAGGCAAGCATAACCTGTTCCTGGTAAAGAATGCAGCCATAGGTTTCAGCAGTAAATGCCTTCATAACTTGGTGGTGGTAGGCGATATTCTGCTTACCGTGCTTACGAGCAATGTAGTCCTTACCAATGGTGTTAGCTGCACCTGGGCGAACCAAGGCGTTAGAAGCAGCTAGCTCAGCAAAGTTCTTAACGCCCATCTTAATTAGCAAATTAGTATATGGCGTAGCTTCACATTGGAATACACCCTTGGTGAATCCAGAAGAAAGCATCTCGTATACCTTAGAGTCTTCCATGTTAAGAGACAGCAGGTCAATCTTTTTACCTGTACGGTCCTTGATGATAGCTAGAGTGTCCTGAATAACAGACAAGGTCTTTAGACCAAGTGCGTCAATCTTAATAAGACCAATACGCTCTGCCTCTTCCATGTCTACAGCTACAACAGGGATACGCTCTCCAGATCCTGGTGACGTACGAGTCTCCATTGGTGCATATCTAAAGATTGGCTCTTTAGCGGTAACAACACCAGCAGCGTGAATACCTGTACCACGGATGCGACCACGTAGCTGGTCTCCATACATCTCAATCTCTGGGTACTTCTCACGGAACCAAGAAGCCTGCTTAGATGTGCAGTAGTCGTCCCAAGTGTCTACAACCTTCATGACCTTGTTAACGTCAGTAAGTGGGATGTGTAGCACACGTGCAATGTCTCGAACAACACCCTTGTCCTTGAACTCAAGGAACGTAGCGATAGATGCAACGTGACGATACTGACGTACCAAATAGTCCTTAACCTCTTCACGACGTGAGTCCTGGATATCTGTATCGATATCTGGGAAGTCGTTACGCTCTGGGTTGATAAAACGGAAGAACAGCAAGCCATGCTGAATAGGGTCAACGTCAGTGATGCCCAGTGCATAACACAACAATGAGCCTGCAGCAGAACCACGTCCTGGACCTACCATGATTCCCTCTTGCTTAGCCCAAGAAATCATATTGCGTACAACTAGGAAGTATGGACCAAAGTTCTTTGCCTTGATTACCTCTAGCTCTTCGTCTAGACGTGCTAGGTAGTTCTCTTTGTTTACTAGACCACGCTGAGTTAGCCCCTCAATAGCAAGCTTGTATAGCTCACCGTCTGGGTCTTGATACTGTACTGGGAGAAGGTTTGCGTGATCCTTAATTCCATAGTCGCTAATCTTGTCAGCAATCTCAATGGTGGCTTCATACATGTCTTCACGATCGATACCCTGAGCCTTCATGGCATCGTGCATCTCATCGTCAGACAATAGGTGGATGTCAAACTCTGTAAAGGTGATGTCTCGCTTACCGTACAGGTACTCTAGGCGATCTACTAGATTATCAAACTTAGTTGACTTCTCGTATGTGACATCCTTCTGAACCTTGTTAGAGTAGGTGTTAAGGATAAGCTTTAGCTCCTGGATTTCTTTCTGACCAGTGTGAGCGTGGTGGCAGTCAGGTGTAATGACAGCCTTGACTCCATACTCATCTGCCAGAGCAAGAAGCTGCTTATTTACCTCTGCAGGATTGTGTGGCATTACTTCGATGTAGTAGTCGTCTCCGAAGACACGCTTGTGCCACTCAATAATTCTTTTCGCTTCTGCGAATTCTTCAGCCTCGATGGCTTTGGCTAGGGCACCAGAGAGGCACCCAGAAAGGACGATAAGCCCCTCTGAGTACTTCTCTAGCACCTCGTAGTCGATACGTGGCTTCTTGTAGTAACCTTCAGTCCACGCAATCTCATTGAGCTTGTTTAGATTTTCTAGCCCAATGTCGTTCTTAGCGAGAATAATAATGTGATTATAGACGAGATCTAGTGGTCCCTGTCTCTGTTCTTTGTCTCGCTGGTCGAACCTGTTTTCAGTTATGTAGCCTTCTACGCCAAGGATTGGCTTGATACCCTTCTCTTTTGCAGCACGATACATCTCACGGTGTCCAGATAGAGAACCATGGTCAGTAATAGCTAGAGCTGACATGCCTAGCTCCTGAGCACGGTCAACGTACTCTGCTGGAGTTGCGATGCCGTCAAATAGAGAATAGTGGGTGTGAACGTGCAAACCAATGTAACTCAACGTAGAAAACCTTTCTTACCAGTCGATGTTGGAAGTGGCGGATGAAGATGGGCCATCAAAGCCCAGGTAGAATGCCTCTTGCTCAGCATATGGAATCTTGTTCAATGCTGATTCGAGTGGGAAAGGCTTGACATTTGACCAATCGAATGGCTGGGTGTCAGGTGCTGATGGGATCAAGGTGTAGCTGGTTTCAGTTCCCTGACCATTACGCTTGAGCTTCCACTGTAGGTTTGAGATGCTGCCAGTCTCGATAGCATACTCACGAATAGTGTTGAATGCAGACTGCTTGCTAACACCCATTGACCAGATTGCAACGTATGGAGCCTCGATGCCATCATCTACAACAACGTTGCAGTAGAAGCGTAGGCGACCTCGCCAACCAGCCTTTGGATCCTTGCGGTGCATCTCTTCTGCCCAGTCACGACCTTCAGTGTCCATGGTGTCTACAGCCTTACGCTTGTAGTCCTTTGGATTGGTGTGCTCCTTGACAACGAGGGCAAGGCCACGGTCTGCTGAGTAGCTAGCTGAATCTTCGTCCAGCTCTTCGACGAAACGAATCTTGACAGACTGACCGTCTGCAAGCTTAAGCCAACGAACCTTTGCAGTGTTCTCGTCATACTTTGGCTTGTCTAGTAGTGCATTGATGTTCTTAAGTCCCTTAATAACACTCATGTTGTATTTCTCCTTATAGTAGTTTGCTATGTAAATTAGCTATATCAGTTTAACATCAAGGATATGGATTTGTCAAACGATTGCTCTAAAGTTTTTATCGCTGCATCGTCCATATCTCCAATGTCTTTATATTCTTTATTTAGTTGTATAACGTTAACACGTGAGCCTAGACGTTCTACTAGCCTATCTCTCATGTTACCGCCTGCTTCATCGTTATCAGCAATGACATAGATATCATTGAAGTACTTCTGAAGAAGATCTATCTGTATATTTGATACGTTGGATCCTAGGGTTGCTACCGCTGGGAATCCAACCTGGTCTAGACGAATAGCGTCAAAGGATGACTCTACTACGTATACCTTGCTAGACGTTTTAATCCTATGTAGGTTGAACAGTATCTTAGACTTTGGTAGCCCAGGAGTATTCTTAAAGCTCTTACCCTCTACCGATCTGCCAACAAAACCAATCTCCATACCATCTGGAGAGTGTACAGGAATAGTTACCATATCCTGCTTTTCAGAATAGCCAAGTGCAAACTTTTTTACAGAGTCTTCTGTTAGGAATCTGCTTGCAAAGTAACGCATGGCACGAGGAGATTCTAGTGCTTGCTGGTTGAGTCTTTTAATTAGGACTTGGTCATACTGTACGTACGTTGGCTGTACAATAAGTTTCTTATTGATCTCTGCTTCAAGATTAGAGCCATCCTCTTTACTCTTGATATACCGTGCTGACTCGAAGTATGTCCGATTTGTCATATGCATAATTAACTGGATTAAGTCAGTTACATGGTGACACGAAAAGCAAAAGAACATGCCAGAAGTCTTGTCTACTTCGCCTGCTGGGGTTCTGTGGTTGCCATGGAATGGACAGAAGATGATGTAGTCAGAGTCTACCTCGGACTCAATGCTTATACCTGCTCCTGCGAGAACTCGCTTGATTTGATCTGCGGTATAGGCACCACTCTTGTTTCGTCTATTCCTGATATCCATTCGCTCTTCTTCTTCCCTACGTATACTCCATAAATGCTTAGCTCAAATTCAAAATATTTTGTTTGCTCGTTATATCTTAATGTAAAGTCTTGATTAATGTCAAGTCTTGGAACGTATCCTAGCAACTTCATTTCTAGTGTCAGAAGCTTTAGATACTCCATACGCAGCCTCACAATGGCAGAATCATCATAGATGTTTCCACTTAGGTTAAACCGCCGTATTGGCTTGTGGTGAAGCGTATCCATGCATATATTATAACTACATATCTTCCATGTCTTTGTATTTGTACCAGCCTTTATCAAAGTCTACCTGGACTAAAAACTCACCCATAAAACCATTACGGTTCTTACGGAAGACACACTCAATAATGTCAGAGTTAGTTCCACGACCCAGAGCCATCACCCAGTCAGCATCGTAGGCAATCTGGCGTGACCATGCGGTCTGACCAAGAGTAGGAACAGTATCAAGCTTGGTAATGTCGTCTGGTGTTGCTGACGAGATAGCGATAATTGGAACCTCTTCTGCAATTGCTAGAAGCTTTAGCTCACGTGATAGGTTCTTCATACGTACCGTCTCGTTGTCTGCCTTTTGGTTTGGAGACATGAGCTGCAGGTAGTCTACAATAACAAAGTCTGGCTTATACTGGTCAATCTTACCTCGTAACACTGATGGACTAATGTCTCCACCAGAGTCATTAGAAATGATGTGAAACTCTGGACGACCCTCTAGCTTTGACTTGTGCCAACGCTTTAGATCGTTAATGTCGATCTGACCGTTACTTAGCTTGCGGTGTGACCAAAGACCTTCACCCATGATTGTAAATACACGGTTGCGGACCTCAGTCTCAGACATCTCAAGAGAGATTACTAGAGGCGACTTGCCTTGCTTCCAAGCTTGTACCGCAAAATATAGCGATAGCCATGACTTACCAATACCTGGATAAGCAAGAAATACTCCAAGCTGTCCTGGCATAATGCCTGCAGGAAGATAGTTGTCAAAGCCTGGCAGACCAGTCTTAATGCCAATTGTGCCCAGCTCTTGCTGCTTCTGAACATGCTCATAGTATGCTACAGCTGACTCGATATCAGTAACATCGATGTCTCGAATTACCGCAGTATTCTTCTTTAGTTCTGATGTCTTCTGAATTAGCTCCTCTAGAGCTTTGGTGCCCTGGCCAGACTGAACCTCAGTAGCTGCGTTGCGAATGATATCCTTAAGGCTATCGTTTAGATACTCTGCCTGCAGCTCTTCTAGGTGATGCTTAGTTGCTCCAACACCGTCAACAGGAGAGAAGTCTCTGAACTTTTCTACCACTAGACTAGTTGGTGGCAAGGCATTATTCTGCTCTGAGTATAGGCGAATAAAGTTCCAGATGTCGTTGTGAGTACGCAGGAGCGTCTCAACGTTTGCCTGCAGCAAGACGTGAATCTGCTTATCCTGCAAAACTGCTGATATTACTTTTGCTTCTACATTACTCATTTAGCCACTTCTTTGCTAGTTGTCTGCGTTGCTCACGCTCTTTTTTGTCTGATTCATAGTTTTGTTTTGCCAACACGATTTCGTGAGCAAAGTTAGAGAAATACTTCCAGTCTGGCTTTTGTGCAGACTCAAAGTAATACTCCAGTAGCTCATAGCACGTGCTCAAACCATAAGATTCGATAAGGGCATCTGCAGCCCACTGCTCTGCCCAAAGGTTGTACGTTGGCTTTACGTTGTATTTAAACTGGTAGTGTTTATTAAATCTGCTCAGCAAAGCCATGCGGTCTTTGCGATCTGCCACTACTTACTCTCAATCTCCTGAGATGCTTCCTTGACCTTTTCGGCAAGCTTGTCTTCAACGAACGAGTATACTCGCTCAAATGCCTCGTTGGTGTTTTCGCCATCACGCTTATTGTCTGAGACCTCAATGTCAATGCGTAGCGACTGGAAGTTGCCAAGGTTGAGAGTATAACCTAGTGCAACTCGTACTTTAGTGTTTTCGTTTTCCATACCCATGTTTCCTTTCAAGAAACTATATTGATTCTGACCAAATAGGGATAAATCGTCCGTCTTCAGTCCTTGTATAAGTCAGTATACCATCACCCATTCTCCGTGTCAACTCTTGTGGAGAAGGTGTTATATCATTTGTGATAAGCTTATCTTTACGAGGTCTGCCCATATGGTAGGAAGCAAGTATATCACGAATTTCTCTAACTTGCGACTCTGAGTAGTAACTTCTTACTTGCCAGCCTCTTGCCCCACCCTTTTGGCTACCCATAGGGAAAGGAATAACTCCACGGTTCATTAGGTTTGGCATGTACTTTTTGTGCCTATTTACCAGTGCAGCGGTCTCACCAACAGTGTAAGCTCGCTCTTTGTTCTTATTAAAATCACTAACTAAACAGCTTTCAATCCTGTCATGAATGATATTGTAGACTGACATGATTCCGTTTGATCGGTTAATATGGTGAATCCTTACGAGGTCACCATTCAAGAACCACACCTTTTTGTTTCCTGTTATTGCAGGTGCGGAATTATAGTCTCCCCTAGAGAGTGGTCCGCCTTTTTTCATTTTAGTTAGGAATACCTACAATAATAATATTAACACCAATAGTAACGTCACCACTGGCGTTATATTTTATTACACCATCTACACGAGAGGTTGTAACGTTCTTAAGAATTACGGAGATCTCTCGACCTGCTGGAGTACCGCCAGCGTTAACAGGAGTAGCAGTTGCGACTGGGGCATACTTATACTCAGCTGGGAAGATATACTGGAAGGTCTGCTCAGATCCAGCAAGCACCGTGCTGCTGTTAGCAACCTGTACGTAGGCAGCATTGATCTTAACACCAGAAGACAGAGTGCTCTGCTTTCCGTCAGCAGGTGTGTCAATGGTTACGTATCTGTTGTTTGATGGAGATAGCTGTGTTGAGATATCATTAATTGCCTCAGCAAGCATGCTAATATAAGAAAGGTCTAATGGCTGACCACGCTCTGGAACTGGAACTCTTGACATAGTGATTATATTATACCATTAAACCAGTGCTTGAACACCAGATTCTGCAATGAATCTAGCTTCTACTAGTTTTCTAGGGTATACCGCCAGCTGAACCTTTATGTCAACGGCTACCTTGCCTGCAGGGATTGGAATGGTTGTTGAGTTGGCTGTAATGGTTGCATGATACTCATATGCCCCCACAACGCCTGGTGAGGTTCCCCAAGCTACGAAAACATCAGATGCTGGAATCTCTGAGTCACCTTCAAGTGGCCAAGATGCAACAATTGAACTTCCAACCTGAACGATGGAGATGTTGTCTGTTGATCCAGGGACAAGAGGATTTGGCGAAATGTAAAATTGTGGAGACCAGTGAGAGATTCTGTTACGGTCTTCAGAGATGATGCGATATCTAACTACGTACTTCTCCAAGTCTCCGTTCAGGGCAGGCAGAGATGCTTTATTAATAATAACCTTTTTAATGTTTTTGTCTGCCATTATGCAACATCCATTGCAAACCTAAACTCTAGCAGGTTAGAGGTGTTTGGCTGCTTAATGATTGGCAACCCTGTTTCTGTCTTAACCTGAGTATATCCAACTAGACCATATAGTGGATTTTGGGTTGTTAGATTTTCTAGTCTGATACCGTCGAATGCTAGGAAGAACTCGTCTGATGCACTGCCACCATCCAAAATAGTTGCATAAATTTTTACAACTGATGCAGACTCCCAGCTAAATGATTGACTCTTCTCTAGATCTTCTAGCTTTTGGGAAACTACAAAATAGCGGTTAGTGCTAAATCCGTCAGCAACTGCTGTAAGATGAGCCTTCATTCTAGCATACTGAATAGCCTCTCCAGTCTCTGGTGTTGAGAACTCCACAATAATCTTAACGTCGCTTGGGCTTTCTGATGTTGAAAACTTGTTAATAAGTGAAAAGGCTATGCGAATCTCGTCAGTACCAGCATTTTTATCTAGGTTCAGGGTAATGCCATTAAGGTGGACGTGCTCACCAGTAGCAGTTAGAGATGACCCAGTGCCAGATACCGATGACACATCTCCTCTCAAAAACAAAGAGTTGTTTAGAAATCTTGGTCTCTCATTTCTTTGATACCTAACTGGAGCATCTAGAGCTGTGTTGTCTGAGTTAGCCTGGAAGACTTTTTCCGTTACTTCGATTGTATTTTCATCGTTACCAGCATCAAGAGCTGTTACGATCTTTGTTGCAGGAATTGCTGCAAGAGATGTGTGATGCTCCCAGTTTTCAGATTCGCTAAAAGCAAATAGCATTCTGCTGTCATTAGATCCTGCTGATGGATTGCCACCTGCAGACCAAACTCCAACCTCAGTGATCTCATATCGTTCATCTGTGGGCAACTGTGCAGTAAATACAATCTCAGAATACTTGATAGGATTGCCATCTAGGTCAAGCTGTACCACACCATTCTCATCTGTTACATTTTGAGTAACATAACCACGAGACACAATGGGTGCACGGAACATCTCAAACTGCATAGCAGATGTAGATGGATCGTTGTTGAATGGCTCAGCGGAGGCTAGGGCTTTTGGACCACTACCAAAAGAAAGGTATGATGCGTATGCAGGGGCTTGGCCAATCATATACTTGGCTAAGATATTTTTTCCAGTTTCTGTAATCATTATTCTCCAACCTCTATTGTATCATCTTGAATAGCTCCAGAGACTAATATCTCTACTTCTACCTGCTCGTCATCTGCCATGTTAAATACATTGATAATTAGGTTATTTGTTCCCTCTTCAATATATACCGTTTCACCATACAAACCTGTGCCAACATCTGGAATCTTATCTCCAAGTTTAATAGAAAAGTTATTAAAAATAACATTGCCAGGTGACTGCAGAGCGACTAAGTTCTGTGGGCCATATCGATTAGCAAGATCAGACAAGTTCTTAATTGGTCTGTATACAACACTCTGACCATTGACAAGGTCGTGCCTAGACAAGCTAAGCAATTCTTGACCACCAATGTTTTCAAGCAGTAGCTGTGGAATAGCAGAAACAGGAATGTTTTGACTATCCATCAAAATTCTGTCTGGCTCCGCCTTCTTTGTTGCCCCATTAGCAGCAGACAGGTTGGCCTGAACTAAGGGCAGATTTGGCACTGCATCAACCATTATTCACCAACCTCACTTAGGTATACAGTCATGTCTGGTCCATCCAAACTTCTTGTATGAGAAATATTGTACACCACAAACTTTTTATCGCTAGGGATAACTACATCCTGGCTATTGTCCCTATAGTGAATGCTTACAATATCTCCAAGCTGAATTGTTGGGTTAGAGAATATCTTAATACCAACAGACATTCTTGGCTTCATGATCTTCTTTGTTAGCCATCCCATGAGGTTCCAAGCTTCGTCGTGGCTTTGGATATAGGGAGCAGCTAGCGAGAATGCATTCTTGCCATAAGTAATTCTGCTGTTCTTAATGTCGTAGAACAGCTTTTGCTGTCTAGCTGGTGAGAATATCACGGAGTTTCCAGAAGATAGCTCTTGGTCGCTAAAACTACCCGTCTTTGCAAAATACTCGTCGACAGTTAGGTCGTTTTCTGACTCTTGAGTAATAGCTGCACCCTGAATTCTTAGGTAGTTTCCGCTAGTCTCATCTAGGCTTATTGGTGCGTCTGTTGTGTTGAAGATTAGGAACTCTGCTCCATATGCCCCAGCAGAAAAACCAGAAACTGTATATCCCTTTAGGCTGCTAAAAGTTGGAGATAGCTGTGCAGTTAGTGCTGGGAACACCTCATACTTAACGTTCATGTATGCTGCTTCACGCATGATTGTCCCAAATTCTTCAAAGTACATATCATACGATGGTGGCTGAGATGGGCTAATGTTTGACAGGTAGGAAGACTCAACCATACCGCTCAAGGCATACTTTCTAAACGTATCATTAACCGTGATTGCCTTATTGGCAAAGACTGAATTTGATGGCAAGTTGACTGCAGTAGCGGTATTTTGAGCATAGTTAGATGTCAGGGCATACACATTTTCAAACATACACTTAGAAGTTCCACGGACGAACAAAGCCATGTTGTTGTAGATTGGAAGTGGGTCTGCATCATCTACAATCTGGACCAAACTGCCGTTAATATATAGATAGAACTTTCTAATCTTTCCAACATCCTGGTACTCTACAGAGATATCGTATACTGATGGTCTTTCTTCAGCAGTAACCCTATACTGCCCAGCAAAGTTACCATCATCAACACTATTCCCAGCAATTCCAGACCAAAGTTTGATTGGGATTGCTTCGCTTCCAGATGCTACAACCTTGTAGAACACTACGTCAGCTACCGAGTCAATCTCATCAATGTTTGTGCTCGCTAGAGCAATCATCTCAAAGAAGTAGCCTGTGTTTTTTGCTGGATTAACAAAGATTCCAAGACCTCCTGAGCCACCACCAATAACTGGTGTCTTGTCTGGCGTTGCATTTTGTGAAACAAAGTATGACATTGAGCCAGACGCAGTCTGCGTATTGTTAGAGTCATTCTCAATCCTACCAACAATTCTCATTCTAGTTCCAAAGTGCTTATAGTTGTTCTTGAGTGGCTTGTGAACGTAAGACATATACTGTAGAGGAGTTTCTGTACTAAAGAAGCTTCCTCCCTGCATAACTAATGCAGAAGACTGAACAGTTCCAGTCTGAGTAGAGTATAGAGAGCTTAGCTCAGACTCGGAGTTGAATGTTGCACTTAGGAAATTCTTGATAATTCCTGTACGATTTAACCTAATTGCTACCGCTGGAGAGTCTCCTGCGACTGTGCTGTCTGCAGTTCCAGTAAACACCTTGTTACCAAACAAGTAGTCTGTTTGCATCTTGCAAGCATGAACATTGGCGTTGTCAGTCCAGTGTGAATTAAGGCCAGCATTGTGATATACAACTGGAGTACCAAACTGTCCTCTACCGTGCTTAGCCACATTGCCATTCTTCATACGAGTAATGTTACCAATAGTCTCGTAGTGTGGCTCTGTATAGATTCTCACCAGACCTGTCGGGTAAAGCTTTCCATTAAACGGAATGTTTGAGAAGTACTGTTGGTATTCTCGTACGCTAGAAATCCAAAAGTTGCTTGTGCCATCTTCAGCAACATACCCAGGAATTGTGTACTGGATAGCATCAAATCTAATAATCTCACCGTTAGCATATAGATATCCATTGTATCTACCAAGCCAGAAGACAGCTTCTCCTAGGTCGATAGTATTGTACAAAATCTGATTGCTAGAAACAATTGGAGCACGATCTGGCAAGTCTGAGTTCAGAGGAACTGCTGTCAGGGCGTAGTTAGATACTGAAGACACTTCATTGTTAACCGATTTTGGACTGTCTTGTGGAGCAATTTCCCAAAGCAATGCTGGCTTGTATATCCAGGTCTGGTCTTTTTCAGTAAAGGATGCCTGGCTTAGCTTTCCTATAGAACGCTGAATATATCTATGCGTATACTGAATAGAGCCATCGTTGTATACCTGATTATCCTGTGAAGCAATTTCAATAATGTTTGCTAGTGGGAGCTCACCATTGGTTGCCTTATTAGAGTATACTCCATCCGACTCAAAGTCCTTGCTGCCGACTAGCACAACATCTAGTGGTCTATTGTCATTTGATGGCAACATATAGTCTTTGCTCATGACTACAAAGTTGTTGTATTCGTCAAAGAACATGGTTGTTTGTGTGGAGATAGCCAAGTCCTGCAGCACCTGTGCCACAGAAGTCTCAGGTTGAATAAAGAAGAATGGAATGATTGGCTCATTTTCGTCTGGCATCCTCTTAAAAGTGTAGTTAGAGAAACCAATGTAATCTAGAATAGTAGACACAGCATAGCTTAGAGAGACATTCTGGATGAATATCTGCGGTGCCGTCAAAAATTCAAAGTAGAAGAATTTATCTCTAAGCTTTAGCTGAACGTTTCTAGAGTTAGAGTCAATAGTTGGGAAACCCTCAGAGAACATGGTCTTTAGGGGGACATAGTAGTTGGCTAGACCAGTGTTATTGCCAGCAGTGTCATACTGGGGAACATCATAAATAGTCTCGTAAAATTTAATCTGAACACTTTGAGATGCGTAGTCTGCAATTATACTAGAAGAGTTAGTTTTAGAGAATGCCATATCATAGTCAAAAATGTCTACGTCTCCAGTACCTGCCAGCAGCTGCCCAACAGGAAGACCACTAACTCCTAGGTCAGACGCTGTCTTAGTGACATTAAAAGAAGACACTTTGTCTGTCAGGTCTACAGCAAGCCTTGGAGACATCTCGATAAGGTCAAATGTAGAGTCTGGCTTTACCATTGTGTCAACTACTACCCGAATTCCAGAAACATATTGGAACTCCCTATACACTATGTTTGCAGATACAGGATCATGAAATTGGTCTGGGTTGACTAACTTAGTAGCCATGGTTAGAGATGACTCCATAGGTTCACTTAACAAGTACCAGCCATATCTAGCCTTAAAAGACTTAAAGCTGCCGTTTGACCATACGTGAACAGTTCCAGAGTCATTGGTGCCAGACGCTACAAGCCAGGCCTGACCCTCTAGAGCCTCTGCTGGCAATGCAAAGCTAGTAGAGATAGTGTCATAAAGAATAAAGTTTGACTTGTATTGCTCTGGAATGATTAGTCCATATGCTAGCTCAACATAGCCATCAGGGCCAATTACAGAAGATCCGTCATTTCTAGTAGAGAATTCATTGAAGACTACTGCGTCTTGCCACGAGCCGTTGTTTAGGTACTGGACCTTCCATCTTTGTGGAACAGACATGTTTTCTGCTCCAAAGAATGGGTCTGCAAACTCACCAAAACTATTGCTAAATGGTCCTAGATTAGTAGAGCCAACATTTGTCTGCATCTTAACAACTAGTCTGTTAGCAGGAACTGGTGATGAATATACTACGAATGGGGCTGCATCATCAATATAGTTTGTTCCAGAGAATTGTCTAGAAGAGTTTGCAATACCTCTTTCGACTGTACCGTCCATTCTATACGATGACCAGTACTTGAATGGATCATCCTTATGAGCCATATAGTATCTAGGTCTAGTAGAAAGGTTAGAGTTAGTGAAATGAGAATACGAGTTGTCAAACCACCTTAGCTTGTTGATGCCTGAGCGTGGTCTAAATCTTTCAATGCAACTCTCTAAAGAATATAGCAGCTTTTCTTTTTGCTTTGGCCTAACAAAAGCCATTGGCTGATCTGAGTTATCGTACCCACCATCTATGATAATGTCGCTGTCTGTAGCACCAGTGTAGAACAGTCCTGTGTCATTGGGGTCAAAAGCGTTGTTTAGAGTAGCATATACCGATCTTTGCCCTATAGGCAAGGCTACATTTTCATATGGTCGATACTTATAGTTTCCAAGCTTTGTTACGTTGGTAGCAATATTCATGTTCCATTCGGCAGTTACAAGAGATTGGTTCTTAATTACCGACGAAGTTTCCAGGTGCTTCTTGAGATCTTTATCTACGAACAACTTAAACCTCTTCTAGCGTCAACGATACGTTCCAGAAATCATGGTTAGCCCTACCACGCTTAACAACAGAGTATGTAAACTCGTCAAAGAATACCTCTACAACTTGGCTATACTTGGTAAGATTGTTAAACGGAGAGTTGTCAAAAGCTGAATACTTGTCGTAAGACAAAAATACCCAGAATGAGCCAGGGTGGTTTTCATACCACTTAAGAAGCTCTACACCACCAGCTCCACCATCTGAAGTATACTGCTGATCTGGATAGAACTGAGAGCCGAATGGGCTTACTTTCTTGTCTGGAGTCAGCTGATTATTGTCATTGTCTACTGCACTTACAAAAGTCTTCTCACCTGTTTCTGGGTCAAAAGATGCAAAAGAGCTGAACGCTCTTGATGGCAACATGTCCCAAGATACATCAATCTTTAGCTTATCGGCAATGTGGTATGAACGCATTCTACCATTAATCATTCTTTGACGCTTTTCAATTCTTTCAGTTGCAAACTTAATTTCAGACCTATTGTCATCAGACAGGATTATGAATTGGTCAATCAGGTCAGGATTAGTAATGTTTAGCTCGTTAGTTCCTACCTCAAAGCCATCTGGAAGATAGAACTTTTGCTCATTCTCTGTGCCTTGGTTTATTACATGTAGTGTTCCTGGGTTATCAGAAAACAGCATGGCTTGTGGTCTGCCATAACGCTTTCTTCCAGAGAAGTAACTAATACTAGCCATTAAAACTATTTCCTCTAATTCTTTGCGAGTCTACCTGCTTGATCTGCGAGATTACTGCTCTTGCAATCTGGTCTGCATCTGCATCTGACTTAACGCTAATGTTTACTTCATAATTATACACTGATTCACCCTGGTATGTGCCATTATTAATTGCCTTTAGGTTATCCATTCCAAAGCTGTCTACTGCATACTTCTTAACAACAAATTCTCCTGGAGTTAGCATTGCAGGAACAGTGTCAGTACCCTGAGAAACAAACCCACCTGTATTAAAGCCCTTGACAAGTCCACCCATAGCAAGGTATTGTGGAGTCTTTGCAAGCTTTGACTGTGCATCCTGCAAAGCCTTGCCAGTCCAATTAATAGTTGATTGCCACTGAGAAATTAGTTTCTTTTGTGCAGCAATGTCATCATCATAGGTGTACCTATATGCTGGTGGTACTGCATTTCTCGATCTCTCAAAACCTGCAAGAAGGTTTGAGTGTTTAGAAACTTTAGCTCTTGCATCAGCCAGCTGATCTGTTAAGTTATCCACTGCATTTTTTGCAGTAGTATAAGCTGGATTAACCTTTTTTGGTGCTGCAGTAGTTGTTTTCTTAGGAGCTGCGGTAGTGCTCTTTGCTGGTGCCGAAGTGGCTGCAGGTGCTGCTGTTGTCACGACCACTGGAGCAGCGGTAGTTGTTTCTGGTGTTGCGGTAACTACAGGTGCAGCAGCGGTAAGGTTTGGGTTAATCGTTACGCTGCTTGGCTCTGCTGTTGAGCTTTCTGGAGTAGTAAAGTTAGCAATAGTTCCTGCTGGAGAAGTTGCAATATTAACGCTTCCTGGAGTAGATCCTCCTAGCTCACCGTATGCCTTCTTTAGTGCCTCTACAACTGACAAGGTAGCAATTAGTGATGAGAGGAATGCATTGTTATTAACCGCTGCAATGGCTACCTGGTTCTGGATACCCTCCCATTCTAGGCGTGTCTTACCTAGAACAGTAACGTTAGAGATGGCGATGTCACGCTGCTCAGTGAAGTTTCTAAGTGCCTTCTCAGCTGGCTCCAAAGTCTTTTCTTCAATTTCAAGAATTTGGTTCTTAATTGTCTGAATTTCTTTTTCAAGCTGCTTGCGAGTCAGAGTCTTGCCATTAACTGTTGCTGTGAGAGCGTCTAGCTCCTTCTGCTTAGCGGTTTCAAGAGCATCACGCTGTGCTTCTGCATTGGTAGCAACCTGCTTTGCTCTGTAGTCTTGCACTGCTCTAGCTGCTGCAGCGATATCACCACGAGTAAGTGCATCTGCAACATTTAGCTGAGCTTGCTCTTGTGCGATAAGTCTATCGTTTACCTTGCGGATTTCATCTAGAGCCTTAAATCTTTCGTCATACTTCTCATTGATTTCTGTTTCCTTTTGAGAAATCTGCTCAAGACCATAGTTGTAATCATCGATAGCATACTCTAGGTCTGCAATCTTACGCTGTGCTACTGATATGATTCCAGTTTCTGGATCAGTCAAGAACTTGGTGTCTGCCTCAAACTTAAGCTCAATTGCCTTTTCCTGTGCGTCAAAAGCTGAGAAAGCTTTGTTAAGACCTTCGTCAAATACCTGACCAAGTGTATCTGGATCTGACAGAAGCTGGCGTAGTCTATCATAGAACTCTTGACCTAGCTCTTTACCTGCTGTCTGTGCAGCGGTAATCATATCCATTAGCTGCTGGTCTGACTGAATTACCGATGCGACTACTGGGGAAGACTTTCCAAACTGTGACTGAACAGTTCTTTCTGCCCTTGCACGTGCCATAAAGTCCTTGACAGCTTGCTTTAGAGCATCTGCTGCTGCCCTAAAGTCTTGGTCGATAATCTTTTTAATCTCTTGTGCCAGAAGTCTTTGGAACTCTGCTGTGTTTGCCTGACCTGTCTTGATTAGCTCTTGGAGCTGAGAGCTAGCCATAATAGCTTTCTGGTCGTCAAATGAGTATGCAGCAATAAGATCGTTTAGCTTGGTTTGCTCATTATTTTCATCAATTGCAATTCTAGCTTCTTGCAAGGCGTTGCTCTTCTTTGTAAGCTCTAGCTCTTGCTTCTTCAGGTTTACAATCTTCTGTAGCTCTGTAGCATTCTTTCCGCTAGCTACCGCTGCTGCAAACTCTGCGTCGCCAGCCATCTCTGATGCGGTAGCCCAATCAAGACCCATGTCTGCTAGCTTCTTAGTTGCAATGTTTTGCTGCTTCAGAGTCTTTAGCTGCCCCTGCAAACCAACATATACGTTTCCAACTGCTCTCTCGTCAAAGGCTTGCTTGAAGTACTTGCCTTGCTTAGTTAGAACAAGTTTGCCATCCTTACCAATCTTGAAAAACAGCTTTTGAGTTTTTTCGTCAAGTCCAGCGAAGTAGCTTGCTAGTGGTGCAGAAATACCTGCAGTAGACTCTAGAAGCTTGGACTCTACACCACCAAGAATCTTCATATTGTTAGACTTGCCCATTACACGTTGCAGCTCTTTAAAGCCACCAGCAGTCTTAATGGTCCAGTTTCTCAGTCTCTTTAGGTCACGCAGAATGTCTTCGTATGGGTCATCCTTTTTACCGCCAGTGTTATTGTTAGTTGGTGGTGCCGTGGTCTTGGTGGTTGTGTTTCCTGCTTCAGTTACAGACTGGGCGTAATATGTGTCATATACCTCAACAGCCTTGCTGTTTACCCACTCATAACTCATTGTTCCAGAAGCTGATGCTGTGGCATAATCCATACCAGTCATCTTCTTAAACTGGTCTGCACCCTTACCACTCTTGACAAAGTTAATTGCAGCAATCATCTTTGCAGCTGGGTCCATCTCTCCAACCATTCGCAAAACAGTCGTGTAGGTTACCTTTTGGTCATCTGGCAAAGAATCAAAGTATGCCTGGTTCGTCTTAATTTGATCAACCATCTCCTGACCATACACCTGCTGGATGATGTCCATGGTGATTGGCTTGCCCTCGGTCTTTGCCTTAAAGTCAGCAATGTCTTTATTTGCATCAGTTAGCAGCTCTGGGTTTTTAAAGTAAAACTCCATGCCTACGGTAAGAGCGTTGTCGCCAGCTGCTGATAGTGTCTGAATAACAGAGTCAAACTGGCCCATATATTTTTCAGCCTCGGCTGGGTCTTCGAAACCAAGCAGCTTATCCTTAAACAGCTGCCCAGTATTTCCCTTTTTGTCAAAGAGGGCTGAAATGCTGTCTGCCTTGTTGTATCCCTGGGCACCTAGCTTTACCATTAGATCTACGTTTGTATCAACATTTTCACCGCTGAGCAAATTATTAGCAGCATTAGGGGACAAATCTTTTGATAGCAGTGCTGCACGAATAACAACTTCCTTATCGTCATCAAGTGCTGACAAGTTTGTCTCTAAGCCATCTAGAATCTTGGACTGAATCGGATCATCTTTGTAGAGCTCTTTAGTTAGGTCTTTGTACTGAGTTAGCACTTTACCCTGGGTGGGTCCAGTAAACCTAGCAAAATTATCCTGGATTGTTTTAACTGTGGCAGCGTTTTCTTTAAGAAGTGCTGTCCTATCTTCTTCATACTGCTTTTCTAGCCTTGCGACTTCAGCAAGGTCTCCTCTGGCTTTTGCAGCTGCTACAAGCTGCTCGTTCTGGAGCTGCAAAGAGTCCAGCATTTCTTGATTAGTTTGAAGAGCAATTGCTGTTGATGCCACATAAGATCCCATAGCAGCTGGATCATTGCTTAGGCTAACCTTTCCAGCATCGATGTCTGAATTGGTAAGAGTATCTTGGCCCAAGAATGTATTGCCAAACCAAACCATGGCTTCTGCAACGCCATAGTTCTTATTAAAATCTTGACTGTATGAAACATCTGGCAGTGTTCCAGAAACCTGTTCTCTAGATGACTCAATTGCAGCTACTCTAATCTGCAATGGGTTTGTTAGCAGATTTTCTCCATTTGGTCCAAGAAGACTCAAAAGCTTTGAGTTAACGCTGATAGAGAAAGAGTAATCGTTTAGCTGCTTGCCTAGTGCTGCAACAATGTCTCTTGCCTGACCTGCATCTAGAGCTCCTGAAGCAATTGCGGTAGTCATCTGGCTAGTAAGACTTGAGATAGCTGAGTCTCTGCCTTGCTGATTAAATACCTTGCTAAATGAGTCATACATTGCCTTGCCAGCTTCTGACTGCAAGTATGCCTCACCAAACCCTGTTTTGCCTGCTGCTGTCTGGAAAACATCTACTCCAGCTTCTCTGCGACGATCCATGATTTCTCCAGCAGCAACCTTGCCAGAAAATTCAGAGAATTGTCTAAGAGCCTTTTCAGACCCTCCTGTAGCCATAGCTAGATCATGTGCGTTCTTTACATTTTGCTTAAATTGTTCATTCAAGAAATATGCCCCTGCAGCCAAAGCCGTTAGTGCAGTTACCGTAAGACCGATAGGATTCATTATCATAGGCAGCAGTGGGGCAAGCATGCTGGCACCCATTACCAATCCACCAGCTTGCTGCATTCCAGGATCACCAGACATCATCATACCCATGCCTACTGTTGATCCAACCATGCCTACTGTTCCAAGACGACCACTAATTCGACTTCCCAGACTTGGCTTTGGTTGAGATTGCTGTCTAGCCAGAGCATCAGCTTTCTTAATTTGTCTCTTCTTGCCATTTTCATCTACTTCGTAATACCTGTTACCAGTCTGAACAATCTGCCCTGGCTGTGCTTGCTGCTGTCTTGAGGACATTTTTTCTTGAACAGAAGATGCTGCATCAACAAGCTTGCCCTTAATGCTTGACAAACCTGAGCTAATTGAGTTTCCTACAGAAGTAGCAATGTTTCCAAAAGCTGTCTTAACCCTAGAAGACTTCATGGATGCCATCAAGGTGTTAGCTACTGAAGCTGATACCTGTGTTTGAGATACTGGAGGAGTCATCTCTCCACGTGCTATTGGTCCGTAGTTGCTTCCAAAGTTAGCACGGTTTCTACGCTGTCTACCCTGGGCATATCCAGGGACTGAGTCAGAAATCATGCTGCTAATTAGCGGAGCATACTTTTCCGACATCTTGGCAGGGATTACAGCTTCTCCTGGAGACAGCATGGCTGGCACTACATCGCCAGCACCCTTTGGTCCAGGAACTGAAACAACACCGCTAGCATATCTTTTACCTAGCAGCTGAGCCATGCTAATTGCTGCTTGTTGCTTAGAACCTCTAGTTAGCTTTGGAGCTTGAACTTTAGTGGTTGGGTTTTTTACAGGTCTTTTAACTGATGGCAAAAGAGCTAGCTGTTGATTTGCTGTAGCAATTCTTCTGTCTTGCTGGGCAATTCCTCGGCTTGTAATCCTGTCATCTGCTGGAAGAGTTAGTTTCTTTGCCTCAAGTGCCTTGAAATAAGATCCAGCAGTCTTGTCCTTAAATCTAAAATCTAGAAGCTCAGAAAGAATCTTTGCTCTAACCCCAGTTGCCTTGGTTGGGAACTTGTTGGCAGTAATGTCAGCGATTCCCTTAAGCACCTGGTATCCAGCCCTACTAGTTGGGTGACCTCCAGCTTGAATATTTGCAAGCTCTCTTCTAGCATCCTCTAGACCAATTTTTTGTGAACGTGAGATTTCTTCAGCGGTCAAAGACTGTAGGAACGACCCCTTTGGAGAACCCATCACAGAGATGTTTTCTAGAATCTGATTTACTGCTCTGTGGTCCTTTTGAATGTCTTGCATTCTCCACAGCTTTGCCTCTTCTGTGGAGCCACCAATAGTGACTGTTCTTGTAACCTTACCAATGTGAGAGTTGTCTGTGCCAAGCAAGCTAAGAACCTGAGATTGTGACAGACCATACTTTGTAGCCAAACTCTTAACTAAAGCATCTTCTTGTGCCAACGCTCCGTATGTGACACCCTTATAGGCATCACTGATTGCTGTAGGAGATCCTCTTAGCTTAGACCTAAGCTCACGAATAATATTTGCAGATATTTTATCTGATCCCTCAGAAAAACGAGACCCAATAACGTTAGAAAGCATTCTAACAACTAGTGGGGCATTCTGTGGGGTTACCTTGATTCTTAGACCAGCTCTATCAACAAGCTTTTGTAGTTGCTTAGCAGTACCTCGGTCTCTTGTAACAATTCTAGAAACTTCGTTTAGACCAAAGCCACCTGGAGTATATGTCTCTACGTACCCTGGCTTTGGGTTGGCGTTGTACATGTTTGTTCCAGGAACACGGTTGTTTCCAAATGGACTATTCAGGGTATCGAACATTGCCTTGTCAAGCTGCGACTGTGTAGCACCCTTTATTGGTGCTGCACCAAATCTTGGATCGACTGGAACTACTGACTTTCTTCCACCCAGAACTCTATTGTAGCGAATCAGGGCATCGCCAACGTGTGCAGAAGATCTCTTTGCAACAGATCTCCTAGTAATGAGGTCCACATCACCATAACGTGCAAGAGGATCATTTCTATCAAGCTCTGGGTACTTAACATCTGGCTGGTTAGCTGGACTCCAGAACTTCTTTTCACCAATTCTCTGGTTAGCTGTAACAGTATTAAACTGTCTGCCCTTGAATCCAAAAAGCTTATTAATAATTGCCTGGAGTGGAGATGTTCTTGCATATCCATAAGTTGGTCTAGAGCCTGCTGCAGCATCTAGAGGAATGCCAAAGACATCTCTCTCCATTGCAGAGCGTAGCTTAGCCTGTGCTGGATTCTGCAGACCAGAAGTAGTCAGGTAGTCTGCACCAGTACCAGTAGCAAATGCGTTCTGGTAACGTGCCTTCTTGCCAGCTCCAAGTGCAGCCTGTAGGTCTTCCTGCTTCATCCTTACAGCAACACGAGAGCGACCAAGCATAGAGGCAAAAGGATTGCGACCAAATCTAAATCCTGGGATCTCATCCTTCATCATGCCCTGGATTAGTCCAGCGTACTTCTGAGATTGCTTAGCAGGGATAACTGCCTCGCCAGGCGAGAGCATAGCAGGAACAACGTCTCCTGCACCCTTTGGACCAGGAACAGACAAGATTCCAGACTGAAGCTTCATTGGCTTGGCAGGTGCTGCACCCCTACCCTTACCAGCAGGAATTGGGGAACCAACTAGCTTAGACTGTGCGACTACAGCACGTGCATATGCGGTTGCCAACTTTTCAACAGCTGCTGTTTCAACACCAAATGTTTGAATTAGCTTAGCGTGTGTTTGATCTAGAGATGCTGCAACTGCTGCTGCTTCTAGCTGCTGCTGAGTCATGTACTCAGTCTGAGTGCCTAGGTCAGCTGACGACTTTCCTGCACCCCTAAAGATATTTGAAATAGCTGCAAACATCTTAATAAGGTTTGCAACACCGTTAGCAATCAGACCAAAAGTCATAAGTAGAACTGGACCAATTCCAGCTACTACGGTTGTAGCAATAACTGCAAACTGCTTTGCACCCTCACCCATTGAGTTAAAGCGGTCTAGGAAGCCCTTGGCAAACTCTACAAGCGGAGTAACTGCCTTAAGGAATGCTTCACCAAGAGGCACTAGAGAAACCTTCAAGTCCTCCACAGCCTTCTTAAACTTGTACATCGGAGACTCTTCAACACGCTTAAGCTCTCGCTCAGATAGGATAGCTAGCTCTTCTGTAGAGTTTCTTGTTAGTTTTAGAACTCGTTCTGCCTGGCTACCCTCGGCAATTACGTTTTGGAAAAGGGTAGATAGACGTGAAAACTGGAACTTGCCAAATAGCTGCTCAATAGCACGAGCTTTGCTTAGTGGATCAAGGGTGTCAAGAGCCTGAGCGAAGTCTACGACCAGACCCTTGACGTTTCCCTTGTTTGCCTCAACAATCCCCTTGAGGTTAATTCCAAAGCCTGCCAAAAACTTACTAGCCTTGTCTGTTGGGTTAATTAGGGATGCCAAACCAGACTTTAGGGCGTTAGCACCTTCGGAAGCATTGATGCCACCTTCCTTCATAGCTGTTAGGAAGAATGTCAAGTCTTCTACGTCACCACCAAGCTGCTTAATTACAGGAGCAGCTTTTGGAATAGCAATAGTCAAGTCTTCAATTGATGTTACGGTTTGGTTTTCTACTGCGTTTAGGAAGTTAATCTTTCCAGCTAGTTTTTCTGCAGCGATACCGAAAGCATTAGTCAGAGAGATGGTTGTTTCTAGGGCTTGCTCTTGCTCTACCCCACCAAGAACAGCCAGTGTACTAGCTTCCTTGATCTGTGCAAGAAGGTCAGCACCCATCTTACCCATAGCAGCTGCGTCTGCAGCCATCTTCATGGTCTTCTCTACTTGAATACCATACTTAGTAAACTCTCCAGCAAGCTTCTTTACCTGATCAATCATCTTGTCAGTTTCGGAAGTAGCTGTAAAAGTGTCTCCATAGACACGCTTGAAGCGGATGGCCTGCTCTTCCATCTGCATGAAAGTCTTAGAAGCAACGCTGCCCAAGTATGCAAGAGGAATAGTAAAACCAACCATAAGCTGACGACCAGCCCACTGGGTGTTCTTACCAAAGTTTAGAAGGTTTGTAGAACCCTGCTTTAGCAGCTGGTTCATTAGCTGTTGCTTTTGAGCTGCAATAGCTGTCTTTGTGGCTAGGTTCTCCATGTCAAGAGCTAGTGGTCTAACCTGGATAGCCTTTAGGGCTCCGTTAGCGTCTCTACCTAGCTTTACATACTGAGTCTGAAGGGTCTTTACACGTGACTCAGCTACCTGCTGGATTGTGTCAAACTCTCTCTTAAAGAGTTTACCAAAAGTCTTGCTTGCACCACCTGCGTACCTAAAGTACTCGCCCATGCCGAGCTTGTTTCTTTCTAGTGCTGTGGTAAAGCTTTCGGCAGTAGAAGAAATGTTCTTTACAGAAGCAGCGAACTGCCCAGTAGCGTTAATATTATTAATAAGATTACGCTGTATGTTCTGGGCAGCTCGTGCTTGTTGGGCACCTGACTTCAGGAGCTGTGCATTAAGTTCTGCAATCTGTCTTTGCAGATTCTTAATTTCAGCAATGCCGATAGACGTATCAACATTAATAATTATGTCTGAACGTATATCAGTCATTCATCGGCACCCCCAGTAATTTACTTGTTAAAGTTGTTAAATAGCGAAGCGTTTCCTGAAGCCTCTTCAACGATCTTGTAGACTGTTGGAAGGTCCAGGTTGTCTTCTAGAACCTTTGCATCAGCAGCAAGCTCTGGCTTGTACTGAGTCAAGGCAATTCGGACACACTCCATGAGCACATCCATTGAAGCTTCGTTGTCTTCTGAAACTTCTGCAAGCTTCTCGAAGTTCTTCATGAAGTCACGTAGAAGAGAAATCTTCAGCGGACGCACCTCAATCTCGGTACCATCTAGAAGGCTAACTGTCTTCTTTTCATTAATTGTAGTTGTCATTTATTTCCTCTCATATTTGACCTCTTAATTATAACATAATCAAGTTTCTAAATCAGCCCATATCTTCGTAGTCTAGGCCCAGTCCTATACCAAAACCAGCCTTCTGGGCATTAGCTCCTTGCAGGGAAACAATGTCATCGCTATTTGAAGTCTTGCCTTTACTAAAGACTCTAGCCTTTAGATCCTCCCACTCATTCCGACTGTTTCCTCTTTGCTTATCTAGGTCGATTCCTTGAATAGCAGCCAAGAACTTTTTGTGATCATAGTCAGCTTCTCTCTTTGCATTGAGTACCGCTGTCAACTCTGGCATAGAGAGAGATGTCTCTAAATCTTCATAGTCTTTCCAGATACCCAGCAAAAATACTTCTGACTCTAGCCTAGCCAGGTCTAGCTCAGACCAAGAGCCACCCTTTTGATTACTGGCTTGTTTTGCTACGTCTTCTACTTCTTTTTGTTCTGCAGCCTTTGTGAACTTGATGCCTGCTGCAATCTCCAAAATCTTATAAACTGTCTTCAGATCAAAGTTGTCTTCAAACTGATCCTCTGTCTTGATCTCTGGATAGTATTGCCTCATAGCAATTGTTGCACATCTTACCAGATGACTGATGGCTTCGTCATCGTTCTGAGAACCTTTTACTGACTCAAACTCTTTCATAAAGTCTCTCATGTACTTTATCTTTAGAGGAGTTATGTATATCTGAGTTCCGTCGATTGCTTCTATCGTTGCTGACTCGTATATTGTATTTGACATTAATATATTGTACCAAAAATAAAACTGCCCCGACCGAAGTCGAGGCAGTCTTTTATTAAGTTATAGATTAAGCTGCAGCTGGGATGGTACGATCAACGATCTTACCGTATGAACCTGATGCATCTTCTGGTAGCAGACGGAACGAAACTTCGAACATTGTTGCTTCGTCACGCTTTGCTGATACTGTTACGCTCTCGATTGAGAGTGCACGGTAAGCAACATAGATACGCTCCTTGCTTGTTCCTGCTTCACAGTCACCTGTGCCAGGACCAACAGCAATGAGGCCACGCTCTACTGGACATTCACCGATGTCACCAGCAGAAAGGTCTAGCTGCATGCTTCCTGTACCCCAAGCGTTGGCCGAAGTCTTGTCTTCGTCCTGGCCTGCGATTGCAAAAAGCAAGTTCTCCAGAGTTGCCTCTGCGAAGGTTGTGTTTAGGTTAACCTGCATACCCTGCTTGTAAAGCTTGGCAACGTCAAGAACCTGGTCAACCTGAACCTCACCGAAGTCAGGCTGGAACTGTAGCTCTAGACCGTTCATAGTGTAACCTACGTTACGGATACCAAGATCGGTTACCTCTGTGTTTAGAGGGTCCGAAAGGGTTTCCTTGTAGCTAGCACCGTTAACGGCAGCTGGCAATACGTCAGCATCTAGTGTAGTGTCTGCAGCAAAAAGTGCAGCAGCACCAACGATGATCTGCTTGCTATCTCCACGATTGTAGTTTGGCATATTTTTTCACCTCTTTTTCCTTATACTAGTAAAAGGGGCTGTTTCCTCAAGATAAGTATACCACCTTTTGTAGGATAACCTAGTTTTTGTGGTAGCAGTAATCAATAATTATTTTATTGCCAGCATAGGTTCTGGCAGTGCCGAAATCAATGATGTCCCTAGTCTCTTCAAGCTGGTAGATCTTAATCTCATGAAAAAATACTGGCAGGAACTCTTTTGTAGTCGCCCCGTTTGGCTTTACATATACCCCATTTTGAAGCTTAGACTCAATCCAAGCATTTAGGTCTTGGGCAGACTCATCGCCATTGTCTAGTAAATCTGCAACCACCTGAGTAACATCTATAAGTCTTTCTGGATCTCCAGACATCTTATAGAAATAATACAGCAACTGCTCGTCCCTAATATGTGGGAAAGCTTTTCTACGCATCTTAAACATTCTGTCATATACGGCATACATTCCCTCTGGAAATGTTTCTGTAAGCTGCTCAATGTCTGATGGACCTACTGGAAAGAATGGCATGGAAAAACCGAACCTATTTCCATCTTGCGTAAAGGCCTCACTAATCTTTTCCTGAAGATAGTCATTTATAAAAATTGGTGGGTAGTGCAAAGCCATTATAGAACACCTGCCTTCTGAATCCAAGCTTGTCCAACTTTAAGACCCTCTGCCCTACCACGTCTCTTACCATTAGATAGGTAGCGATCAAAGTCTAGTGGGTTAGACAAATAAGCAGTAATGCCACTAGCTGACATAAATGCTTGAGTGAAGTATCTATTAAAGAATGAGTCAAAGACTTTTTCGTATTCCCCTGCAACGTTACCGCCAGGATTTTGAACTCTAACAGGCTTACTGGTAAAGACTTCTTCGCCATTGTCGTCAGTAAATGCTAGAACTCTATTCTTAGGAATAATTGTAACTGGAGTACCCTCTTCCATAATTCTAGCCTTGTCAAAGAATGGCACTCTTGAGCCTTCCTTAATTACAGAAGATTGTCTAAATGTAGAAGAGAACGTCATACCTACGCCTGTGACATTGCACTGCAAATTGAACAGTCTAGCATCTGGAGATCCAGTTTGATTCCATTCATAGACGTGGTGCAAAAGCTGTGGATTTACTCTAGCATTAGAGTCAATATAGTTCCTAAGTGCCTCTAGTGTAGATTCACCAAAAGACTTTAGGAATCCTGGGTGTCCAAGCTTTACACCATCCAAAAAGCCTGTAGCATATCCTGTTAGGTTGTTCATTTCTTTCATAAACTGTTTTGAATTAAACTTAACCGAAATCATTAGATGTCTACCGCCTGGTTTTCCGATCGCCTAATGATTAGCTTGTGGTACTCCACATTCCCAAATGGCCCCACAAATGGCTCATTGGTGGCAATCTCAAAAATAGTTGACTTTCCTGCTCTTGGACCAGATGTCTCTACATAGATTGGATTACAATGCTTATCTCTGATGTTAGTAATAATTACGTTAGTGATTGCATTATTAGCTTCACGACTAGAAATCCGAATGTCTTCCCTTACCCTACCTATTAAAAGGCCAGACTGAGTAATGTTTACATTTGGCTTAACCTCTTCTTTAAAGGCACTGCCAGCTGGATTAAAGCTACATCCAATGGATCTATCTAGAACCCAGGTCTTTTTAACGTTACCTAGAGCACCCTGTTCAACTATTGGATAGTAAACATCAGCTTCCATGGGGAATGAGAAATCAGTCAGTTCTCCGCATGACATTACAGCACTCCAATATTTCTTATCGAAATCATATACTTAGAAAGAATCTTATCAACAAGAAGATTGCCTGTTCCATTAAATACTGCACTATCAAACTTTAGCTTGAACTGGTCAGTATTATAGTCTGTGATATATCTCTTGTAATAGTCTAGCTTGCCACAAGCAATATCGTCTATCAGAAGCTGGGTTGCTCTAACGATATCCTGTGGAATTCTCTTATACCCCACCTCTAGAACTGCCTTATAGTCAAATCCTTTAGCAAAGCCTCTAAAGCCATACTTCATATCAATAATGTCTGATGGTGTAGCTGGTAGAATGTTTGGGGCAGCTTCATTTCTGTTAAATGTTCCTGAATACTTTTCTTTGATAGCGAATCTATCTTCAGTCAGCTCATAGTGAACTGCAAAATCTTCTGGGGTATCTGCATCAAACACTAGTACGTTGTTTTCATGCAGTCTCAATAGTTTGTATGAGTTTTGCCAAATTGGCAGGTAGTCAGCACCCAAACCTGTAAGCTCTACTACCTTTTTCTTGTAATAAAATCCGTCAAGAATAACGGAGTCAATAATTGCTCTAGCCAGCTGTTCATTTGCTGCAAACTGGGCAACCTCAGATGCTGTGAATCCCTTTGTAGTTGGATCAACGTATGGTCTAACAACATCGACTAGGTGGTCTTCTCCATCTACTGATACTGTATATAAGCCATCATACTTTGACGGGAGGCTTATTGTTACATTTGCAGACGAGTTAGAAGTTACAGTACCGCTGGAAGTTGAGAGGTCCGCCATATCCGTAATCTTGTAGCTATATTCTGTGACAGGATTAGTCACCTCAATAGTTACAGACAAGTTATATGGCGGAACCCTCAATATCTCCATTAGAGACCGAACTCCTTGGCGACTTCTTCTGGTGTTGCAAGTCTAACGTTGCTGCTCTTAGCAATCCACTTTTCAGCGATAGCCTCAGAAACGATAGAGTAGCCACGGACAAGGCTACCAACGCCTGCCCAGTGAAGGTTCTTTCCAGAATAAACTGCAACAGTCTTAACTGCTGGCTCTTCCTTAACTGCCTTCTTCTTTGGCTCTTTTGCCTTGAACACTCCAGACTTTGCATCCAGCGATGGCTTAGGCTCTGCCTTTACCTCTGGAAGCTTTGAAGATACTACATTGTCTTCCTCTACAGATACCTCTGAAGTTTCTGCTGCTGGGGCAATATCCTCAACAACCGCTTCTGGCTCTGCAACGACATCTAGCTCTTCTACTGGAGCAGGGGCAACAACCTCTTCTACCACTTCTGGAGCAACATTGTCTTCAATCTTAATTTCTTCTGACATATTTTCTCCTTAATTTGTCTTAATAATTATAACAGATTAATGAATAAGGGGCAGAGGCCAGTTAGCCTCCGCCCCCTTTCAAAAGGATCTATGGATTAGGCATCCGCAGCTGCGTCAGCAAATGCGATTGCATCCTCTTCCTCCCACTGAATACCGAAACGTACGAATACGGTGTACTCAATGGTGTCCTTCTTTGGCTTGTACTCACGGTTAACGGTGATGTCACGCTGGAATCCCCAAACACGGTTGGCTGGGAATGTCAGGTCTACAAAACCATTAGGGTAGTAAGGTACTTCCTGAACGTCGATGCCAAGAACACGGGTGGTACGTGCACCACCAAATGTCTGGCCAACGCCGTCTAGGTAAGCCTGAGCGTTACGCTCGGTGTTAGCTGCAGAACCAAAAGCCTCAGCAATAGCGTCAGCTAGTGTACCGTTGTGCTTAACGATACCCTGGAATGCATCTGTACCTGCGTAGAACTTAAGGTTGTTCTTAAGTGCACGGTACTTACGTGGCATAGCAAGGATAATGCTCTGCATTACCTCTGGAGTCCATGCATTGTCAGCTACTGTTACAATAGCCTCGTGTGCATCGCCATCCTGTGCCTTCTTGACGAAACCAGGCATAATTGCCAAGAATGCGTCATTACCAGTACCAGTACCGTTGATTGCTAGGTCTTCGATGTCATTTGCGAATGCATTTGTCATCAAACGAACTAGGTGATCCTCAAGTGCTGCACCTTCGACGTTGTCTTCAAGTGCCTCAGCTGAGACTTCCCAGTCTAGACGAATCTTCTTTGTGGTTAGCTCAACCTTTGAGAATGTCGCACCAGTGTTTGTGTAACCAGCGTCTGCCTGAGCAGCTGCACGGATAACACGCTCACCTACGTTAACCTTCTCAAGTTCCATGGTGTTGGCTCGCATAGTTACTCTGCGACCATCCTTGGCGAGAACTGTAGCGTCCCAAACATAGTCGATAAAACGACGTGCTTGCTCAGGACGGAGGATACCGCTTGCTGCATCACCCGAAGGATTTACGGCATTTGGCCCAGAAGTTACACCAAAGTTAGCAGTTGGAATGTTGCCCAAGGTGCTAGCACCTGGATCAGTCACACCGCCAATGCCACCAGACGCAAAAGCACCCTCACCATTTACAGTTGGGTTTCCATCGGCATCTGGATAGTTTTTAATAATCTCTTCCGACATATTGTCACCTCCTAAGTGATTGCTTATTATCGAAATAAGTCGGTAGTTTTGAGGAAACGACCGCCCCAAGGGGATTGCTCAGACTTTCTAATCTGAGTTTCCTGTACGATCTCGCCTAGATCGCCAGACTTACGGAAAGCAGTGTCAGCCTCAACGGCATCCATTCGCTTACCAAATTCTTCAAAGTCACGCTCTGCATCTGAAAGCTTAGCATTTGCTAGATTTAGTGACTTCTTTAGCTCTGTAATTTCGCCGTGCAACGACTTTACTACTTCGCTTAGATCGCTAAAGGCTGTTGCGATGTTGCTCTTTAGATCGGCAATCATCTCAGCCGAAGCAACGTCATCTGACTTAGATACTTCATCGTCTGATGCAGCATCTTCAGAAGTTGCCTCTGTAGACTCAGAAGTTGCATCTGCCTCTACTGTCTCATCTTCTGCTACTGCAGCATCCTCAACCTCGTCAGCCTTAGAAACATCTTCTGCTGATTCTGTTGACTCTTCTGCTACATTGTCAGACTTCTCAACTTCGGCATCTGCCTCTGGAGCGACCTCTGCTGTTTCGACTACTACATCTTCTGCTGTAGTCTCAACTGTGTTTTCAGTTGTGTCAGTCATAGGACTTACCTCCTTAGTTATCTCAGAGCTAATGCCTTTAGCACTATCTACCAAGAACTTTATCATTTCTGTTTTTTCGCTGTCATTCTTTTCAACGAAACCTATATTCTCCATCTGGGTGCCACTAATAGGGCTTTCCTCAGTGTCGTTTTCAGAAAGTACTACGATACCGTTTTCCTTGTCCCAGAAAACATTCTCAAGCTCAGTGTCAGCATTCTCTCCCTTTAGGGTGTCAACGCCATCAACCTTTTCAATTGATAGAATGTTGGCAAACTGGTTTGCAGGATTGTCAACTAGAGATAGCTCGACTAGGTCGTAGTCTTTGATAATTCTTACAGTCTTGTCGATGTCTGCATTATAAGCATCATCGTACTTGTTCATTCTTCCGCCAATAGAGAAGCCAGAAAGGGTGCCGTCAAGAACCTTTTCCCAAGTGTTCTGAGCACCCTTTGATACATATGCAGAAACGTAAATACCAGAATAGAACTTCTTTGACTGTGGATCGAAGTACTTATCCTCTTTAAAAGCTACCATCTTGCCTACAGATACAGGCTGGTGCATTTCACGAATGTTACCCTTGAACTTAGAGAATGCCTTGAGGCTAGCTTCAGCTGTAACAATGTCGGCCTGCTTGTCTACGTTATCGAGTGTGGCAAAACCAGAGACAATGCGTCTCTCAACGTCGACCTTACTAAAAGGGACTGATAGGCGAACATTGTCGCCATTGGTGTCCAGCTGGACCTTGTTTATTGCCATGGTAGTTTTATTATACCTTACTTTTTTCAAATATTAATATATTATAACATTTTTTAAAAATTTATGCTGAAGAATTGCCTTCACCCTGTGGGTTTCTTCCACTAATTGTGCTTGGGCTGTCTGAATTATTATTTGTTCGCTCTGCATCTCTTTGCCTGTTGCCAGCAGTGTTTGCTCTAGCATCAGCAGACTGACGAGATGTCATCTCAAATGGATCATCTCCATCTGGTCTTTGAGGAAGTCCAAGAACCTGTCTGGCCTCATTAGGAACCATGATCTGAGTCTTGACGTATCTTTCAAGAATCTGTGACTGAGCAATTTCATCTGTAAGGGTTAGCTCGTTGAATTTAAACTCTACGATATCTGTTTTTTCACGAATGATCTTATTGATCATCTTTTCTAGATTACGCTGGGCTGGTCTAGCTACCTGCTCTTTAAAGGTACGGTCTTGAGCTAGTGCAGCTGCGATAGCAGAAGAATCTCCGCCACCAATCTTAGACAGAGGGACCTGGTGAGCAACTAGGATATCGTCACGATTGCGAAGACGGTAGTCGTTAAATGATGCCTCTTGGACACCATTCTCAATAGGCTTCATGTCAAACTCTACCTTGTTTTGGTCAGAGTCTCCTGGGAGTGGGATATATAGAGTTCTGTGACTCTGCCCACGAAGGTTAGCCTGCAGGAATCTGAATAGCTTATCCTCGGCATCGGCAGATAGCTTAGCACCCTTAAGAGTTACAACATAACGTGGCACAGCTTTATTGCTGAAGTAGTCAATGTTATACTGTGATGCCAACTGATCTCCATGTAGAGAGCTAATAGCAGACATGATATCTGGGACACCATAGAAAGTATTTAGCGGAGAGTATTCCTTATAGTGAAGAATCTCATTTGGTCTTGGATCAGCAGTTACTGGGTTTTGGTTCGTTGCCCCGAAATTTCTAAAGTAAACTACCTTATTTCCAATAATCTGAACATACCCATCACGCAGCCTACGAACACGCATGGTTGTTGATGGAATGTGGCCAACGTATCCAATGGCACCGCTCGTTGTTCTACCAATTTCTAGGTATCCATTACCAGTAGACTGAACGTCTGTAAAAAACTTAGTCATAGTATTTGTAAACGAATCATCGTCATTTAGACTCTCAAGCCAGTTTCTAAGCTCTGCCTTGGTTCGTTCAATTCTACGTCTAGCCTTGTCTCTGGCAGTCTCTGAGTCGTTATCTTCTAGAGCCATAACGGTTGCCTGAGTTGGGAAAAAGTCATAGCCAAGGCCAACAATATTTTCTACCTTAGCGTCAATTGCTGCGTGGTTAGCAAAAGATGTGTCGTAGTAGTTTGCAAGCTCGTACAGGTTCCATGGTGGAGTAATCACGTCAAACATGCCGTACCCGTTGCGATAGACGTTTCCTGGGTTAATCTCTTTTGACTTTGCATCATCTCTACCAGAACTAATTGCTAGAGCACTATCTAGGTATCCAAGTGAATTTACATCAACGTTGTTTGCAACAGCTTCGTCATATACCTTGGCAATCCTATCTGACCTACGCTTAAAGTTTTTTTCTAGACCAGAAAGGTCTCGTAGCATGTCCCAAGTTTTGTTAAAAGGATCTTGAGATTTAAAAACATTTTCTACTGGCTGAAAGTCAGGTAGTGATGCACCAACAATTGGAATCTGATATTCTTGTTCCATTACTCGTCTCCATAAAGCTCTAGTGTTTTCTTTGCAGCAATTACAGCACCCAGGTCATTCATGCTAGGGATAAGACCCTGGTTCATTCTGTCTACTTGTTCGGAATATTCTTCATCCGAAATTTTACGCATATTTGGATAGAACACTGCTCTACCATCTGGCTGCCCCCAATATTTAGCTGCGTCTGCTAGCTCTTTAATTCTGGCGTGATCATCTTTCATACCTTCAATCGAAAGAGCATTGCCCTGTCCATCTGTAAAGGGCTTGCCATTTGGCTTTACCCAAACATATGTACCAAAAAGAGAAAACTCTTCTTTGATTACTTGTACTTTTGTGTCACCAATTTGACCAGGGAATCTTGGTTTTGCATTGTTCATAACCATTAGTATACCATACTAAACTGGTGAAGCAATGTTTGAACGCCATCTGACATCTGAATATGCTGTGTACTTGTAATTTTTAAACATTAATACAGAATCATCGGATACAGATATCCTGTTTGTACCAGAATATGACTCAAAAATAGCTTTTGGATCTATTAAGTAACGTCTAACAGTAGGAATAAACAAGATATTTTCCCAAGAAAGTGGTGGCGTTGCCGACAAGAAATCTCCCCAATACGTAGATTCATTTCCTGGCTTATCTATCATCTGGTCAAGCTGTGCCCAGGTTCTAAAAATAGAGGTTACAGATGTTTGAATCTCTGACAGCCTGTAAGTCGAGATGTTGTTAAATAGCATCTGCTCTGCACACAAATTTATGGAACCAGAGAAGCTGTCAAATTTCATTCCATCTATAAACTGAATAGACAAAACATCCCATTGTTTAGCATTAATGTATGGTGACTTTACCAACTTTCCATTAAGATAGAAGTTAACAAACTGATCAGGAAGACCCGTTTTTGAGTCTATTGCAAATATCTTTCCTCTGGTGCTATCAATGACATCAGAGACAAGCATGATAGAAGTTGATCTATTGTAAGCCTTGATCTCCATCATCTTTACCTCAAGCCCTGGGAAGCTGCTACCCTGATAGTTGATAAATGCCTGAATAGCTCCCACTGCATATTGGGCTACACGATTTGGATTTATTGGTATAGAGATACCCTTTTCAGCCCCCTCTTCAATAAAATAATCTAGCATCTTGATGCCACTTTGCTTAGTCAGGTGGATGTATGGTGTACTTCTCTTATAAATGCATACAGGGTTTTTGCCCAGATAGTCTTGGTACAAACCTCTCTTAATATATGGAGATACTTGAACACCAAACTTAGTATTAATTTTTAGTGGCTCGTGAATGCTAATTGCCTGAGAGCAGGTCTCCATACGCTTAATCTTTACAGCGTTAGAAAACACCGACTTTGTTTCTACCCTGATATGGTACACAAGAGCAAGATTTCTATAGTCTACCCCAGATGGAAGATAAATAACTGACCCAGAAACAACCTCATAGGCAGTATTCATCCAACCATCGCCTGGGACAACTGGCGAGTTTGCCAAAGCTCGTTGAATTGCTGTAAAGTTTTTAAGTAGTTTGTTTGCACCAGAAGCTAGGTACTGGAACGAAACATATGTTTTTACTGGCAAGTCTGAAGTGTCTAGATGCCAGGGTTCTAATGGATCTGAGATATCCATCCTAGGGACATCTATGTTAAACTGCAAGTAGCTTAGAGTTGGAATTGCATCGCCTTCTAGGCTGGGCATGTTTTTACCAAAGTGCGACAAGGAAACAAAGTCTTGCCAGTAACCCTTTGATGCAACGTCTATAATGAACTTGCCTAAATACAATCTTGGAGTTAGTGTATACCCTGCAATATAGTTAATCAGCTCAAGCGTTGTGCCTAAAGTTGGTAGCCCACCACTTCTTGTAGATAGCAGGTCAGAGTCGGGCTCTCCTGCGTTCGCCAGGACTGTGTAGTTCGTTGGTGGCTCTCCACCATCTAGTAATGGGACGTTCTCTCCAAGAACTAGCATAAGTCCGTCTTCAGATGACCAGTCTGCAATTTCTGGCATGTTTGACTTAATGGCTAGTCCAACTTTGTATATCTTACCATTAAAAGTATTTAAGAATGACTCGTCTCCTGCTACATATAGAGATAGTTTCTTGGGGTCAGAGAATACCCTGGACACTATACCACCAAAATGTGCAGCCATTTTATCTATGTCAAAGCCTGCCAAGAATATAGAGTTTGTTGGAATTGATTGAGAAGACTCAACCTCTAAAGACTCCATTCTGGGATATTCAAACCTATAAACAGCTTTGCTATTAATTATTGAGAGGGTAAGGCTTGCCTGATTAGCTTTATTAAATAGCTTAAAAAGCAGCCTGTCTGAAGTATCTTTTGTTTTAAAAATACCATAAGCTGCCTTTGTGTCTTGACCAGAAATATTGAACTTATCAAATAGAATATACCCACCAGACTTGTCTACGGTATCGGCTAGCGACATGTCTATCGACGAGAAGTCCTCGCTTCCCTCTTGGTCATAGCATAAGTCTAGCCACTGATCTAAAGATATATCTCTATTCTTAAAAACAAAGAGTGGCAAGTCATACTTTGGACTAGACAAAGAACTACCGTCAGTTGACAAATTGTCAAAAATGCCCTGACTCCACCGTCCCATGTCTGGGTAAATATAGTTATTTGCATATCCTGCAACTGGGTAGTCTATAGTAACACCAGACCCTACAAGTGACCCATTGATAGTTTCTGGGACATCGACACCCTGACCATAAACAAATCTTCTTTTTGCAACAACTGATGGAACCTGGTATGAGTATAATGCTACACAGTCAATATCTAAAGAGACCTTGTCACTAAATCCGTAAAAGCCTATCCAGTCATCATCTACAGCATTTGGCATTGGAACAGCCTTTGTGTCAATATCCATGCTAATTACAATTTCGCCATTGATCATTACGCTTGACGTGTTGGGAGATACTCTAAAGTCTATTAGCATTGGTCTCTCCCACTCACCAACAAAATAAGACTGAACATTTCTATCTATTTTAAGAACTAAAAACTGACCATCTACATACAAACCATCTTCAGAAAATACTGGTCCAACAATTTTTTGAGGAGATACAGACAGATTAAGAACTCTTAGCCAAAACTCCAGGGTAAGGTCCTGATATCTACCCAAATCATGAAGGAATCCTCCTCCTGGAATAATCAAAGATGGCTTGCCTTGGTTACCAACAATCCTAGTCACACCTGCTGCACCAAAGACCATCGGGAAGCCGTCGTTATAGGCTGAAAGATTATTGCCTGTAGCTAGGTAGTATCCAGTTTTATCAGAAAAACCGTAAGCATAAGCAGGATAACACTTTGTATTTTCAATGTTTATATTTTCTGGTAAATCAATTAAATCGATTCCGTCAGAAACTGTGTGAAACTTTTCTGACCACTGGCCTACAGAAAATCCGTTAACATAAAAAGAGTACGATCCAGCAGTCGATGTAACTACTTCAAGTGTTAATTTGATATCGACTTCTGGGGATGGCAGAGCATAAGTGTTTGATAAAAATACCCAGGCTCCGCTTGTAGGAACGGCATAGGTAGTAACCTCACCTGGTGTTCCGTTAGAATACTCATACCCAATCCTTACCTCAGATATTTCATCTGTATCAGAATAAAAATAGGTGCCTATACTGAAAGATCCTTTTTCTTCTACCAAGTCCTGTGAATTAAATACTGCAGGGCTTTTTGCAATAAAGCCCAAAGAGTTTGTAGTTTCAAATTTAATCAAAGGTGACTTCTTTATTTGCTTAATTAAATCTGAAGACTGTGACTTTGATGCGTTGGTTAGGTGCCAACCATCCATTGAGCGTAGCTCTGGGGAAATCAGAGATATGAAGTCTGCGTCATCATCTAGTGCCCAAAGAGCGGTTGGCTGTTCTGAAAAAACTCTTTCGGCATACAAGTTAGATAGGATTGACATACAAGTATTTTACCATATACGAAGTCTAGAATCTTCTCACAATAGCACTGGTTAGGCCAGGTTGCTGAACTACTGACCCAGATGCGGTAGCAACTGTTCTTGACGTTGAAGATACGCTTATACCTCCAGAGGATACTGAATATGTAGTGGTCTGCTCTACAAGTTGGGTTGCAGAGTTTGTATAAGTTACAACGTTACCAAATGAATTATACGTTCCAGTTTTAGAGCCATCCTTGGGAACCTTAAATGCAAAACCAAATGGACTATACCCTGGAATATAAATATGATTACCAAGTATAGAAATCTTTTGGCTATAAAGGTTTTGACCATAATACCTAAACTGTCTTTCAAACTGCTTTACTCCAGATAGATTAAGTGCCACAATGCTAATAACATTATTGCTTTCTACCACTGGGCCAAACATATTAAAGTACAGCGTAGTGCCATCTATGACCATTGACCCTGGACCAATCCACTCTCCTACACCTGCACCAATAGTTTTTTGCCATTGCACAGAGCCAGAAGAGTTCAGCTTAACAATAAAAGAACGCCTTCCACCATTGTCAGAGAATCCTAGGGCGTAAACGTTTCCAGAAGAATCAACCTGCACCTCATTCAAGAATGCATCCCAAACTGAAGAATTGTCTAGAGAGGTAGTCCATTGATGGTTGCCATTAGTGTCAAACTTCATAACCGCAGCAGCAGCACTTGATCCAGAAACAAAGTAGCCAGCCACATACACGTTACTTGAGCTGTCTAATGCTAATGGCTGGATAGATACGTCAGAGGATCCGTTGCCGATCTGCCTATGCCACAAAGGATTTCCATTTGAATCAAACTTAGAAAGAATGGTCATTAGTGATCCTGTAGTCTTTTCGTAGTTTGTTACATAAACGTTACCGCTAGAATCTACCCTAATTGCACCCTCTCCAAATGATATGTTGTTATTGGATATGGTTTTTTGCCAGACTAGCTGCATGCTTGAGTTTATTTTTAATACATAAACAGAGTTGCCAGAACTTCCAGTTATATACATGTTTGACGAAGAATCTGCAACAGCCTCATGTAGTGATGAGAGTGTTGGCGAGTATTGGTAATTGTCTACAACAATGCCAGTAGACAGCTTGATTTTTCTGATCTCTATATTTCTTGTTATCAGGTACGCATGCTCTGAATCTGAGGGTATTTGCACCAAGGTGCCATCAAAAACAGATCCGCCAGAATACTTAATAATCCAGCCATTCCTTTTAGCTATAGAGGATGATGCTCCAGAAAATAGCATTCCGTTTATCATAGCTATACCCCAGAAACATTGCCAATTACAGCGTAAGTGCCAGATGATAAACAGAAGACTGTGGCACTAGAATACCTATCATTAATCGCTAGAGATGTTCCAGATACTCCAGCACCCTGCAAGGTTACGCCAGAGCCAGGGGCAATGGTTACAATGCCTGCTCCAGACTGAAAAATTGCAAGGCTTTGTCCTGCAGACATGCTGTTGCTTATGGTAATTGTTACAGCAGAGCTTGCAGTAGAGTTGATTAGCTTGCCATTATCTGAGGCCTGAGTTGAATAATTTGAGGAAACATCCGAAATTGATGTAGTCACCTGAGACGAGCTAACTGCTAAATTTGCAATATCAGATATATTTGAAAGTGTGTGAGTATGTGAAGATGAGGCTTTTGAGTCTAGAGCAGACTGGAGACCAGTTGTATCTGAAATCTGATGCGTATGTGAAGAGCTAGCCTTTCCATCTAAAGAAGACTGCAAATTAGTAATATCTGATATTGAATGGGAGTGTGCACTGCTAGCTTTTCCATCTAGGGTAGTCTGTAAATTTACTACCTCAGAAATTGCATGAGTGTGCTCTGATGGCTCAAAAGATGTTGGCACATTGACGAGATCATTGTAGTCAAAAGTGGTTGGCGTAGAAACGGTGCCAGGAACCCACTCTGTTCCATCAAACTTAAGATATTGTCCAATAGTTACTCCGTCTACCTCTACATCAGTTAGGCTAGATAAAGCGTGGTTGTGGGACACGTCAGACTTTCCAGCAAGCTGACCCAAGATTACTGCAGACGCTGCACCAATGTCTGATGCAATTTTTTGATCTGTCTGTGATGAAGTGTAGTAGGCAGATAGGTCAATTTCTGCAGTAATATATGGAAGAGAATTCCAAGAAGTTTCTCCATCACCAATTTTTAGCAAGACCTGGTCTGAAACTGTTTTCTCTACGCCAAACTCGCCCAAGTATAGAATGGGGTTTGCTGCTGACCATGCAGAAGTAGTACCTCTTCTAAGTTGGATTCTTTCGACAGACATGTAACTAGTTTATCACACTTTGATTATGAGTATCTTTTTCTAGACCAGAAGTGTCTCTTATAGTATCCAAATGGTGGGTTATGCATTGTATGAGTAAAGATTGGCTCTTTGTATGGAGTAGTTGTGTCAAGCTCCATAGACCAGTCCTCCCTTTTAAAAGGAATTGCTTGTGCGATTGGAGTTCCTGCAGGAATAATACCAACAAAATCTTTTCTAAGGAAAAATGGGAAATTTACCTCTAACGGAAACTTGTCAGTATCTACAACTCCACTCAGAGTATAGAATGGCAAGTCTGGCCTATTGAGTGGGTGCACGAACATTGTGCTGTATCCTCTTGGTGTCTTTGCTAGGAAGAAATTCATCCACTTAAAAGGAGTTCTTATAAACTCATATGGTACTTTCATCTCACCAATCTGTTCGATGAGGTGATTAGTAACTACCTTGTGCTTAGACAGATCCTGAATGCCGTTTTTATCAACATAGATATCTGACGCTAGTGTTATTACGTATCCAGTAGTCATTGCATCAAGAAATGGAACACACTTCTTGATAGTTTCTTGACCATCTACTACCCCTTCAAATTTTCTAAACCACTCTGGCACAATTCTTGATGCTGGCTTTGGAGTGTCGTAATCAATCTCTGGGTGCTTTGACCTAAACTTAATCTTTTTCATTAGAGATCTCCTCATCAAATGTAGTACTTGAGTTAATAAAATCTGAGCTCTCTTCTGGAATGTCTGCACGGAAAACAAAGTTTCCATCTACACAAATCATTCCTATCTGAACTACAACTTCTTCGGGGTTAAAACCAACTAGGCTAACAGATGGGTCAAGGAGTATGTCTGCGGTCTGCTCGTTAACACGAATCATCTCAACTACAGTATTGTCTTTAACAACAGCAATATACTTTAGTGGTAAAGACTTAAGGATATCCTCATGTGGTCTAAAAATAGCACCATCTCGCTTAGGAGACTCTTTGACAAGCCTCTCTTTTGCAATCTTTGCCTCTAAGTATTGCTTTAGCAAAGAAGAGACGGTTGGTCTGTACTCGTACAAGAAATCTCCATAGATCTCCTGATTTTTCTTCTTTTTAAACAGCATTATACGTAGTCCTTTCTTTGCCAGAATAGTTTCTTATAGCTTTTCCCAGGACTTCTTACCGCTGCGGTTTGCAAATCATCAAGATACGCAATGCCCTGGTCATTATAAATTGCTTTCCATGATGCACGTTTTACGGGAATGATCTGAGCAATAGGAGTTCCTGCAGGAACCATTCCTACAAAATCTTTTCTTAAAAAGAACGGTAGGTTGCCACTGGTAGAGAACTGGTCTGCATCCATTAGCCCAGAAGTTAGAGTCCAAGGGAGATCATGTCTATTGAAAGGCTGGGTCACTAAAGCACTCCACCCTTTTGGAAGCTTAAAACCCCAAGTACCTCTGAACGCTAAGTGATTTGGAAAATGGCCTGCAGGCCTTGGCATCTTTTCTCCTAGAAGCTTTGTTCTTTCTGAAATAAAGTCTTCAAAAAATTCAGAGGAGTTCCATCGGATGTTTGGGGTTCCGTCTTCATTATGAGAAATAAAAATATCTACTGGAGTTACTAGCATGTAGCCAGATAGCATTGAGTCCAAAAAGGGGATACACTTTTTTAGCCCAGCATGCTCTGAGCCATCCTCCGTAGGAAATGTTGCTTCCGAATCTTTATACCATTGTGGAAGATGCTTTTTTGCCGTGGTTGGTTGACCCAGACCATCATAAACCTTTTTTGAAAAGAACCTAATTATCTTCATAGAAACCCTATCTACTATGCATCGTTTTTATCGATTACGACTTCAGTACCTATTATAGCACTCTGATCGTACTCTGCAGTAGATAGTGAGATTCCATATTTAGCGTTAACAACAGCACCAGTCGCTGTGTAAACCAGGTCATTTCCAATTTGAGTAACAAAGTTGTCGTCAGAGAACGCTTTGGCGGTAATTTGGTTGCCAACTGTTTGAACAATAATTGACTTAATAGTAGAAACTGTTGACACTATAGAAGAGCTTACCGTTGTAACTGCATTGTTAACTGATTTTCTAATCTTTAAATATGCTGAATAAGCATATGTGTCTGGATCCTGCCCCTTAGTATATGTGTGGTTAGAGGTGTATGCAATGTTTGCAGTATAGTTGTCAGCACTTGTATACACCATGCTACTTGTATAGTTGTTTACACTGCTGTAAGGTGTGCTTGATGTATATGGGGTGTTTGAGGTGTAAGGAACTACCGTAGTATAGGGAGTGTTGGAAGTATAAAACGGTCCATTCTGAGTGTACGTTGTTGGTCCTGCAACCACATAGGAGCTGCCAGCATAGTAGTTGGTTGGGCCTTGTGTGTAGTTCGTTGGCTCGGTATATGTACCGCTATTCCACAGGATATAAACGTTTTGGCTTGAATAAGAAAATCCTGCTGTATAGGTTGGTCCTGCAGATGTAAAGTTTGCAGTTCCGCCAGTATAGTTTGCAGCGGATGCCGTATAGGAAATTGCTGATGCAGTATAGTTGGTAGACTTTGTATAGGTAGATGGACCAGCTGTCCAGGCATATGGTGCAAACTTCATGGTATATGCCGTAGACTTTGTAAATGAGCTACCTGAAGTATAGCTTCTAGAAGACGTATAGCTTCTGCTGGAAGTGTATGGCTGGCTCATATTATAAGATAGGGTGCTGGTGTAAGCTGTTGGCCCCTGTGTATAGTATGTGTCATCAAACGCATAGTTGGCAAAAGAATATACTCCACCACCAGCAGTAGTATATGCCGTAGAGGCGGTATATGGGGTATATGAGCTATAAACTGTTGATGCAGTATAGTTTGCTGGTCCAGAGGTGTAGGAAGTGCCTCCAACAGAATACAATGTCATTCCTGAAGTGTATCCAGTTGTACCAGCAGTATATGTTGTTGTACCCTGAGTATATGGAGTGTTTGAGGTGTATGTTCCTAGAGCATCTGTATATGTGGTAGCACCCTGGGTATAGGTTGGTCCGCTAGAAGTATATACCAGAGGAGTTCCAGACGTATAGTTTACTGCACCAGGAATAGTATTGAATGTAGAGTCTACAGAAACCATCCACCAGTCTTGGCTAGACTGTACCCACAGGGCAACAGAAGATCCCTCATTAGTGTCAGACAGTGTAATTATTGCATTCTCATCCTGTGCCTCAATTACTGACATTGGATAAGAGCTTCCTGTAGATGGTGTTGATGGGGGAGTAGATACAGCGTTACCGTTCTCTACATTAATAGTTCCAGAAATAGTTTCCCAAGCAGTACCGCTGCTTGAGACACCTAGTCCAGTGGTGGTATTTGCACGATCGAAATCATCTTCAAACTTGCCACCTAGGAACTTACCACCAAATCCAAATATTCTCATAATTAAGCCACCAAATCTCCGTATACTAGCCATGTGTTAGCTGAACGCTTCAGCAATGTTGCAACTGACCATTGTGCTCTCAGTTTGCTGCCAGGGGTAGAGTTTAGTGTTTGTACGAGAGAGTCTTCAACCATAACCGTTACCTGCCCAGCACCTGTCTGAGATACAACAATCATAGTTCCGACTGCAAATGCTTCATCGCTTGGAATTGTAACCGTAGTTGCATTAGTACTTGAGATTTCAACAATCTTTCCAGCATCTTCTGCCACAAGCTCATAGTTGTTGCTAACCACAGACCCCTGACTAATTTTTGTTGGAATTGCGTTAACATACTTGTTTACCCAGCCAGAACCGTCATAGACAAGAACATCCTTGTCTGATGCAGAAGACAGCGTTACATCATCCAGATCAGATGTAGATATACCAGACACAGCTCCAGATACGTCTAGGTCGCCAGTAGTTACTGCTGCGACTTCGATTGGTGCCAAGGCAAAGCTAGCGTGGGCAGTATCAATATATAGAGACTCGTCTGGCTCTGGTGTGTAGCCATCAAAAAACTTAAATGTTGCGTCTGAGGCATCACGGAACAGTCCAGCGTGAGCATACCCCTCTGCGGTTGTTCTACCAGCTGCAAACCCTAGGTCTGGGTTAGCTGCAGACTTTCCTCTGGCACTACCTCCAGAAACATATGTTCCAGTATCTGACTTTGTTACAGTAAAGGTATTATTGGTAACTGAGTCTATTGTCAGCAAGTCTGTTCCAGCAATATTGTAACCAGATGGATTTACACCAGTAACAACAATGTAGTCTCCAGCCTGGAAGTCATGATCTTGTGCAGTATACGTAACTGTAGCTCCATTGCCAATAGCATCAGAAATTGCAAATACTCCTGCTTGGTTCATGTATAGCATGTTGTCACGAATAGAGTAGTTTGTGGTGTCTACTGTAGTAGTGGTTCCTTGAACAACTAGGTTACCAGTTACTGTCATGCTTGGAACTTCTACGCTACCGCTGAATGTTGCACCTGCCAAATCTGCCTTAGATGCGAGGTCAGCTACTAGATCCGTAATGTCTGATTGTGGGTGAGTGTGTGTTGCTGCAGCCTTATCATCTAGTTGGTCTTGGATAGCACTAGATACACCAACAAGGTGATTAATTTCTGTTGTAGTGGCAGTTACTCCAGAAACATCTGAAATGCCGTGAGTGTGTCCAATTGCAGACTTGCCATCTAGCTGTTGCTGAATGAGAGATGTTACTCCATCTAGATAGCCAATTTCAGTATCGGTAATTCCAGCAACCTTATCTTGCTTCGTTACAAGTGCGTCAGAGATGTCTGAAACGTCTCCAGAAATAGCATCTAGCTGTCCTTGAATTCCAGAAGTTACTCCAGACAAGTAGTTAACCTCCGACGCTGTTGCAGACACATCTGTAATATTCTGCAGGAAGTGTGTATGAGGGTCATCAGCCTTTCCATCTAGCTGGCTTTGAACATTACCCTGGACTCCAGATAGCGAGTTAATAGCTGTAGCATCTACAGTTACGCCAGTAAGGTCTGATACTGCATGCGAGTGTGAAGCTGCTGCCTTGTCGTCTAGCTGAGACTGAAGACCTGAAGTCACTCCAGATAGATAATTTACTTCTGTAGTGGTTGCAGTAACGTCTGTAACGTCTACCAAAGAGTGGACGTGAGTTGCAGCAGCTTTATCATCTAGCTGGTTTTGAATATTTGATGTTGCACCAGACAAGGTGTCTAGCTCTAGAGCAGTTACAGTAGCTCCAGTTAGAATGTTGAGCTCAGCTGTGGTGGCTGTAATTCCATCCAAAACGTTTACTTCGGCTACGGTAGCGGTTACATCTGTAATATCAGATAGGCTATGGGTGTGGATTACTCCAGCCTTTCCATCCAAAAGAACTTGGACATCATCTGTGATACCTACCAAAGAGTTAATTTCTTCAGCAGAAACGGTGATTCCAGTTATTTCTCCTACAGTGTGGGTGTGAGAACCATCTGCCTTTGCGTTAATCTGTGTTTGGATATCTGATGTTACGTTGGCAAGGTAGCCAATCTCAACGTCGGAAACTCCATCAATCTTGTCTTGCTTAGACCCGTCAAGATTTAGCAGCTCCGACTGTAGGGTAGACACGTCTGACTGAATAGGAACGATAACGTTCTGCTCAAATGTGTCAATTGCGGTATTTGTTGTGGTTTCTGCTGTAGTGATTGCGTTACCAATAGCAACCTCAAGATCGTCTACTTGCTGGTTAATGTAGTTTACTGTGGACACCGCATAGTTCTCGTCGTCGGCAATAGCCAAAGCAATTTCGTTAAGGGTGTCTAGGAGGGCAGGAGCACCGTCTACAACGCCAGCAATCGCATCATTGACATATGTTTCGGTAGCATATCCAGAAAGGCTTGTAACGGCATTTCCAAGCTGATCTGATGGTACCTGACCATTTACATCTAGTGTAGCAACACCCTCTGGCTGAGCAAGCAAGCTAATTGGAACGTAGTCATCTAGGTTTCCACCAAGGTCGTCAATGTTCTTGAAGTAAGATAGGTCAGCCCAGTAGTTGGTACCATCACCAATCTTAAACTGTCCAGTATCTGATTCAAAACCAATTTCACCAGCTGCCAGAATAGGGTTAGCAGTAGTCCATTGAGAGGCCGTTCCTCTTCTTTGCTGCATTCTAGTTGCCATTAAACACTTCTCCTGTTGTGTGTAACTAATACATTAATTATAAATGCTTTTAGTTAAAGTTGTCGGTGGCTAGTCCACCAGTCCATGTACCTTCCCAGATAGTGATAGTTGGGTCTCCACCATCTGCGACTGCTGCACCGAATGGTGTTCCACCATCGGTAAAGATTGTAACAATTCTACCATCTCCGTCGATGGAAGTATCGTGAATGTGGTCAGGAAGCTGCATTGCATCGTTCATATTTGCAAGAGCAATCCACTCTGTTCCAGAGTAAACTTTTAGTCGTGACTCATTAGTGTCTAGCCACAGCTGTCCAGATATTGGGTTTGCTGGAACTGTTGAACCAATTGCAGGGATAGCAACGGTATCTACATAACTCTTTGTTGCTGCGTGGGCTGCAAGAGTAGGGTTAGCAACTGTTGCGGTACCGCCAATAACAGCATCTCCAGTAACGTAAATTCCATTACGAACCTTAAAATCTTTACTAATAGTTGTCATTAATCCAATACCTCAATTATTCTGCCTGTGCCGTCAATAGCATAGTCGTGAATGTGATCTACGACCTGCTCTGTGTCAGCCTTTGATGCTATGGTTACCCATGCATTGTTATGGTAAAACTTTAATCTTGACTCTGTGGTATCAAGCCATAGCTTGCCAGAGAAAATAGAAGATGGGGCAGTTGCAGATACCTCAACGGTAAGTAGGTTTAGATAACCTAGAGAAGCAGCGTGACTGCTGTCAGAGACTTCAGAAACCGCTAGGTTTCCACCTACATAAGCTGCCTCAGCAACCTGTAGGCCATGCTTTACCTTAAAGTCTTTGTTTTCAGCAGTCACTTCTGCCCCATCCTCCTATTTAATTAAACTAGCAGTGTACCGACTACGGTAACTGTAGAGTTGTTGTTGTTTGTTGTTACGTCTAGGCTCACAACACCATCAGCTACGCTAGCAGAGATGGTAGATGCTGAACCGTTGGTGCCAACAATTGCGTACTCAGTGATTGCAATGTTGCTTGATGTGTCTAGGGTAAGAAGAACCTTAGATACCTCGGTGTGAGTTCCGTATGCAACCTTTACAAGGAATTCTGCAGAGGTGTAATCTGCGGTGTTCCATGTGTAAGCTGACTGAATACCAGCAGTTGGAGCAGAGAGTGTAGCTGCTACCTGAAGTGCAACCTCGTCAATGCTTACTGTGTTGAATACAGAGTCAGTGTTTTGCAATGCATCAACAGCTCTCTGGTCAGTAAAGTACAGGTTAGATGTACCTTCAGCTAGATCGTCTGTGTCTGAGTCAGCAACACCATTTTCTGCTGTAATGGTAAGGCCGTTTCCATCTCCAGTAATCTGGATGTTGGTAAGGGTTGCACCTACAAGCAGGGCAGCAGCGTCAGTCTTTGCACGACCAGTTGTGTAGTATAGGTTGCTAGAACCTTCCTCAATGTCATCTGTGTCTAGTGCATTGATTGCGTTGGTAGCAAATGTCTCGGCAGCCGTCTGAGCAGCAGAAGCAGATCCAGCTGCATCATAGTTAACAGCAAGACCGTCAGCGTATGACTTAGCGTTTGTCTCTGCAGTCGAAGCTGCACCAATGGTGTCCCATAGTCCAGTGTTTGCAGATACTGCAGCTGTGTTGAAGTCAGAAATGTCTGCTGAGTCTAGGCCAGTTACAGATACTACATTGCCAGTGATGTCAATGTTTGTGCCTGCAGTGTATGTTGTAGCCTGGATTGCAGCAGCAATCTCATCGTCAACGTAGGTTGTGTCTGCCTTGCTAGCAACCAGGTTGGCAACGTCAGTTGCGTAGTTTGGGTTGTCAGCAATAGCTGCAGCAAGCTCGTTAAGGGTGTCAAGAAGTGCTGGAGCACCATCAACAAGAGCAGCTACCTCAGCATCAGTGTATGCCTTAGCGTCTACCAATGCAGCATCAGCTGCACCAGCTTCGTCATAGTTGACAGCAAGACCATCTGCGTAAAGCTTTGCAGCAGCTTCAGCAGCGTTTGCCTTTGTGGTTGCATCTAGTGCAGCTGCAGCGATAGCATCAGCTTCAGCCTGGTCTGCCTTGGTTGTTGCGTCTAGAGCAGCAGCAGAAATTGCGTCTGCCTCTGCCTGGTCTGCATATAGCTTAAGAGAAGCATCTAGGTCAGAGATTTCCTGATCTGTGTAGTCTCCAGCAGCAGTAATTGCTTCGCCCTTAGCTGTAGCAACCTCTGCGTCTGTTGCAAATGATCCGTCTAGGGTTGTAGAAATCTGAACATTTGCAGTACCGTCGAACGATACAGAACCTGTTACGTCACCAGTTAGCTCAATTGTGCGAGATGTCTCAAGTGCAGTAGCTGTATCTGCGTTACCAGTTACGTCACCAACTAGGTCGGCAGTAACTACGTTTGCAGAAAAGTCTCCGTTTTCATCACGAAGAACTACTGTGTCTGGAGTTGCTTCTGAAGTTGCAGCTCCACCAATCAGACCAATAATGTAGTTCTGGTCTGCTGTTTTCTTTGTAAGAATGTCATAACCGTTGATGGTACCGCTGGTGCCCTCAACAATCAGACCGCTTTTAATCTTAAAGTCTTTTACGACTGTTGCCATTTTGTTATCTCCTGTTTAATTTATGCCTTAAGTCCCATACGTGCAAAACGTGCGGTAACTGGCTTAATGACTGAATCTGGGGTAACTGTAAGTGCTACAGTATTTCCAGTCCGAGAGACAGCTATGGTGCCCATATTCCCATCGTTGTCTATTGTTCCGAACTCTGATACAGAAACATTTTCTCCATCGACAAGTACGGTCAATTCTGTGGCGTAGAAGTAGTTGTCTCCCTGAGAAGTCTTAGATAGTGAGACAATATACTTAACCATTCTCCATACGGTAGCATCAAAGCTATCCAGTACAGTTGGGTTTTGGATGTCGCTAACTGTATTCTCGTTGTTACCAAATGTACCAAGGTCGGTAGATTGAGCAGCAACGGTATCAATTAGATCTTCGTAGTCCTCTTGGGACGGTCTGTCACCTGTTTCGTAGCGTGACTTTACATAAGGAATAGATACTCTGGCCATGTAACAAGTATACCAGGATTTTTAAACATTAAAGAATGTAGTTGCTGTATCCAATAACCTGGATGCCGATACCAGGAATGTTGTTTGGTCCATACCCAGGGATTGTGATATTTGTAAATTTTACTCTAAACGGGATATCTTCTTCGACAATGACTGATGTCCATCCTCGCTTAGCAACATTTATAATTGCATAATCTATGGCTTTAAGAGATTTTGCTCTGTGTTTTTTATCTTCAATAATTTTTACTGAAGCCATTATGCAGTAACGTCCTCAAGAATAATTACACTGCCCTGGGCAACAGTCCAAACTAATTCATCCTGTGGAAGGGATAGCTCGATATCAAAGATATCTCCAGTTTGAAGTATCGCTGACTGTGCAGCTGTAAGAGAAACCGTAAACTCTCCTGCTAGATCATCGCTGTCTGCAGACGGAGTAAGGTCAAGAACTAGCGTAGCGTCATCGGTTATCTTACCAAGGTTAGCTGCTAGGTTTGGTCTTTTAATCTGCATAGAGATATTCCAGTCTGGAATATTTAGTGCCTCTTTATTGTCGTCAGTTACATATACCCTGAATGAGGCTGTGTCACCTCGAACAATAGTCCAATTAATTCTTGGGGGTACATTCCCAATGTCGTAAGATGAGGCTGAACCTCTTAGCGTTGCCATTGTTTAATTATAACATAGGATTTCAGTTGATTTTTAACCAAAATCGTGCTAAACTATTTAGACAACCGAACGGCACCCTTAAAAAAGGTGCTTTTTGCTTTAGGAGGTGCAACTTGAAGAAGATTGCAATACTAGGAATCGCAGGGCTGCTAGTTGTTAGCTGTTCTGCATCAATCGCTGTTGGAGATATTCGACATAACGCCCAAAGCGTTAATACAAATATAAAACAGCAAAGTGTAATAAACTACTCGATAGCAGTAAAGCAAGAGCGTGAGCTAAACATCGCTAAAATGGCTGAGAGCGTTGCCAAACAAAAAAACGCCGTTGCTCTTGAAAAAAGAATCAAGCAGCTAAAGAAATACGTTAACCGTGTTCCATATATTTTCAGTGGATCTTCTCCGTCTGGATGGGACTGCTCTGGGCTTACTAGATGGTTTTATGAAGGACTTGGCGTTGAGCTAGAACATTCTGCTAGCAAACAGGCTAGATATGCAGGAACCCATGTCTCTACCCCAAAACCTGGAGACATTGTGGCTTTTAAGCACCTTAATTCTGAAAAGTATTATCATGTTGGCATTTATATTGGAAATGGCAAAGTTGTACACGCAAGAAAGCCAGGAACCAAGACTGAAATTATTAAGCTAACTGATAGCTGGTTTGCACAAAGTGAAATTTCTTTTGTAAGGGTAATAAAAAATTAATGAACACTAACATTTTATTTGGTTCAATTAGCATGGTTGTCTCACTAACTGCTTCTAGCATAGTGGGGCAGCCAGCTAATACTGAAATGCAAAAGCTAACAGTGCCCTACTCCTCACAAGAGATTAATTTCGAGCGTGGAGAGTATAAGATTATAGAGGCTATGTATGATCCAAAACATATGCTATCAGATAAAGAATTAATATCTATTCTTCGTGAAGCTGGCTTTTCTGGAAGTTCATTGAAGTATGCCTGGGCAATTGCAGTTAAGGAATCCACTAAGCGTCCTATGGCATACAACAAGTCTAGTGACTGCTACGGGCTATTTCAAATAAACATGTCTGGCTCACTAGGAGATAACAGGGTGGAAAAGTACGGTCTAGGTTCTGAAAAAGACTTGCTTGATCCTCTAATAAATGCAAAGATTGCTTATCAGATGTCTAATGGTGGGAAAAATTGGAGTGCTTGGTCTACGAAAAATAGTGCCAAGCTAATTATTAAAGACTTTCCTAACTAGAAGCATTTTCCCAACCAGAAGATGTCTTTCTCTTAACAAACTGTACTGGTACCCAAACAGTTCCATTAAACCGTTTCATATCTGATATATTTGACCATGTTCCAGAAAGACCTTTTCTTTCTCCAGGGTAGAATACAGTAAGAGGAGCACTGGAACTAATTGTAGTGCCATCAATACCGAATGCTGTTACTTGTACTGTAAAAGCACCAGTCTGAGTTGGAGAACCAGATATTGCACCAGTACTTGAGTTGTATGTCATACCTGTTGGGAGCCCAGTAATTAAATAACCGCTAGAGGATGTAACATTTGATGCAGAGAATCCGTCAGAGTATGGCGTATTTAAAACTGCAAAAGTATTTTGTAATGTTGAGTCAATCCACTCTGGTGAAGCAGATGCAATTGTGATTGAGAAGGTTCTACTTGGACCTACCCCACCTGGGCCAGATGGTATAACTGTTATAGAGTATGTTCCCTCTTGAGTTGGAGTACCGCTTAATTGACCCGTAGAAGTGTTCAGAGCTATCCAGGATGGGACAGTTCCAGAAGTTGCATACGAAGTTGTGTTTGAAGCAACTAGGGTAGCAGAATAAGCAACGTTAGATTTGCCACCTGTTAGAGTTGAGCCAGTTACCCAGGCTGGTAGCGGTGCATTCACTGTAATAGAAAAGTCTTTGTCAGATGTCAAGCCTAGTGAAGATGTGGCTCGAATCTTTACTATAGTAGTGCCAATTTCTGGAGGAGATCCAAAAACCTGACCGCTAGACGAAACAGTCACCCAAGAATCGTTAGTGCCACCAGGTAGCTTAGAGTATGTTTGAGCATTTGTAGCTGACACTGATGTGTTATATGCTGTTCCAACTACCACACTTGGTAGTGGCGATGACGTGTTCCACGTTGGCACTGGTGCAGACTCTACTGATATTGAAAAGGTTCTATCTGATGTTAGCCCAGTTGGTCCTGTAGCACGAACCGTTACAGATGCAGAACCAGAAGCTGTTGGAGTTCCAGATAGCGTTCCAGAAGAGGATACAGAAATCCAAGAGTCACCACTAACCTTAGAGTATGACGAGGTGTATGATGCAGATACATTAGTAGAATACGATACTGACTGCTGTGCAGAAGGGAGCGTGGTTCCAGTTATCCAAGATGGTGATGGCTGAACAACATCTAAAGTAAATGTCCTATCAGTATTTTTATTGTTTCCTGTAGCCCTTACTGTAAAAGATACAGATGATGGGCTTGATGGAGAGGTACCAGTTACAAGGCCCGACGATGAAACTGATACCCAAGAATCATTGGTGCCACCAGACAACTTTGAATATGACGATGTATTGGATGCAGAAAGTTGTGTCGAGTAATATGTTGACACATTTACGTTAGGCAAAGCTGATGAAGTATTCCAAGATGGGGCTGGGCCATCAACTGGGATAGAGAATGTCCTATCGGAAGATCCTCCTGGTCCTGTCGCCCTAATAGTTACAGATGAAGTTCCTACAGATGATGGAGCAGTTCCAGATACATTACCGCTGCTAGATACAGATATCCAAGAATCTCCAGAGATTTTTGAGTATCCATCTGCGTTCGTATTCGTTGCAGAAACAGAGGTTGAGTAGGATGAGTTTATTTGAGCAACTGGAAGAGTTGTGTCTGTTGTCCAGGTTGGTGCTGCTGGGGCAGAAATAACAGAAGAAGCTATTGATGAAGAAACGGACATTGGATAGTTTTGAAAATTATAATGCGTTTCGTTGTATGCAAAAACTCTAGCATAATAAGTTGTTCCTGAAGTCAGGCCAGTGAACTGTGCAGAAAATGTAGTGCTTCCAACATCTGCCAGAGTTATAGAAGAAAATGATGAAGATGTAGATATGTGCACAACATAGCCAGAAACTGGTGAACCACCATCATCACTTGGTGTAGACCATGACACCGTCATAGAGTTTGCAGCTAGAGATGACGCTGTGACGCTTGTTGGAGCTGTTGGAACCTGAGTATAAAAACATCTTCCCCACAAAGTTGTTGTGTCTGCAGTAGTTCCATACCTTCCGAAAAACGTACTTCCGTTTGTATTATATCCAACAGAAATTGACGCTGCAGAAGTTCCAGAATATTTATAGTCTACATTCTTCCAACCAATATCTACAGCCTGTGGTTCTGTTGTACCTGTTCCAACGTTAGCAAGAGAAAAGCTTGAGCTTGTAGAATTTCCAATAACTAGAGATGCTGTCCTAGTTCCACCCCTACCTGCAAGATACATCTTGGCTTGCTGAATCCAGATTGGGTTATTTGTACCACCAGTTGTATATAAGTATGAAGCCCTACCCAGAGGTATAGTTATAGTGTTTCTTGGACTAGCATCAGAATATCCAGTAGTCCTATATATGGTTGACTGATTGCTCCAATAAAAATATGGCATTTAGTCCCCCTAGTATATCCAAAGATCGCCTACGACAGCTCCTGTTGGCTCTTGGCTAGTTACATAAATACGTGGCTGTTCACCGATCTTGTGATATGTACCATCATGATTATGAGATAATGCTGCCTTGTCGTTTAGCTGTGCTTGAATTGTAGCAGCAGTAGATATTCCGTCAAGCTGGTTTAGCTCTAGCTCTGTAATAGATGTTGAAGAGTTTACCTTTCCAGATGAATCAACTACAGCTGCCCTAGAAGCTGTCAGAGTCTGAGAAACCCTATTGTTCAAGGTTGTTGACGTTACGTACTCGCTGTGAGTGTGACCATCTTTAGATGCTGTTGACCAAGAAGACCAAACATAAGAAGTTCCAGAAAGGTATCCAGCTCTCCAGTATAGATTTGTAGTTGTGTGATTTGTCTGGTAGTTTTGATACACAAGAGTATTAATACCAAGAACATGCTTATACACAAACAAAATTCCAGAAGTGGTAGTTGGGTATTTTAACGCAATTGTTGGAGACTCAATCGAGTGGTAGATTCCGCTTTGAACAATTTCGTCTAAGCTTTGTGTAGACAATAGCTGAGATATATCAGAGCCAGCTGTTTCAAGGGTAGCTATTCTTTCATTGATGCTGTTGAGCTCTCCAGCTATAGAGTTTCGTACAATTGACGAAGATTGTGTTGGAACATCCTGAGACCCATAGTGATAAAGGTTGAAGGCTCTCCTAATGTCTGCAGCATCGCTATATGATGGAACCTGAGTTGGGAAAATTGATCCAATTTCTTCTGACATTTATACCCCCTAAACCACCGTCGAAAATACGTGAACCGTCTTATCTCCCTGAAGAGCTGACCAAGCGGTTCCGTTGTACTCAATTGCCTTAATAGTCACTGTCAGTACTTGCTGATTTCCGCTCTGGTCTAGTGAAAGATTCATAGAAGAAGATATTGGGTTGGCATTTTCAATTTGATAAAAAACATTGAACATAGCAAGAAGGTATGCAGGAACCGTGAATACGCTGGATGCAATGATTGTAAAAGTTCCAACACCTTGTGAGTTAAAGAATACTGTTTTCTTGTCAGCATAAAAATTTGGGTACAATGCTGCAAAAGCATCCCAGTCTTCTGGAGATGTTCCAGTTTTTTGATACACGGAAAGGTAGTCTGGTGCAGAAGGCGTAATAACAATTCCAAGATCGTAATTCATGACTTCGATTGGCTTTGGAGTAGTAGACAGTCTTGGGTCTGCAGAAACACCAAAAATTCTGCTTCCACGAACACCAGTTGGACCAAAGTCAACATCTAGGTTGATGGTAGATGGTCCACCAAGAACGGATATGTCAATTGATCCTACTGCTGGGTTTGTCATTATACTGCCACCGTAATCTCGTCAGTAACAAAGTCTGTGGTGTTTTCACCAGCAGAGTTATATGATGTAACCTTTACCTCATACTGGATTCCTGGAGTAAGAGGAATGCCCATAACAGAAGATAGCTCATAAATTGTTGACGGTGCTGGAACAGTTGCTACAAGGACATAGCTTGTTAGACCAAGAGCATCTGACTTACCGTATACGTTGTATCCTGTTGGCTGATCTCCAGCTGTTGGAGCGTCCCAGTTGATCGTGACCACACCTGCAGATTCTGATACGACTAGGTTTGTAGGACCTTCTGGTAGTGATACCTGAATATCAGTTACCTGGTCTTCAACAGTGATCGTTCCTGTCAAAATCGTGTATACGAGTGGGTATGGTGTAGCATCTACTTTTCGGATTTCAACGTCGTACACATAAGAAGCTGCATTTGCTAGCTCTAGGCTGTCTTGTGGTCTAATAGCACACAAAATGCTTGCGTTGTCTACGATAGATGCGAATGCAGATACCTGGTTTGCAAGACCATCAGACCCTCTAGCTGTTGATATTGTAAAAGATACCTCATACCCTTCTAGGCTAAACGGCAAGCCAGAATTATCCTTTGGGTATGCTCGAAATTCAAGGGTGTCGCCCTTGTAATAACTAAAATTGTAAGTTGCTGGAAATGCCATGCTTGCTCCTTGTAATATTATAGCATGTTAGAAGACTGAAACATAGATAGATTTTAAAATACCTAAACAGTCATTGTCTGTTCGCACCTGCGGTATTACACCACTAATTCTATCACCTTCATTAGTCAAAACTATGTTGTGCGTTACTGAAAAGTCATAAACGTACTCATACTTCAGGTTGCCAACAAGAGACGTAGACGACATTCCAGATCCAGGAAGAACAGACCTACACCAAACTTCTGTATTTGAAGAAAGTGTGGTTATCTCAAATCCGTAAGTTATCTGAACTTGAGAGCCTATCTTAAGGTTTTTAAGATTAATTCTTTTGAACTCAGTGCTATAAAGAGATACTCCATTCTCTGGAAGGTAATCTTCAACAGATGCGTCAGATAGGTCGTTAATAGATAATGCTACCCAGCCGTCTTCACCTCTATCTGCACCAAGCCTAGACATGTTGTTATTTTGGTTAACATACATAGCCCAACCTGATTTTTGACCGTAGACTGGAAATGAAGAAGCTCCGTCTTTTCCTGGCTTACCGTCTTTGCCATCTTTTCCTGGAGCTCCACGCTCTCCCTTTGGACCCTGATCACCTTTGGGACCAGTGTCACCCTTTTGACCTCTTGGACCTTCTGGACCTGCAATAGGCAAATAAACAACATTTGGAATCTCTGGAGCAACGGATTCAGACGAACGTGACTCCTCTACCTTAGCAGCATAGTTCTTTTTTGATACAGTTGGGAAGTCCATATTCTTAGATGTTGACATACATCAATTATCCCAGGCTTTAAGAATTTTCTATTGCTGAGATACGCTGTGCAACCTGATCTAAGGCTTCTGCGATTGTTGTTGGAGCTGGATTCCAGTCTGATGGATTAGCTGGTGTGTAAGCAGTTGCGTCTCCTGCAGGACCCATTGGCCCAGTAAGGCCTTGCTCACCTTGAATTCCTTGAAAACCTCTTGGTCCCTGCGGTCCAGGGGCACCAGGGAATGGTACAACTTTAATTGTTGGCATTATAAACTACCTCCTGTAACATCCCCAAGCACAGTAATGGTTCCAATAACAGGAGTCCAAACAGTATCGTTTGCAACGATAACTTGAAGATCAAAAGCCAATTCGGCTACTACGTTAGAATATCCTGTTCCCCATAGTGCCGTTATTTCTGCTGGTGCCACGATTTCTACAAAACCGCTACCAGGTGTTATTTCTAATTCGTCTAGGACATCGCCACGGAAGTCATAAGCTGTAGCAGCATACTGCCAACCAGCTGTATCATAGGGTGTAACCTCATCATTTTCATAGAACTCAACTCTAAGTGGAGAGGTATCGCCTCTTACAATTTGCCACTTAATGTTGACTGGGTCAGCACCAAAAATTTCGGGAGCACAAGCAGATGTCATAGTATCTACATTATACCACTAAAATAAATAAAAAAAGACTAGCACTCAGGGGTGGGTATGAGAGACATCCTAAGTGCTAGTCAGATATAAATTATAACATAATAGTAACGTCAACGAATATTATTCTGTAATAAGTCAGGAAAATAAAAGATTATTCTGTATAAACATATATAACATTAATTGTTATAAAAGAGTTACCTAAAAAGTACTTGACATCGAGTCAGAGTTTGGTAGTATATATATTATTAATAAATATTAAATATAACTAGCTAGTTAGTATAACTTATATATAAATATATATTATATATAGATATCTAGCTTTTGTCTATTTGTTAGCTAAATAATTTATTAGCTTATCGTAAAGGTCATCAATCTTTGTCTCTAGCTTTTCTGTTTTCTCTTCAAGCCTTGTGACTTGATCTTTCATGCTAGATCCACTATTTGGCTTCAATTCATGTTTGATTTCGTCAAAGTAGTGTTTGGTTAGCCAACGAACCCCTAGGCCTGCGGATGTGATAATGGTGGAAATTCCTACAATAATTCCTACCCATGATTCGATTGACATAATATAACAATTATAATCTTATTTTTTAAAAATCTCGGCGGTATTTAAGTTCGTCGGCAAATATAGAGTACCAATGCACACCAAACCACAACATGTGGTATATGTGCAACAAATCTAATATCCCTGATATACTTAATACATGGATAATGAAGAAAAAGACGTAAGCTTTCTTGACCTGTTTAACCCAAACCAACCTAGGTCAGAAGAAGAATTAAAAGCATATCGTATGGAGATTTGCAGAACATGTCCATTTTTCTCAAAAACAGGAGAACGTTGCACTAAGTGTGGATGCTTTATGACTTTAAAGACTACACTCAAGAAGGCAAAGTGTCCTGTTGGTAAGTGGTAGGGACTTTTCTGATCAGCGGAGCTGATTATGTACCCTCGACATTATGACCAAATTGAATTAACATCTTTTTATATTCTTCGATAATTCCAACATCTGTGATACCAAACTCTTCTAGCTGACCTTTAAAAAACCTTCTAATTCTTTGATCAGAACGACTCTTGTACATTTCTTGAATTGTATTTGAATCCCAGTGTCTTACTCTTCTTGTTCCTTCGTAATCATGAAATACGTAGTTTCTTGGTGGAGCTACTATGTTTATACCTTGTTCAAAGAATCTTAGGGATAATGTTTGCTCTTCCCCCCAAAAATAGATGTCTGGATCATATCTAGCTAGCAAAATGTCTTCTGTCAAGCCAAAAGTTTGTCCACCAGTGAAATATCCTGTGTAAAAACCATTTTTTGTGTCTACAGACGTTTCAAAATACTCTGGTTCGAACTTTACTAAGTCATTTGTTTGTTTTACACGTACTACTGGGACATATGAGTCATAAGTTGTCTCTGTACCGTCGTCATTTATGTCATATCTAGGTGGATAAGTGCTTAAAAGTACGTTACCCCAGATTTCAGATAGCCTTTTGTGATCAGAAATAGCTTTTACGTCCCAATGTTCTGTAAATCTAGAGTGAGAATCTACCTGAAAGTAGTATTTGTACTTGGTTATTAGGGCTTCTTGTGCTTTTGCCCTTGCAAAACCTACACCTTTTGCATTTGTGTAGTCAATTTTGACATATCTATGTCCTGCGATTGGATATTTGTTGAATAATTCTGTGAAATCAGGAAATATTCTGTCCTGGACCACTAGAGATATAAAAATTCTTTCTGGATACCTGGCTTGACGCAGCAAATTTTCTACAGTAGGATAAAGTTCTAAGTCTCTGTAGGATGCTATGGATACAAATATTTTTTCTAGTGACATCTGGTTCTATTATACCGCAGCGAATCTGAAAAAATTTTTAAAAACCACTTTTGTGAAAATCTGAATATTTTGCAAAGATGTACGATACAGGTTTGTTATAAAATTGTTACAAATCTTAGTCCGCACACAAGACAAACCAGGTATATAATACCCAGCCACCCTTTTTGTTTAGTACTAGGGCCCCCTTCGTTATAATTTTGTTATCAAATAATGCTTATCTAACTTGACAATGTCCTACCCCTGTATTAGTATTTAAACAGTTAGGAAAGGAAAACAAATGAACGTAGAAGTAACCCTAAACGACAACTCAAAGATTTACCCAAGCTATGACCCTGAGCACAAGGCAAGCGTCATTGGTTTCTACACCAAGCAGTATTGGGCAATGAAGATTCAGGGATTCAAGGCAACCCTAAACGATGGTACTATCATTGCGATTGGTGCTAACTAATGATTGTTGATATCATGTTGTGGATGGGTGCATTCGCTACCCTGCTGATCGTGGCCAAGATGTTTCAATAAATGTCAGAGGTATGTGTTAGGCTAAAGCCAGAAAGGATAACAGATGAGATTCAGAAAACTAGATGTTCTAAACCTAGCAGAGGTTGAGCGTGAGGTTGACCTAATGATTCAACTGATTGGCGATAGAGAGCCAAGCGATAGTGAAATCAAGGAAGTCACTAGCCTAATCAGACTAGCCAAGTCACTTGGCACTAAGAGAAAGTGGTAATAATGATAGAACTAACCTTCGAGACTTGGGAAGAGTTTGACCAGGCTATTGCTGGTATTGTAATGCTAGAGACTGCTATAGCAGAAACCACTTGACAATACCCCCAAAATGTGGGGCCCCCCTGTTACCAAATTGTTACATAAATAACGGCGTGTCATCTTGACAAACAAGATAATCTGTGATTGAATAAGGGTAGATAAAAGAAAGGATAAAAAAATGAATGAAAAAGAAATCAAACTAGCAAAAGCAATGGTTGCTAGATACCGCAGAGCAGGTATCCACCTGTTCAAGTCTGATGCTAGAAACCTTGCTAGGTATGGTATCTGGGCTTGGGACTTGGTTCGCCAAGACTAAAATGTCAGACCCCTATGATAGATTTCAAGTAGTTAGAAAGGATACAAAATGACTACATACACTAAGCCAGACGCAGACCTTCGAATCTGTGTGTTCTGCTACAAGACTACATACGCTTACATCTGCCCAGATTGCCACGACTACAAAGGTCTAATGCCAATCGCTGATGCTGAAGCATACCTTGAGGAAGACCTACAGGACTACCTATAAATGTCGGTGGTATGTGATAGGTTGTAAGTAGTTAGAAAGGATAAGCAAATGGCTAAAGGAATTGAATGGGTTGTAACAGGTAAGACCGAAGACGGCACTGTTTACCGAGGTGTTCAGGTTGCTTGGTATGGTCACCCTGCCATTGACTTCTTCGCAAAGCGTAAAGGTGTAAAGTTTGTTTCATCTTGGGCAGAAAAGAAATTTCACTTTGACAACTTCCTAGAGAAGGGTCTTCGCCAACCACTTACTGAAGAAGAATTGGGGTAATGATGTATCACTATGATGACCGCTACTACTGGGCACCCGAATGTGCTGAGTGTGATGTAGAAATCACTGCTAGAACTGTAAAGGAACTAGAGCAACTGATGGCAGAACACAACTGCTCTCAACCTGGCTAAGGCGAGGTCGCATAGCGACACGCCCGACGCAGGGCCCCCCACCACAAGATCTAGTAGCTAATTATGTTTACGTAACTAGATCTAGATCCCCCAGAATGTTATCAATTTGTTACCAAAATAAGTAGATAAATGTCAGACCTATGTGCTAGGTTTGTCTTAGTTGGAAAGGATAAGTAATGAGAAAGCCAAGAATGACCAAAAGCGAGAAGGAATTTATGTCTCGCATTCACGCTATTGTATTCGCTACCCCAGAAGTTCGCAACGGGCAGAACTACCTTGACCGTCAGACTTTTGCCAAGTTGCCAGAACTTGACCAAAAAAAATTTATGTATCTTCTGATGAACAAAACACGATAAATGTCAGACCCCTATGCTAGATTTTGAATAACTAAGAAAGGTAAAACTAATGGACACTCAGGAAATCGCAAACAAGGTAATCACTAAGGCTGAAAAGATTGTAAGCCGAGAACTAACCACTATGGAAAAAACTTTCATAGAATACGCCGTCATTCAGGTAAAACTAAACCTAGTAGAGGTGAACTAATGGAAAAGTTGTCAGTAGCGGAACTCGAAGAACTAATTTTCAAAATAGACTTGATGTTGTCAGATGATGTTGCTAAACTATTCACAACAGAAGAAGGGAAATAAAATGATTTTTTACAACGGCTTCAACTTGCTAGTAGACCTAATTTTGGTTGGCGTAGTCTACCTACTTGCTCACGGTGTTGGATACCGCAAGGCTAAGCGTAAGTGGGAACCACCCTTCTAGGCGACACGCCAGAGGGGGGCCCCAGGATCGAGTTGACAATGTCTGACCATACTGTTAGAATACAGGTATGCAAATCGAAATCATTACCCCAGCTGGCTTGAGCCAAATCATTCCTAACACACCAGGCAACCTAAAGTGGGCAAAGCGTTTGTTTGCTCAGGGTCTGCTGCAGAGTTGGGAAATCATCAGGTAGCGGAGGGCCCCCGATCGTGATCATTTCGTTATAAATAATTTACGACACGATTTGCCTTTTCCCAGAATGTATGATAGGTTTATCTTAGTTGAAAGGATACCCTATGTGCGAAGACTACCCTTGCTGCGGACACGACCAGAACGACTGCCCAGAGGTGGAGGACACCTTTGAGGAGGACGGTGACTGGATGGATGGCGATGCTCTCGCCTCTGCTGGCTTCGGCACCGATGAGGACTACGGCTACTATGGAGATGACTTCTAGGAGCGATGGCCCCCCAAAACCAGGGTCGATCGATTTACGAAACAATTTAAGAAGCTCCCAGAATTTCCCCTTGAATAATGTCAGACTATCCTGTTATAATTTATGTATGTTAGGAAAGAGAAACGAAGCAAGACGCAAGGCTGAGAGCCAAGCACTATTTACCTCAATGCTGAAGTCAAAGCACTTGATTGTTACCCCAGCAACCAAAAAAGGAACACGCCAAAGCAATAAGGCTAAGGCTATCAAAGAAAGTATGGACTAATGGAACGTGACCCAGACGTAGTAGAGCTATTCGCAATGCTTGAAGAAGGGGAGATTTCACCTTCGGAACTAATGGCAGACTTAGACATCATGGGTTTTGATGGCGACATCTTTGACTACATTTAAATGTCGGACCCCTGTCGTATAATCTAAGTATCTCAGAAAGGATAACTAAATGGATAAGCAAGAGCAAGCCTTCTTCGACTACTACAACCCTATTCAGGAGTTGGCAGACAAGCACGATGTGTCTATCTACACCATCGTAAACATTCGTCAGATTTTTGACTACGCTTATGTGTGTGGCAAGGCAGACGGAGCAGTTGAGATTTTGGATGTAATGAAGGGTGACAACTAATGATTGACTGGACTCTAGTCTATGAGAAGATGGAAGACGCTAAGGCTATTGCCTTTGATACCTGCCACAAAATCTATGTCTTGATGGATGATGAGCAGGTTCAGAAAATGCGTGAGTATGAGTATGACCCTCTCTACACCAAAGACGAGATGTCTGCTGGTGAGATGTATGAAACTATCAAGCATTGGTATGCTGAGTCTTGTGCTTTGCGATTTGTTGACGCTGTATCGACTGTCGAAGGTGACCCTAACCTTGGCTTTGAAACTTTGATTGCTCAGGGTGAGAGTGAAACCGATGACTGTCCTGAATGTGGCGAGGAAAGTTGTAACGGCTATGACTGCCTAACTGAACGCTGTGAGCGTTGTGGCGATGATGACATCTATGACGAGTTTATGTGTCGTGATTGCTATGAGGATTCCTTAGAGGAAGACTAGGCTACCCCTTCGGGGGGCCCTGGCCCGATCGATTTTCATAATGTCAGACCCCTATGCTAAGGTTTATTTATCACTTAGAAAGGATACCTCATGGGTTCACTACAAGCAGCAGAAATGGCAAGCCTACTAGACTCACGCACCGCAATGGCTTGGCACTTACAGTCTAACCACTATCCACCTGTTCCAGCAACGATGATTGACCCTTGCCTTGAAGCAATTGAGGCAGCACTTGAGGGTGACTGGGACAGACTAATCCAGTTGCCGTTTGATGGACTAGACCGCAATGGACAGCCATTCCAGATTACTTGGCGTGGACAAGACAAAGCACCTGCCTACGCTATCATCGAAGGACATCACCTTGACGCTTGGGTTGAACTAGATGAAGAGTTTGACGATGAGTAATGAGCCAACCTGTGCCTGGACTTGGGACGAGGACGAGTTATGTCAAGTCTGTTTTGGTGACGACTAGCGAGGGCCCCCCAAAAAAGATCCAGACACGCAGCTATTAAGTTGACAATGTCGGAACCCCCCTGTATACTTTTAAGTAGAAAGGTTACCCCAATGCTTATTCGTTCTAAAGACCGTAAAGTCACTAACGCTGTTTCCCCTAATGGCAAGACCCCAACTATCGCTAACACGTTTGGCTTGCCTGCTGGTAAAGCATTCTCTTGCCCTGGAGCTACATCCGTTTGTGAGAAGATGTGTTACGCTGGCAAGCTTGAGAAGGTTTATAAGGGTGTTCGAAACATCCTAGTTACCAACTATGAACAATTGGTTAACGCTACCCTCGACGAGATGATTTTCTTGCTTGATGAGATGATTATAGATTTCAAGAAGGATTGCGATAAGCGTAATGCAGATAAGCTATTCCGCATTCACTGGGATGGTGATTTCTTCAATGAAACTTATGCTCAAGCTTGGCGAGTTGTTATCTTCAAGCATGACGACGTGCAGTTTTGGGTATACACTCGCTCGGCATTCGCAATTCCTCACCTGATTGATTTGGCTAACTTGGCACTGTATTTCTCAACCGATGATGACAACTGGCAGACTGGCAGCGACCTAAAACAAAAGTATGGAATTAAGCTTGCATACCTTGCCCAAAACTTTGCCATGGGTAAAGAGCGTATGTTGTCTATCACCCCAAAGTCCGCTATCCCTTGCCCTGAAAACAACAAGAAGCTACCACTGATTAGCGAAAAAGGTTCTGCATGTGTTACCTGTTCGCAATGTGTGTTTGCTCGCAATGACATTTTATTCAGTGCAAGTAAAAAGTAATGGACCTAGTACTCGGCCTAATAGCTATAGTAGCTATATCAATATGGATAACAATTAACATGCAATGATTCTGATAGGGGAATATCAGAGGTACCGCAGATCTTAATCCTTTCTAACTGCGGACCACCGTCCTGGCCATGACGTTAAACTGGTCCCCTTCGGGGGGCCCCCGCAAAGCTCAGCCTTGTCAAGTTACGAAACATACAAAAAATCTCCCAAAAATTTGTAAAAAAATGTGCGAATAGACTTGACAAACCTTTGTTTATCCCTCATAATAGATACATCAGGAAAACCTGAGCGTAAATAAATCGAGAAAAATCCTAGTGATGACTAGGTGAAGGAAGCAAAATGTCAAACGCAACTCTAACTGTTGGCTCACAGTTCACCACCGCTAAGAGCGGTGTTTCGGGTATCATTCAGGAGGTTGTAGCAAACAAGAACGGCTCGTTCCGTGTCCGTCTTGATGTTGCTGGTCAGCCTCGCTGGACTACTGTAAAGTAGTCTAAACATAAGTTTGAGGGGGGTAGCGTTTCTTATCCTTTCACTACCCCTCTCAACTAAAATGTCAGACCCCACCTTTACAATAGAAGTATCCCGAAAGAAAGAAGACTAAATGTCAGGCAAGATTATTGCTCAGAAGAAGAACCAGCGTCTAACTGTCCGAACCGAGATTTGGAACACCAAGTCTGGCGAGGGTATCAAGGCTGTTGTTCGCAACCCTAACGGCACTTTTGATGGTGCGACAAACCAAACTCGTTTCTTCAAAATGCCAGAGAGCAAGGTAATTGAGAAGATTGTTGAAAAGACAATTACTGTTCAAGCACCTCGCAAGAAAATTCTAGGACTTTTCTAGAAAAACCAGACCTGAGTATGTCTAGGCTAAACTGCTCACTACAACTAAATAAATGTCAGACCATTCCCCTATAATGTAAATACCCTAAATAGAAAGTAGATAAACAAATGGCTCGTTCGCTATCTGTAAAAGTTCCAACCTCTGCTGTAATCGCACAGATTGAGGAAGCAATCGCAAAGATTGACGCTGATGTTGCTTCATACCCTGCCGACTACGAGAAGTATGAGGCAGACCTAGCAAACTACAAGTCTGAGGTTGCCAAGGCTATCATTGACTATGTTAGCAAGAATGTAGATAAGATTGGCTATGAGTTCGGAGACCTACTCCGTATCTCTACCAACTACAATGGTCGTCTGGAATTGACCTTTGACTCTGACAAGATTGTTGGTTTCCCTGTAAAGCCAACTGAGCCAAAGAAGCCAAACCAGAGCGAGTGGTATGGCAACAAGCACATCAACCGCAAGGAAGTCCTAGAGCAGAACCTAAAGGTATTGCGTATGACTACCCAAGAGGAAATCAACGCTAGTTCCTACTCTGCGGTTATTGACCTAATCTAAGGTAAGCAACACCTGAGCAAGTGTCTAAACTGCTCACCCCCACTTCTCCTAACCAAGCAGGGGAAGATCGGGGGGCCCCAAAAAAGCTCGTGTCGCTACTTGTAAATGTCTGACCCTTATGGCATAATTGATACATCAAGGAAAGGATAACCAAATGATTTTTATTGCTAACGAAAACGGTGACTGGTGGCAACACGAGCCTAACCGTGTCTTGTATGTTCTTGACACAGACGACCTACCCGAAGATGTCGCTAAAGAATGGGGATACCTAGACGAAGACGGTAACCCTAGCGACGAGGGTGACTGGACTGATGAAGATGTTATTCGTCAGTATGGCAAGATGGTAGATGAGTCTATCCTTGTTCAACACTATACCCCATAATGTCTGACCCTACCCCTATAATAAACTTACCCTAAAGAAAGAGAACCAATGGAAAACTTTGAGAGCAACCACCCTGTGCTTCAGCAGTTGAAAGACCGCATTGCTGAACTAGAAGCAAGCATTGAGCAGAAGAACACATCACTTCAGACTTCACTAGAGAACGCTAACCGCTACCGCAATGAAAAATGGAACTACGAAGAGCGTGTAAAGAATGTTCTCATTGAAGCACTTGAGGACTATGACGAAGCAACCATCAAGCACATTGCCGAGCAGTTGAATGTTGAACTCACTAAGACCGCAACCATTGAAGTCAATGTAACATTCACCATTGATGTTGAGTATGAGATTGGTAGTGAGCCAGACCCAGATTGGGACTTTGACTTCTCTGTAAGCCACGACAGCATTGTAGACTACTCGTCTGATGTTGTCTGGAGTAAGACTTCGTAGGGGTCTTCATCCTTTCTATCCCCTGCGAAAAACGACCTGAGCAAGTCTAAGTAAACTGCTCCCCTTCGGGGCCCCCCCAGCTTCGATCACAGTTTGATAAATGTTTTACGAAACAATTAAGAATTTTCCCAAATAGTCTTGACAATGTCCGAGGGTTCTGCCATAATAGTCTTATCAGAAATCCCTACTAACAGAAAGTATCAAATGGCACATTTACTTGAGCAGTCGGAAAACGGCGAGACCGCTTTTGCTTCCCTTCGTGAGCCTGCTTGGCACGGTCTTGGCACTGTGTTTGAGAACGAGGTTACCACAGCAGAGATGCTAAAGTTGGCACACCTAGACAACTGGAATGTTCGCTTGGAAGATGTAGCAATTCCAGACGGTTTTGCTAGTGACAAGTCTTACTCTTTCGTTACTCGCACTAACCCATTCGACAACACTCAGAATGATGTTCTTGGTGTAGTTGGTGAGCGTTATGTTCCACTTCAGAATGAAGACTTGTTTGACTTTGGTGACCTTATGCTAGACAACGGCGGTCGCTGGGAAACCGCAGGTTCAATCAAGGGTGGTCGTGTTGTCTTCGGTTCTCTTGCTCTTGAGCGTGAGACTGTTCTTGACCCTAGCGGTGTGTCTGATAAGGTAAACTCTTATCTTCTAATCAACACCTCTCACGACGGTTCGATTGCTATTCAGGCAAGTATCACTCCTGTTCGTGTTGTATGTGCTAACACTCTAAACCTTGCTCTTGGCAAGGGTCGCAAGGGTGTCAAGCAGTCATTCAAAATCCGTCACACCCAAACCGCAAGCGGTAAGGTTCAGCAGGCTAGAGAAGCACTAGGTTTGGCTAACGCTTACCTAGACGAGTTCGACAAGTTGGCACAGTCTATGATTGAGACTGAAATCTCTAAGGCTAAGTTTGATGAGATTGTTGCTCTTGCTTACCCTGCTCCAGAAAAAGACGCTAAGGGTTCATTCAAAAAGTATGATGACAAGATTGACCTCATTCAGTCTATCTATGTTGGACAATACAACAACACTATCGCTGGAACCGCTTGGGGTGCTTTCAATGCTCTGACCGAGCGTTTGGACTGGTATCGTTCAGGTCGTGGTGGTGACAACGAGAGTATTCTCGCTGCTGCTTCTGGCTTTGACCCTGTCGTTACCGCTGAGAAGAACCGCTTGCTTCAGTTGGTTCTCGCTAACGCATAACAAATTAGACCTAGGTAAGTCTCTAAACTGCCTACCCACTAGGGTCGATCGGGGGGCCCCACCCAAACCATCTAATCAATCATAACAAACCAATTACGATGTCTAATTATTTTTCCCCAGATTCTTGACAATGTCGGAGGGTAGTGGCATAATAGATGTATTGAAAGGAAGTACCCCAATGATAAAGACTTATAGGTTCATTAGTGACTATTCTGTTATTGTCTTTACCGTCCCTGGTGAGGCAGATTGGTCAGAAGAGATGTGGGATTCAGCAGCACAGTCTGATTTGGAATCTTATGTAACTACCCCCGAACAATACTACATGGATGACTGCTTTGATACGGAGGACTTTGTAAATGTCTAATGGCGTAGAGGATTTTAGAAAGCTGTTAGCACTAATAGTGTCAGAGGGTCTTGATAGAATAGAGTCCCTGTCAGATGACGAACTAAGAAAGGTTATGGCAGATGAACGAACCAGCCAAGACTAATGAGCAGATTGTAAACTATCTTATTGGTGACATTACTGAACTAATGGCAGAGCGAGAGACTCTAGACATCAACGATAACTTTGGTGACTACCTTGACGGTATCATTGGTAGAAGTCAAACTATTCTGAGAATGATGGGTATCCCAGAGGAACTTATCCCTCAGAATGGTGATTGCTAATGGCTTGTAGGCACGAGCGTATTGAATGTCCAAACCATGAGGGAGCATTCGATTGTAATTCATTCTGTAGGATTTGTGAAGGATTCTATGAGTATTGTCCAGAAGGTTGTGAGGTAGAAGACTTTGAGTAATAGTATTGTTGAGGTTCGTAAGCACAAGGGTGAAGAGTATGATTGGTATTCTTGTCGTGAATGCCACAAGAAATGGCGATCGGATTCTAAGAAGATTGGTCACACTACCCTGGCTTGTAAGCGGTATCAAAAAGCGGTATACGGATTTGTAGTATAAATGTCAGAGGGTAGGAGTATAGTATGACTATGAAAAGATACAGAGTAGATTACACCGCAAGTTATTGGGTGGAAGCATTAGATGAAGACGAGGCTATTGACTTAGCCATTGAGGAACACAGCAAACTGCCTGACGGCGATTGGGAAGCAATAGAGATTGTGGAAGGAAGTAACTAATGGCAACTGAGGCACAAGAGCGTATCTGGGAAATCGTAAAGACTTGGGATGTAGACACATTCCTACGGGCGAAGGAACTATTTGCCCCAATTGATGAGGATGAGGACTACTGATGGCTGTATCAGAACTAGAACAGATTGGCTATGAGCAGGGCATGGCTGATATGAAAGACTATGTCGAGAAGATGATTCGCAATGCTATTAACAATCCTGCGTTAGATGTAATCCCTGCTAGGATGACACTACAAGTACTGTTAGCCTCTCTGGCATACAACGAAGAGGATTAGCCAGGGGCCCCCAAATCTTATGTAAGGTAGTTAGTCTTAAAAATATCTTTACGAAGCTATTGACTTTTTCCCCAGTTTTTGAGATAATTGAGTATCAGGAAAGTAGGACTTCATGACACAAATATATGCAGATAAGAAACCATCTGTCTCATCCACTACATGGACCAGGATCTTCCATAATAGTGGTGTAGACGTATATGAATCAGATAAGTATTACGACTTCTATAAAGTTTCCCCCAAGTCTGGCAAGCCTAAGTATTTCTTTGGTGAGACTGCTTGGATGGACACGCAGCGGTATGCCGTTGACAATTCAGACTTTTCAGCTTATAATATATTTAACTAACCCTAAAAGAAAGTAGATAACCATGGGAACTCGTGGACTAACTAAAGTAATTGACAAATACAACATCCTAAAGGTAGCACAATACGGACAATGGGACCACTATCCAGAGGGTCAGGGTGTAAAGATTCTATCTATCCTTACTACTGACCGTTATGCTGTAGAAGAGTTAGAGTTAGCATTGGATAAGTGTTACTTTACTACCGAGGCAGAGCGTGAGTCTATTTATTCTGACTACAATTCTAAGTACCCCGAAACTACGCACATGAAGAAGTTTAGTTCAATGGTTCCTAGTCTTAGTAGAGATACCTGTGGCGACATTCTAAATGTTGTTCGTTGGTCTGCTGGACCTATCCCCCTCATGGATGAATCAGAGTTTGAGCATGACGACCTATTCTGTGAGGGTGTTTACGAAATCAACTACAACACTAATAAGTTTATTAGTAAGCATGGTGGGGTAACTGTAGAGTTCCCACTAGACAAACTACCCACCCATGAGGAATACCTACAGGGGTTTGTCAGAGCAAGACTCGATCTTGATTTGCGTGAGGTAGTTGACAACGCAAACGTTTTGTTCTAAAATAGTATTACCCTAGAGAAAGTAGACCCTAATGCATGTATTGCAATGGATAGCCGTTCAAGCAGACGACAAAGACCAAGCCTTCCGTTCAGTCAAAGATTATCTTGAGACTGCTATGGGAAGCGAATACAGTTATGCTTCATGGTATGACTGGTTTGTGACTGGTGGCGGTAGGTGGAACCCCAACCCAGATAGCCAGTATAACGATGACGACCAGTCTATGGTTCTATCCTATGAGACTGACCCTGACCTATTTGAAGAGCGTGTGCTGCAATCTATGGAAAGCCGTAAGCGTGAGTTCGATGACTATGCTAAGGATGTGAATGCAGATATCCTTGCTAAGATTATCTCTGATTATAATCCACGTGATAAGATGTTTGCTGCATTCTCAGAGATGTATCCTATCAAGAAGATTATTGATATGGCATATGGTGAGTGGGACTATAACTCATATTTCTTTGACTGCCACCACGATAGCACTACCCCAGCATATATGTTCGAGAGTATTGACAACGGAACTAAAAACTGGTATATTGTTCCTGTAGACTTCCATTTCTAAGAAAGTAGGCAATGATGAGCAAGTTTTACACATATGACGCTTGGGTAAATACCTTCAAGCCAATCAAAAATCATCTTGTTAAGTATGACCAACTAACCTTCGAGACCTATGGCGAAGAGGTAGAGTTTGTTACTAAGGCTGACAACAAGTATATCTGGACTGAGGTAGATGGCGACAGTGGTTGCTACATTATCGCAGGGTATCACTATGTGAACCGTATCCACTACTACATTACCGAGAACCCTTGGGAAGACGAGTACACTGAAGTTCCTACTTGGGTATACCGCACCTGTGACTGTCAAGATGAAGAGACTGACGGTGTCCTTACTTGGAATGGTGACCCTAACCCTGATTGCGAAGAGTGTGACGGCGACGGTACTATTGACATCCCATGCGATACCGTGGTAGACTTGAAAAACATCTATGGACAGGAGACAGACATTGTTGCGTAACAAGAATGCAGGACGAGAGCTGGTCGACTATGACCTCAATATCTTTATGGATGAGATTGAAGACCGCAATGGTGACTGGCACTATGACCCTACGTCGTGGAAGATTCACGTATACAAGTACGAGGCTGGAGGTCACCAGGAGGTGGACCAGCCATACGAGCTAGCACCTGAAGAGATACGAGCTTTAGGACTCAACAGTGATGAGTACTTCGAAGGTGGAGATGCATGGTACGGCATGCAGGGGTACCTACAGGACTACTGGGAGATTATTCCAGATAGTATCAAAGCGTATCTTGAGTCATTCCCCAAGTACAAAGACTAATTAAATAAACTTCCTACGTCGAGCCTAGCTCCGTAGGACGTGTAACACAAACCTAGTTAGGGGTAGCTGGGATGTTACACGAGGGGGTGTTGAGAGAACTTTCCTACTTTCACTCTTGACACCCCCTACCAACTTTGATACAATGACAAGGGAGAACAAATGAGAATAAGACAGACAAAGGAACTGCGAGTTGCTAACAAGATTTCAGACCTAGTGAATGACCTAACGCTAGACCTAGACCAAGTCGGGGTATACCTAGCGACAAACAACCCAATCACATACAGACGAATTCAAGAGATAGCAGAAGCAGCACTCTGGGAAAAAGAAGAAAGATACAACGAGGTTACTGATGACAACTACCTTTTCTGATAAGGCAAACATTCTGGCAGACCTATGGCTAAATTATCGTGATGACGAGGAGTTTCAGGACTTCATCACATACAACGATTTGGGACTGCCACTAGCCTATGCTTATGCTAACGGAATTCTGGATAACGCAACACTAATGCTTGAACAGTTTATCAATGAAACATTTGATTTGTTGTTGAAGGGTTTGGGTATTCAGGAAGATGTTGGGTTTGAAACCCTAGAGGGTGTTCTAAGGTTCAACGATAGCGAATAGGTAAGCACCTCCGATCCCTGGTTTAGGCTGGGGATTGGGGGGCCCCTAAATAAGTAGGGCCCCATATCAAACCACATATGTCAATATGCCAAAATAACAAATAGATTACGATCTCCAAACCTTTTTCCCCGAAATAGACATTACGAACGCTTCTCAAAAAATCCCAGAAAGTTATTACGATCCCAAACCTTATATCCCCAAACCAGGCTATATCCAAACCAGGCTATCAGGTATTACGATCCCTATGGTATTTCTCCTATATAGGGTTTTGTATATGAGGTTTGGTTATTGTGTACCCCCGATTTTTGAGGGGGGCACAGATCGAGGGTATCCAAACCATATCACCTGATAAGCATTTCCCCCTATATAATATACATTACGATCCATATATAAATATCCCCAGATTATCAAACCTTTATATAAAGTTTTAATAAAAAACCTATATATTTCTTGACAAATCAGGATATTTCTGATAGGGGTTTATAGGGGTTTGGGCAGGTAATTATATCAAGGATATGAAGGTTTGTCAAGGTTTGGCTATGGGGTTTGGGGATATGGGGATACAGGGTTTGGAGGTTTGGGGATACTAGATATGGGGTTTGGCATTACGATCGCCCCTATATATGGGCTCAATTACCCAAACCACTTCTCTCCACTTTGCTCCACAATCCAAACAAACATAATCAGTAAGATATTTTTACCAAACCACACCATCAGAAAGGTATCAAAACAGCCTTCTAAGGGGTCATAGAGACACTTTTATCTATCTCTGACATAAGATTTCGAGGGTATTTACAAGCTATGATATCGGGTTATCGGGATAGCCAGCTACCAACAAAAGCTCCTATAAACACTATCAAACCTAGCAGTATCAGGTCTATCACTTGTCTGTCCACCAAGCAATAAGCAGTGTTATGCCTAGTAGTATTACAATAAGAATTGTTTCTTGCATATAGGGTTCTTTCTTATATAGGTTGGGATGGTGTCCTTATGGATACCCCCGAAAGTTACAGATAATCTTGGATATGCTCTATAGACTTTAGATCAGATTGTGGTACCCACCATGCATCTGGTCTTCCGTTACCTGGGTTGCTATAGTATTTATCTTGCTTAGCTATCTTACCAGGAATGAAACCTTTGATATCATACTCTGGTGCTTCTCCAGTTACTAAGACATACACATGCTCAGAGTTGTCTGGACCTCTTACGATAAGTCTATAGTTATCTTGACTAGCCCATCTAACCTGAACCTTGTCAGCTACATCTGCACCTTTAAATCCTTTACCTGCTCCTGCACTATAGTATATGTTTAATACTTTGGATACTGCTAGTTCAGCTCCGTACCCCTCGATATTCTCAGTCCAGCCATTACCAATAAACCCATGCTGGTTTTTACGATTATGAACGATAGCATCAATTCCTCTATGGACAGCAACTGAGGCTGCCATAGCAATTTCTTCAGGAGATAGCTTTACTTTCATGGTCTTTTAATATACTCCCAGATAGCATCTGAGTTCTTCTTTAGCTCTTCGGCTAACTCAACAGAAATGTGGATATCAGTATAGTGACTTATCTTACCAACTGGTCCATGGTTATTATTTACACAGGTGTACACCATCTGCTCACCTTCAAGACTATACATCATCAGAAAGCCACAGACAGAACAGTATTGCTTACTAACCATTCAGCCACTCCATCAACTCAGGATTATCTTTCATTAGCATTAGAAAAGCGTTCTCATATACTCCAATAAAGAAGTGCTCCCACTCTTCAAAGTCAGCTTTCTTCTTTGGCATGCCGTTCTCAAATATCATACGCATAGAATGTAGAATCTCATGCATCAGAGTTACCTGCTGTTTGCTAAGGCTAAGATTGTTTGCTATTACGATTAGGTTGCCAATGTCTAGAGTGTAGCCATAGTTATTGTCATTTAGCATACCGTCTGACTGCGGATCTCTAAACTCAATCCTAAACACTTGTGGACCTATCTTTACTTGCTTTGGTCTCATAGATTACGCTTTCTGTTTGACTTTTACTTTATTATAAGACATTACGATCTGCTTGTCAATACCCCTGGATTTTGCTATACTTTATAGATGAATAGAAAACCACACCAGTTCAAAGAATTCCCTAAGCCCATCACTCTGATTGTTTACACAAAGACACCGTCCAAGTGGCTACTTGTTGACAGAGAGACAGGTGCTACCTATGAGGGAAACCCTAGAGGAAACTGGGACAAGATCGAACCTAAGAAGTAGTCTTGTAGACTCCGTCTATAATATCCTTTACGATCTCAAATAGTTTATCTTGAAATAGCGGTGTTCTAGTTCTATTTGATAGCTCTTCTACCTCATAGACTTCTGCCATAATTCTTTGGCGTTCTAGGATTCTTCCCTTTTGTACCCAGGATTCAATCCCTAGCTCAGGGTCATCATGCATGCTGCTCCTTGTGGGTTACCCAGTAGTATTGGCAACGGTCACAGCAAGGTTCATTGTCTTGGCTAATGACTGCTTCCTTAAATCCATAATAATATACATCATCTTTACGGTACAGGTTAGCCTTGTGCGTAGTGGTTATCTTACGCATAATGGCTTTGTCGTTGTACCAGCTTGGAAGTCCGTTACCCCATCGATCAATTGTACGTACACGAAGGTTAATCAGGTTCTCTTCGTTCTTGTCAGTCTTAATGCCACGACGCTTGGCTTCCCGAACCATGGCTAGGATATAGTCGAATAGAGAGTTTTCAAAGCCACGCCACATCTTAACAGCTGGGTGGTTACGCCACCCTGCACGAGGGTCATCGTTCATAAGAACGTTCATAATCTGGTAGCCTTCTAGGATTTGTTTGTTAAGACGCTTAGAGTCCAAGGCATGTGCAGATTTGTCAAAGTCTTTGTATGGTAGGAAGGTTTGCATGGTTTCCTTAAATGAATGTTATTGTTCTCTTAATGAAAGTATACATGGGATAGTAGAGAATGTCAAGCCTTTGGCTTGTGTTACCTCTTATTTACCGCCGAGCTTTTACCGCCCGAACTTACTCTCCATTACTAATATCTCTAAATCCCTGCGGAGGATGTTGTTCAAAAGCTGCCTTTAGCTTTTCCCTGATCCTAGCCTCTTCCTCTGGTGATCTAACATATGGCTCAATCTTAATATCTAGGTCTGGGTATTCTTCTAGAATCCTGATACGAGACCTGCCTATGTCATGCCCTGCTGCTTCATGTTCATCAAGATGTGCAAGCATTTCACGTGGGGTGTTGTAGTCCCAGTCATCTCCAAGCAAGCATCCACAGCATTGGATAAAGCCACCCACATGCTCAAATACATAAACATCGGATGTGCTAAATCTTTCAAAGCTCATTATCTATCTTTTCTAAGTAGTTCTTTGTAAGCTGAATATACAAGTACTGGCATAATTGCAGCACCTCCAACAGCAAAGATAGTTAGTGCTATATAAACGATTGGCTGTAATAGTTCTTTCATTTTTTCCTTGTTATGCCTCATTCAATATGCTAATCATACGCTGATACTCTTCTACGCTACCCATAAAATAAAACTCATCATCTGGGCTAATACTTTTTGCTTCCTCTAGATTACGAGACACCCACTTCTTTGCCTTATGGATTTGAAACTTAATAGCATTAAGAAGCTCTTCCTCTGCTTCTTCCAGGGTAACGCACTTGCTACCCTCAAAGTCATCGCCAATGTAACCGTGGTGCCATGCCATGTAGTATGGCTTCTCTCCATAAGAATAATACTTCTGGATATACCAGTGGCAGTCACGATCCTTGTGATGGTCTACCCCCACAAAACGCATCCAGATGCTAGATAGTCTAACTATCTCTTGTTGGATTTCGTTCACTGCTTTATCCAATTTCTCTCATCAAAGATGTTTACAGGTCTTGGCTTTGGTGGTCCTGGACGGTATTTTACATAAATTTCAAATCCAGTACCATAGTATCCGTTACCATCATCACCCTTTATGTCAGCTACTGATGTTGAGATACCCCCAGAGTATACAAATAGCTGATAAGTATAGCCAGATTCCCACTCGCTATCAGAATCTGGAACAGCCTTAATCTCAACATCTGTAATAACATTGTCAAACTTATTAAGATTGTCCAAGTAGTAGTCTCCAGCACCACAGGAACATCCACCATCATTAGGGATTACCTGCAAAACAGTTCCATCGTCCAGGATAAGGTCAGAACCCTCAGCCTTTACAACTTTCCTACCGATAAAAAGACTCTTGATCTTGTCTTCCTGGTAGTGTCCAATCATCTCAGTCATTTTTGCCTTTTGCTAAGTATATAAATATTTACTGCAAGTAATACTATCATGGCACTCTGCATGATGTCAAGGATATTTTGTAGGCTCATTTCCGATCTCCGTCTAGCTCATCTAGCAGGTGTAGATGAATACCAGTTCCAGCCCTACCGATAGGAACTTCTTCATACATTACTTCATACCCTGCATTTACCAGCATTCTGATAGCATCAGCTACTGCCTTGTCTTTATCACTCACTTCTGCCTTCCTTTGATTGAGTAAAAAGGGTTGGTAAAAACTCCGAACTTATCGGTTACCGCAATCATCCCTGAGTCGCTCCATTCGTAGGAGAACTCATAAATTTGCTCACTCACTTTTGCTCTCCTTTTATTAACTCGTATGTTTGCTCAAAGATATCAGGCTTACAAGGATAAAACTCACCCTGAATACCTTTAATTATAAAGTCGCCTACATCAGCAAGCATCTTTCCTTCTAGCGTGGAAATCACAAACTGATTGTACTCATTGCGGTCTGCGTAGCCTACGAATAGGCCAACATCTGCACCATTATTTCCTGTATATTGTATAGCCTCAACAACTATTGGCTTCTTGCGGTAAAACTCAGTCATTCCTGCTCTTCCTCTTCCTCATCATCCCAGACATCATCTTCATACCAGTCTTCTTTGCAAAGACCAGTTAGCACAAAGCCACGGTCATCAAAATCATATACATGGTTGTAGTGTGTACCCATGAATTCGCTATCCCAAGACGAATGAATTAGTTTAGCATCCTGGGGTAGTTGCTTAAGTCTCTCAATAGCTTCTGCTACTGTCATAGGTGTCTTGTAATTCATTACTTCTTATACCCCTTCCAAAATACAAATACATGTCTACCAAAATAAATATCTATGCCCTTATACTTTGGATGCAGGTCAATGCAGAATCCATAGAATTTGCTAGACTCAAATCTGTTTGGTCCATAGTGTCTATACTTAATCATTGCTGTGCCAAACCTCTACTCCAAAATATAAGTTAAAAATTTCAAAAGTAATAGACCTATCATAAAAGTTAACATTAAACCCAATGCCCCAGTGATCAGACATTCCAGCATAAATATTAATCTTATTGCGGATTATTACATGACCACCTATGCCCAACCAAGCTTTTTCAAACTTAATCCAGTTTGCCATACAATGCCTCCATTGCTTTCATTACACAAACCTCAGCACCATCTCCGTAGCGATGCTTAAATGGAATACCATCAACACTCCAGTCTGACATTGATCTAGGAAGCTCTCCTTCAACAACAAGATAGTCATTGATGTCTTCTGGGTCTTCTCCACCAGATACCCTGCCAATATGCAGCTGATTGATGAAATAGTTATTAGCTCTGATGTCTACATGTAGTGGCATGCTGTCTCCTTACTTTTATAATTAAGGCTAACACTTTTAGGTTTGGAAGTCAAGTCTATGTTATAATAATGTTATGGCAGCTAAAAAGGGCAAGGGTTCTGGAGTTAGAAACTCAGACCGTCAAAACGGAAAAGCAAACAAGAAGCGTCCAAAGGTGTTTGATGCATCTAAGCGTCGTCTCGTGAACGCTTAGTTTTCTTTTCTACGTGACATTCGCAGGTACACTTAGTATCTGGAAAGCTTGGTAATTCTTTTATACATTCTTTGTGATGTCCCGTCATACACCAGCCGAACTTTGAACATCCAGTAATTTTTGCCATTGTTTAATTATATACTTGACAAACTAAAAGTCAACCCCCATAATATCTTTCATGGATAGAACAACTAAACGTAAACTTAATGCAGAAACGGCATCGATTGTTAGCAAGGCCAAGAAGGATATGGAAAAGTGGATGTCTTCACTAGATTATATTCCATCTACAAAAGAGATTAAGTCTTGGCAGGCTGGCTATATTGCAGGAATCAACAGAGGATCAAATGTTCCAAAGTGAGAGCAAGAAGTCTGGGGACAAGTTTGAAGACTTGGTTCAGACAGACCTTAAGCGTATGGGTCATAAGCGGATTCGAAAGCATGTCATTTTAACTGACATTGGTGTTGAAGCTGACTTTGCCCATAGAGATTACGATGGTACTCAGGTGTACGTCGAAGCCAAGGGTGGTGAGCAGGGTGCAAAAAAGAGACCAGGTGCCAAGAGAACAGATAGCGTAAAGAAGGCTATTGCAAACGGTGCACTAATTAAGAGTGCTTTCCCAGACGTACGCTTTGTGGTCTATTTTTCTGACCTACCCAAAAAGAATTCAAGCTCTGATAAAATGATTAAGGAAGCCATTAAGGCTAACTATATAGACACTGTTCGCTATTTGATAGAGGTATAATATGAACGACAAGATAAGCACAACTCCAGCTCAGGCAAAGATCCACACAGCTTGGAAGAATAGAATTAAGAATAATAAGCCAGTTGAGGGTGACTACAACTTTGTCATTTGGAAAAAGGGTAGCGAGGTTATTTACCAGCCACCTGCCGATGGTGCCAAGCCTTCAGTGTTTATGAATGGTGAGTGGGTAGCTTTGAATATTCCAGGAATGGAAGATTAAGCTTCGTACTCTACTTCGATGAATGGGTATGTCTCTTGACACTTGTGGCAGTAGTGGGTATATTCTTTAATTGTGGTACCGCCAAGAACAACCTGATCTAGCTTCGATAGGTTGATAAGGTCTGGCGTTGGGTAGCCATAAATAATTGGTGCCATTTCTTGTTCATTGCAAAGAGGACATATCATTACTCTATGATACCATATCTTATCTTTGTTTTGCAGTTTTTGCAGTAAAAGTTTTCTAGTCCGTATTTGTCTGCAATGTAGATAAAACCAAGAATAACTTTTTCAATTATTGCGTGATCTACATAGTCATAGTATATTGGTATGGTCTTTTCACCACATGAATCGCAGTCTGGACTTGGATACATACTTTATTATAACCTTTTATTTTGTTAAATAATGTTATAATATATGAATAGGGTAGAGGCAAGAACAGCTATTGCTCAGGCAACAGGCTGTAACTCTCTACTCTTTTTTATTAGAAAGTTTAGTTAATGATAACTTACATCGGCCTTGACGGAGAAATGTCAAGCTCAGATATCCACGCTGGTGCCAAGCTTATTCAAATTGGTTTGGCTAAGTTTGTTGGTGAAGAAATTGAATCCGTAGGAATCCTTCTTAATCCTGGCAAGGAAATGCACTGGACTGCAGAGGCTCAATCCGTACACCAATTTACAAGAGAAGACCTCTGGTCTAAGGGGCTAATGCCTGACTCTGTAGATAGTGACCTAGCTAACTGGGCCAACCCAGGACGCATGAGAAGAGATACTGTTGCTGTTGGGTTTAACGTTGGTGCTTTTGATATGCCATTTGTAGAACAGTCCCTACCATTCCTTAGATCTAAGTTGTCTAGGAGAAGCGTAGATCTTAATTCAATTATTTTTGCTATGGCAGACACAGACAGGCAAGTCCAAAAGATTAAGGCTGCTGCAAAAGATTACGCACGTCAGAAGATGGAAGGCATGTTTAGTGGCTTCAAGAACCGTGAACACGATGCAGAATACGACGCTGTAATGGCACTGTATTGCTTTGAATATCTAAGATCTGTTATCAAAAAGTAACATTTCCCTTGACTTTTAGTCAAACACTTCCGTATAATTAATACATTAACCCATAAGGAGAACAACTAATGACAACCGTCTATACTAAACCATCTTGTGTCCAATGCGACATGACAAAGAAAATGCTAGATAAGAATGGTATTGAGTATAATACGGTAGATATTACTCAAGACCCAGCTGCTTACGAAATGATTGTTGGCATGGGGTTTATGGCTGCCCCAGTTGTTATCACAGAAAATGATGCCTGGGCTGGGTTCAATCCAGAAAAGATTAATGCTATCGCTGCTTGACAGGACAGCCTGAAAGACGTATAATTTATATGAGCATACCAGATATCGATTACATATTAGGACTAGACATGGGACAGTTTGAGTATCAAGTACCGCTGTCTCCAGTTAAGCCCGAAGACATTGAGCGTGTTGCTAAAGAATACCTTGCAAAAAAACAACAAGAACTAGAAGGAAATGATGAGAGACATATTTCTGACAGCCCAAGGACAGATTGAAGATCACGTTGACGAGCATCAGCACGGAACAGTTGGTCTAGATTCCCTTTTTGAAGTAATGTTTGGCATTGAGCATATAATTGCTGAGTTTTTTTGGAATGCTGTATTTTTGCTAATTGGGTTTGCCTTTTCTAAAGCTATAGCACTTAGAAAGATTCACAAATATATTGATGATAAGCATGGTGTCAAGCACCAGAAAGAAGACTATTAATGATTAAGCCACTAGAAGACAAGGTAGTTGTCAAGCCTATTGTGGAAAAAGAAAAGACCAGTGCATCTGGTTTGATTATCCAGAGTCACACTGAAGAGAAACCGTCTGAGGGAATTGTTGTTGCGGTTGGTCCAGGCATCGTCTTTGCTAATGGTACACGCCTAGACATTGACCTAAAGGTTGGGGACAAGGTCGCATACTCAAAGTTTAGTGGTACTGAGTTTGAGGGACACCTAATCCTGCCATACAAAGATATCTTTGCGGTCATTGAAGAGGCTGTTGATGGCTAATGGATTGGCCACTCATTCTGTCGATGCTGACAGACATAAACCATGTTATTGTTGACTTCTTTTGGAACACCATTTATGAGTTGACAGTTGCTGTTATTTCGTATAAAGTTATTGTAAAGAAACTAGAAAAGAGATTTAAGAAACATGACGATGATAATTAAGGATTTTCCAGATCCTGTTAAAGTATTGGATGAAGGATATGTACGTTTGGTTGATACCCTTGGGGATGACCTATCTATTGTTAACGCTGCACGTGTATCGTACGATAAAGAGTCTACAAGCTTTGAGTCCAGGGATGAGAAGCTTATTAGTTTCCTCATTCGTGAAGGGCACACGTCGCCATTCCGCCATGCTGCACTCACGTTCGAGGTATACGCACCGCTATTCGTTGCACGACAATGGTGGAAGTATGCAGTAGCATCTACCCACGTAGACGACCAGAATGGTTGGAACGAGTCAAGTCGTCGTTACATTACAGAACATGAGCAATTCTATGTACCGTTGCCAGATAAGTGGCGTAGCAAGCCTGAAAACAGCAAGCAGGGTAGTGGTGAGCCAATCGATCCAGAGGTTGGTTATATGCACTTTGAGCGTCTAATCAAGACAATCGAAGCTGGTACACGAATGTATCACGATGCTATGAATGATGGTGTTGCACCAGAGCTAGCACGTCTGTTCCTGCCTGCATATGGAATGTACGTACGCTGGCGTTGGACTGTGTCTCTGCAGGGTGTAATGACGTTCCTAGACCAGCGACTAGAGCATGATGCACAATGGGAGATTCAGGAGTATGCCAAGGTTGTTAGAGATCTATCACAGCAGGCATTCCCAGAAACATTCCGAGTGGTAGGTTCTCTATAATGATTATTGGTCTTAGTGGATATGCTCAGGTAGGCAAAGATACGATTGCTAACTATCTTGTTGAGCAGTACGGATATCGCAGAGTAGCCTTTGCAGATCCAATTCGTCAGGCATTGTACAAGCTTAATCCTAAGATTGATATTGCTGACATGATTGGTGTTCCAATTGCTACCGCTGTGGATGGCCTTGGATGGGAAAGCGTCAAGGTTGATAGCGAGGATGCAAGACAGCTATTACAGCGAATGGGTACTGAGGTTGGCAGAAACATTTTTGGTTCTGACTTCTGGGTATACCAGGCATTCAATGGCGTGTCTGCTGACGACAAGGTAGTCTTTACAGACGTTAGGTTCCAGAATGAGGCTGACCACATCAAGTCATACTATGGGCAGGTGTGGAGAGTAAACAAACTAAATCATGGACCAGTTAACGGACATGCTTCTGAGACTGCCTTAGATAGCTATAACTTTGATTGGAGCATTCCAAACTATGGGACAAAGGAAGACCTATTCTCAATCATCGACTCTATAATGGCTAGCTAGTCATTGGGGTGATAGCTCAGCAGGTTAGAGCAGCGGACTCATAATCCGTCGGTCCTGGGTTCAAGTCCCAGTCACCCCACCAACCCTCCATAGCTCAGTGGATAGAGCAAAGGCCTTCTAATCCTTTGGTCGTAGGTTCGATTCCTACTGGGGGGACCACTTACTCGGCAAGCTTTTCGTATGCCCAACCCAAAACAGAAGACGCTATCTGATCGTTATCAGCATCCTTTTCTATAATAAGATTACGAAGCTTAGTAAATATCCTTATTCTTTCTTGTGCCTGGATTATTTCTATAGTATCACTACCAAGATAGTGAGATAGTAGCGATACTGCTTTGTCTATTTCTTCGGGGTACTCCATTATTTAATTATAATGGACATTAATAACCAGTTATAATAGTTGTATATGGTGAAATCAGCAAAGCACCGTAAAGCTATGGCTGCGGTACTAGAAGAACTACATCTCTATAAAGAGAAGAAAGGCTGTGCTGACTGCCGTCAACATTTTCCACACTACGTCCTAGAGTTTGACCACATGCCTGGATTCCAAAAGATTGACGTTGTCTATCGTGTTCTAAGAAACTACGGAGAAGAGATGGCTTGGAAAGAAGTTGCTAAGTGCGAAGTGGTCTGCTCCAACTGTCACAAGATCAGAACTTATGAAAGAGAACAGTACGAATAGCCTAGAGGATCAAATACGAGAGGTATTGTTTGATCTTGGTAAAGACATTAAGATTCATAAAGTTGATAATGTCAATATGATTATAGAAATTGATTACGAGAAATACGTTGAAAAGCTTAAATCAATTCTAGGGGGGTATAATGATACCCCTGAAAGTTTTACTTCCCTCTAAGCGTCTTCAGCTTGTGTGCAACAACGGTATCTGTGGGCTTTCCATCACGATATAGACGGATAACTGCAGCTGGATCTTCTTCTGTTCCAGTTACCGTAACTTCTGTTCCTGGTACTTTATAGCTACCATCACGAATAATCCTAGTAATCTTACCTTCAGCTCTACCGCCAGACGAATTCCAAGATACCATAGAGCCAACGCCAACAGACTTAAAGATGTCTACTGGCTGAGCTTTTGTCCAGTCTTTACCAAAATCAGCAAACAATGCCTTGTCCTTCATTCTGTTAACAATAGCACGAGACCAGGAGAATCCTGCATCTCCACCCCAAGCATCCCACATGATTCTACCATTTGATGGGTTGCTTGTGTTATAAAAATCTTTACCCTTTTTGTCTACTTCATGGCGAGAAAAGAATGAGTACATACGCTTAACAGTGCTTAGAGACATAGATCTTCCAGCTACGATATCCGTTGCTCTACCCCAGCCAACTGCCGTGCCAGCACCAGTAGCCTTGCCTTCTTCTTTCCACTTCAAAGCACGACGTGCTGCAGCCTTCATGCCAGAGGTTGGAGTGTAGCTGTCAGCTTTAAGCATCATCTCCATGCTATCATCCGCATCGTTCTCGATAGAAATGTTTGGTCGATCGATAGGTTTGACATCAGACATAAGAGCACCAATAGAATAAGGTGTGTAATAGTACACTCCATCATCCTCTTCAAGAAGTCTTAGGGCTACCGCTGGATTCTCTGGTGTAGAGTTTACTGAATAAGGGTTGCCTGGTTCTCCATAAGTGCCACCTTCACGCATAACGTGCTCCACCTGACCAACAACGGCACCTTCAGATGTCATTGCAATAACAAAATCACCTTCAGTTATCTCTCTCTTGCTCACCTTTGGCCATTCTTCTGGATTTTTGATGCCAACACCACCACCAGAGGTAACCATGTCTTTTTCATCGATGTTACCTTCCGACTGGTTGATAGCATAAATCTGGTTAGCAGCTTCTTCAGCTGTATTGTGGCAACCCATTACGGTTCCATCATCTTTTACCGCAGGGTAGCCTGAGCAACCGTATGATCCTTTTTCTCCGACGTGATATGGCATACATACATTATAGCATGAGAAATCCCCCACACAGCAACCATTGGCGTTGCCCAGCTAAAAATGGTAACTAATCATCCTAAGATAACGGCAACCTTGCCCTGTGTGGGGGACTATCTAATTATACACTAATTAATAGTGATTGTTTTTGGCTTCTTTTCTTCTGGTACCTTCTTGGTTAGACCAACTGACAGAATACCGTCTTCAATACCTGCCCAGTCTACCTCAAAGTATTCTGGTAGGGTAAAAGAACGGCTGAACTTTCGTGCAGCAATTCCCTTGTAGATATAGCCAGCACCGTCCTCAAACTGAGGATCTGGAGCCTGCCCTGTGATCTTGAGAACACCATTGTCAACAACAATGTCGATGCCCTCTTTCTTGAATCCAGCTACTGCAAACTGCAGGCTATACTCATTATCATTAAACTTGATAAGGTTGTATGGTGGATAGTTAGCGGTGTGTGTTGTGGCAAATACCTTCTCAAATTCCTGAGCAAGGTTGCCGAATGGGAAGAGGTCTCTTCCCTGATGTGGTGTACGTGTGTATACCATGTATATCATCTCCTTATATTAAGCGAGTTAATTGCCCCCAAATGGCAGGCATATATATTATAGCAAAAGAAAAGACGGACCGCAACTGCGATCCGCCTATTTCTGTTTAACTTACTTTGTGCTCTTACGGGGAGGAGCCTTCTTTACTGCTGGCTTTGCAGCCTCTGCAGCTGCAGCCTCCTGGAGCTTCTTAGTAACACTGTTAGCTGCTACCTGTGCAATTAGACCAAAAGCTGGATCGCTCTTGTTTACGTATCTTAGCAGTGTTGGTACAGCTGATGCCCATAGAGCATTAGCAACTAGCAACCACTCACCAGCTCCAAAGTCAATTGGAGATGCGATGCCTGAGCTTCCCATTACAATCGTAATGGCACCAAGTACAGCTCCTAGCAGGTTTCTAAGATATGATTCAATCATTGCCTTATTCATATTGTTTTCCTTCTGGCTAACCGAATAGCCTTGTTATCAAAGCGTAGCCAGCCCATAGACCGACTATGCCTGCAACACCAGCAAATACTGGTGGTGCTGGTACTGGGAGCTTTAGTAGTGCAAATAACACTCCTGCGACTCCTCCAGTTAATACCGAAAGAATTGTCTCTCTCATTTACCCTCGTCCTTCGGTAGATGGTCTAGCAATGCTTGGTAGGCTGCATCGATTTTCTCATCTATGCCTTCTTCCATAGCAATGCTAAGATCTTTAATCGTCTCCTGTACATCTTCGATATACTTAAACGCCCAAGCCCGTGAGTCAGACAGGAACTTTACAAATCCGTCAGACTCTTGTAGGTTTAAGTTCTCGTACTCCTGACTAAGTTTGGCAAGAGAGTCTTGCAGTATGACATTGTCAAGAGTTAGCTGGATAACGTTAGCAGCAATCTTTTTTGACCTGATTACCAACCTAACATTGAGAACAGCCAGAACTCCAACCAGCACAATTAGAGCAGATCCAATAATTACTTCTAGTATAGATAGTGACTGAATCATAATTCTTTGCCACCCTCTCGTACTAGGAGCACCATTGCACCATTGTCCTCTAGTGCCTTCTTAACACGAACCATATACTCCACAGCTCTCCTTTTGTCTTCATCGTATAGTCTCATGAACTCATGCTCACTTGCCTTTACTGTCAAAAAGTGCTCGTTATCGATAATGGTTAGGTTAAAGCCTTTTGGCCTGTGACCATCCAAAGAGTGAAATGCCATTCTCATTGAGTCTGTATACATACTACTCCTTGTCCATCGTTAATAGTTTCCATGTTTCTGCCCAGTCCTTTTTAGACCTATGCCTGTTAAATTCTCTGGATATCTTGCCGTTTTCAATATAAACGCCACCCCAGACACCGTAGCCTTTCTGAGAAATACCAACAGCAAAGCATTGCCTTGCTACTGGACAGCCAGCACATAGATTGTCTATAGCTGGTCTTAAGTTTGGGTCTTCCTCATACTTGTCAAAAAATAAATCAACATCAAAGTCTTTACAGGAGGCAGAATCTTTCCATTCGTGCCTGTCCAAACTTACCTCACAAGCTTGTCTGGGATATCCCATCCATTAGAGTTGATCTTAAACCTCTTTTGCGAGTACCACTTACCTTTAACAAAGGCACCATTCTTCTGGCTCCAAGCAGTAGGGTTTGGGTAGGACTGGATTACGTCCCAGCCATCCCAGGATAGAGCCTTGTTACGCTTAACAATTCGCTCCATTTGTTCTAGTGACTTTATGTTCATCATAATCACCTGTGTATTTACCTTTTGATTTGTTTTTATTTTGTTGTGACTCTGCATATCCGCAGAGTGTGAGCTATATAAGCTCTGACTTAAATCTATCATATTAAATAGACTTTGTCAATACTTAGTAACGATAAATTCCTACGTCGATACCCTTGGCATCAGCCAGGTCTACAAGATCAGACACGGGCTCTTTTGGCTTGCTAAAGTATGCAAAGTAATTGATTGTAGAGATGTTGTCCTTCACCCAAGTTGGTGGAATCTTAAACAGTCTAATTTTAATTCCACGCACTTTAAGGCTACGCTCAGAAATGTTTGCAAATTCTAGCCCCATAGAATTAATATTTGCAGGACCAGCTGCATAAATTAAAAACTCTTTATCGTCCGCAGGAAGATCTGACAGTGCTCTACCCATTGCTCTAAGGAAGATGTTATAGTCGTCAAAGTTTCGTGTCCCCTGAATTGCCACGATCATGGTTTTGCCCTTCTGTTAGTTTTTCTACAATAAAAGAAATGTTGTCTAGTTCTATTTGTGACATAGACATTGTGTCCACTGGTTTAGTAGTGTCCTGATCTATCATACCGTCAATCACGTCAGCTGTCAAGAACTTGTTGTTCTGCATCCAGTATGCAACGTTATTGTGGATTACGACACGCACTGTTTGCTTTTCATTATGCTTGAATGCTTGAGTTTCTAGCTGCTCGTCTTGCTTGTTGATAATATGTTGAAACTTACTTAGCACTATTGAAAAAGATCTGCTCTGTGTGTACTGTGGTACAGGAATTTTGGCTGTCTTGTCCATGTTAGAAATCATCCTGTTAGCAACAAAGATTGTTGCAACAGTGACTAGACACCCAATAATAAAATCCACCAGATACACCTCAACTATAAGTATACTATTATTCTTTACGCATCATCTTCATCAGGAAGCTCAGAGTTTCTCTAGACTGTTCGCTTAGCTGATTGATTACTTCTTCGTCAAATGCCTTTTCTGTAATCCTTACTGTTGGATTTGGTGACGTAACATCCATAGATATAATTTGCTTTGTCCACAAAATCATCATCTGGTCATAGAAAAGCTTGTCCGCAGCTGCTGCCATTTCTGGTGCCACTTCACGAATCTTTGGAGTAAACGAATATAAAAAGTCTCCAGTAGCTGGATCAATAGAAGATACCTCTACAGCACCCGAAAGAATTAAAGAGTCAAAGAAGTCATCCATTATTTTGATCGCTTTGCCAGAAGTGCATCAAAGTCCTTGACCTTTGTATCACCTAGGTAACCCCAGGCATAACCCTTTTGAATCATCTCATTGTTGATTGACTCTGACTCTCCGTCCAGATACAGCCAGCCAAGGATACGACCATACTTCTCAGAACTGTCTAGCTTCTCAGTTCTAATAATTACATTCTTTGCAGCCTTGATTCGTTCTGCAAGATACTTCTTAGACTCTAGCCCAAGAGCCTTCTCACGCTTATCTGTGGTGCGTGACTCTGGGGTATCGATACCAGCCAGGCGTACACGTGACTCAAAAAGAATGCTAAACCCTAGGTCAATCACAACGTCAATGGTGTCTCCATCAACAACATTCTTTACTTCTCTTACGTAATATTCGTACATTAGTTTTCGCTTCCAATCAGCCTATTTTCAATTAGGCGTTCTCTTTCATCAATAACATTATAGGCAAACTTTTCCATTGCGTCATAGCCTACGGCATTATTAACAATCTTATTCCAGTGGTGGGAGCAAAACAGTAGCTCACCAGACACGCCAATAGCCTTTACATATGCTTGTGCAGAGCACTCAGCATCGCAACGGTCTTGTGCAGTTAAAGTCCATTCGTCAGTCTTTGGTTGTACAATCATTACTTGTCCTTAGAGTAAAATCCACTGCCATTAAACTGAATGCCACTTAGGTGATATACCTTGCCCATTTGAGTGTCACATTTGCTACATTTATACCCTGGGTCAGACTCAGTAATTGATCTGACAACAGACATTGTATTTTGACAAGCAGGACACTTGTATTCGTATGTTGGCATACTTCTCCTATCGGTTAATTAATTATACCAAATAGTCGGAACAAAGTCCATAGCAGTCATACTCAGTTTTTCCCTCTAAGTCAACAATGACTGACCACTTGCCAACCTGTTTACCAGGGTAAGTCCAAATAAAGTCTTGACTCGTTATTGTAAAATCGTCCTCTTGATGCCAAAAGTGGTTATAAGAGCTTCCCATTTCTGTAAAGTATTCTAGTGCCTCAAAGTTTTTGCAATGTATCCAAAGATAGTTTTGATTCTGCAACAAGAATTCTTCATTGATTAAATACTGTGCCGAATCATGACCAGCCCATAATTTACCACGAACCATCCATACATCTATCTCAGCATCAAACCCTGCGTCAATAGCCTTCTGGACATACCATAACTGGTTTTCGTGAATGCTTGGTCCTGAAGTGTTTCCTCTATGTGCAATCTTACGCATTCCGTTTTCCCTCTAGGTATTGGTTTAGATCTTCTGGAGTTCCTACACCATACATCTTGTCAATGAAGACAGGTAGAATTTTGTGCCCATCTTCGATTGCCTCGTTATATACTGGACAGATATAGAACTCATTGTTAGTTCTAATATTCTTATCAATCATTTGCTGGGCGTACCTTACGTAGTCATGTCCAGATTTCCAACCATAGATGCCTACGCTTGCGTTATTGCTAATTACGACCTTCTCCGCTACCCTGGCAACTCTATCGTCTACAATTTCTGCATAAGACCACTTTGGGTGGTCAGCAGTAAACAGTGCAATGGCACCACTAGCTAGCTGATCGCATGTTGCGTTAACAAATGCATCCGCATCCCACTCAATAATTTGATCTGAGTTAGCAATTATTAGTGGTGCGTCATTATCAATGTGGTCCCTAGCTGCTAGCGTAGTCCTTGCAGCACCATCTGTAAGCCCATCAATTGCGACTATCTTACATCCAGGAGCTATCCTGTTCAAAGTCTTGTCTAGTGAGTATGTAGATAGGTGTGACTGCTGAACTATAAATACATAGTTGGCAGCAATGCCTAGGCTCTCCACTACCCTCTCGATCATAGGCTTACCGTCTACATCAATGATTGGCTTAGGTAGCTGGTAGCCTTGGTCAGCAAATCTAGACCCAAGTCCAGCCATTGGAATCAAGACTGTTGGTTTTATTTTTCTATTCAAGTAGCTCACTGCCTTTTCTATCGAATCTATATTTACGTCCGCCCTGCTCTTTACAGCAAACACCTTTGCACCAGAACCAATTGCTGCACGTAGTCCAATGTCGCTATCTTCAAAGATTACGGTCGAACCTTTGTCAGAGCCAAGTAGCTCCATAGCTTTCTGGTAAATTTCAGGACTAGGCTTTGGAGCATCCACATCCTCGTTGCTCAGAGATACGTCAACTAGTGATGAAATACCCAAAGAAAATAGGCAAGCATCTAGAGTCTTTCTAATGCTATTGCTTGCCACGCCTACACGAATACCGCTATCCTTAAGTCTTTTGATTGTATAGAATAGGTCACTATCTGGCGAGGTACTCTCAAACATAGCAGATGAGTACTCCTGCTTAGAGTGCCATACGGTGTCATGTAGGCTTACTGGAAGACCCTTGGTATTAGAAAGAATGCCAAGCTTGGTTCGAGTAGTTAGACCTTCATAGGTGGTCTCTTGCTCATGCTTTGTAATAATGTATTTTGGATCTATGTCTCTTAGTGCCAGATTCAAAGAGTTAAAATGTATCTCTTTACTATCAATAAGGACTCCATCCAAATCAAATATTACTGCTTTAGACATTCTTTAGATACTCTCTCAAGGCATTATCTTTTTCTAGCAAGTCTTTAAACTCTTGCAGCTTTCTGTCTGCATTCTGGATACCCATATAAGAGTGGTTCTGATAGAAGGCAATGTTCTTATAGAAGTTGTGAACTTCTTGCGTGAACCAAGGCTTCGTAACATCCTTCTCCTGATGTGGTGGAGCAATTGCTACAACCAATGGTGTAACCAATTCAATCATGGTTCCTCCAGGTTGCATAAAGGCTGCATTAGTTAGACCAGAGCCAGTCACTCCAGCAATGACCCTTGCCTGATAGAACAGCTCTAGCTGATCTTTAAAGGACGGAAGGTCTTCTGCATAGACAACCTCAAAGCCAAGGTCTGCAAAGACTTCCTCTAGCCCCTCAGAGTCATCCATCCTGTGGTCATTTAGATATGACAATCCAGGAGCAATAACGTCTTCACGAACTGCCTGCAGCTTTCTGCTTACAAATATTTTTCTAGTTGGCTTAACGTCAATAAGCTTTTGGTCGATCGTAGTCTTAAAGAAATCAAACACGACATTAGTCTTTTGACCAGACTCGTAAGCAAAGTATACTAACTTAAAGTGGTCCATATACACAATGTCATAATCTTTAAATTTGACAAGCTTATAGTCGATCTTATTCTGGTCTAGGGCTTCTAGGAAGTAGCTAAAATACCCTCGCTCAGAGGTGGTTTGGCCTAGCATATATGCAACGTCGCTAACGTCAATAATTAGCTGGTGGTCTGGGAAGAGGTGAAGAGCATAAAGGATTTCAGAGATATCGTCTAGCACTGAATGATAGAAGCTGTTACAGATTGAACGAACCAGTTTTTTCTTACCATTAATAAGATTAAGACTGTTAGCGTTCTTTGCTTCTATGTATCCATTCAGAGTGTTTCTTGGATCAATGTAAAAAAGATCATCGCTGGTTGGTGGGTTGATGTTCTTGATTGTCTTGATACCGCTATGCTCTGGCATCTGTACAAGGCCTTCGTACTCTGCAACATCTATTGTGATTACTCTTTCGGCCTTACCCCTATTGAAGTAGTGATTTCTACTTAGTCCCAAAATGAATTACCTTGCTTTCTTATCTTGTTAGTTTAGTTTGATAGTCTGACCAACGCTGATTTTGCTTGGGTCTTTAATCTTATTTAGCTTTACTAGAGCAGCTACAGTAGTCTTATTCTTAGAAGCAATACCGCTTAGAGTATCCCCAGACTTGACCTTATATGTCTTAGCTGCAGGCTTAGCTACAGGCTTGGCAGCAGGCTTAGCTGCTGGCTTGGCAATTGGAGTTGCGACTACTGGCTTTGCTACTGGCTTTTCTTCTTTATAGACTGGTGCTGCAACAACTGGTGCATCTTCTGGAGTTGCCTCATTAGCAAATGCCTTTGCCTTCTCAGCAGCCATAAGAGCCTTCACAAAGCCTACTGGCTCAACAAAACCCTTGCCATCGGCAGTCCATCCGTGCTGCTTGCCCTTCCAAATCTCCCAGTGTAGGTGTACGCCAGTTGACATGCCAGATGTTCCCATCTTACCAAGAACAGTTCCAGCAGCAACCTTCTGACCAACCTTTACCTGAATCGATCCAGGAACCATGTGTGCGTATAGAGATGTATAAAACTCTCCATCAATCTTGTGCTGAATAACTACGTAGTGACCAAAGCCACCGCCAGGTGCAGTGGATGCCTGAGCCTTTAGGACCTTGCCATCTGCAAACGCTTCGATGTACCAAGGACCTTTCCCAAGACCACAAATGTCTGTTCCATTGTGGTGCTTCTTTTCTTTTTTAACTGGATGAATTCTCCAGCCCATCTTGCTGGTGATCTTCCAAGTTTTACCCATGGCACCATCGATAGGATATTGATATTTAGACATAAAGTCTCCCTTCTAAATAATTATACCATGTTGCTCCCCCCCAAGGACTCGAACCTCGATAGCCAGGACCAAAACCTGGAGTCTTGCCAATTAGACGAAGGGGGAATGGCTCCCAGATCTGGATTCGAACCAAAACAAATAGAGTCAGAGTCTATTGTGCTACCGTTACACCATCTGGGAATGGAGGAAACAGTGGGAGTCGAACCCACGGTACCTTGCGATACGCCACGTTAGCAGTGTGGTGCCTTAAGCCTCTCAGCCATGTTTCCGTGCTTCCCATAGGATTCGAACCTATACTGATCAGGGTTTGAAGCTGATGTCTCTACCGTTGGACTAGAGAAGCGGAGGAAGGTATGGGATTCGAACCCATGAGGCTGTTACACCTGACAGTTTTCAAGACTGGTCCATTAGTCCACTCTGGCAACCTTCCGTGGATCATAGGAGAATCGAACTCCTAACCTTCTGAATGCAAATCAGACGCTCTACCAATTGAGCTAATGACCCTGGGGTGACACAAGGGAATTGAACCCTTATTCCTTGGACCACAACCAAGCGTTCTGCCATTGAACTAGTGCCACAGTCCCTCGTGTTGGAATCGAACCAACCATGCCGTAGGCGACGGTTTTACAGACCGCTTCCCCACCTTGGGGACTACGAGGGTAGATCTCTATTTAGTTATATAAGTACCAATAGAAGGATTCGAACCTTCAACCACTTGCTTCGTAGGCAAGTGCTCTTCCGTTGAGCTATATTGGTGTGGTCCTACCACTTGGAATTGAACCAAGAACCTTCTGTGCTTCAAACAGACGCTCTACCAATTGAGCTATAGCAGGATCGCCCCCCACCTAAGAATCGAACTCAGACCAACAGGTTTGGAAGCTGTTGTGCTACC
>JACCDL010556629.1_pt1 | contig 108829 bp, 101 predicted proteins | sample 7441931 | NCBI WGS metagenome assembly JACCDL01 (sample SAMN15323437, study PRJNA562643) | freshwater metagenome | isolation source: river surface water | place: USA:Blue River Watershed | collected 2017-08-16
AAAGAAAAAGAAAAAGAAAAAGAAAAAGGTAAAGAAAAAGGTAAAGAAAAAGGTAAAGAAAAAGGTAAAGAAAAAGGCAAAGAAAAAGGTAAAGAAAAAGGTAAAGAAAAAGGTAAAGAAAAAGGCAAAGAAAAAGGTAAAGAAAAAGGTAAAGAAAAAGAAAAAGGTAAAAAATAAAATTTTAGTTAAATACCAATTAGAAATATAATTATAATCATGGACAAAAGACAAAAAATTATGGATTTAATTATCAATAGCAAAGGTTATTTAACAAGATTATACCTTTGCCATAACGTCGATAATCCAGAAATTTTAATTATTTTTCAACATTTAGACAACGAAGATTACCATTTGATAAATATGACGTTCATTCAATTTATCGATAAATATCGTGATGATTTGTCTGAATATTTAAAAAATAATTATTAAATTTTTTATTTATTTTTAATAAAATAATAAATAAAATTTTTTAAAAAATAAAAAATTCTCACGATATTTTTGTTTGACAATTCAATATCTCGATTAGACATTTTATTATGCTTTAAATTAATGGTATTATCAATAAACACGTTTTTAGTAATTCTTAGGTTTTATTTATTATTAATAAAATAATTAATTTAATTATTTTATTTTTCATTTTCAAAAATAATTTTCATTTCTTCAAATGTTTTTGTATTTATATAATCAATGATAGTTCTGCTCTGAAAAGATTGAAGCAAATAATTACCTTTTAACATAACTGCTTTTTTATATAATTCAAACTTATTATCTGAAGATACACAATATTCGAATGCTACGTTATTTGCTAAAATCATATTTAAATCTTCACAAGTATATTTTTTTATTAAAAAAATCCCAAAATCTAAATTACTATTATATTCAAATAATTTTTCTTTAATATCTTCTAATCTTTTTACATATATATCTCTTAAGTGTATTTCATATCCAGATTTAGAAACCGCTATTTCGCATAACGATACATTGCCGGTTAAGAATAATTTTTCAGTGAAATAATTTTTGTATCTATTGGTTCCTTGTCGAACAAGCAACATATTTAAATAGTCAAGTCTTTTATTGAATGATAAATAAATCCTCGAATCTAACATAAATAATTCATATATAATATGGAAAGAAGAATCTAGATAATTATTATTAATTGCTGTCTGTATAGTTCGATCAATTTGTTGGACTCTTGATTTATCATTCTCATGATTATTAGACTGTCTAAGATAATTATTAATAAATTCCATTTGTAAGTCAATGGTACTTTCGGAATCTTTTAGTGTATCCATTTAATATATTATTAAAAATATATGTTTATATATTTTTAAAGATATGTATATATTTATTTTTCATTTTTTTTTATAACTATGAATTTAAATTAATCATTTTTCTAACTCTACAATATACAAAAATATACAAAGTTAGTATAATGAAAAAATACGTATTGATTAAAAAACAAAATGGCGGAACTCTTTTTTTCGATAAAATATTTATAGATTCTACAAATGAAAATGCCACTAAAGATTTAAAAAAAGAATTAATTGAATTAGGATATAATGAAGATATGATTACTATTAAAAAATCATACACTCCTTCCGACGTATCAAAAACGTTAAAAATAATGAATACAATTGAAAAAAATGATAAACAGTATTATGATGAATTATATATTCCTGATAAATTTAGTGAAAACGGAGATGAATTTGTTAAATATTTAGAAAATACTGCAAAAGAATTTAGTATAAATGAAATTGCTGAATATTACAATTTTATGGACATCATTAATATTTCTCAAAAAAATAAATATAAAGGAGTTATGTATTTAAAAGATTCTTGCAGAGTTATACCATATTTTAAAAAAAATTTAGATTCATTATATGAAAAAACAAAAGATTACGATATTATATTATTGAGTTTAAAATATACAAAAGATAAATTTGATACAATTCAAGAACATTTATGTAAACCAAATAAAAAATTTGTAGAAGAAAATGTACCATATTTCCCGAATAATGTTAACAGTGCTATTTTTTCTGAAGAAATGATTAATATAATATTTAAAGACATGCAAAGAATGAAAGGACAATTTTGGTTTGAAATAGCAAAAAAAATATTAAATTTAGATATAATTGTATATTATTCATGTACAAATTTATTAGGAGTTAGAGAAATTGCTACGGAAGCATTACAAACAGGATTGCCGACAGAATTACATTCAGAAAAGCAAAAGAATAATACATATAAAAAACATGAAAGTGACATAAAAGATAAAGAAATAAATATTCCACAAAAAAAATATAATCAAGACAAAAAAGAAGATGATACTAAACATATTCCAAAAAAAAATAATGATAATGTATTTGTTGAATATGATAATATGAAAAATTTATCAGACAGAATAAGAGATGGTGTTCGCGACGGTATTAAAGACAGTATTAAAGACAGTATTGGGGATAATTTAACGGACATTTCAAATTCAATTGCTTCTTTAACCGATACGATAAAATCAAGTTTTTTAAAAAAAAAATAAAATATATGCAATATTTTATTTTTCTATTTCAGTTGTTATTTGTTTAATAAATGAGAAATCGTATAAATTGCCTTTTAATTTGATTCCTTCATGATTATATAATTGAAAACTATTTATAAATTCTTTTAACTGTTTTTCATTACATAATAATAAATCTTCTTTAGAAAAAATGAGAAAAAATTTTTTTTTTTTAAAAACTTCTCCATTAATAGTTAAATTATATCTTTCGATTTCTTCCTCGGACAGTGTTGGATCTAATGGTATTACATAAATAACAATATTAGTATTTTTAAAATAATTTATCCATTCTTCTCTACTATAATATATATTACCAACGTCACATATTGACAACATATTATTTTTATTTTGCATTTTTTCAATTCTTAATTTATTTTCGTCTACGCACGACATATAATTTATACTAAATTGTGAATTGTATTTATGACATATATGTAAGATATAATTAATGTCAAAATCTTTTATTTTTTTATCTAAAAGAGAAGATAAATATAAATAATCTTTATAAGCAGAGTCATTATTTACAGTTGTGTTTAATAAATTCATAATTTTGGAAAACGAGACTTCTATTATATCATATAAAATATTAAAAAATATTTTGTCATATCCAGTAAAATATTTAACAATTTGATTATATAATAAAGATTTTCCAGAACCAGAAGAACCTAATATAACAATTTTTTTTTCATTAAGAGTATTAAACTCGTCTACCTTGACGTTAATATTACCCATCTATAATTATATTAAATATTATATCGGATAAATTTATTTTAACAAACTTTTTAAAGATACTTAAAAATGTTATCATAACATTTTTAATCGTAATTCATTTCCATTAGTACAGATTTTTGTGTTTTCATCTCTAATACAATTAACTGAATTTTATATTTAATAGTAATATTTACTATAACTTTAATTTTTTTTCCACGAAAAACCTCAGACAGTTTTAATTTACCTAAAAAAAAATTATCTTTCACCATTTTTTGTTCTCCTTTATATAATTTTATAATCGGTGAATAATTAATATCTGAAGGTGCTAAAAAGAAATGTTCTTTAGATATAGGTAGTGTAGAACCTTTCGGAATAATAATAGCCATAATACCATTATTATTTTCGATTCCGACAGACATTGGAATGTCTAATTCTTCTGTTCTGTCAATATAATCTATATCTTGAAAATAACTATAATTTTCTTTAGATTCTTGAACACCCATGTATTTATTAATATATTTATTTTTTTATATTTAAATTGTTTAAACCAACATTATCAACGTGTTCAATATTTTTCAATTGTATAGAAATAGATTTTTTTTTATCTATGTCAATACCAATAACTTCAATAATACCATTTTTATCAATGCTTATTATAACTTTAATTTTTGCATTAAATAAATTATCCATTTTTAATTCTCCTAAAAAAATATTATTCTTTGCTAATATGTTTTCTCCTTCGTATAATTTAATTTTAGCGGTTGTTTGTGCAATATGTGAAGTTGTAAATACTTTTTCTTTTTTAGTAGGTATTAATGTTCCTTTCGGAACAATGATAATCATTTTACCGTCATCCGTTTCTGTTCCAATAGAAAAAGGTATTGCGTCCAATAAAAGTAAGTCAGATGAGTTATTAAAGTTTTTGCTATAAATAGATGCTCCGATAGAAACGGCTTCATCTGGATTATTCAAAATATTAAGAGGTTTATTAAAATATTCAGTTAATTTTTCACGTATCAATGGTATTCTTGTAGTTCCTCCAATTAATACAACATCACATAAATCATTTTTATTTATTTTAATTTGTTCTAATAATTCTGAAATTAATCTAATACATTTTTCAATAAATTCAGAAATTAAAGTCTCGAATATTTGCCGAGATAATGTAATTGTATAACCGTTTATTTCGATAGTTGTTATCATTAATACAGATAATTTTTTTTTTGCTTCTTCTGATTTTTTTCTTAATTCTATTAAATTTACATGTGAATCATTAATATTTGATAATACATAATTCATTATAATATTATCAATGTCCTCACCTCCAAGATTCATATCTCCTAAAGTTCCTTTAACTTCAAAAACTTTTTCTTTATCGTCTATATCTAAAACAGATATATCTAAAGTTCCACCGCCTAAATCAAAAACTAATACAACGCCATTTTTAACACCATTAGCAAGTGCTGCAGAAGTTGGTTCATGTAATAATTGAAGAACTTCTAAATGTGCTAACTTACATGCTTCTAATGTAGCTTTTCTTTGTGAATTATTGTAATATGCAGGTATAGTTATGATGGCATTTTTTATTTCTTTTCCAAAATAATTTTCGGAACATTTTTTTAAATATGCTAATATATATGATGTTATTTCAATTGGTGTATATTTATCATTTATAATAATTTCATCATTTTCATTAGTACTTATTTTATAATCATAATTTTTTTTATTAATTTCACTATATTTTTTTCCTAATAATCTTTTAACACCATAAATAATATTTGTTTCACATTCTTTTGCTATTTCTCCAACTAAAATACTGTTATCAGAAGGTTCAAATGAAACACAAGAAGGAGTAATACGGTTTCCTAATTCATTAACAATAATTTCACTATTATAACTAATACAACTATACGTCGTACCAAAATCAATTCCTATTATTTCCATTTATATTAATAATAATAAAATTAAAATCAAATTTTAAATGTAAAAAATATTTAATTAGTTATTAAATATTTTTAATAATACAATAATCTATTCTTTTTCCAGTTAATTCACATGGAATAGTTACTCTTAACATATCATTATTTTTTAAATTAAAATATTTAGCAACAGGATCATTTTTACTCATATAAGGGATTTGATTTTTTCTTGCCTTATATACTTCTAAACATTCTTCTTTTTCTTTTGGACTTAAAATTTCAAAATATGGTTGATATTCATTTTCTATAATATCTTCGATTAACATATAATCTAAAAAAACTTCAGAACCTTTTAATTTAGATACTATTTTTTTTGAAGGAGATGATAATACGAATATTTTTTCTGAATTATTATATTTTGAAATAAAATCGGATAGTTCTGTAACTTTATTAATTGACGAGATTTTTTTAAAATATAATTTAACATAAATTTTTGTGTTATTATTGCATTTAAAAGAATATATATTTGAATCATTTAGAACTTCTATTGATTTCATTCCTTCGTCAAAGTCTAATAATTGTTTTTTTTCTCCATTAGAATCAATATATATTCTTTTTGATAACATTTTTACGATATTTTTTAAAATTTTTTTTATTTTTTGAAGGTCGTTTAATTCGAACGATAATATATTTTCCATTTATAGTTTTAATAATAAAATATTACAATATTTTATTATTTATAATTCATTTTTTTTTAAATAAAAATATCAAATTGAAATTTTTATTTCTAAATCACTTAGACAAAAAGGAAATGAATGGTGAAAGACATTCTTTTCATGTTTTTGATAAATCGTTGTTGTTTTGAAACAACACACAATTCACCAAAAGCATTTTTCCATTGACTTTTCCATGGAAGACTCTTAAACTCCTCAGATCTATCTGAAAAATCGAGATCAAAAAAGTAGGAAAGCATACCGTAATGTTCAGTTTCTTTAACAAAACTAAACATTTCATAATATGTTTTAAAAGGAACTTCAATGTTTTTTACGACATTAAAATCACTTCTAAGAGCAGGCCAGAGAAAATCAAAATCCTGTTTAATAAAATCAGGATAATGAATTATTTTTGATCCATTTTTTCCCAAATAATCCTTTAAAGCACCATTAATAACATCAAACTCATCCAATTGTTCCTTTTCAATACTAGCATAAAAGATGATAGACAATTCACCAAAGTTAAAATCATCAAGATTCTTCATAATGCCGTGCACTAAACTAAGAAGTTTTTTTGGTGGAAGTGGTGGAACAAAACACCTTGGAGGGTAAGATTCACAAAGGCCAAGAGGTTCAGAAATAATTGTTACAGGTTTTTCATCGAAATTAGTTTTGTACATTTCAAATTAATAGGTTTTTAATATTGCACTGTTCTAAATATATAATTTTCATTTTTTTTTATAAATTAACTATTATAAGGAAATTCCTTAATTTCCATAAAATCATCATTAATAGTTCTCGAATTCATAAACATTTTTTTTAGTAGTTGAGTCTTTTTTAATACATCTTTTAAATCTTCATTATTTTTTTTATTCTCTCGTAAATCTCCAATATGTTCGTCAGCAGGAATTAATTCAGGTAAATCACTATATTCATCTCTTACACAACTTTTTATTTCATCATTTTGTAAAGAAGATTTTAATGCATTAGTTTTATGTAATAATGAACGAATATCATATTGTTTTAAAGTTCTATCTTCTTTTTTTGTTTTTTTATCACTAATTTCACCTTTTTCTTTTTTCATATTATTTTCTTTATTAAAATATTTTTTTAATATATCAATAATATCTACAGCATCTAAATCACTAATATCAATATTAATTTTTTCATTAATACCAGATAATTTATATAATTCCTTAAAAGTTTTTTTATAATTTACAACTTTGTTTGTCAATTTTACAATTTTTTTATCTTTTTCATTAATATCATTTTCCATCTCAGAAATTTTTTTTTTTAATTCAAAAATTTCTTTTTCTGAACTTTGTGAATTAGTAAATGAATATGGATTATATGTAGTTTTTTCAGGTTCATAATGTTTTGTATGTACTGGAAATTGTATTTGTTTATAAAAAGTTTCTTCATTCATTTTTGGAATTATAAAATCATTAGTAAATTGTAATCTTGTATTTTGTTCAGGCAATTGTTTTTTTTTTGATTCATTATAAAAATTTTGTTTTGAATTATTCTTTGAAAAAACAGGAATATTATCTTCATTTAAATAATTATAATTTTTTTGAAAATCTTCAAATACTAGTTTCATAAATATAATATGTATTAATATAATTTATTAATTAATTTGTTCTTATTATATTTTTTTTTTGTAATTTAAGTATTATGGATATAATACTTGGAATCGATTTAGGAACTACCTATAGTAGCATTGGAGTATGGGAAAATAAAGTTACTATAATACCAGACAAATTTGGTAATAGAACTGTTGCATCGTGTGTATATATTAACAATAATAACATTATAGTCGGAGAAGGTGCAAAAAAATATAATGATCATATTTATTGTATTAAAAGGTTTATGGGAAAAACTTATGATGAAAATTTGGCAAACTCAGTAAATTATAAAATAATTAATAATAATGGTAAATATGGAATAGTAGCAGATAATAAAATTTATTCACCTGAAGAAATTTCAGCAATGATTTTAAAATATCTTAAAGATATTGCTGAAAATTATTTACAAAAAGAAATTAAAAAAGTAATTATTACGGTGCCTGCATATTTTTCAAATTCTCAAAGAGAGGCTACAATGATTTCTGGACAAATAGCAGGATTAGATGTAATAAATATAATCAATGAACCAACTGCGGCATCTCTTGCATATTCAACATATAGAAACTCTATTAATAAAAATATTTTAGTGTATGATTTAGGCGGAGGAACTTTTGATGTAACTATATTATATACAGATAATGTAGTGTTCGACGTATTATCTACAACGGGTGATACAATGTTAGGTGGTGAAGATTTTACAAATAATTTAGTTGAATATTGTTATAAATTAACTGGAATAAAAAATAGAATTGAATGTGAAAATATTAAAAAACAATTAACTCATAAAAAAAATGTTGATGTAATATTTTCTGGAAAAAAAATAAATATAACAAGAGAAATATTTAACGAAATAAATAATGAATTATTTAATAAAACACTTATATGTGTTGAAAAAGCTATATCATGTGCTAACTTAACTAAAGAAGATATATCTGAAATAATATTAATCGGTGGTTCCACGAGAATACCTTATGTTCAAACTATATTATCGAACTATTTTAATGGAAAACAATTAAATAAATCAATTAATCCGGACGAAGCCGTAGCATATGGAGCAGTTATAAAAGGTAATATTATCCAAGGAATTAATAATACAATATTATTAGATGTCACCCCATTATCATTAGGTATTGAAATCGCTGATGGAATAATGCATATAATTCTTCCTCGATGTTCTAAAATTCCTAATAATAAAAGTAAATATTTTACGACTATGGAAGATAATCAAGAAGCTTTAACTATTAAAATATTTGAAGGAGAATCGTTATTAACTAAAGAATGTATATTATTAGGTTCTTTCACTATTGATAATATACCTCCAATGCCACGAGGAGTTCCTAAAATTAATGTGTGTTTTTTTATTAATTCAGATAGTTTATTGGTTGTTTCTGCTGAAATTGAAAATAATATTAATATCAAAAAAAAAATAGAAATAAAAAATAATTTTTCTATTTCAAAAGAAGAAATAGAAAAAATGATTAAAAAATCAAAAGAAAATATGGAAATAGAAGTTAGAGAAAAAAATAGAATTTATAAAAAAATAGAATTGGAAAATTTAATTGGTTCCTTAAAATACGTTAAAGATATGAGTAAATATGAAAAAATAATTAAAGATAATAATTATGATGAATTACATCTTACTGAAATAATCGAGGAACTTAAAAAAATAAAAAATAATTCTAATATATAATGGATTTTTCTCAACAATTATATGAACAGTATTATGAACAATTAATGAGAAAAAAAGGAGCAGTATTTTTATCTATTCTTAAATTAGTAATACCTTTTATAATTTTAGTTTTTATTCTTTATCTTTATTATAAAATAAGACAATAACATATTTTATAATATTCAGTAATAATTATAATATAAAAATAATATAATTTTTATTACACATTTTAATATACAAAAATAATATTTAAAATTTTTAATGTTGAAATATAATATATACATAATATGACTGAACAATTTAGAATTACGAATGCTTTGTCTCGATTAGCGCAACAGCGATTAGAAAATTTTGCTAATTCTTCTGTTATTGTTGATGTTTTAGCAAATCCAAATTTAGTTGGACATACTGGACCGACTGGTTCTACTGGTGCTACTGGTCCTACTGGTGCTACCGGACCTACTGGTGTTGCTGGTTCTGCAACAAATACTGGTGCTACAGGACCTGCAGGTGCTACTGGACCTACTGGACCAATTGGTTCTACTGGCCCTACTGGTGTTACTGGAGCAAGTGGAGCAACTGGAGTTACTGGACCTGCTGGACCAACTGGCCCTACTGGACCTGTTGGACCTACTGGTATTGATGGTTCTGCTACAAATACCGGAGCAACTGGACCTGCTGGACCAACTGGCCCTACTGGACCTGTTGGACCTACTGGAATTGCTGGTTCTGCTACAAATACTGGAGCAACTGGACCAACTGGACCGACTGGACCGACTGGACCGACTGGAGCTGTCGGACCTACTGGAGCAAGTATTACAGGTGCTACTGGCCCAACTGGACCTGCTGGAGGACCTACTGGACCAACTGGACCAACTGGAAAAACTGGCCCAACCGGACCACAAGGAGCACAAGGTATTCAAGGACCTACTGGTGTTACAGGTCAAACAATTACAGGACCAACTGGACCACAAGGATTACCTGGAGCACAAGGTATTCAAGGTCCTACTGGTGTTAATGGTGCTACTGGTGCTACTGGACCACAAGGGCCAACCGGTGCTACTGGTGCTACTGGACCTACTGGAAATACAAGTGCTTTATTACCAAAAGCAGGTGGAACAATGACTGGACAATTAACAATGTCTTCTGGAATTCCTATTTTATTTACACCAGGTTCACAACCAACTGCTTCTGCTGGAGTTGTTTATTATGATAGCACATTACAACAATTAAGATATTATAATGGTACATCTTGGGTAAATCTTTAAAAAATATTTTTATTAATAAAAATTCATAAAAATATTTAATTTTATTTACATTTATAAGTATTTTTTTTCATTATTGTTTTATCATAAAATAATCCAGGAATAAAATTTCTTTTTTGAATAGGAATATCTTTTATAATAATGTATTGATTTAATTTTTGTTTTTTATTTTTATCATCTTGATATAAATCATACAAAAAAGAAAACATATATATTATAACAAAATATATTTTTTATTTATCTTTAGAATCCACTACATTAGAATGTAATTTATCTACACCAATTTTTTCAAGCGTCATATTAATTTCTTCAGTTCTATAATTTGCTTGACGAACTGCATAAATTGAAAACCCGGATAAAACTAAAGAAACAGTAGTAGAAGCCCCTGCCGCAAAAGTTAATGAAGGTATTTTATAATATCCGTCGGCAAATGATAATATTGTTGATGCTCCTACTAATATTTTAGATATAATATCCGTCCCAAATCCGATAATTTTCCAGGTAGTTCTCGAACATAACCCTAATTTTACATCTTTATAAAAAGTTGGTATAATTAGTTCTTTTTTAATTTTGTCAGCAACTGGTTCATATGCCACGTCAGTCGGATGTTTAATAACATTTATTTCGTCTTGTTTAACAGTAATTGGTGTTACTGGAATTTTTATTTTAATTTCTGGTATTTCGATATCTGAACAAGAATTTTTTTTAGAATCATGCATTTCATTTTCTACATGTTCAATTAATTGTGTTAATGCTTCTGAATTTCTTTTATTTTCTTTATTTAATGAGTCAAGTTTATTATTTAATTCATTAAAGGCCTTATTTGTTTCATGTTGTTCATACGTATATGATTTTGGTAATGAACCGACAAATTCTTCCATACCTCTCGAATTTACTTTTATTGAATTTCTATTATTTTTTCTTTCTTTGGTTAATTCAACGATATTTATAATACTTTCTTTTTTAACATTGTCTATTTCGTAATTTCTTGAATTTCTTTTTCCAGAATTTCTATTAATTATAATTTCTTGTACTATTTCTTTTTCGCCACTCTCTGGAACTGAACTGTGTCTTTTTGTTTTGATGTTTTCCATATTTTATATTTAACAGATATTTTATATTTCGATTTATAAAATCTTTATTAATATAGATTTTATAATTATTGAGATTTAGGAAAAAAAGTATTCAGATTTGGTTGGGGCATTTGTTGGGGCATTTGTTGGGGCATTTGTTGGGGCATTTGTTGGGGCATTTGTTGTAAATAAGATTGACCCATTGTTTGTAATAATTGTTGAGGAGCACCTATTACTTTTTGTGGCATATCAAAAATATTTGTCAAGTTTTTTAAGTTAGATACAACTTCCGGATTTTCAGAAAGTTTTTTTGTAGTAAAACATAATAAAGTAAGTAAAATAAAAGAAATAAATAACGTTGCTACATAATATATCATTGCCGAAGTTATAAACGTTCTTCCGAAATCTCTATCAACATTATTATATGAATTTGAAAAATTTGGAGCAATAGACAAAATTATAAAAAAGATTGTCATAAAAAATATCCAATTAAAAATATTTAAAGGATTAAATGGCAAAAAAAAAGGTATGAATAATTTAAATTTACTATCACAAAATGAAAACCATAATCCAGTAAGATAATTTATTGCTGATGACATATTATTTATATAATATTATATTACATATAAATTATGTTTCTTTTTATTATATGATACAATTTAAATATACTTTAGAATACATTATTATAGGTATATACATATTTTTACTTTATTATTTATTATTTACCTATAAAAAAATAATTCCAGTCGGACCTATCAATGAAAAACAAACTCTTCCAGAATTATATTTCTTTAATCAAATTTCGACAGTTCCAGATCCGAAAAAACAATATTATTGTCCTATTAATTATTTTTCTTCTAACATTTTTTTCTCTTCAATATAATTAATTTTATTATCAATAATATAAATATCATTCTCATTTTTTTCTGGATACCCATTGTTTAATAATAATGTTCCAATTGGAAAATGTAAGTCATAATCATATACCACATTTGTTTTATCATTTACTAAACAATCAATAACTTCTTTACTATTTTTAAATACTCCCTTAATTTTCCTTACTTTTACTGATTCAACAATAGATGTATTTGTATTAGACCCGTCATTATGCTTTATATCATCTTTTACATGTTCTTTATATGCAGGACCAGGAAAATTTTTCATTAATACATTTTCAGAAAATTGAAAACATTTATAAGATTGTTCTAACATATTATGAGATTTAAATAATTGACAATCGACGGCTACTTGTTTTAATAAATATAAAAATGATTCAGTTAAATTATATTTTGTTTTAGAAATAGAATCCATAATTTCGTCCGAAGTTTGTGAACTAAGATTTTGATTTTCCAGCACTTTAGAATTTTTTAATGATTTATATCTATAAATATCAACATGTCTTTCATTAAGTGGAAGATCGGCGTGAGAGCATTGTCTAATTGCTCTTCCGATAAGTTGTATAATTCTTATCTCGTTCCAATAAGGTTCTAATATATGACATTGTCTTATGTTTCTTAAATTTATACCTTCAGACCCAGATGGACTTACCATTATAATTTTTATTAAATCTCCATATTTATTTTCAGGTGAATTAAAAATAGTTTTATTTTTTTCTCTTAAAGTTTTTTCAATTGAACCGTGAAATTCACAATATTTATATTTTGTGTTTGAAGTATCAGAATAAGAAGAAAAACCAAAAAAAGAAAGATATAACTGTAAAATTTGTAATCCTTCTAATTTTACATAATTACTATATACCATAACCGAACCTTTACATACAGAAATATACATACAAATAGCTAAATATTTAGGTGATAAATTTAAAAGAACATCAAAAAGTTTTGATCTATTTACATGAAAATTTAGAAATTCTGAAAAAGATAAATCTTTTTTTTTTGAATCTTCATAAAAAACTTTGAATAATTTAATATCCTTTTCAATATTATTATCATTATTTTTTTCTAAATATTCCTTTAATTTCATATAAAATAATAATATCATTTCAGAATATTTTTTAGTATCAACAGATTTATAAGATATATCTTCTTTTCCTTCATCTATTATATTCGCTTCCTCGTCAGAAATTTTAAAATTAGTCGGTCTAGGACGTGTTAACCCATTTATAGTATCATTTATTTCTGGAAAAACAAAATTACAGGCCTGTCTTGTATATGTTAAATATGTTCCACTAACTTCTTTTGATTTAGCATATACACTTTTTTTTTTCTCTTTTTCTTTTTCCATATCTTCGTAATACTGATAAATTTTAGTATGATATTCAGACATTTCTAAATTTTCATAATGCATAGTTTTTTTAGCATATAAAGCGGGGTTAGATGAAGTATAATACGATACTAGACCTATAATACGTCTTTGAAATACATTTACCATTTTTGGATTAATCATATTATTTAATATATAAAGTTGATTAAATTCGATTTCTCTGGTAGGAAAACTATTTGGTCTTAATAAATTAAATAATAATGCTAATTCAAATGGATAATTTACTAATGGAGTAGCAGAAATCGCTACTAATTTAATCGACGGATCAATTTTTCGTTCATTCATAATAAAATCATAAATATTTTTTGCTCTTCCACCTTTTAAAGATGTTATATTACTATAAACATTTCTAATAAAATTATGGACTTCATCGATATAATATATAATTTTTTTTCTTTTTGCTTTTTTCTTCTCCTCCATAAATTTTTTATCAGCAATAGGCGAGTCGTAATTAATAAAAATAACATTATCAAACATTTTTTGGTCGATCAACCATTTTTTTAATTCTGATAACCATTCTTCATGTAAAGAACTTTTAATTAAAAGAAAAACATCATAATCCATTTTTGTTCTGGCTAATACATTATAAATATTAATCGCTGTTTTAGTTTTACCAGCACCTACGGAATAATACAATAATAAACTGTTATTGATATTTATATTTAAATAGTGTCCAGCAAAATCTTGATAAATTCTAATATCATTTTTAAGTTCAGTCTTCATATTACATAAATCTTCATCATCTTTATTAATAACTTTAGGTAAAGTAAATTTTTTAAATATAGTTAAAATCCAATTATTAAATAATTTACCTTTTCCTGATTTCAAATCTATTTCATTCATTTATAATATCTTAATATTAGGTTTTAATTTTTATTAAATATTTTAATAAAAATTAAGAATTGTTTTGATAATAATCAATTACTTTAATTAAATCATCAATATTTTTTAAATCAAAAATATTAATAGTTCTTTCAAGTTCAAATCCTTTTATAGTTTCGATTAAAACAGACGCCAAAACGTCTCCCCTTGCGATTCGAAAACGAGCATTTGCACATAAAGAAATTATATTTCCAGGTTGAAAATATAATTTATTTCTATAGACAAGTGCTTCTCTGGCAATGTTTTTCTTTTCTAATAAATTAAAATAACTCATTTCAAGATTTTCTTTAGAAAGAAGATTACGAATTCTATATGGATTATGGCTATAATATTTGAGAAAGAATTCATCAATAATATTATTTTTCAATGCAAATAATTTATCTTCTTCAAGAATTGCTCCATATTCTACCATTAAAGAAAAAAAATTCGGATCAATAATATCGTTTTTGATAATGCAATAATATGTCAAAATATTATCTCCGTAAGCAGTTAAATTAATATTTGCTCCGTATTTCAGGAGTAATTTAAAAATTTTTATCATCCTTTTATTAATTTTTTCTGTTTTTTCTGAAGTAGCACTAATAACATTAAGACAAAGATAAGAAAGGGCTGATTCTGTGTTATCGTTGTGATGCGTTAAAAGATTAACATCAGCACCATGTTTTAACAATAAAGAAACAATTTCAAAACTATCTTCGATATATTCAGCACATAAACATATCAACATTAAAATAGTTTTTCCAGTTCTATCTGTGAAATTGACGTCAATTTTCTTTTTTGAACAAGAAAAAATCATTTCGAATAATGTTAATAAATCGCTGGATTTATAATAACAATCAAAAATATAAAATAAAAAAGAATTATCATTAAAGACTACGTTTGCATCAGCACCTTTTAACAATAAATATTTCATATTTTCTAAATTATGACACGCATAAAGTAATGGTGTTTTATCTTCATTATTAACGAGGTTAATGTCTGCTCCGTGTTTTAATAATAAATCCATAACTGCTTTTGTTTTTTCATCAATCTTTTTTTGACAAAGAATATGCAAAGCAGATAACTGAACGTAATTATCTTCATTTTCGACACCTAAATGATTAACATCAATTCCCTTTTTAATCAACAATTCAATTACTTCAATAGGAATATTTTTATAGAAACATAATTTTTGAAGTAAATTCATCGTATTACAATAACCGATAGCATTAATGTCTGCTTTTTTCTCGAGAAACAAATAAAATATTGAAGTATCAAAAAAATCGTAAATACACGAAACAACTACATATAACATAAATGGAGTATAACCATCCTCGTCTTTAACGTTAACATCAGCGCCGTGCATAATTAAAAGTCTGATAATTTCATTATTGTGAAATTGGCTGTCATTTGCAATAGCGAGATGTAAGATTGAAGTATTATTGTATCTTTCATCAAGTGGAACTCCTGTTTCAAGTATTAATTTAACAATTTGAAATTCATTTTTCAAAATTGCAATAATTAAAAGATTTACGAGATTTTTTTTTTCACTTTCATATCCTTGAAAATTGGAGCTATCTGAATTTAATTTTTTAAGAAGTAATTCCAAGAGTCCATAATTCATTCTTTCAATCAAATTTTCTAAAATAGAAGAAGACATTAAAACAGTCAGATACTAATATATGTATATTACATTTATATCATTTTAAATTTCAATTTTTTATTTTTTATTAAAAATTTTAATAAAAAAGAAATTACTCTTTTAAATAATTATAAAATTCAATAAAATTCATTAAATCTTTAACATTTTTTAAATCAAAAACATTAATTTTATAATGATCTTTAAATCCTTGAGAAGTTTCTTTTAAAATGTCATTTAAGTCGTCACCTCTTGAAATTCTGAATTTCGCATTATAATATAATGAATAGATATTTCCTGGTTTGGAAAAAATCTTTTCTCTTTGCTTGATAGTATTACGAGAAATCTCTTTTTTTTTAAGATAACAAAAATAAATATGTTCAAATGAATTTTCATCAATTAAACCGTGCAATTTATAAGGTTTATAATAATATAATTCTCGTAAAAAATCATGAAGATTTTCATTTTTAATACTGCTCAATTTTGGAATATCAAGTTTAGCCTTGCATTCTATGAACATTTTCAAAACTTCCATATCAGCATATTTTTTAAAACAATATGCAGTTGTTAAGAAATCTCCAAAAATATCAATACTATTAATGTTTGCTCCATGATTAAGAAGAACATTAAATAATTCAATTCTTCTTTTATTTTTCGTATCATAAATATTTGTGATTTTAATGGCTACGTGAAAAAGAGGAGTTGTGTTTGCAACATGTCTGATATTAACAGAAGCACCGTATTTAAGTAATAATTTTACTTTTTCGATGTTATTATCTTCTCTAAATTCTTCCAAACAAAAAACAAATAATGGAGATAATAAATTAAGCGATTGTGTATTAATCGTTTGAATTCCAACACTACTATTTTTTAAAAACCACTCAATAATTTCATAATTACCATGCACGCACAAATATAAGAGTAAAGTATCACCATCTTCGTTTTTAACGTCAACTTCTGCACCAACTTCAATAAAATATTGCAATGCTCGTAATTTGTGATTATTATCATTTGTGATTTTAGATAATGCCACTAAAATCGGAGCATTTCCAAAATTATCAGTTTTGTTAATATTTCCACCACACTTAATTAATAAATCACTAGCATCTTGCATAAATGAATCAAAATGATATTTATTAAAAATATAATGAAAAACAGTTCTGCCTCCGTTTCGGGAAGGTAAATTAACGTCTGCACCGTGCATAATTAATTCTCTCATTACATTCAAAAAGTAGGAATCGTTCTTACAACATATTTGTATCAATAACGTATCTCCGTCATCATCCATGTCATTAATATCTGTTCCATAATTTAAAAATAATTCGAGAATTTCAACACTAAATAAACCGTTGGAAAATAGGATATAACACATAAAAGGTGTTAATCCAAGATTATTACGAACATTTGGATCGGCTCCTGCCTTCAATAACAAAGAAATAATATTATTGTTTCGTGGACCATTCCAACACGCTCTTTGTAAAGGAGTATAACCCATTCTATCTGCTTTATTAACGTCGGCACCTTTTTGTATTAATTGTTTGACAAGTTTCTCGTCCAATAATACGACTGCAAAAATTAATGGAGTAATATTATTTACTGTGAAATATTGTAAAATAATATCGTCAAATTTATCAAAAACATATTCATCAATAAATTCATTAATGTATTTTCGTTCAATAAGCTCGAGCAACACTTTGGAAATAGTTTCGCGGTCAACGTTAGTAATCATCGATAAAATGAATATTATTTTTATCTACATCATCACTTTATTATTTCAATTTTTTTTAAATAAAACTTTTATTTAAAAAATTGGAGAGATAATTTTGCTACATTCATTTCTGCATTTTTTTTAGATGACCCATTTGCACAGATTTTTTTATGATTAAATGGTTCAATCAAATACATCGTAAAAATTTTTTTATGTTCTGGTCCAGTGATTTTTTCAAGAAAATATTTTGGAGAACCGAAATTATGTTTTCGATAATGAGAAATTAATAAATCTTTATAATTATTTTCATCATTCGCTAATAATTCAATATCTAATTCAGATTTTATAATTCCATTCATTAATTCTATACATGCTTTAATACCTTTATCTAAATAAAGAGCAGAAAAAAAACCTTCAAATCCAGAAGAAACAATGTTAATATTTTTTCTTCCATTCATATCATTTTCTATTTTAGAAGAAAATAAAATATATTTGTAAATAGATGTTTTTTTTCCTAAATAATACAACATTTTTCTATTTTCTATTTTTATTCTTAATCGCGACAAAAAACCCTCATCTTCGTTTTTATAAGTATCATATAAATAAATCGCTATTACAAAATGAATTACGGCATTACCTAAAAAAACCATACGACAATTAGATTTTTTTTGGAACGGAGGAGAACGTATTGCTTCTAATTTATCTAAGTCTGTTAATGGACAATCCTTAATCGTATAGGATTGATGTGTTAATCCTTCAATATATAAATTGATATCATTTAATTCACTAATATTTTTTTTGCAATAATGATTAAAAAGTCTTGATAATATCCATTTATTAAATAAATAATTTTTATGATTATATCTACTTTTAGTATTATCCGATTTATATATCGTTTCAATTTCTTTTTTCTTATTATATTCATAATCCGGGTCTATAATTCCATTCACAATTATATTTAAATTAATAAGAGAATTTTTTGACGCTTCTTGTTCCATTTCTAATTTTGTTCCTACAGAATTAGAACAACCATAAATTTTATTTTTATCGTCAATTACTTTAATTCTAAACAATTCATTGTTTTTATATTCATTTTTATATTTTGGATGTCCTAAATTATTTTGATGAAATATTCGAAGTAAAATATCTTTATAATTATTATCATTAAATAAAATTTCTGAAAAATCTTTCGTTTCTTCTATCATTTTTATAAATATGTCAGAAGTATCATTTAATCCAATCACTAAATATAACGCTCCAATAAAAGATTCCATTACATCTTCTAAAATCGAATTTGTTATTGGTGTAATAGTTTTTATATATTTATCTAATCCTATATATTGAGATAAAGAAGCCAAACTTTGACAATTTTCTATTTTTATTCTTAATCTTGTTAAAAATCCTTGAGCTTCTTTATTATATCTTTTATATAAATAGTTAGCAAGAGATAAATGAATTATACTATCGCCTAAAAATTCAAGACGTTGATAATTATTTTTCGGATGAATAGATTCGTGAATAAATGCTTTTTCAAAAATTTCAATATCTTTTGAAAAATCATATTTTTTTTTGGTAAATTTTTGAAGAATATTATTAATAATATGTCCATTGATAATATGACTATTCATTATTAATTGTTTAAATAATTATAATAATATCTTTTAAATATCAATTTTTTAAAATAAAAAATTAATATTTATTAAAAGATAATATTGCATTATACAAATTATCTTGTTCATCAATCGAAAAATTTCTGATTTTTTCATTTGATTTATCAGTTTCGTCCTTCATACCTTCTTGTAATTCTTCATGTATTTCTTCATCATCACTATCGTCTTCCTTTTCATATTTTTTATTAACATTTACTTTATTATTCATTTCCTTAATAATTAAATTACCTGATGTATTTGAAAATATATATTTTTTTTTTGGTACTTCATTATTTCCATTTGGATTATAAGTAAAAATGGGATTTTTATTAACATTTTTTTTTTTAATTCTTCTTAAAATATATTTTCTGTCAAATGATATTGTTTTTCCGCTACATTGAACACCGTATTCTTTATAGGGAGATATACTTAATTGATTTAATTTATTTTTTTGAAAATAAGAATTTCTAACATGTATTAATATCGAAATCATATTATTATAATTATTATGCTCATTAACGTTTTTTTCCATACGACTACGAAATGCTCTAAACATTAATGTCATAACTATATAACTAAATGTTCCAAATTGATGTTTTCTAATAATACCATCTTTATATTTTAATTCAACAACATTAAAAGGTATACACATATTATTATTATGATAAATAACAACTATCGGTTTTTTCTTTATCAAAATTACACTTTTATATCCCGTAAATTGGAATAAAGGAAAATATTCTTCATGCTTTAAATCTTCAATATCATCGACGTAATCTTTTAAAAATTCATATATTTTTATTACATCATATCTATAATTTGTAGAAACGCATTCGATAAATGGAACTGCTGACAAAAAAACATTAAATTCTTCTATATTTGATACTGAAACATAATAATTATAACTATCATAACCAGTAATAATCAACGTTTTAAAAAATTCTTCTTGAGTAAAAAAAGTTGTTTTTATAATAGAGAGAAGTTCACGATGTTTTTTTTCTGGAACTGGTGTTGTTATCTTATTTCCAACGTATTTTATTGGAAATTCTTTTTGTAATAAATCAAATCTACCAAAAAATTTATCTATATTCCAATAACTTGTCAATGGGTCATTGACTTGTCTAAGATAATCCATAAACATAAATTGAGGATCTACATATCTACAATCATTAATAGTTACCGTTTTGATGTAATTAAAAATATGCGTAGGAACATATGTAATATCACATATTTTTCTAAAATTTACTTTAACAACATACGTTTCTTTATGTTGCGCTTCAATACCTTGAACATATTTAAATTTTTTTTCAAAAAGTATATTACAAATATCATATAAATCTTCAATAGGTTGATTTGAATAGATATCTATATCAGGAGTGTCGTAGTTTTGATAAATAGCAAGTTTTTCATTTTTATTTTTGAGAAGAGCATTAAGAGCATATCCTCCATACATAATTCTATTATGTTTTTTAATAAATTCTAACAAAATTTTTAATATTTGATAATGTTCGTCAGCAGTAGGTTCTAATATTTTTGCTTTTTCTATTTCTGCTTTTTTTTTTATTTCTTTTAATTGAGACTTAATTATTTCAGATTGTTCTGTAGAATAATAATAAATATTTTTACTCATTGTTATATAATTATATGATTGTTTCTTTTTATATTTTATAATCAATTTTTTATTAAAATTAATAAAAAATTCATTAACTCTTCCATACAAAACCACAATCAACACATACAACAAAATTTGTCATTGGTTCATCACTTGAACGTGTTTGTAATTGATAATGATATCCTTTAATACAACCACATTTGCACGGTTTCTTTAATTTACAAGTAGCAATATTCTTTTTTTTATCTTCAATAAATTCATTATGTTTAATTATATCTTGCCAATTATCTGGAAATAATTCTTCTGGTTTATAATATGCTATTTTCGTTAAATCAATTTTTCCGGATATAATCATTATAGGCAAATAATAATTTCCAATATTGTTTGTTCTACTAATATTATTATATAAATCATTTAATTTATGCATATAAATAGAAAGTATAATATCTTCACTATAATAATTATTTGTAATACTATAATTTATAGTGAATTCAAAACAACTATCTTCAATTTGAATACAATATTCTCGAGACGAAACAATATTATTAAGTTTATCAATCATTTTTGTTCTTATTTTTTCATTCAATATATTTAAAAATTTTTTGTCTTTTTTCATTTGTTTAATATTTATCATAATTAAATATTTTTTACTAATTAAAATATTTAATAACATTATTTTAAATTCAATATTAAATTCATTTTTTTTTTAAAGGATAATTAACAACCAATTTTATACATAAAAATAAAATCGCAACAATTAATGATTTATATAATGTTCCTTTTAATGTATTATTCATCACGTAAGGAACATAACTACTTAAAATATCGTGTATATAAGGATAATTTAACAAAAATACTAATATAAATACAATTGACGGTTCTTTTATGTATTCTATTATTGACATTACTGTCTTTTTTAAACTTTTTATGTTTTCATTATTATCCTCATTAGCACCATTTTTTCCAGAATTATCCATAGGCATATCTAAAAGAACATTTTGTGTAGGGTCTTGATTTGTCGGAGGATTTGTTGGATTTTCATAATATTGTTCAGTTTTAGGAACTATTTGTTGTGATTCTTGATTTTCTTTATTGTTTTTATTTGTAAACTCTTGTAATTTATTTATAACGGCATTTAAATTACCAGATGAATTAATAGCATCAGCCATTTCTTTAAGTTGTTCAATATCCGACATAATATATTATATAATTATTTAGTATTTTTTCTATTTTAACCTTATTATTGTTTTATTGTAAGAAAACGATTTGTTTTATTTTCTAATTTTATATCACATTTTTCAATTAATGTTAGAAATTCCTTTATAGTTAAATCTCCATATAATTTTTCAGTTAATTTAAGAACCACAACAACATCTCCATAAATATTTCTCTTGAATAATTTACTAATATTTTTATTTATTTGATCAGATAATTCACCTTTATTAAGATAATAAATTTCAATCAAATAACCATGAATATTTATACTATCATATATTATATGTATCGGTTCGTTTGTATGATTGTAATAATCATCCAAAAAAAGTTCTAATGTCGGTAATGTATTGTTATAACATACATTCGCAAATACACATTCGATATTTTTTAATGGCTTTGAAATGATGCCATAATGATTTTTTTTTTTTGTCAAAATAAATAAAATATCTTCATAAGTCATTGTGTCTAATTTAGGAATTTCATTATTTATAAATTTTAGTAATATCACAGTTCCTAATATAAAAGTATGGTCTTGCGTAATATATATTCCTAATTTATTCATATCATTCGTATGATTCATAGATTCTTTATTAGAAACATAACAAATCTGATATACATATTCACAAGTTTCTAAACACGTTTCTGTATTACACATATCATCTTCGGACGTAATTAAAATTTCTTCTATTTTATTCATAAAATTATCTTGTTCCACCTTTTTAAATTCTAATAAATCTTTAATAGTTTCTAAATCTTCATAGAAATTATAATTATTTTTTTGTACAACAATCATTTATATTTATTTTTGGATTGTTTAAATTTTAAATAATATTCTATTTTTAGACGGACAAATAGTAATTTTGGTTTCAAATCTATAATATTTTTTATTGATAGAATCATAATATAGTTTTTTTTTATAATCATTACTGTTAGGACCGTGTAGAAAAGTATTGAACTTAGAAATCATAAAAAAAAATAGCATTAATATAAATCCGAGAAAAAATTCAATCATTAAAATATATATATATTATATAATAACGTAATATATGGTAGAATTTGATAGTAAAATATTTATTATAATTATTTTAATTATTTGTGGAATTGTATTATTTATTTATAATAACACAAAAAGTAAAAATGTTGATTTTGAATTAGAAACTAAATTATTACAAAAACAAATGGAGTTAAATCCTGGATTAACAAAACATAAAACTATCAATATAAATAAATTTAGCGATGGATTTTTTAAAGATAAAATCACGAGAGAAGATAACGAACAAATAAACAATCCTCTAAAATATCCATATACTCGTTTACCAAGATATATACTTGACCAATATAAAGATTCTGGATTTTATGAAAGTGGAGCATTTGGGTCTGCTTCTAATTATTTTGATGATAGTGAAAAAATAGTTGGAAATTTAATAGTAGATGCAAATTATCCATCATTTCCATTATTTGAAAAACCATCAGCAACAAATAGAGAAAGATATTTTTATTATACAATAGATACTCGATTGACTAATGATTACAAAATAAAAATACCATTAAATAACATTAAAGTAAATGGAAGACAAAGAAATAATGTTGTTGAAAATGGAATTGAACAATTAAATAATGATGATTCGATTGAAATTTTTGATTACAATTTTCCTCCAAATACAGTATTTAGTGTTAAATTATATCCTCGACAATCTGGATTATATTATAATCCATATTTAGGTCAAAATCCAAATGTTTCTAAAATGTCTTCTTATTAATTATGTTAATCATGTAATATCATATACCATATAACTTCGTTTTCAATTTCATGAAAATCATAAAATAATTTATTTTTTGATAAATATACGGTTAAAGCAATAAAAGAGTCAACTTGTAAAATATCAGAAACAATAAATCTTGAATTTGAAAGTTGTGCTTTTAATGTGCTATCAAAATAAGACAAACTTAAACCATATAACCACATTTTTTTAACTGTTTGAATAGTTTTTTTTTGTAAATAAGGTATAGCCCATCCCCATACCCATAATTTGTGTCTTGGATAATAATATCCTATAATTTCAAATTTATTTTTTTGGATTATTTTTTTATCTTTATCATAAAATTCTATTTCATTTAAGTCAATATCTGAGCCATTATTTATTATCGAAGCATAATTTACATTTGAATAAAGATTTTGATTATTAGTAATAATTTCATCATAATTATCGAAGGCACTTTTTAATGTATTGTAAAAAACTTTTTTTTCTTCCATTATTAAATATAATCAACAAAACAAAAATAATTTATATAATTAAAATTAATTTTTAAATTTTTACATAATTAAAAAATTTAAAAATATTCATAATTTTATTTTATTAAATTCTAATGGAGGAGTAGGACTATATATTTGTTGCTGTGATTCCTGTATTACAGGCAATTCAAACGATTTATTCCTGTTTTTTAAAATAGAACTCATCGAAGGTATCGAATAATTTAGAGTAGTTTTTTGTATATTTTTTTTTATATGCTTAATTTCAGGAAATCCTCCTTTTGGATAATTCATTAATAAATATTAATTAGATTATTTAATATATAATACATCTATGTTTTCATTTATATCTCTAATATTAATATCTGAAACATTTTTTTTATTTATTTTATTTTTTTCTTTAATTTCATATATACCTTCATTATTAATATGATAGATTAATAAATCATTCTCATCGTAAAAATTAATTTTGACATTGAATAATACAGATAAAATAAAACAAGTCATATATTTATTGACTTGTTTACTTAATTTAAATATATCTATTTCCATATCAATATATTTTTTAATTTTTTTAAGTTTAGAATGATTAGATGATTCTAATAACCAATCTATCACTAATCCTTTAAAATATTGCGATAATTCATCTTGTAATGGTGATTGAAATCCTAAATTTCTATATTCGATATCTTTATAAGGATTATTTAACCAATAATGACAGTTTGCAAATGCTCTATAGATTGAATTATGTGATATTCTTTGTTCATAATATAATTCTTTATCTTTAATAGGATATTCTAAATTTATTTCAACAATTTGTTGTGAACTTTTATTAAATAGTCTTTTACCAATCTGAGGTAATTTACTGTTAGTAAAAATTTTTTCCAATTCTTTATTCATAATACTACTATTTATGTTTAGTATTTTTTGCCCTTTTCTTTCAGTGAAATTATTATACATTCTAATATCAGAAACATAATATTTATTTTGTTGTAATAATTCAGAAGAACTTATTCCGTTTTGAATAAATTCTTCCGAAACATTATTAATAAAAGTTATAATCATCTCTGAAGTTATTGATAATTGACACTTATCATTTCCCCACGAACATTCTATTTCATTACAAGTATTTTTTTTATTAATTTGGCAAATTCTTCTATAATTGTCTGGATTATAAGATTTAAATATTTTTTCAGGAATATTTTTTATTATATTTATTTCCATATCATTAACTTTTTCTTTATCATTCGAACTATTTGTTAATTCTAAATATTTTTTATAAAGATTTTCATTTATAATTTTGTAAAGTATTTTTTTAATTTCATGTTTATTTTTATTTTCGATAAAAGAAATAATTTTATTTTTAACATTTTCATTTTCAGAAAGATAATAACTTAGATGAAGTCTAAATAACTGATATAATTCATTTTCATATTTTTTTTGATTCACTTGTTTCATTCTTTCATCTATAGAAACATTACCTTTTTTTATTTCTTCATCAATTTTATCAGTAAACGATACAAATTTAATATCTAAACCTTTTAATTCATTCATTTCTTTATATTCTGGCTTAATAGGAATATATTTTCCACCTTCAAGTATTATTGCCACAATTATATAACCATCTTTCTTTTTTTCACTATAATATACACCTGAAACTTTTACGTTTTTAATTAATTCTTCAATATTTTTTTTTGTCGTCTTAAAATCTGACAAATATGAATTTATAGAATCATCCGTTTTTACATATTTAGAAGGTGATATTTTAGATACAGGAATAATTGTTTTATTATTCGTAACTATAAATATAACTTTATTCCTCGAATCTAATATTTGAACATATGGCTGATGTTCTTTTTTGCTTTTCATTAAATCATTAATTATTTCTTCATCAATATTTTTTTGACAATTTAAATTATAATATTCTTTAATATGTTCTACAATCTTCGAAGAATTTTCAAATAAAACATCCAATTGATAAGATTTATCATTATTTTTTTTAATTATTTTACATATTGGAATATATTCTAATTTTTCTTCATCATAACATATAAAAAGTGTTTGTTTCTCTTTTTCGAATTCAGTACATAATATATTATAATCATATATTAATTTATCTTTTTCTAAAACAGATGAAATTATTTTTATTTTTTTTTTGAAATATATTATATTAATACCTTCGTCTGAAACTATTTTTGGAACTGTCAATATATGATGTATTAATTTGTGACCTAATAATTCTATGTCTGTTTTTTTAATTGTTTCGATATATTTACTGATAGTTCCAAACATCGTTTTAATATTTCCTCCATCTAAGTAAGCAAATATAGATTCATTCAATTCTTTACTAATATTTTTTATTATAGTTTCTTTCGGTATTGTTAAGACTAAACTTATAGTATCGAGAAAGGAATTTCTTGCTCCATACTTAAAATAATATTCGGGAACTGTTTCTTGTAAAACGTGATTTTTAATAATAACATCGTTTTTTAATAATGTATTGAATAATATATTTAAATTTTCTGGAAGAAATCCTAATCTTTTTTCTGGTATTTTAGCGGTATCTTTCAAAATATATAATTGTTCTTGTTCGTATATGGATTTATCTTTTGATTCATTATTTTTAATTAGTCCGATTGATTTTAGAAGATATTGTTTTTTTTTTGGATATTTGTCGTCTAATTGATTTTTTATAAAACAACATGGCAACACATTACCTTCTGGATTAAATGTTTTTGAAAAAATACCGATATATTGATGTCTTCCGTTATTTTCAGGATTACATGTATAAAATACATCTCCTTTATTACTTGGTAAATTAATCGCTCTTAAAATCGTTTTATTATCTTTTAAGGTTCTTTCATAAAATCCACTTTTTTCATTGAATACGTACCCTTTACTTACTAAATCTTTAATATTTTCAGCTGTAAATACTTGAGGCTGTTTTCGATTATTTAATCCACTGTTTTGACATAAACGAGAATAATGTTTAACACCTTTATCACTTGAATATTTTAAACGATTTTCATCTAATTTTGAAATTTTTTTAATATTCAATTCTTCTTTCTCATAATTTACGACATCTTCTACCATTCCTCTACGTTTAGCAATTCCAGTTAATTTTTTTATTTTGTCTCTAAATGCCTGAAATTTTTGATTTTTTTCTAAATATACTTTAACATATAAATATAATACGATATTTATAAATTCAGCAATTTCTACGACTTGTTCTTTATCTCTTGCTCCTGAAATTCTCAATTTATAATTATCGCTCAATTTACCTTGTATATCAACTTCAATACCTGGAGGTTTATATTTTGGAATATTTTCTAATTTTTTTAAAACTCTCCTTGATTTTTTTATATTTGGATATTTTTTTTTTACATTATCAATTTCCAGAATTGCATTATCTTCAGTTATATTACATATTTTACTTATTTCATCAACTAATTCTTGATATGTAAAATCATAATTCTTTATAAAATATTTTATTTTTTGTTCGATTTTTAATTTGTTTTCATAATTACTAATTTTTTTATATCTTAGATAAGTTCCAAATTTACTAAATTTTGATTCTTGAACATTTTTTGAAGACTGTCTTTTTTTTGGTTCACTCAATAAAGATAAATACGGATAAAAATATCGACAAAAATCAGAAAGTTCATTATGATTAATAGCATATTTTTCTGGTATTTGAATTTTTTGAATTGTATTAATAAATGTAAAATTATAATCTTCTTTTTTAGGATAATCTAATTTTATCCCATATTTACTAATATCATTATTAATTTTTTTTATAAGTTTATCAATGTAGTAGAAAATTTTTTCAATATCTTCTAAAGTTGATTTATTTTCTTCTTTCCATGAAATTTTATAATCAAGACGACCTGATTCCGATATTTGAATACCCATATATTTTTCATTGATAAGGGAATCATCTATTTTAATCTTACAACTAATACCATATGGAGCATTTTGAAACCATTTTGTTAAAATATTTTTATCTTCTGGTAAATAATTTTCTGAATATTTTGATGTTATTTGTCCAGATACAGGTTGTAATTGAATAAATGTATAATTTTCATCAACAATATAACTATCAAATAATAAATACAGATTTAAATTTTTTTGTAAAGGCTCGTAATGTTCTCCATTAATAGTAAAAGATAAAAATGTATGGATAAATGATTGAACGACATGTTCTTCTCCTACTATTTTTGGAATTTTTTCTTTTTTATATTTTTCAACTTGATTAGTAATTTCATTTTCTAAAAACAAATCATTAAATATAACATCATGAGTATTTTTTGTGTTAACACTATTTTTTCCGTTTAAATCTCCTATAATTTTTGGCAATTCATATTTTATTTTAGGATAATAAATATCTGTATATAAAGCAGATAAGTTTTTTATTTCGACCTGTGAAACTTCATAACCTAAACCTAAATCATTACAAATATCAACCATAAATATCTCATTCGACGTCATAAATTTACGATAATCTTTTAATATCAGCATTTCGTCATCGTCTCTTTTAATTTTGCTACTTAAACGTTTTAATTTATCTCTTAAAATTTCTAATTTTCCTTTAGGATTTTCATATATATCAATATTAATATTTGGTTCAATATCAATATCTAATAAATTATTTTTTTGAATCCATTTAAATCCAAGAGTAATTTTTTTAACTTCTTTTTTAGTAATATTTTCTATCCATAAATATTGATAAAATGGCAAAAGATATTTTAAATTTTTAAATTTATCATTATTTAAAATACTACAACATATTCTATTTCTTATTTGTTGTATAGTATCATTATAAAAAATATAATTATTAAAAATATAATTTTTTTTATAAATATCATTCAAAGAAGTATCGTAAATATTATTATCTTGCGAAGTATCAAACTCTACTGCTTTATATTCCTTACTATAAGTATTACCAGATACGTTTTTTATCATTTCTTTAGTTTTTTCTAAATTATTATCTGTTTTTTCTTGATATATTTCCTCATCATTATCTGTATTTTCATTATTTTCATTATTTTCATCTTGTAATTCTTCTAATTCAGATATATCTTGATTCGGATCAAACACCTCATTATAAGGTTCATCATTATCCTCATCATTTTCATTCCCACCATTCATATTTTTATGTATTCTTTCCATTTGTTGAATGTTTTCTTCATTTTGAGTTGTTGTATTATATTCATTTGTTTCATCTTCATTTAATAATGACATTTCTGACATATATTTTTTTAAATTTTTTTTTGTCATATGTCTTAATTTATCATAATAGACATAATTAGAATAATCATAAACACTTACATTTCTTTTTTTATCTATTGATATATGTTTATTATACCATTCCTTACCTAAATTATATTCTATTTGTGATTGTTTATTTTTATTGTTTAAAATTTCTTTAATACTTGCATTTAGATGATAAGAAATAAAAAAAGTATCATACCAATATTCTCCATATGATTTTTCTAATAATAACAATTCTGATTTTGAAATTTTTGTTATTGTTTCATAAAAATTTAATTTTTTTATAAATAATAATATTTTTTCTACTTCTTCTGAAATTAAATTACCTATAAAAATATAAAGATTATATTGAACTTTCTTATTGTTATTTTTATATTTAAAAATTACTTTTACAGGTTTATCCATATATTTATAATATTGTTAGATATTTATTAACTTATTAATGCAAAATATTTTCATTAATAAGATAACCACAATAATTTAGAGGATTTTTAGAATAATCTATAAAATTATAAAATTTTTTTTCTATTGCTACTTCTAAAAAAAATCTATATATTTCTTCAAATAATTTAGTATGCCCTTCTTCAGGACATGCAATATGTGCTAATTCGTGTAAAACAACATAAAATACATCATTATTATTTTGATTTTTAAAACATACATGCATTGATTGACCTTTATTAACAGTAAATGTAGTATGAATTATTCCATTTAATTTAAATCCTTCGTTTTCATAAAATAACGTATGAAATATTTTTTTTTTAAGTATATCAATATATTTTGAATATTTTTTCATTTTTTCAGAATCTTGATTAAAATTTAAAACTTTTACAAAATTATAAATTTTTTTTTTTAATTGTAGTATATTGTTATTTTTTTGTTTATTAATTATTTTATTAACGAAGTATAAGATAAATAACACAATTAATATAAAAATAGTTATAAATACTAAATTTTGTGCAAATTCTTTTCTCATCATATTTTTTTTATTAATATATTATATAATTAATTAATATAAATATGGGAAATTTATTAGAGACAGAAATTTATAATGATGAAAAAAATAAAAAAGTCAATTTTATGACTGATAATGGAAAAAATGGTTCATGTTTTCGAGATAGAAGAAATTCTGACGAAATTATTAGACAAATTATAGATTATAACGGACCTTTGTCAGAACAATCTATTGGTTCTATTTTATCCCTTAAAAAAATAGATACTATCAGTGAAGACATAAACGATATTTTAAATTCAAAAGTAAATAGTTATAGTCCTGAAATTATTTCTGACCGTGAATACGATAATAAAGACGATATAACAACATCAATAGTTATTAAAAAATTTTCAATTCATCCAGATACTTTACTTCCAAAAATTGATTTTAAATGTTCAAATTGTTCAAATCAAATTTGTACATGTGATAATTTTATGTGTCGTAAATGTAAAAAAAATATTTTTGAGTGTGTATGTCCAAAAAATAATATTATTCCATTCAATAAAAGTAATAAAACACATTTAATTAATGATATTTTAAGTTTTATGAAAAACGATGTTAATATATACAAAACAAATTTAGATGATGTTATTATGAATAATATTATTGATGATAAATTATCGAGTCCAGTTATTTCTATCAAACCAATGATTGGAGGTAAAAAAAACGATAATCCAATTGATACCGAAGAAATGAAAAATTTATTATCAAGAAATTCAAATTTTCGTAATCAAATCGATAAATCTTCTCCAAATGTTAGTGATATTCCAACTGAACGATTAATGAATTCTTACGAATATTTAAAAAACAAAAAAAATATGAAACATAATATTTATATTAATGAAGAAGATAGTGTTCAATATGGAGGATGAGGTAAATCTTCATAAATAATATTAAAAAAAATCAATGACTATTATTATCTAAACATTAAATTATAATGTGATAATAATATGAGATTTTAAAAAATAAAAATAACATCACTATAATGGAACATTTTTTTAGGAAAATTTTTATTTATTGCAATTTGTGAATATGAAAATTCTTTTTCGATGTGATTAGAATTGTCATAATCGCATATAGAATAAACATTAGTAAAGTTATTTTTTTTATTAATAATCCTATCAATAGTCCTTCGTGTTATCATAATAAGTAGAGTATTTTTTTGTAAATTTTCTGGTAAAAAACTGTAATATGTTGGGTTTAATTCAATTAAATATATCGCTAATAAAATATTATGTTGTAGTCGTTTCGATAATCCATATCGAAAAATAAATTCATATCCCGTTATATTTTCATTAATTCGAACTAATTTATTGTAATTTTTTTTTATTAATTTAAGAATAAAAAATAAATCGTCTTTAATTTTATTTCCACTATATTCTAATAATAATAAATCATTCAAAATTAATTTTTTTATTTTATTAGAATTAGTTATTTTTTCAGAAAAATATTGTAAAACAGAAGTTTTTTTTCTGTATAATTTATAAAAAATGTTAATATTATTTCTTATTCGTTTAGAAGAATATTCTAATAAATAATTTCTATGTGTACAATACAATAATACAATGTCTGCATCATCTCTTAGTTTTTCAGATAAACATGGAAAAAATTTTTGGTCTATCAAAAATATATCTTGTGCAAATCTTTTATTATTTTTTAATGAATCTGATATATATATGATATTTTCCGAATTTTGTTGTAATAAGTCGAGGGCTATATCGTAGTCTGATATGTTATTCTTATTTGCTTTTATAATCATACAATAAATATAAATTATAATTATTTTATAATTTATGTTTTTTTAAAATTTCTTTCATATTATCTTTAGATAAATTATTCGGATTAAATTTTGAAGGAATATTAATATTTTTCCTTTTTCCATTTATAAAAATTTGAAGATAATAACCAAATTTACCATTTAATATTTCATATTTTTTTTCATGATATGTTATAAATTTTTTTTCTTTTTCTTTTTTTTTTATTTCATTAATTGCCCCTTCTAAATCAACTACAGATTTAATACCTGATATTTCTTTACCCCATCTTAAAAAATATCCAAATTTTCCTTCGTGAATAGTAATTTTTTTTTTTTTATAAGAACCTAATTCATATGGAAATTTATTTTTGAATAATTCAATAGCCTTTTCAAGAGTTGGATTATCTGTAATTTTAATATATCTCTTTCCTTTCTTAAGAGTTTTTCCATATTTTGTTATACAGATATATATGTCTTCTCCAGATTCTGGACACTGTCCTATAATTATATTTTCGTTTTTAACTTTTTTTAGTTCTTCAGAAAATTTTTCATAAAATTTTTTTAATATTTCTAATCTTTTTTTTTCTCCTCTAGCAATTTCATCGAGTTCTTTTTCAACTGTAGATGTGTATTCATAATCCATAATTTCCTTAAAATTTTTCATTAAAAATTCAGTAACAATTTTTCCAAGAGGAGTTATATGATATTTATTACTTTCTTTACCTAACATTAATATTTTAGATTCTTCCTTAATATCATCATTTATTAAAGTATAATTCATAACTTTTTTTTCTATTCCTGGATTATTTTTTTTTTCTACATATTTTCTTTCTAAAATTTTAGATATAATAGAAGTAGTTGTAGCAGGTCTACCTATATTACATATTTCCATTTTCTTGTTAAGTGTTGTTTCGCTATATCGAGTAGGTGGATTTTTGTATTCTTCAGAAATAATTATTTTGTCTGGAATTATTTTTTTCCCTTTTTTTGGTATATTATATTTTTTTTCATCAATACCATACAATATTAAATAACCATCAAATTTATTTTTTTTTATCGTAGTGAAGTAATATAAATCATCATAATTACTAATAGAAATAGAAATATCGACGTTTTCATATTCAGAAGGAGACATTTGCGAAGCTATCGTTCTTTTCCATATTAATTCATATACGTTTAAACAATCATCGTCTAAATCTTCTAAATCTTCTTTTTTTTTACTTATTTTAGTAGGTCTAATACATTCATGTGCTTCTTGAGTATTTTGAGTCGTGTTTACATATTTTGTTTCATTATAATACTCTTCTTCATAATTTTTAATAATATATTTTTTTATTGATATCATTGATTCATCTGATAAAATAATAGAATCTGTCCTCATATAAGTAATTAAACCAGAATCATATAATTTTTGCGATATCAACATCGTTTGTTTATTTGATAAACCTAATTTACTACTACATTCTTGTTGTAAAGACGACGTTTTAAAGGGAGGTGGAGGTTTTTTATATGTATCAGAATATTTAATGTCTTCTATTTTGTAAATATTTTTCGAATTTAAAAAATTATGAATATCTTTTTTTTCTAATCTTTTATATTCGTCGTCTGAACGTTGTAATAAAGAACATATTGGAAGTTCTGGAAAATAACCAGACGTTTTAAAATAACTAGAATGTTCATTCAAAAAAAATTTTTCTATTTCTAATTCTTTTTCTAAAATCATTTTTACAACTACAGATTGAACTCTTCCTGCTGATTTGGCATTAATATTAATATTTTTTTGAAGTAGTGGAGACAAATGATATCCTATTAGTCGGTCAATAATTCTTCTGGTTCTTTGTGAATTTACTAAATTCATATCTATTTTTAAAGGATTCCTTAATGAATTTATAATACTTTTTTTAGTAGTATCCGAAAATTTAATTCTTTCATAATTATTTTTTAAATTGAGCATTTTTTTTAAGGACCATGCAATCGTTTCACCTTCTCTATCTAAATCACTTGCCAAGATAATTTTATCACATTTTTCAGAATTCTCTATAATGTTTTTTATTGATTTTTCTCTATTTTTATTTTTATCTGGATTTATAACATATTTTTCTTCAAAAGTATTTTCATCTACACCCATCTCCGAAATAGGTAAATCCATTACATGACCCATTGAAGCACATACTATATATTTATTTCCATTATCTGTATTTAACATATTTTGAATCATTTTTGCTTTTTTTACACTTTCGACAATTACTAAAACTTTCATTCTTTATTTTTAATATTATTTTTTATCTATTTATTTATTCTTATTCAGTTTTTTTAATATTTTTTAATCTAAAAAATATTAATATTTTATACTGACACTACTAATTCCACAGGAACCTTATTAACTTCTTCTTTAACTACTTCTTTAACTTCTTCTTCTTTATCTTTATTCAAAATAAATTTATCCAAAACACTCTCATAATCTTTAATAAATGACAATTGACGCATTAATGCTTGTTTTAATGTATTTATTAAATCAATATATGTTAAATCGTAAAGTTCATATACGTTCACTTTTTGTTTTTCAAGAAAATAAGAAATTAATAAATGTAAACATCTCATAAGCGTATGAAGATTATGGGACCTTTTTGAAAATGGTGGATATGAAATATTTTTCATAAAATTAGAGTCTTCTAAATAACTTTCGGTACTTGTAGAGTTTTCTCCGTTATTATTTAGTGCTTTTCTAACTGGTGTTTTTATTAAATCCAAAAAATTATCAGAATTATTTCCAGATAGCGAAATTGTCGGAATTAATCGAACTACTTGAAATAAACTTGCCTCCAATGAACTATATTTAATTAATAATTCATAAAATGCCCCATTTCTCTCCAATTTATTAAATTGCGTTCTTCTTTTTAAACTATTTATTTTTTTCAGAAATACCTCCATTAATTCTACAAAAGCCATATCTCCAATAGATTTTTTTTTTCTACGGGTTGTATTAGCATGGGTTGTATTAGCATGGGTTGTATTAGCATGGGTTGTATTAGCATGGGTTTTATTAGCGTGAATTGTTCTCGAACCGTTCAATTTTTTAGTACGGTATTCTTTCACATTTTCACCTCTTTTTGTTTGTTCTTTCATCATTTTGTATTTATAATATTTGAAATATTAGTAATATAAATATTATGCATATTCTTTAAATATTTTTAGAATTTATAAAAAGATATCAATGATATATTTTTAATTCGATTCGTTTCGATTAAACACAATAATGTTTATACTTGCAAGAAGTATTTGTACAACCTAAGTTGTACATACAAATTTCGCGTTTACCCAAAAGTTTTCTTTTGTTGTCGATTTTTTTAGTTCCGTCAGCAATCAAATGACATGTTTCCAAATAAGATTCCTCCCATTGAAAAAATGTATCAACTTCATCGAGCATATTGTCAAGATTTTTCTTTGAACGACATAAAGAATGGTTGAAAGTGCAATCTTTTTTAGAACAAGAATAACTATTAAAAACACTTCTACATAAAAGTGTCATTGATAATTTTTTCATGTCCCTATTAAGTTTCTCAACAAGTTCATCTTTTTCCACGATTAAGTCATTCAAAGTTTGATCTTCCAATTCAGAAGGATGAATGAACGGACAGTTGACTTTAGCACAAGCATTAAGAAAACGGCATAAGATTTTATTCTCTCCCGTTAATTCTTCTTTTACACCATCGCTAAGATCATCAACTAAACGTAAAGATTCAGAAATTTTCATTTGGATCATATAGATACTCTTAAGAGCACTATGTAATTCATCATGAATTTTTCTATCTTTATTTGGATGATAAAATTGACAACCAGAAATCTTGCAACCATCCACAGAAATAAAATTACGACATAAATCAGGCAATCCTAATTTTTTCAAAAAGTTTTTGAGTCCATTAATTAATTCCAATAAAGTTCTAAGATTATCTTTATGAATAGTTTCCATTTTCATAAGTTCAACTCTCAATTTTTCTTTATCAATCTCTTTTTTATCAGAATTAACAGAATCGTCTTTAACTTTTTTGGAAGTTTTAGGCTTTTCAGTCTCAACAGAATTTTCTTTAACTTTTTTTGGTTTTTTGTCAGTAGTATCTTTAACTTTCTTTGAAGGTTCTGATTTTTCAGAAATTTCAAATTCTTCAGATTCATCAAACCAAGATTTTCCAGTAGACATTTGGAGCAATTAAAGTTAATGAATAGCAAATTACATTTTCTATAATTATTTATTTCAATTTTTTTTACTTAAAAATTTGCTATAACAATTTATGAAAATTTCTAATTCATTTTTCCATAACTGCACAGGTGTTTTTTTATTTAATTCAATATATTCTTCTTTTTTATTTTTATGGGTTTTGTGTAATTCTTCTACTTTTTCTTTTGAGAATGATAATGCTGAAATATTAATTAAGGTCTCGTCTTTTATTCCTAATTCGTGAATTTTTTGTAATATAATATCTCGAGATTTAAATAGTAATTGTTTGTCGTTAATTATATATTCGATATATTTAATTTTGTCTTCTAATAATTCTAATTCTTGATTTAATTTTTTTAAAAAATAATCTTTTCTCTTTTGATAAAAAAGTAATCTTTTATCATAAAATTCTGTTATTATTTCTTCAGGATTATTATATTTTTGTATTATATTATCACTATTAAATAAATGCATATTGTTAATATTAATATATGATTTTAAATGGAAAAATTTATGAACATCTCCTTCTACGACTTTTTTTAATGACTTTTTTTCAAATTTTATCGTAAATTTAACATCTTGTTCAGTACTTTGATTTATTATTTTTTTTATAATAATATCACTATCATTTTTTTTTAAGGATTCTAAAAACTCTTTATAATTATCGGTCCATACTCCAATAGGAAGTTCGTTTATTTCTATAGTAATGTCGTCTATTACTATAAAATTTCCATATGATGTATATAACCCATTTCCGTTATTCTCAATTTTTCCATGAAAATTATTATACCAAGGAATTAATTTTTCTTGTTTTTTACTATCCATCAATAAATAAATATTTTTAATAATATCGAGTGGATTGTATGAAGGTATATAAGTGCTAAAGCCGGTTCCTATACCGTTTGAACCGTTTACTAAAACCATAGGTATAATCGGAATATAATATTGGGGTTCAATAAATGTTCCGTCATCATTTAAATAATTTAATAATGGATGGTCATCTTCTGGAAATAATACAGGTGTGATATAATTATTTTTGTCATATTTCGAAAATTCGGTGAATATATAACGAGGACTTGCCGCATCTTTACCACCACCAAGTCTTGTACCAAATTGTCCACTTGGTTCAAAAAGATTAATATTATTAGAACCAACAAAATTTTGTGCCATTGCGATAATGGTACCTGCTAAACTCACTTCTCCGTGATGATAAGAAGTTATTTCGCTAACATATCCAATAAATTGTGCTACTTTAATTTCTTTTCCATTGTATAATTTTTTTTTGAATCCAGAGTATAAAATTTTTCTTTGCGATGGTTTTAGACCGTCTAATAATGAAGGAATAGATCTAATATTGTCATAATTAGAAAAATATATTAATTCTCTATCAATAAATTCACTGTATTTTATTTTCATATTAATAGTTTGTTCTATAGGTTTATGTTTGTCTTCATTTATTTGTTGAAGCCACATTTTTCTATTATCTGCTTCTGCTTTACTAAATGCTAATGAAAGTGATTTATTTGTATTTTCATCTATTAAATATGTTATTGTATTGTCATTTAATTTTTGAAAATATTCCTTTGCTTCTTTTGCTGTATTCGTTCCAAGACCTTTATAATATTTAACATTCCAACCATCTAAACTATTCGTTTTTTTCCATATATCAAATTCTTTTGAACCATAAAACGATAATGTCGAATTTTTTTTAGTGATTTTAACAATAGGTGTTAATAACGACTTTATAAAATTGTGTTCTAATAATTCTTTCCATAAAAAACCAATAAAATTAAAAAATAATCCTTTTATATGCGAACCATCATAATCCTGGTCAGACATTATCATAACATATCTATATCTTAATCCTGAATTTTCTAAAGAAGTGTATTTTTTTCCATATTCTAATCCAAGAATTTTTTTAATATTACTAATTTCATCATTGTTATTTATAATTGTTAATGTTTGGTCTCTTACATTTAACATTTTTCCTTTTAATGGAAAAACACCATAATAATCTCTTCCTATTACTGATAATCCACTAATAGCAAGTGCTTTTGCAGAATCACCTTCTGTTAAAATTAATGTGCATTTATCCCATTCCTCTGTTCCTGCTTTATTTGCATCATCTAATTTAGGTATTTTAATAGTTTTAGAACTTTTTTCCTGTTTCAAAATTGCAGAATTTTCTTTAAAATTAATTATCTGAATTATTTTATCTCCTAAATTGTTCGATACAATTTTTTTAATAAAATCATCAGAAATTTCAATCGTAGAACCAAAAGCATTTTGATTAGTTGTTAAAATTTCTTTGGTTTGACTTGAAAATGATGGATTTACAATAATTGACTTGACAAAAATAAAAATATTATCTTTAATATATTGTGATTTAACTGTTCGACCTGCTAATTCATCTTTATATTTTTTTTCAATATATGGCGTTATTCCAGAGATTAATTTATTTAAAACATAATTAACATGTGTTCCACCATGTCTTGTGTATACACCATTGGCAAAACTAATTTGATCATATTCGTCGCTATTACAAACTGAAATTTCCCATCTATCATTTATTTTTTTATGTGTAATTTCTGATTTATTAAAAAATAATGTACAATAATCATAAAAATTCGATATATCTAATTTTTTTTCATTAAAATAAAATGAAACAGATGAATCAGAACATCCTGCTAAGTCATATACTCTTCTTTCAATTAACGCTACCATATCTTTATTAATTTCTTTTAATTTAAAAATATCTAAATCAGGCTCAAAAATAAATTCAGTATAAGGGGTTTCATTAGTATTAGTAATAATTGGTTCTTCTTTTTCTTCCATATGATTTTTAAAAGTTTGCTCATATTTTTTTTTCCTAATATGGTCAACTGTTATTATCTTAAAAACATTTGAAAAAATATTTGTTAACTTAGCACCATACCCATTTTTTCCTCCAGTAACTTTATCAGCAATAAAATCATAATTAGTTGAAGTTAATAATTCACCAAATAATAATTCGGGTATCCATTGGTTATGTGTGGGGTGTTTAACTACATCAATACCATTACCGTTATTATATATCGATATAGTTGAATTTTTTATTGATACTTTTATTTTCGTAGTATTAATAATATCTTTCTTAGGCAAACCTGATTGATTTAATCTTAATCGAGTATATTGATCAAAAGCATTAACTAATATTTCATCGATTATTTTATAAAGTCCTGGATTATAATCAATCTTTTTATTTACGATTTTTGTGCTTGATGTTAAATTCTTAACAATATACATTGATTCTTCTACTGTTTGAATCGAACCAATATAAGTATCTGTTAATTTCTTTATGTGTTCTCTATGTGATAATTTTTTATATGTTGACGCTATTTTATCGGATTCGGACATATATAATATATAATATTTAAAATAAAAATTATTAATATAAGTATGAATATGTATGATAATTTATTATTTTCTATTAAAAATATAAGTTCTGAATTAATAGGTTTTATTTCTAAAAATTTAGATTTTTTTGAATCCAATAATAAATATAATTTTCACGGGATGAATATTTTGAATTGTTGCGATATAGATATATTATTATTGCTTGTTAATATAAATCCAGTTATATCCGATGAAGAAATACTTGATAGATTATTATTATTGTATGGTATTGGTAATAGTATTTATAATTGTATGGAAGAACCTAACGCGATACCTAAATATTTAAATAAAGGATTTATAATATCTAATGTTAAACTTTTGATGTTATTAGGACACCCTAAATTTTCCAATCCAGTTTACATAAAAAATATAGTTGACGAAGGACACACATTAATTAATCTATATGAATAAATTAATTAATATTATGTTGTAGATACTACAAATTGTAATGTATTAGTTGTATTTAAACTCACCAATTTATAATTAAAATAATCGAAATATTTATACGAACCATCGAAAACGTTTTCTTTTTTAATATGTTTTTTTAAAATATTATACACTTCATATTCTCCAAAAAAAGATTCTCCATATCTCCAATCAGGAACATTTATAATAAATGTAATATTATGATTTATCACAATACAATATTCGATAATTTTTAATATCATTTCAGACATTTTTATCATTATTTGAATACAATATGGAGGATTACATATAATATATTTAAATTTTTTCCAAAAAAACATATCATTTTCATAAGTAAAAGCGTTCCCTATACTTCCAAAATATATTTCTATATCTGGAAATATTGAACAATAATTTTTAAGATGGCAATTAACTGGACTTGCAAATAATTCTAAAGAATTATCTGGAATGTTTTGATATACACTATTTATTGCTAAAGAATTACCTATTAAATCTATGTCGTATATTTTATATCTTGTTATTAAAACGAAAATTAAATAATTTTTATCTTTAATATTTTCAGTGATTTGATTAGATAATTTATTATATAATTTATCATTTATTTTTACTACAAAAGGACTTATATTTTTTTGATATTTTGCATATTTATATTTTTTATTTATTTTTAATTTTAATTCATATGTGAAATTAGAAATTTCCGATAATATAATATTATCTATAGGAATAGATATGTATTTAATTAAATGCTCTTTAATAAAATGATATTCAGTTTCTATAAATGTGCTAATATTTGTATTAAAAATATATTCGATGTCATCTATTATAGTTGTATCGTCGATTTTTTTACAATAATAATAAATATCTAAAATAAAATTTTTATAATCAAATTTCTTCATATCGTTTAAAAGATATTTTGTATGCATCGTCTTCATACTTAATTGATATATAAACCAATTAATAGTTATATGAAACATTTTATTATCACATACAGAGGAATCTTTTAAATTGTATTTAATTTTAATGAGATATGCGATTTTATGTAAAAAATTATTAATTTTAATCATTTGTTCTATTTCAAAATCGACATCTAATTCCATAAATGATTGATTTTTAGTAAATTTAAAATATTATCTTTTTATTTTTCATTATTTTATATATATATATAATGTCAATAGAAATATTAAGGGAACTAAAATCTATTAACGATATTTTAAAATTCTCCTCAGAATTACAAATTATTACTATTGGTACGATTGCAGGTATTATATCATTTAAATTTGTTAGTCGAATATATGAAGAATTGTATGAACCAATAATACACTCATTTATTCCAGATGAATATTGTTTAAAAATTAGTTCAAATGGTCCTTTTTCTATAAAATATGGAATTATAATAAGAGAATTTATTAAATGGATTATTTTAATAATATTATTAATATTAATCCATTTATTTTTTAAAAATATACAATCTAAAAAATAATTTATTTAAAATTAATTATTTTTTGATTTAAATAATTCGCTTTTATAATATTTTTTAATGCTTGATTTTCGTTTTCTAAAAATATTATTTTTTCATTTAATTTATTAATTTCTATATTATGTTTTTCAACTTGTTTAGTTATACTAAAAACATTATTTTTAAGATTTTGGATATCAATATATATTTGTTCCATATAAATAATAATATTAATAATATTATTTTTTATAATTAGTATATATATATTATGGATAAAGATTTAGAATTAATAGATAGATATGAATCTATTTTAACTATTATTCGTAAAAGACGATTAATTGAGTTTTTAGATTCAGACATTTTTTTATTTTTAATTGAACATCCCGAATTAATTACTGGGTATACTGGGCCGACAGGACCAAGTGGCCCAACTGGACACACTGGACCAACAGGACCTACAAGTGCTACCGGTTCTACAGGGTCGACTGGACCTACCGGACCGACCGGATTAATAGGACCTACTGGTCCGACTGGCCCTATTGGGCCTACCGGTATTCAAGGCATTCAAGGTGTTCAAGGTATTCAGGGTATTCAAGGGGACACTGGTATCATTGGTCCTACAGGAGTTCCTGGAGATGTTGGACCTACTGGACCACAAGGTGAAACAGGTCCTATAGGTCCTACAGGTCCTACTGGAAGTACTGGTCAACAAGGTATTCAAGGCGTTCAAGGTATTCAAGGCATTGTTGGTCCTACTGGTCCAGAAGGTATTCAAGGCATTCAAGGCATTACTGGCCCTACGGGACCTACTGGACCTACGGGACCTACTGGACCTACTGGAGCTACTGGAGCTACTGGAGCTACTGGACCTACTGGACCTACTGGACCTACTGGAGCTACTGGATTAACTTGGCAAGGTCCATATCAAAGTGGAACGTATGCGGAAAATGACGCAGTAGGATATTCTGGATCTTCTTTTATTTCAACAATTAATTCAAATACTGGACAACCCGGAGTAAGCGTATTTAATAATATATTAGGAAGTCCTGCAACAACTTATTATTTAATAACAGGAGCCGTTTACGATATTTCGAATTCTTTTTCGATAACTACTAATTTATATATTAATAAATTAAGATTTTATAAAGTTCCAAGTGACCCTGATAACGTTCATACGATGAGCATTTCAAGAATAGATACTAATATACCACCTAACATTACAGTAACTCAATTAGTTTCTGCTAATTCAGTTTCTGAAACTTCTGATGGTTGGCAAGAAATTAATTTACCAAATGCTTTATATTTAGATTCGGCATTTCAATATATTGTAACAGTTAATAACTGTTCGAGTCAAGGTATTGGTGCTTATCTCGAAGAGTCACCGCCTCCAGACGTTTATCCAAAAGTATCAAACGACGGAATTGTAACCTTAATAACTTCTTATTATTCAAATTATTTATACGGCGGTACAGATCAACTCTTTTATATTGATTTTTCATATTCCTTGTTTTATGGTTGGGATTTACTGTCTTCAATTGGTGCTACTGGAGCTACTGGAGCTACTGGACCTACTGGACCTACTGGACCTACTGGAACTACTGGAGCTACTGGAGCTACTGGAGCTACTGGACCAGTTCATTCACCATTTTGGACAGTAGAACAAACGGTGTCTGATTCACTTCCAACAGTTGTTTCACAATTTTTTACATATTCTACAAATAAATCATGTTCTACAATAAATATTTTATATTATGCATCTGACCCGAATTTAAGTATAGATATAGAAGTAGCCGAAAATAGTAATCTTTTAATATCTGGCGGACCTATATCAACGACATCTGGGCATACTCGTGTAAGTGTAGCATTAACACCATTTATTATAGATTATACAAAAATATATCAAGTGAATTTTATAAGTAATTCTTTAAATCCAGGAGAAACAGTTATAATATATGGTTTTTTCTTAGAATAATACTTTCTCTAATCTTTTATAATAATCTGGATATTCTAATAAATGTACTAATGCATTTTTTCTATTCTAAGTTTCTCGAAAGTAGTAGTATTTCAAATTTTATATTATAAACACATAAACATAATCTTCAAATATAAATTAAGAAATTTAATAAATTTCAAAACATCTTTATCTTGAACAATATAATATTAAAAAAATTTTTTAATATTATTTTAATGTTTTATTAATTTCTAACAATAAATGTAGTAATAATAAATATTCATCTCCTCCATCGATCATTTTTTTTTGAATACCACAAAATTTAGAAGTTATTAAACCTTTTTTTTGATCAGTTATTTCATCAGAATCGATTATAATATGACACAATTTTTCTAATACATTATCACTCGAAAACCCATTTTTATATATTTTAGTAGCAAGAGAAATAATTTTTTCAGTATCTTTTGTAATACACTCCTGAAATATTTTTTGATATATTGCATTGCTTTGATATCCTGCTATCTCTAAAATATTATCATTAATATTTTTATCAGTTTCATTATATAAAATATAATACTTCATATTTTGTAAAATCATAATCGCTCTTCTCAAATCTCCACGAGATATATCACATATTAATTTTATATTTTCATCCTTTATATTTATGTTCTCTTTTTCTGAAATTTCTTTAATTTTTTTTTCAATAAATTCATTAGATATTGCATTAAAACGAAAAATAGAACATCTTGAAATAATAGGCTCCGAAATTTTATTTATATAATTACATATAAAACAAAATCTTGTTATACCAGTGTTATCTTCTATTATTTTCCTCAACGCCGCTTGGGCGTCTGTAGTCATCGAATCAGATTCATCTAATATAATTAATTTATAAGGTGGTGTATCTTCAAATTTCGTGTCGTATCTTATAGACGCTTTAGCAAATGTTTTTATTTTTTCTCTTACGGCATTAATACCCCGATCGTCTGATGCATTTAAAATAATAACTCTTGAATTAAATAATTTGTCTCCAAACATTTCTCTAGCACCTGCTAAAATAATTGATGTTTTACCTGTGCCAGGAGGACCGTAAAATAATAAATGAGGTAAATTTTTTTCTTTTATGGAGGTTTTTAACATATTTACGATATGTTTTTGATCACTAATTTCATCTAATTTTTGTGGGCGATATTTTTCAATCCAAGGACAATCCTTTTTCATATTTAAAAGGTTATTATTCTTTTTTTTTAAATAACATTATTTTTTCATTTTTTTAAATGAATATAAAATATTAAAGACATTAATATGTTATAACAACGATGGACGTTATAGAAAAAAAAGCGCAATCAGGAAATTATAAAGAAGCATATGAACTTCTCCTTCATCAAAATAAAACAACAGAATATTATGAAAAATTATTAATATATACATGGTATTTAAGAAATAATAATTTATCACTAAAAACATATAATGAATGTTCCAATACTACATTTAATAATATTCAACATACTTATAATAATTTTACTTTTTATTTAGAAGATTTATCTTTTTTTGAATTGTATCCAAAAATAATATGCATATATTGTTATCAATCGACTTTTTTATGGGATTCTGATACAAAATCATTAAATGGTTCAGAAGAAGCAATAGTATATCTATCTAACGAATTAATAAATCTTGGCTATAAAGTAATTATTTTTAGTAATCCTCCAGAGAACAGTAAATATAGATTACCATTTTCAAATCCATTTTATGTTAAACATCATGAATTTAACGATTACGTTACGAAATATAATAAAACAAAAAAGTTATTTGATATAATTTTAATTTGGAGACAAACCAGTGTCACGCATATTTCTAAATATGGTAAAAAAACGTTTATATGGTTACATGACATAATAGAAAATAATACTTTTTCACACGACTCTGTAAATAATTTAACTGGGATATTATGGTTAACACGCTATCACTATAATAATGGTGTAGAAAAAAATTTTTTATTAAAATATACAGGATACGACCATCCAACTAAATCATTAATTTTTGGTAATGGTATTGTTCCTTCTCAATTCCAAAAAAATATTAAAAAGAAAAAAAAATTATGTATATACGCTTCGAATTATGTAAGAGGATTAGAACAATTATTAGTTATTTGGAATGATGTTGTTAAAGAAATTCCAGAAGCAGAATTAAAAATTTATTATGGGTGGAATACATGGATGTATGGGGAACATATTGATAATATTTTAAACAAAATTAAAGGATTATTACAAAATTTACCAAACGTAGAAGAATGTGGTTCAGTGGACCACTATACTTTAGCAGAAAAATTTTTACAATCAGAATATTGGTTATATCCTTGTACATTTCCAGAAACTTTTTGTATAACAGCATTAAAGGCACAGATGGCAGAAACTATTCCGGTATATTATAATTATGCTGGTTTAAAAGAAACCGTATTATACGGATATAGTTGTGAACCTTTTAATTTAAATGAATATAAAATAAAAGTTATAACAGCCTTAAAAACTGATTATGATGAATTAAAAAAAAAATTTAATGTAGAATTAAATAAAAAAAAAATAATCGAAAAATATAGTTGGAAGATTTTAGCAAATAATTTAAATAATTATTAATAATAATAAATAGTATTATTATTATTAAAATGACATCTATTGATATTGATGGCTATATTAAACGTTATTTAGAACAATTAGGTATTTCTCTCGAAAGAGGGCCAACTGGTCCAGTTGGCCCTAAAGGCGATCGAGGTATAACAGGTCCAACCGGTCCACAAGGTATAAGAGGTATTACGGGTCCTCAAGGAACGGCAGGAATTACAATGACTGGACCTACCGGTCCGATGGGTGCAATGGGACCAGTTGGGGCAATCGGTCCAATCGGTCCAACTGGTCCTACAGGAATAATTGGACCTACTGGTCCTACGGGTGCTACTGGTTCATTAGGACAACGTGGATATACTGGGTCTACTGGTCCGACAGGACTACCAGGAATGAATTTTAAAGGTGCGTGGTCTAATTCAACTACTTATAATCCCACAGATGTAGTTTTTTCAATTGGTTCCTCTTACATCACATCAGCAACAAATTATAATTCATTACCAACAGGAGGAAATACAAATTGGTCTCTCGTGTCCCAAATAGGAAACACTGGACCAATTGGACCGACTGGAATGTGGTTTAAAGGTGCGTGGTCGAATTCTACTACTTATAATCCACATGATGTAGTTTTTTCCAATGGTTCCTCTTACATCACATCGGCAACAAATTATAATTCATTACCAACAGGAGGAAATACAAATTGGTCCCTTGTAGCACAAATAGGTGACACTGGACCAATTGGACCGACTGGAATGATTTTTCTAGGTCCTTGGTCTAATTCTATTACTTATAATCCTCCTGAAATTGTTTTTTCAAATGGTTCCTCTTATATTACGACTGCTACAAATTATAATTCATTACCAACAGGAGGAAATACAAATTGGTCTCTTATAGCCCAAATAGGAAACACTGGACCAATTGGGCCTACTGGGCCAACCGACACTGCTGATTTTATATTTACTGGAAATGTTCAGTATGTTGATGTTCCTCTCACAATACAGTCGAGACAAGGAACAACTGGCGCTCTTTATTTACAAGGTGATAGTGGTATAAAAGTATCAAAATATTCATCGTCAACCTCTAAAGTTGTGGTAGCAAATATGAATACAACGATAAATAGGGGAGAAATATATAGTGTCGATGAAGGTGTTGGTAATATGGATACACAAATCGGATTAACTGGGTCATCGCGAACTATATATATAACATCTTCAAATAATTTAAATATTGAAAATGGTAATTTAATTTCATCTTCATCTTCTTCATCAAATAATATTCTTCTTAGTCAAACTGATTATACAGACTGGGCAAAAATAGTTGTTAAATCAAATCTTGGAAATAGCACAGGTCGTTTATTAGGACAAGGAATCCAAAATATAAGCGGAACATATAAAATATGTATAGGTTCGAGCGATGAATTAAGAGGTTCATTTACGCCTTTATATATAAATTCTTCAAATTTTCCGACAATTTTTGGTGATTTTAATTTTAGCGAGACGACTGCTTTATCACGAAATTCAGAGATTATTTCAGTAGGAAACATTAATACAGAAAATAATTATTTAATAGGAGGATATAAAGCGCTATCGTATAATCAAACAAACGGAAATTTTTCTATTGGTCATTTATCAAGTAATATATTGAATGGAAATAATAATATTTCAATTGGAAATAGTTCATTATCTTCTGTGAGTAGTGGTAATTACAACATAGGAATCGGCAATAATTCTCTTTTAGTATGTTCGACTGGAACATATAATATAGGTATCGGACATGAATCTTTATCGACATTATTATCAGGAAATAACAATGTATCAATGGGATATAATTCTGGAAAAAATTATACAAGTTCAGAAACAAATAATATATGTGTTGGTTATAATGTCCAAGGAACAACTGGAGAAAATAACATTGTTAGAATAGGTAATTCAAATATAACAGAAAATTATTTTAATGGAAATATAAATACAACTACATCTTATAAAATCGGGTCGAGTATTGTAGCAAAGAGTTCACAATACTATACATTTATCAAGCATAATTTGTTAGGTATTAATTATGTTAGTATTACTGGAACAATTCCATTGTTTAGGATGGATGATGTGACATATGTTGCATCTATGAACGGATTTTCGGTTGTCTCTGTATTTCCTGATGTTACTGGCGTTCAATATAACGGAACTGATACACAATATTTTTATATATCAATATCATTTGGAATTACAGTTCCATCTACACCTGGAATTGTAGGAAATTTTTATATTGTAAAAAATGATACTATTGCGGGTAATTCTAATCCGGTATCTTTATATGCATCAACTGAAAAAAAAATGATGAATATTAATACTATAATGCAATTATCAACTAATGATGTTGTATCGTTATATTCGAATAATACATTGACTTTTAGTACGGAATTTCCGTATATGACTATTTTTAAGTTAAGTTATTAATTTTAAAAAATAAAATTTATTTTTTAAAATTTTCATATTCTTCCTTAAAACAATTTGGAATATATTTTTTATCTATCTTTTTGATATTTTTTAAAATACTATTCATATTGTTATCAATTTCATTATTATCGATATATTTTTTGATAGATAAAAATATAGATATATCAAATTTTTGAAATAACAAATTATGATACATTGTAAATAAAATAAATGTGATTGATTTTTTATTAATATCATCCTGATATTTTAGATACAAATTAGTAATTAAATTATTATTAATTAACCTACCTTTTAAAATTAAGAAAAATTTAATTTCAGAAATAACATATCTTAAACTTTTAGATTCAAGATATTCATAAAAAATTTGTATATGTGTATTACTTGCTTGAAGAATTTTTAATGATAAATGTATGGAATTATATATCAAAATACTTTTATTCATTTCTATTAAATTTTCATAATTATTAATTTTTTCATTTTGAATTATAAAATAAATAATATTTAACGAACAAAAAAAATAATTGCTAAATGTAATATCTTCAAAAATAACAAAAAATATTTCACTAAATTTTTTTATGCAATCATAAAAAACATCAATATTTTTTAATTCTATTAAAATATTTTCTTCAGACACCTCGTTACGAATAACGTGTGTCATATCAATATCTATATCTAAAAAATATTTATCATTCAATACATCAATTATTGTTGGTCTTTTCATAGGGTCCAATAAAATCATTGAATTTATAATATCTGGAATATCTGGAAAAAAATATGGAATATTATGAAATGGAATAGTTTCGGACACATTACTGTTTATAAATATTTTTTTAAGATTTTCGTGGCCATATAATTCAGCCATAATTATTTTATTCATACTTTCATTCATTGTAAAAATATTTTTGTATCCTAAGATACATATAAATACCATTCCTAAAGCCCATATATCCTGCGAATAGTCTAATTTATTTTTATGATTTTTATAAAATAAACATTCTGGAGAACGGTAATCGACTGTTTGTAGTTCATCTATTATTATTGAATCATTATTTTTTTTTAAAACCGAAATATTATAATCAATCAAAGCAACCTTGTTTTCATCGTCTAAAACAATATTATGAGGTTTAATATCGCAATGAATCATATGAGAGTCGTGAAGATTTTTGACTCCAATAGCAATATTAAACATTATTTTCTTTTTTTTTTGGAGAGACATTTTTTGAAATTTTTCTTTATACAAAATATCACCTAAGCAAGATTTATAATAATCATAAACATAATTAAATTTATTTTCAGTAATATATATAGTTTTAGAAATAGATAAACAATTTATATTTTTTACTAAAAGCGTAATAAGAGATTCGCTAAAAATATGATACTTAAAAGTATCATTATCGTTTCTAAATTCTGTGGATTTAATTATATGTTCTTTCTCTGTATTTCTATTTATACATAAAGTAACATCGGTATATGCTCCTTTACGAATATTTTTTACAAATTCGTAATCTTTATTTAATTTTGTAATATGTAATTCCATTATAATTTATAGGAAAATAAAATTAAGAATTAATATTTTTATTTTTCATTTTTTATTTGTTTATATTATAGAGGGATGGAAAATTCACATTGTAATCCTGATAAATGGGGGAAGTATTTTTGGAAGTATTTACACATATTAACATTAGGTTATCCAGATAATCCGAGTCAAGAAATTAAAGATATATTTAGAAATGAAATAGAAACATTAAAGTATAAACTCCCATGTATTATTTGTCAGAAACATTTCATTACAAATTATAATGAATTTCCTTTAAATAATAGTGATTTAGAAAATAAAGAGAAATTATCAAGGTGGATGATAAAATTTCATAATAAAATAAATAAAATGTTAGGAAAAAAAGAAAGGGATGAAGATGTAATGATATTATATTATGAACTATTATCTGGGTGCGAATTATCAAATAATTCCATAAATTTAAAAAAAAAAATTTTGGACAAAATAAAAAAAAAATATAATGTTGATGAAAAATATATACACGTCTTAAATAATAAATATGATATTAATGACATTATTATTAAATTAATTTATTAATTTAATGATACATTATTATTAAATTAATTTAATGATACATTATTATTAAATTAATTTAATGATACATTATTATATTTTTTCAAATTCAGAATTATAAATTTCAACAATATTAAATTTATTAAAAGAACAAGACAATTTAAATTTATATTTATAATTTCTTTTTTCATATTCATCATAGATTGAAATTTCTCCAGTAATATAATCATCATAATTCTCTTCAGGTAAAAATTTCATAATACGAGATTCCAAATTATAATATTCAAAATTAATAATTTCACTTATTTTTGTAAAATTATCAATTATTTTATTGGTATCTGTAAACAATAATTTATTTATACTACTAAAAAAGTTTTCCAAAATACAATAAACAAATTCCATATTGTCAATAGTATCTATAACTTTTTGGAGTGATGGAGGTATTTTTCTTAAAATGTTTTCTTGATTAGATATTAAAATAGATTTTAATTTGTCTTCTCTTTTTTTTTCTAAAAAAATTAAATTTTTCATTATATACGAATTATCATCTTCTAAAAAACTATCATATCTATTTAATATTCTTTCAACTAATATATATTCAAGTTCTTCTTCTGATAAATGAATTGAATTATGCCAAAATAACTTTCTTCCACTATTACCAACATATTTTGAATTAAATACAGTTCTATCTTTTTTTCCAAAATACAATATATTAATTATTGTATGCAAAGGATAGTTTTCATAAATTATTTTATTTACTATTTTTTCATATTCTTCAGATTCATTAACTAAAATAAAAATAATATTTGAATCATAATAAATATGATGAGGAGTATTTTTCGGATAACAATTTATTACCATTCGAGAATAATCTTTATCACCTATTAAAATATCCGAAAAATTTAATTGTATATATGTTCCAATTTTAGAAGTATTAATTTTTTCATTTGAATTATGGGAAATTAATATCGGCAAAGAATATTCCCAATCCTTTTTCAATAAATTATTTAAAAAATTTCTTTGATATTTTTCATCATTTCCAAAAATACTTATTTTGAACATATCTTATAATATATTTTAGTCTGATTATTTTTTATGAATATATATTTATATATTTTATATAATAATGTTTAAAATAGAAGAAATAATTATTTTAATAATAGTTATATCGATTGCTTCTATATTTATAGGATATTCGATAATTACGATAGTAGATAAAAAATTAGGAGAAATTAATATAAATATTCCAGAAACAAAAGTTATATTAAAATCGGATGATTTGAAAGAAATATGTATGAAAAAAATAGAAAATTTTGAAAATCCGAAAAAAATTAATTATATAACTTCTGAAAAATTTTATGATAATTTAAATAAAGAAAATAAAGATAATAATTATGGAAAAGAAGAAAAAAAAGAATCAACTTTTTATTTAAAACCAAGTAATTATACTGAAGGAACGTATTATTCTAAATATGGAGATAATATTAAATTATTGAAAAAAGAAATAGCAACAACAGATATTACAAATATTAAACCGTTTAATCATGTTTTTAAATAAATTATTAGATACAATTATATAAATGGCTAAATTGTCAAAAGTAAAAAGAATTATAGCAATTGGAGATTTACACGGAGATTATGACTTAATGATTAAATTATTGCGTTTAGGAAAAGTTATAGACGAAAATAATAACTGGATTGGAAAAGATACTGTCGTGGTTCAAGTCGGAGATCAAATTGATAGATGTAGACCTATGCCAGGAGAATTATGTACAAATGATATAACGTATCAAGACGAAAATTCTGATTTACGAATAATATATTTTATGGACGAACTACACGAAAAAGCAAAAAAAGATGGAGGTAAAGTTATCAGTCTTTTAGGAAATCATGAAATATTAAATTTTAATGGTATTATGTCATATGTATCAAAAAAAGGTATTGATGGTGTTGGAGGTATTGAAAAAAGAAAAAAAATATTTGAAAGAGGAGGTCCTCTTTCTAAAGAATTTGCAAAAAACAGAGACATATTTGTTATTATTGGAAGAAATGTATTTGTTCACGGTGGAATACTCCCATTATTACTCGACCGATATAATAATAATCTAAATAAAATAAATAAATTAGTAAAAAAATGGTTAGTCGGAGAAGAATTAAATATTGATGAATTATTATTTTCTGAAAAAATATCTCCTTTATGGGTAAGGGAATATGGAACTCATTATGTAGAAGAATTAACATGTGATAAATTATATAATGTTTTTTCAAAAATTGAAGGTGTTGATAAAATGATTATAGGACATACACCACAACTTTTACGAGAAGGTAAATTTATGAATTCTGTTTGTAACGGTTCATTATATAGAATTGATTTAGGAAGTTCCAGAGCGTTTTATAATTTTAAATCTGAACAAGAGCCTTTACAAGTATTAGAAATATTAGATGATGAAATTTATAATGTTATATCAGAACCACAAATCGGTGGTTTTAAAAAATATTATTTAAAAAAAATGAAATAAAAATATAAAAATTATAGTCTTAATTAAATAACTTAGAATGACCGCACTATTGAAAAATTTATTAATCGATAATATTAAAAACATAAATAACAGTTTTCTTATTATTAATAATATATATCCAAATTCTTCTTGTTATGAAGAAAATATAATCTTTACTATGTTAAAATATTATTTTAGTATTACGACTTTGCACATTAAAAAATTTATTTTGATATATGATAAAGAACGTAGAAATATTTTTTTATATGGATATGAAAAAATATCATTGTTTATGAAAATTAATATTAATGGATTATCTTTTACAATGACACATATTAAATATCCAAAAACAGATGTGTCCTTTGTATTAATCGATTTTATCAAAAATAAAAAAAAATCAGGAAAATTTTTATTGAGAAATAATAATGGTATTATTGATTCAAAAATAGAATTCTCTACTCAAAAAGATATCGACCAAACAAAAATAATTGATTTTCAAAAATTATTTTTTTATCAATGCACTAAAATAATAAAGAAAAAATTATCGGAGGTTATTGATACGAAAAATAATTATTTAAAACATAAATATTCATGGTTATTATTTAAAATTTATTATTTAACGTGTATCCAAAACAAAAACATAAATCATGATAATGATGAAATATCAATCAATTATGATTTAGATGAATTCTTGGGATTGAATATTATATCTGAGGACGAATACACTAATAATTATCAATATATACACAACAAATATCCTTATATATGTGAAATGCCTTATATTTGTGATATTTTACAAATTTATTTTATATGTAAAAAAGATTTGAATGATAATAATGATGAGATAGAAATTAATTTTAATAAAGTGGAAAATATTTTTAATAATTTAGTAGAAAATATTGAAGATGAAATAATTTTTTCAAAATTGCAAAATTTTTTTTACAAAAATATTTATTATGTTATTTTTTGTGAAAAACAAAAAAAACAATACAGTAATAAAGAAATTATATTTTTAGAAAGTTGCTATAATATTGTTATGAAAAATATTAAAACAAGTTATAATACTATAAATGTTATATTACAACACGAATTAATTAAAATTGATTATTTTGTTTCTCAAAGTATAATAACAGATAGAAAATATAGCAAAAATTATTTTGATGTTTATATAATTACTAACAATTTAACTTAACATTTTTTATTTAAAAATTGTTAATTTAATAATCCTTGTCAATTAATGATTTTGTTTTTTCATATAATTTATCATAATCTTCATCCGAAATTGGTTTATTATTTTGTGCTTTATCAAAAACTTTTTTATTTTCATCTTTTGCTTTATCAAAATATTTTTTTGCAATTTTCATGACTTCCCCTAATTTTTTCTTTGGTTCTTTTTTTTTCATGTAATCTAAAACTTTTCTCCAAATTTGAAATCCTTTAGATGCTCCACCTTTTTGTTTTTTTTTTGAATCACTTGAATCAGAATCGGAATTAGATTCGGAATCTGAAGATGAAACAGATGATGAAGAAGATGAATCTGATAATGATGCTGATTTAGATAAAGACGATGATGAAGATGATTTTGATAACGATGAATCAGATGAACTTTTAGATGATTTTTTTGATTTTTGTTTTTTAGAAACTCCTCCTTTTGCTTTTTCAAAAATTTCTTTAAGTTTTTGTTCTAATTTTTCACTATCTGTTTCAGATTTAGAACCTCCTTTCATATTATAAGATAGCATTTCTGATTCATTGAGACTTAGAATTGTGAATTGTGAAGATGTCATTTTATATTATATAATTTAATAAATATTTTTATTTTTTCAGTAGTTTAATATAATATAAATAATTTGTAAGATTCAACATATAAATTTAATATGAAAATATAAAATATAAATTAAAAACATCAGATAATGAATAAAAATATTCCTAACGATTCAGAAGCATATGTTGAAGTCCGTATAGATGTTATTAAATCAATGACTGACGGAAATAAATTAAAGTCTATCGTTGATTATAGCAATTATAAAAGTAAAAAATCATTCCAGAAAAGCGATGTTATTTGTAAAAAAGGACATGAATTAATTGATAATTTCTGTTCTGATATCAGATGTGTTCTAGAAAAAAAATTACTCGATATTAATAAAGTTATGAAAGGTATCGAATGCGAAATGATATATGTAAAAAGTGGTTCAACTGGACATACCTTTATGGGCATTAATAAACAAAAAAATAAATTTGCAATTAAAGTTGTGGCGTTTCCAAAAAAAGAAAAATATGGTAATTTAAATGATGTGAAAAGACCGGAAAATGCTGAATTATTAATGATTAGAGTGCTTAGTTATTTCGTGGTAAATAATCATACGCCTCATATTGTTTTACCTATTTCTACTTTTAATTCAAATATAAGTTCTTTTGTTGATTTAAAAGAAAAAATAAAAAATAAAAGATTTGATTCTTTCGTTAAATCTTATAATAAAGGAACTTTTTATGATTATGTATCTATATTAGTCAGCGAGTGGGCTAATGGAGGTGATTTATTAGATTATATCCGAAATAATTATAGTAAAATGGATGTTATTCATTGGAAAATTATATTTTTCCAAATATTATCTGTTTTGGCGGTTATTCAAAATAAATATCCATCATTCAGACACAATGATTTAAAAGCAAATAATATTTTAGTTCATTATACAAAAAATAATACTAAAAACACAGAATCCATTGATATAAACAAACCTAAACTTGGATATTTAATTAATGATACACAATTTATTATTCCTGATATTGATATACAATTAAAAATATGGGATTTTGATTTTGCATGCATACCATCTTTAGTAGATAACACAAAAGTATCTATGTGGTGGACTAATGAAATAAATATTTGTCCAATTGAAAATAAATATTATGATATGCATTATTTTTTTAATACTCTAATTAGACCCGAATTTTTTCAAAAATATAATGAAGATAAAGCCGTTCCAAATGAAGTTCGAGAATTTATTAATAGAATCGTTCCGGATATATATAAATATGATAACAAAACTAACACAATACTCAGCTGGTTAAGAAAAATTGTTCCAGAAGAATATAAAAAAGTATCTGATGAAAAAAAAAATCATTATAAAAATGTAAAAGAATTTATAAAAAATGTAATTCCTGACAAATTTTTAAGTAAAAAAAATTTAGATGAGTTAGAAGGACGACATAAAGAATTCTTATATTTTAAATCAGCAATTAATAAGATTATCCCTAAAAATCATCATAATTCTAATGAATTTTTATTACTTCAACAAATGATAACATGTATCGAAAAAAATGATGAAAATACATTAACTCCATTTAAATTAGTGACGGAAAAAGGAAGAATATTAATAAATACAGAATTTACAACTCCATACAAAGTATTGCTCGATGATCCTTTTTTTAAAATATTTAGAAAAAAATAATATTTGTCTTTTTCTAAATATGTAAAAAAATAGTATATTATATTATTATAGATAAGAAAATATGGAAGAAAATAACCTTAATGATTTAGATATGTTAACGCAATTATTATTTGATTATTCTTATAATATTAAATCGGTTGAAAATCAACATATATTGTATGGTAACGGCCTAACAATTGATAACGTTATTAGAACTGAAATACCTGATTCTATGTATAGTAAATTTAAATTAATGGGAGTTTTTAATAATCAATTATATTTAAAAAGATATGGTAAGGAAAATAGTTATTCTTCTACATTTATTTTAAAAGAATATCCTAAAAATTCAGATACTAAAAATATTTTTTCAAAGGAAAATATTAATAAAACTATGAGATATATTTTAAGTTGTTTAGTTATTTCAAAAATAACCGACGGAATTATATTACCAATTTCAAATTTTATAATAGAACCTTCTAAATTAGGTAACGCTAAAGATGAATATTTAAAATTATATAATGATACAAACCTCGTATCTGTTGAAATAATTGAACATTATTATAAAGTAGAAAATATGCATGCGTTTATAACTAAAATACAAGATAATGTAAATGATATGAGATTTTTACTGTTTCAAATTTTTTTACTATTTTCAAAAATTTTTGAATATTATCCAAATTTTAGACATAACGAATTAAAACCGGAAAGTTTTCAAATTTATATTAAAGAAAATAGTGATGTCCAAAATTTTGATCAATTTGAAATCAGAAATATTAAAAATAATTTCAGAATTAAACTAGTAGATTTTACCTTTTCTAATATTAAAGGTCTTATTAATAACGAATTATACAAAGATAAATTAAATTCTCCAATACAGAAAAATCATTTTGCTGATATATTTTATTTATCCAAATATTTACTCAAAAATTATTCTTTACATAAAAATGTTGAATATTTCTTATCAACCTTAACAGACGATTCGAAATTCAAAACAATAAACGATTATTATTTAGATGAATCTGATATGTTAAATTATAATGAATTGACTCCTATGTATTTCTTGACGAATGATACTTTTTTTAACGTATATCAAAAGAATGCAAATTTGTCTTCTGACAATAAATTAAATACATCTTCATACGGCAATAATGTTAGAATTACTGAAGAAAAAACAATTAGCCCTATATCTGTATACGACGAATCGAGATTAAAAACTACGCAAGATATATCTGACGAAGATATAAAAGAACAACAAGGCGGTGGAAAGCGCAAGAAAAATAAAAAAAATAAAATGAATGGTGCTGGAGTTCAAAACGACCCAAATAAAAATAAAATTCCATACGTTAGCGATGATGAATATAATGAAAATTATAAATTACTTCCCCCTAAATATAAACATACGCCATTTGCACCAAAACACCCACCATCTATTAGACAAGACTTTTCTAAACCAGATTACAAACCAGATTACAAACCAGATTACAGACCAGATTACAAACCAGATTACAGACCAGATTACAAACCAGATTACAGACCAGATTACAGACCAGATTACAAACCAGAATATAAAAAAGAATCTTACAATAATCCTAAACACGAAACGGGTGATTCTAAACAAGATTCGAATATGTCAAAAAATTTATTTTCTTTATCTATTATGCAAGAACCCGATTTGTTAGCTCCCCCAAAACCAAAAGAAAAAATAATGTATGCTCCTCCATTGACAGTTCCTGTATCTCCTCCTTATTTTTATAATCAATACCCATATCCAGGACAATTTGATATAAATAAAAACTTACCCGTTCAAAAATTTTATACGATAAATATGCAAGGACCATCTGGCGATCATGTAAAAATGTCTCACTTATATGAAAATATTTTGCCAGTTAAAGATTGGAATTTAGCAATGACAACTATGAATGAACGATTAACCATAATGACACATATACGAAATACTTTTACAAATTTAAAGGATGGAGATGATATATCTCTCGGCACTGACATCGGTAAAGAAAGTTTATTAAGTTATATTAAATTTTTAGAATTAGGTGGAGGATATTATAAAAAAATATCAGAAAATCCATATAAAACATTTTCTCCTGGATTTTTAAATTATGACGCATGTTATCCGTTGAGATATGAAAAAGGTATAATTAAATGTGCAAAAAATTCGATAGGTGTAAATATTCGCATATATAGTTTATCGAACATAGAATATTTAAAATATAATACGAAAGATGAAAAACAATATATGATATTTGATGTCTGGAGAGAATTGGCATATTATCAGTTCGTTAAAGACTATATAATAAAAAAAAAGATATGTCCACACTTTATTACTATGTATTGTTATTTTATTTCACTCAAAGACGGAATTAATTTTAAAAAATTACACGGAACAGAAAAAATAACTAAAGCCTTAGACGAAGTCTATAAAAGACGTAATGAAGAAATTAAAATAGCAAAAAAATATATTTTAGATAATAGTGATAAACAAGATAAAGTTATTGAAGCATTAGTCGGAAAAATTATACAATATAATTATCCAAAAATGGAAGCAGTAAGAAAAAAAGCGTTAATGATGTCACATATTTTTAAAGAAGTTGTTAAAAGCATAATAAAAAAAAAATCTCTTTCAACTAATAAAATAATTTTGATTGAAAATAATATTCATTATAAAACGATTGTGAAGGCTCTGATGTATGAATTATTAGATCCTGAAAGTTATGATGCTTCAATTCCTCCGAAAGATATAGAAATATCAATAGATACAATACGAAAAACAGCATCTGACTATGAATTAAGTGAAAAATGTTTAATAATGTTAACAGAAGCACCAAATAAAAATTTATATTTATGGGCTTCAAAAACAAAAGTTGTTAAAGGTTCTATCGTAAAAGAAATTGATACTGGAATTTATTCATATGGTGTATGGCAATCTATATTTTTCCAAATTATGGTAGGGTTATATGTTATGCAGATTCATAATATCAGTTTTAATAATTTTAGTATTGAAAATAATATTTTTATTAAAGATTTAAAAATACACGCACAAACAGGTGGCTATTGGAAATATATAATTAATGGAATAGAGTATTATTTACCGAATTATGGATATTTAGTTTTAATTAATAGTTCTTTTGCAGAAGTAGATAAAACTGCAAAAATTCAAGACCAACGAACTGAAAATAAAATCTTCTCAAAAGATTTTGTTAAATATGAACAAATCAATAGAACCCCTGCTGAATTAATTACGGCTGAAGGAGCCTCTGAAACTATAATCAAAAATCATAATTATAATATATTAAAAAATATTTTTCAAACAACTACTTTTAATAACGATTCGTTAAAAAAAAATTATGTAAATCCTCCTCCAGAAGAATCCTTAAATTTTTTGAATAGTTTTATTAAAGATGAATTCACAAGTTCCGGAACTAAAATAATTGATATTGACTATTATATTTTAAGAAATATGCCGATGTATCTACATAATAAGATTGGAACTTATTTAACAGTTTCAGAAGAAAATTTAATAGAAAAGGGATTGCATAAAGATAGTATTAAATATGTTAGGGGTGAAATAATTATATATGAAACAATGACAAATAAAATATGGTGCATTTTTATAAAACACGACGAAACTGATCCTACAAAATCATACATATATGGTAAAAAAAATCCAGACAATTTAAATTACGAATATTTTAAAGAGGATAATAATAATATATATCATATCATAAAGGGTAATAAATTAGAACAAACAATAAAAATGGGCCAAAAATATTCTCTTGATGATTTATTAGAAGTTTATGAAATAAATAATATCTAAATAATATATAAATGTCAGTATTTCTTTTTCATGACGAATCGCAATTCCGTAAACCCGCCGAAGAATATTTAAAAAATATAATAAAAAATTCAAATAACGACGATAAAAATATTTATCCAAGAAAAGGAGCAGAAACATATTTAAAGGGTATTCAACAAACTAACTTATTAAGTGATGTTTTTTTTTCTGATGAAAATATTGAATTAATACAAAAAGGATTGAAATACGAAGTATATATTAAATCTGGAAATAAATATATAATTCCAAATCAATCAGTTCAAGACCTTACTACAGTTATGAGGGCTGTTTATTTAATAAATGCAAAATTTACAAATACACCTGTAAAAGAACAAATAAATGAATTAAATAATATTGTAATAGGTAATTTAACACCAAATATAATAAGTTCGATAAAAATGAAATTAGAATATTTAAGAATAATTAATAATCCAATTGAACCTATGGAAAGACCAAAAAATGTATCAAAAACAGGAACAAAAACATTACCGTCTATAACCAAAATGTTTTAATTATTTAAACTATTAAATAATTAAAATTATTTTCTTAAAGATTTTGTGCTAACATAAATAAAGACTGTTCCAAATTTACTTGCTGTATTATAAAATCCAGGAGCACTAAATGCATCAGTATCACTTTTATCAGCCAAATCAGCAGAAGTATAAATGTCATTATATTCATCAATTTCTGAAACTGGAGCATTAGCACTTTTAAATGGTGTTCCTGGTGTTCCTGGTGTTCCTGGTGTTCCTGTTGGGTCTAAAACAGTTCCAGAATATGCTGGAAGTCTTGGATCATAACTAAAACATTGTCCGTTATTATCTTTAACAAGAGCAAAAGAACCGTGTGCTCTATAAGAAACTTTTGTTGGATCACTTCCTGGAACAACTAACATATTAACACCAACAACAGATTTTAATTCATAGGTTGGCGATGTTCCGGATTGTGCAATAGAAATAACAGGTTCAACAGAAATTTCAGTAGAATTAATTGAAACATCCGACAAAATTGTTAATGGTAAATTATGATGTCTATTTTCATATGTTAAACGATATTGGTTTTGTCTTAAAATTTTTTCTCTTCTTGGAACACAAAAGATTAAAACTTCTGAACTTTCAACAACTACTTGTTCTCTTGGAACTAATGAATTATTTTCTAAATACCATTGAGTTGTATGTAATGAATTTTGTAATGATAAAGGTTCGTTTTTCTTGATTTTAGCAAAAATAATTGATCGTGAACCTTGATTAATTTCTCTTCTTGCACCATAAGGACTTAATCGTGCCAATGTTTTAGCACTACCTTGTGGAGTATACGTTCTTACCCATGTTGGTCTATCACCGAACACCGCCATAATTTTTCTCATAATACTAGTTTCGTCTTGAGTATAAAGTAAATCAGGAGAATCATAATTGTTCAATTTACAATTATCCAATTCCAATAAAAATTCACTTGATGATTTTGCATCATAATATAATCCAGATCTTAATTTAAGAACACAATCCCATAATTTATTTTGAATTCTTGCTCTCCCTCTTAAATCAGCAACAACGCTGTCAGCGTCGCAAACAATATCTTCCAAACTATTAGTAATGTTAAAATGTAATGAAGCATCACTGATTGTTTTAAATTTTTCTCCTTCTTTCAAAGTTTTTATAATTGAATAAAATGATGAATAAATCATGTTTCTCTCAAAATGTTCAATTTTAGGAACAAACATTGCAAATAAAACTGGATGAATATGATTATTAACATTATGTTTATCTTTATTGTATTGTCCATTTAATGCTTGTTCTTCGCAATCACTATATGCGAGAGCATTTAATTGAACATCGGAATGTACCATTCTATTGTATTCTTTCAAAATATCCCCTAAAATTGGCAAGTCTTTTGGTTCAACCTTTAATTTTTTTGGAGCATAATCAACTTCTCGGGAAGAACCAAGAAATTCACTCAATCTTGTTTGTGGAGGTAAACTTTCTCTATCTTCAACATCTCCATAATCTCCAGTTGTCAATTTCTTTTGAATAATTCTATAAAATTCATCAAATTCATAATCTGTTAATTTATGTTTGTATTTTAATGCTTTATGTAAAATATCACCAAGAGTCTTTTTATCAGTATTATCAAACAAATATTTAGCAAATTTTTCTATTTTTCTATTAATTTTTTTTTCTGATTCTCTCATTTTAGTTTGAAGTTTATGCAACATATCATCAGTTTTATATTTAGATCTTAAAGCGTCCAAATCATATTCTGAAAGTTTACCTTTTTCCATATATCCATTATGAAAAAATTTTTTGATATCTTTTTTCATTTCATCAGTCATTCCACTTTTAGGTTCATCATATCTTGATCTTTCTTCTTCCATTATAGTTAAGTATATACTTATATAATATATTTTAATTAAAAAAAATCTTATATTTTCAAGTAAATAAAAAATGAAAAATAAATAATATTAAAATATGTTTTTTTATATTTTAATATTGAACTATGAATAATAATTTTGATTCTAATAAATTTATCATTAAATATTGTCCAAATAAAAGCGAAAATATTATTTGTAATCAAAAATATATTTTATTAATTAAAAAATGGTTAAATAATTTTGAGAATGAAAAAAATAGTAGTATCATAATTAGTGGTATACATGGAATTGGAAAATCATTATCAGTTAATATTTTATTGCGAGAATCTGGATTTAAATATGCAAAAATTAATTTTGATGAAATTTTACACCAAATAGATTTATTAAAAAAATCAGTAAAAAAAAATAAACAATTAATTGTTAATATGGTAGTTGAAAAATATATTCAGAATTTTAATGATAAACACCTCCTGAATCATTTATATAATGAAAATCAAAAAATTGCATTTGTTGTAGATGATGTTTTTTCTATAACTACCTTAACTTACAAAAATATTATATTATCTATTAAAAAATATAATGACAAATACAAAAAATTCCCTTTAATTTTTATAACAGACGATCAGCATAATAAACTTGTTTCTGATTTAAAAAAAAAAACGAACGAATATATTTTTGAAAAACCGACTGACTATGAATTAGAAAAAATTATAACAGAAATTTGCACTAAAGAAAAAATTAGATTAGATTTATCTCAGAAAGAAGAACCAACCCTAATTGATCAAATTTGCGATCATTCACAATATGATATAAGACGTTTAATACATATATTACAAGCATTGTCAGAAATATATGAACATGAATTAATTACTAAAGAAATGTTTGAAACTTTTATTATATCTTCTAAAAAAAAAGATACTGATATTAATATTTATATGGCTACAGATATGTTATTTGAAGAATATTGTGGCATTGATAATTCAATTACATTATTTGAATCAGACAGGTCCTTAATACCTTTGACTATTCATCAAAATTATTTTAAATATATTCAAAATAAAATGGCTAAAATTGAATTATCTGAACAATTAACACTACTCGAAAAAATTTCAGATACATTATCTAAAGCTGATTTAATTGAAGGATATGTTCATAGTAATCAATTATGGGATTTTCAAGAAATTTCTGGTTATTATTCAGCGTTTAACACTTCATTTTATATTAATGAATATCCAAAAAATAAATCTAAAATGGATTGCTTACAACCTTGCTATAAATATGTATTTCCAAAAGATTTAAATAGAACATCGATTAAAAATATAAATAAAAAAAATATTTCAAATATAATTGATTATTTCCCAAAAAAAAATATCTATGACTTTGTTTATTTAAATAAAATTGTTAATAATTTAATTTCACAAAAAAAATTTCAAGAATTATTTAATTTACTAGACTCATATAATCTAAATATTTCTAAATTAGATTCCTTAATTAAAATAGATAAAATTAATAAAAGTAAAAATAGTTTAGAAGATAAAATAAAAAAAAAATTATTAAAATATTTTGACTCTAAAAAATAATTTTTTATTAAAAAATTAATTTTTATTTATCATATTCCAATCTATAATGCCAGTTCCTTCGAATTTAAATTTTTTATGTTGTGTATAGCCATATTTAAAAATAATTATTCCATACCCATACATATTTACGTATCTTTCCGTTTGTTTCTTCATTTTATTAAAAAATAATGGTACTATAGTTCCGTAATACGCTTTTACATCAATCCAACATACTTTTTTTGTTTCATATGTAAAAGAACTTTTTTTATCTAATAAAAAATCAGGAGTACTTATTGGTTTTCCATATTTTTTAATTTGTTCATCAACTAATTCTCTTTGAGTTTTAAATATAAAATTTTTTTTCTCTAAAAAAAATTCTACTTCTTTTTCAAAATCTTCAGCATTTTTTATTTCATTAGAATTACAAATTGTCATAATATCATTATTATAAGCATAATTATAATTTTCTAAATCACGCCCTTTTAATCCATTGATTTTATTCGAAGAAAAAAGAATATTCGAAATAGTTATAGGACTATAATCATATAACTCGCATATTTTTTTTATATTATAGTTAGACTCAAAATATAATTCTTTTATTTTTTCTATTGCAATTTTATTTTTTTTTATAAAAATTTTATTTTTTAAGATTTGTTCTCTTAAATATAATATTAATTCATAAATATCTTCATAATTATTCATGAACATTATTTTTTCATTCTCTTCTAATTTCCCATAATTTGTTGAATTAGAAAAATGTTCGTATAAAGATTTCTCTAACTCAAAATTTATTGTTTTTCTCATTTATAAATTAATTATAAAAATTATTTATATCTTAAGATTATTATATTTTTTCATTTTTTATTGTTTATGTGGTTATGTTATATCTTGGCATCTAAAAATAGTAATAAAACTTATGTAGGAGCAACGATACACTTATTTAATCGTTTACATATGCATAATAATGGTAAAGGAGCAAAATATACCAGAGGAGAAGAATGGTATGTAATGTGTTATATAACGGGATTTCAAAATAAAAGGCAATGTTTATCATTTGAAAAAAATCTTCAAAGAATGAGAAGATACCGACATTTAACCACTTATAAATATTCTAAAAATACTAAAATTAATCGTTATTTAGATTTATTTGGATTAGTAAATAAAAAATGGTCGAAATATGTATCACCTCCAGCAGTTCCATTAAAAATTAATTGTGTTTATAAAATAATAGAAAAAGAAATTCCCCATTATATCAAAATAGAATATGATTTATATGAATTTGATTCACCTTTTTAATATTTTATATCATTAATATAATATATTATAAAATGGGACAATGTGCGTCAAATAATTCAGGTAATCCTGAAATCTTTGGTTTAGAACGCGTTAGACATCTAAAAATCGGGGAATCTATTGAATCTTCTACGGGTTGCACACCAAATATTTGGGGAACTCAAGTTGGAAGCGGATATGATCGCGCTATACAACGAGGATTTATGTATCCTCAAAACGGAGAATTTAATTTCATTTTAGGTTCTTCTTGTCGAATGTGTAGCGATGTTGAACAAGGATATGGATGTTCTGGATGTAATGATTGGAATAATTCTATTGAAGGTAGAAGAGTAGGAATACAAAGAATTTCTTATGGTGCTGATAAATTGAAGTGTTGTTTAGGAAAATCACAAAATCAAATAGTAGATGGTAAAACATGCGACCCTTCATATTTACCTAATTCCAAAAATTGTTTTGATATTACATCAGAATATTGTAATAACATCGATAATTTTAATAATGAACCGGCGTGTTTAACTTTTTGTTCTCAAAACAACGGGTATTGCGATAATTCAATGTCTTCGTATTGTGAAAAAAATCCAGATGCTCCGCAATGTTTTTGTATTAATAGTACAATTAATAAAAGTCAATCTGCTAAAAAAATAGGTTTATCTGCTACATGTATAGACAAAGACTGCGTAGATAGAGGATATAAAACAAGGCAAATGATAGAAGCGCGTGAAAGATGTCCAAAAAATTTTACTAATTGTCAAGTTATTAATGAAATTGGTTCTGTCGGTAAATCATTTACTTTTACTGATAATATAAACACAATGAATTGTGGAACAAATGAAAATAATCAAGAAGTTCCTAAAATAGAAATGCCTAAAATAGAAGTGCCTAAAATAGAAGTGCCTAAAATAGAAGTGCCTAAAATAGAAATGCCTAAAATAGAAGTGCCTAAAATAGAAGTGCCTAAAATAGAAGTGCCTAAAATAGAAATGCCTAAAATAGAAATGCCGAAATCTGAAATGCCTAAAATAGAAATGGAAAAATCTGAAATGCCTAAAACTGATAAAACTAAATTAGATAAATCTGAAAAAAGTAAAGAAAAATCGGATACGAATGATACAACATTAATAACCTACGGTATTGTTGGAATCAGCGGAATAATTTTATTGTTTATTATGTTAATTATTATTTTTCTACTTATTAAAAAATAATAATATTTCTGATATAATTACGATGAAGAATAAAAAAATATTATTAATATTAATATAAATATACAGATTATTGCTACAGAAACAACACTACCAATAACTAAAGTGGATGTGTTGTAGGAAACTCCTTCCGAAATAGTTTTAGCCGTATCAGAAATACTTTTAGTAATTGCGTCAATCGGTGTTACTGTTTTTTGCGATGTTTTAGAGTTAGTCGTATTTTCAATTTCTTTAATAATTTTTGTTATATTAAGAGAATCAATAACTATTTTCGTTATTAATTTAGAAGTTTGTTCGATTGTATTATCTGTATATCTAAAATTTCCTTCAACGGTACCTACTTCTAAAATATTTGATTGTTCATTTATAGAAGATTGAATATTTTCTTGTTTTTGGTTTAGAGAATTCTGAATTGTTGCTTTAATATTTTTTTGTGCATCTACTTTATCTTCTCCAAATTTTAATGTTTGATTATTAGAATCTACTACTTCGATTAATTTATTAGAAATTTTATCAGATAAATCACCATTTTGTATTAGACTCATTAAACACGACACATTAATAGTAGATGTTTGAACATCTTTATTTCCAGACATTACAAAATCACCTTTCACCTCTTTAATTTTCCTACTAATTATTTGCGAAGAAGCTGTTATACATTTATTGATAGTTTCTTGAATAACATCATTTGTTAATTCAGACACTTGATTAATAACACTTTTAACATTTGAAGAGCCCATAATATAAAATGATTATTATATATTTATTATTAATACTATTTTATAAATAGAATGATAATAATATAAAAATTGATAATTATATTGAATAATATTAATTAATATAATATAATATAGAATGGCGTTATATGATCCAATATTATTTCAATTGCCGATTTGTGAACCAATCGAAATTGATGAAAAAAATTTAGTTATGTTCGGAGATTTACCTAAACCATTATTATCTTATGGTTTTAATACTTTTATTTATGACTTGAAAAATAAAATGGAAGATACGAAAAATTTTAACAAATTAGAATTAAATATTGCTAACAGAATTGACATTAAAATAAAAAATTATAATATGTCGTTATCACAAGTAGTACAAAAAATATTTCCTGATTACAAAATTATAAGTAGAGCTTTTTACAAATTATGGGAAATGTTAATGATATTTAATTTAGTAGATACAGATAATTTTGTTGGAGCATTTTTATGTGAAAGTCCAGGTTCGTTTGTTCAGGCTACTCTTTATTATAGAAAATACCATTCTTTTTTTAATGATAAGGACCGATATTATGTAATGTCTTTAGATGATAGAGAAGATGAAAGGGTACCCAAACTTGATAAGAGTTTTATAGAAAAAAATAGTAAATATATTTTTGATCATCCTACAACTTCAAAAGGCGAAGATAATGGCGATATTTTAAAGTCTTTGGTTAGAAATAATTTTAAAAGACATTTTGACACAATTAAAGAAAAAGCACATTTAGTTACGGCAGACGCTGGAAAACCCTGGGAAAACGAAAATTATCAAGAACAAGAAGGATTTGTGTTAATTTTATCAGAAGCATGTTTAGCATTAAAATGTCAAAAAAAAAATGGCCATTTTGTTTTAAAGATTTTCGAATCTTTTACTAATCCAACTATTAAACTTATCGCACTTTTACAAAATCATTATGAAAATATATTTATTCACAAACCATTAACAAGTCATGACTCTAATTCTGAAAGATATATTATTTGTCATAAATTTAAAGACAATGCTGAAAAAACTATTTCTATTATGGAACATATAATTGATGAATATAATAAATTAAGTTCTTTACAAAAAAATATCTTTGTTAATGATATTTTATTAAATGTAAAAATAGATAAAAATGTTTCTGAAATAATTAAAAAATGTAATATTGAATCTTCATTTTTGCAATGTAAAACGATGCAAAATATGGTGTCGTATATGGAAAAAAATAAAGGGATTGTTGATTTTAATGAAGATAAAGAAAAACAAATTCAATATACAACATTATGGTGTGATATATTTTTATTAAAAAATTATGATAAAAAGATTTTGGAAAAATTATTAAAATCAAAAATTTATAATAATATTAAATCATAATCAAGACGAAAATTTTATTTTAATTTTTAAAATAAAATTTTATTCAAAATAAAAATAAATATCTTTATTTTTTTCAAATTTCGACATTGTCGTTTTAATAATATATATATTATTAATTATAAAAATTTTTTTTTTAATTTTGCATAATTGAGAATTTGAAATCTTTTTTTTATTATTTATTTTTAATATATCAAAAGTATTCCACAAATATATTAATTTATTTTTTGAAATGTTATTATTATGATATATGTTATAAATAAAAGTTGGATTTTTCTTTAATTCAATATTAGTATTAATATAAATATCACCAACACTTTCATAACTACAATATATAAATAGATTTGTGATAATCTTAGCATCGTTATAATATAAACAACTTATTTCTTGTATACGATCAGAAAAAAACTGGCTCGAGATTAAATTTAAATAATAATTTTTTTTTAATTCTTTATCTACAAATAAAAACATTTCTGGGTTATATCTAATCGCTTTTAATGCTATTTCATAATCATTTTTGATTAATATATTTTTAAAAAAATCACCATTTCGACTAACTAATTCCAAACAAAATTCTCTATTATATAATAAGTCGATTGGTATTAGAGGTGCTAAAATTGTACTATTTAAATTATAATTATTTAATTCATCAATTGCATGTAATATTAAAATGTTAGTTGATTCACTTGGAAATTTTTCATTAAAAATATATGTTCTTTTAAAATGTTTCGAAATATAATTATTCATTTTTTGAATAATATTATATTGTTCTTGATAGTCTTTTATCATTCTTTAAACAATGTAGGTTTATAGAGATAGATATAATAATACTCCTCGTATTTTATTCGTGTATTAATTATATATCATTTTTTTTAAAGTATTGTGTAATAGGTGTATCTACACAAAATAATAAGTGCATAAATTCAGCAATTATCAATAATATTATTAAAGTTTTAATAAAAGAGACATTTGCATATTGACTTATTAAATAAGATAATAAAATAGTAGAAAGAACATCTATAATAGCAATGTTAAGAACTCTATATTGATGAACGCCCTTATTTGGTTCTCCAAATATATCTTTATATTTACAAAGATTCATATAACTAATAACAATAAAAAAATGAAAAAAATTATATATTTAAAATTTTATATTATTTGAACTATAATTATGAATGTCGATAATTATGAAGAATCTAAAAAAAATACAAAAAGATACAAAAAAATTTTGAAATTGTTTAAAAATATTTATTCACATAATTCATTTAAACCGTTTCAATATGAAATAATTAATCGTATTATAAACAGAGAAAATATATGTTGTATTATGCCAACTGGATATGGTAAAACTTCCTGTTGCGTTATTCCAGCATTGTATTTAGAAAGACCAGCAATTATAATTTCTCCTTTGATATCTTTAATGAACGACCAACAAATTCGTCTCGAAAAATTAAATATAAGTTCAATTTGTTATAATTCAAAAACGAAAAAAAAATCTTCTGTTAAAGATGATATAATAAATAATAATTATCAAATTATTTATGTCACTCCAGAATCACTTGAACAAATAGAAGAAACATTAAAAGAATTAAATGAAAATGTTGGTATTTCTCTATTTGCGATTGATGAAGCGCATTGTATTTCTTCTTTTGGATGTGATTTTCGTCCTTATTATCGTGAATTGCATAAATTAAAAGTGTGGTTTCCAGATATTCCTATTTTAGCAGTAACTGCCACAGCTACTCAACCGGTAGTGGCTGATATAAAAAAAGTATTAGGAATATTAGAAGCGAAAACAATAATGTCTTCATTTGACAGACCAAATATTTTTATTAATGTTGAACAAAAACCTAATGATTCTGAATTAGAAAGAGAATTTAAAAAAATTATTACTAATCATAAAGATGAAACCATTATTATATATTGTTTAACAAAAAAAGATACAGAAAAAATATATGAAATTCTGAAAAATAGTTGTGAATGTGATATATATCATGCTGGTTTAAATGATGAAACCAGAAAACAAGTTCATGAAAATTTTATAAATGGCTCTGTTAAATGTGTTATAGCCACATTAGCTTTTGGTATGGGAATAGATAAATCTGATGTAAGAGTCGTTATACATTATGGTGCTCCAAAAAATATTGAAAACTATGTTCAAGAAATTGGAAGAGCAGGACGAGATGGAAAACAATCATATTGTTATTTATTTTATTCTATTAAAGATTTTATAATTAACAGAAGATTTATATCAGATATATCAAATGAACAACATAGATTTAATAGTTCTCGATTATTATTAGCAATGGAAAAATATGTTAACCATACTAAATGTTTAAGAAGATATATATTGGATTATTTTAATTCTCCAGAGATAATAAAAGATAATTGTGAATCGTGTAGTAATTGTGTAAAAAAAAAAAATAATGTTAATAAGGAAAATCAAACAAGAAATGTTAGTATCGAAACTTTATTTTTACTTTCATGTTTAAAAGAAACAAATTATATTTTCGGTAATAGTACTATTATCGGTATTTTGCGTGGTTCTAAAAATAAAAAAATTCCAGAAAAATATAAAAATATAGATTCATATGGAAAAGGAAAAAATCATGATATTAATTGGTGGAAAGATTTAATTAATCAATTATTAGAAAATGAATTTCTTAAAGAAAAAATGGTAGAAACCGGAACTTTTGCATACAAAACTTTAATAAATTCTAAAATGGCTGAAAAGTGGTTTGAGCAATATAAATATGTTTTAGATTTAGAAGAAATTAATGACATAAATCAATGTTTTGATAAGAAAATCAAAATTAAATAATTTTTAATTTAATAATTTATTAAATCAAAAAATAATTATTTTTTTTTTTTAATTTTTTCAGAAGATTTATTTTTCATCCTCATTTTATTAATCATATCTTGTAAATCCTTTTCTGATGGAGGTACAAAAACAGAAACATTAGAAATTGGAGGTTTTAATTTTGGAGGTTCCGGAACATTTGAAGATGATGGTGGTTTTGGTATTGAAGAACTATTCAACAAAGATTGTTGTTTTTCAGGTATGTTAATCGTTTCTTTATATAGTGTTGTAGGATTATCAGAATCATCTAGAAGGCATTGATTAAACATACTATGCGGACTATTTACCTTTTTAATTTGTAAAACATTCCAATTTAATCCACAATACTGTTCATTAATCCATAATATATCTAATTCAATAATACACAAAACATAATTATGATGATGAAGAGAAGCAATATTTATTTCATGAGATTTTTCATCAAATATTTTAAATTTGAATTGAACATCTTTTAAAGGAATATCTTTATCTAATAATTTGTAAGAAACGATAGGTAAATTTATGTTCATATATGGAGGAAAAGCATTGTTATTTTTTTTAATACATGAGATATATGTAGTTTTTTTTAAATATTTTTTTTTACTATTTAAAACGAGTTCTTCCATTTCTTTATCTAATAACACTATAAAATTGTAAAAAGATTTTAGTGTTTCTCTTTCTGACATTTTATTAAAAGATAAAGATAATTTATAAAAATTATTAAATTTTTTAATTTCGAATGGTATTTCCATTTTTGGAATTTTAATACATAATTTTTTATTATTATACAAAATATCACTTTTTCTATATTCTCCAGTTATAATAGGTTTAGAAAAAGTTAAATTCTCAAAATTAAATTCTGAAGAAGTATAATCAAATAACATAATTAAAATATAAATAATTTAAGTCAAATATTATTTATAATTCAATTTTTTATTTAATATTCATTATATCCACAATATAAATCTTCGTTTTCAATTTTTTTTGTTCTAAAATGTTCCTTTTTTTCTGATGGTTGTTGTAATTGTTTTTGTTCTGGTTGTTGTAATTGTTTTTGTTCTGGTTGTGAAAGGTTCACTGCTTGTTCTGGAACTTTAGGTGAACCGTCTAAACATGATGACAATTTATTTTTAACATTTGTTAATTCAGATAAAACATTTAATTTAACGTTAGCGTCCATAGAATTTAAATTTATTTTTTGTGATACTTCATCAATAACATTTCTTGCATTAACACAAGCATCTCCTAATTGTACATATCTACTTGCAATATTAACGTTATTAGAAACGAGCCATAACAATAATAGACCTACAAGAAAAATAATGAAAATGATCCAAACAAAATATGGATGTTGAAATACAGATTCGACTGCTTTTTTTTGCACATCAAAAAATTCTTTTAGATTTGGTTTACTGTTCATACTATAAAATATATAGTATCATTATATTTTTTTATATAAATAATAATTATTCTATATCAATAATAATTATGTTATTTCGAATACACCAAAATATTTTACCAAATGAAGAATCTATTTTAAAAACTTTAGAAACTCTAAAAACGAAAATAGAAAATGATTATTATATAATTCATCATTTATTATTATTACATGAAAAAATTAATTGTATTCAAAACATAACTATAGAAAATGGCAATATATTAATTATGGTGGAAGATAAATTAATGCACCTTAAAGAAGATAAATTATGTTTATCGGATGAAGATGATAAAAAAATAGAACAAAATAATGAAGAAGAAAAATTTTTAAATTTATCAGAAGTAATTAAAGAGAATTTGAATATATAAAAATAATTAATATAAAAATATTATATTAATTATGAGTTATCGATATTTAAATTTAGGAGATAAACGCCTAAAATTTTTTAAAAACCCGATTGGTGAAGGGAGTTATGCGAAGGTATTTCATGCAATAGATTTAGATAACGATGTTTCGTATGCTATAAAAATACTTAATTTAAAAAAAATAGATACAAAACTAATTAAAAGGATAAACGTTGAAATAAATATTATAAAAGAATTAAAACATAAAAATATTGTGGAATGTCATTATTCATTTTCTACGGATGATTATATTTATATATTTATGGAATATTGTATGGATGGAACAATAGGAGATTACATTAAACACAATAATATATCCGAAGAACAAGCAAGATATTTTATGGAACAAATTAAATCGGCTATGATATATTTGAGAGAAAAAAATATTATGCATAGAGATTTAAAAACTTCTAATATTTTATTAAAAAAAGAAAATGATTTATTTGTAGTAAAAATATGTGATTTTGGATTTGCTAAAAAAATAATGAATGATATTGAATTATCACATACGATATGCGGAACTCCTTTATATATGTCTCCAGAAATAATAATGGAAAATAAATATAATTTCAAAAGTGATTTATGGTCTATTGGTGTTATATTATATGAATTGATTTATAAAAAATATCCTTACATTTCATCTAATATAACTGAATTAAAATTAAAAATTAATTCAGAAACCCCACAATATGATCCTTCTATTGATATTAGTAGTGAATGTAGAAATTTAATGGAAATGTTATTAACATATAATGTTAATAATAGAATTGATTGGAATGAATTTATTAATCATCCTTGGTTTAATAAAATATTTAAATATGAAAACAATATTGACGTTTTAAAAATTTGTAAAGAAAAAGATAAAAAATTTTTATATGAATCATATTACGGAGAACCAACAACGGAGTCTACTGAAATAATTAGAAACGATATGTTCAATAATAAATTAATATGTTATCATTCTATGAAAGACCAAACACGCATTATAAAATATAATAATGAAAATAAAGTTGTTCCCTTTTCGTCATTGGATAATTTAATTAAAGAAAATTATTTTTCGGTTGAATTAGATAATTCTTTTTTAAAAAATAGTGATTATTGCATTGAAAAAAAAAAATATATTAATATATATAAAAAACAGTCGTTTACTGATACGCTAATGGATTATTTTAGTTCACCTTTTTTTTTTATTAAGAAAATTATTTAATTTAATAATTTTCTTTATGATTAATATATAATAATTATGGAAGGTTCATTGTTAAGATTAAAAGCACTAAAATTAAATCCAAAAAAACAAGAAAAAAATGTTAAAAATCAAGTTAAACCATTGCAATCTTTTAAAGCCTTACAATCTCCTAAGGCCTTACAATCTCTTAAATCATTACAATCGCCTAAAGTGGATTCTAAAATTAATTTAGTAAAAATGCAGAAAAAACTTTTAGAAAAATCAAAAGCACCAGCATTACATGTAAATAATGAAAATTTGAATAAATCAAAAGAAGTTAAAAAAAATCAAAATAAACAAGTAAAAAAAGTTCCTGGAATTGTTTTATTGAGAACTAAATAAAAAATATAATTTATTAATATATATTATATTAATGAATTATATTAATTCAATTCCATTATTTGTAAAAGGTTCATTTTTATATTTTCAAAAATTTCAGAATGGAGGAAATTTTAATTTTATTAAAAATTCAAATAATGAATGGGAATTAGATACTGATAAAAAAGAAAAATTTGATAGATTTAAATTAAATAACGACGACTTTCATAATTTACAAATTTTTGAAAAAATGGTGAAAGAATTACATTTAGATAATAAACTATGTATAAGTGATTTTAAAAATGAAGCAAAAGAAATTTCTATGGGAGGATTTGGAATTTTATTTCGTTTTATTTGTCAAGACAACGTAAATAATAAAAAATACAGTATGAAAATTAGTTTACCTTCTAATATAAATAGTGTTAATGATTGGAATTTGTATTATAATGAACATATTATTTTAAATAAATTTGGAAATAAAACAGATAATCCCTCAAATGGTATTTTTTTACCTAAATATTATGGATACGTTGATATGACTGGATTAGACCCTAATAATAGAAATAAATTAGCATATACACCATCTTTATTCCCAAATTCAACTTTTAATTATGATTTTAAATTTCCATCTCGAATAATGATTTTTTTCCAAGAATGGTTAGACGGTGATTTAACTAAATCATTATTGTTTAACGAACCAATTGACCTTTTATATATGATATTATGTTTATTATTTTCTTTAAAAATTTTACATGATGAAAATTATGTTCATTCTGATATTAAAGGAGGTAATATAATGTTCAAAAATTTATCTGATATTGTAGTAAACGATTCTCCTTTTAATACATCATATACATGGTCTTCAGATGATGGAAGGAAATTATTTAAAATTATAGATTTAGGAGGTGTTGTGTCAAATGGTTCAAATATAACATCTTACACGAATGATTATTTAGATAGCGAATTATTCAATACAATAAATAATAAACAAAAAGCACATAACGAATTTGTTGAACTTAAAAAATCTGGTAGTTCTTTGGAAATATTAAAAAAATCGTATGATAAATTTGTAAATTTACCTGGTTCAATTGCTACATTTTCACAGGACGTTTATGCACTCGGCTTAACTTTTCTTGAAACTTTTTTATATTCAAAAAATAATATTAGCAAAGTAAATAAAAATGATACATCTGAATTATTTAAATATCCTTTTAATGAAAAAAATATCAATATATTAATAGATGGTGCATTTGATATGCAATTCGTGGAAGGTGTTGTTTATAAAAATATTAAAGATAAAAATAAATATAATGAAATGAATATAATTATTATATCGATATGCAAAACTGTATTACGTTCTATGTTATATCCTAAAGAAGAACGTGCTGATGTATATCAATTACTCGATTATTTACAAAAAGAAATTAAAAATAATGATATGTTAAGTCATTTTATAAAAAATATTTATGGAACATGTTTTGAATCTTATTAAATAAAAATATTAAAAATAATATTTTTATTGTAAAGAAGCATTTTTTTCACTTCTTTCATATTCTTCATCACTAATAAGTAAATCATTTGGTGTGCTACCTCGTTCCTTTCCCCATAATTTATTACCATAAAATAAACTATTTTCCATACTTTTAGTGAGTTTTGGAACGGTTTCTAAAATAAAATATCTAATACGCAATTGGAAAACTTTTGGTAATGTTTGAAAAACCAATTTCTCTACAAAACAAAGTAAATCAAGAGTATTTAAACGTGAAACTCTAATTAATAAATTGACTTGTGGGAATAATTTTTCGAGATTAAGATTTTCATACACTAATCGACTTGATAATAATTGACATGCTTGTTCAGATGTTAAAGAATGTGTAAATTCTTCATCGTAAAAAACTAATGTATTTTTTTCATGATCATTTTCCATATATCCACTTGTTTTTTCTAAAATATTCATAATAAGAGATTTATTATTATCATTAAGAGTTGTTAATAATTTTTTGACTTCCCCTTTGTTTTTTAAATAAAGATTATGTACTTCATCAAAATTATTTTCTTTATACAATTTAACTAATCTTTTTTCTAATTCTTCAGACATTTTATATAATAATATAGGATAAAATATAATGTTATATATTTTTTAATAAAAATTATTGTTTATTGCAATATATTTTACTTATATATATTTAGTATTAATGTATGATTATGATCATTATTTTAATAATGACTGGTATAAAAATATTGAAATACCAGATGATAAAGGATGTTATGGAGTTAATGAAATAATTACAGAAAATACGTTGAAACAATTAAAAAAAATTATAGAATCAGATAATAATTTAAATATTTTTTTTCAATCTGGAATGGATCATACTTCTTCCATAGAATATCTTAAATATTTTATATCGTTTATCGAAAATAATCCTGTTATTGATTCTTTAATTTTTTTTGATACTATTAATATTAATATTTTTTTTAACTCATACGTTAAAAAAGACGATAAAAATAATATTGATTCATTACATTTATTTCATAATACTTTAATGATTGATAAAATATTTTATGTAGATCATAAAAAAAAAATTTATTATTATCATTTTAAATATTACTTAGAAGAATTAGTAAAATTATCAATAAAACATAAAATTATTAATGAAGAAATTAATATTGATTCACTTTTAAGTTTCGAAACACATATAGCAACTTTTACGAAAGGGCCAGAAGATTTAAGAGACCCTGAAAAGAATTACAATAAATTAAAGATAAATATTTTTTGTCAAAATAAAAAATTAATAAAAAAATATTTTGAAAGATTTAATTTTCAAGATTTAATTGTTGATTATCCTGAATATTATGATAATTTAATAGAGTTATTAACTAAGACAGAAATATCTATAATAAAAAATTATATCAAAATATTTATTGTAAATTTTTTTTCTTCTATTATAAATAATGAATTTTATGATATTTATCATTATTTTTATCGAACAACATTAAAAGGAATACCAAAAAAAGAAGAGAAATGGATAAGAATGGTTAATTATACTTCTATTTTTTTTTCTAATAGATTGGGATATTTATATTGTCAAAAGAATAAATCAGACACTTCAATGGATATTTTATATTATATATTAGACTCTATTATTACACAATTCAAAAAAAATATTTTATCCATAAACTGGATGAGTCAAAACACTAAAAACAAAGTTTTCAAAAAAATAAATAATATTAAATTTGAATTAGGATTGCCAAATAAAAATTATATTCCAAATGTTAAATTAACAAATGATTTTATGAGAAATATATTATTATTAGAACGAGATAGATACATATTAAATAAATTCAGAAAAATAGATTATGAATTACATAAACCTCCTTCATATGGTCTAAATGCTTATTATGATATAGCAGAAAACAAGATAGTTTTATTAAAAGGAATATTACAAAATCCATATTATGTTGAACCAAAAACTTTAAAAGATGTTATTAAAAATTATGCGGGTATTGGATTTGTGATTGGACACGAACTGTTTCACGGATTTGATGATCAGGGAAGTCATTATGATGAAAATGGTAAATTGAATTCTATAATGGATAAGGAAACACGTGATAAATATGAATTATTTCTAAAAAAATATAGAGAAAGAAATAAATTATCTGTTGGTGAAAGCGTGTCTGATTATTACGGATTAAAAACAGCATTATTTGCATTGAAGAATGCACTGGAAATAAATGACATTCAAATGGATATAACACATTATAAAACTTTTTTTTCTAATTTTTCACATGGGTTTAGGTCTAAAATGAGAATTTCCTATATTAATTATAAATCTATTACAGACGAACATCCAGACAATAAAATGAGAATAAATACGGTAATAAACGATATATTGGAGGAATATAATATTAAAATAATATAATTAAAAAAATTGAAAAAAAAATTTTTAGAAATATCTATATATAAATGATTAAATAACTTGCTTAGTTGAAATGTCCATAACATTACCATCTAAAAAAGATTTTGAATCCATGACTGCTGAACAGGTTAGAAAATTGCAACATGATTGTTGGGATAAAAACGCTGAATATGGTAAAGAAAAGGACAAAAAGACTCAAGAGATTGCTGATTTAATTAAGAAATTTGTTTCAGATGCTGAGAAATTTATTTCAGAACATGAAGCATTGAAAAATGAATTGGAAAAGATTAGTAAGGATCACAAAGAAAACAACGAAATTATCAGATTCAGTACTGGTAAACTTCCAGATATTTCTTCTGATTATGATAAGCTTGGTGCGATTCTTAAGTCTTTACACAAAATTGAAAAATTTGTGGAGATCCCTGTGAAACCGGAGAAACCTAAAAAAACTGAGGAAAATTCTTTGGAGGATTCTGAAGATTCTAAAAAGTCTGAGACGAAACCAGTGAAATCTAAAAAGACTGAAGTTCCTAAAAAGAATGAAGTTCCTAAAAAGACTGAAGTTCCTAAAAAGAATGAAGTTCCTAAAAAGACTGAAGGTTCCAAAGATTTCGATTTTTCCAAAATTGAGTGCAAATATGGAGCAAAATGTAAGTCTTTCACAGACGGTACTGTTTGCAAATATTCACATTCAAAGCTTGGTGATTCTAATGGTTCTGACAAAAAGAAACGAATTGTTCCGAAAGCAAATCGTGTTGATGAGTCAGATGAGGGAGAGAATTAATTTGCTTTAATTTGTCATTTTTATATCCAAAAAATCAAAATAAAAAGTTAACATATATCACAAAACAAAACAAAAAAATTAAAACCCAACATTTTATATTCGGTTTTAATTATTCAATATTTATTTTTTATTAAAAAATAAATATATTTAATTGCTAAATGCTGTTCCTCCCATACCAGACATAATTCTAAAGATATTAATGTTCAATCCATAAATATAAACCAAATTATCAGGGTCTTGGAAGTAAACAGAGTCTGAACCAGAAAATTCAGATACAAATGCCATATTAATTTGTGTAACATCAATTCTTGAAAAATTGCATGTTCCGCATGGTTGTTGGTCATCACCTCTCAATGCAAAGGAATAAACATTGACACCGTCTTTTGGTGTACATTTAAAGTGTTGATATGGTTGAACATAATTAAAGTATGCTCCATCTCTTTCTTGAATTCTGTCTTGTCCATTAAATTGAATAACTGCTGATTCAACTGGATTTTTAGATCCATCAATATAAACACCATAATTGTCGTGTTGCCATACTGTCAAATCTTGTTTCATTGAAAAAGCATTTCTGTTATCAACATCAAATTTATCAACTGGAATTGAAATGTCTTTAATTGTAAGGTTATTTGTCAAAACATCAATGACTTTTGCTACCAAAATATTAATATTGTTAAATGCATCATAAAAATATGAAATTGAAACTCTGCAAACAACAGAAGCCAAATAATCAGCACTTGATGCGGAAAGACTCATAACTTTTGTTGCATTATCCAAAACACCAATACCAAATGAACCTGGTGTAGCATTTCCTGGAATTGGATTATATGCGTCGTTAACAACTGTTAATCTCAAATCTGTAGCATTTGCCAAATCTGTCAAGTCATATGCAGTATAAACGTGTCCTGCTCTTGAATATTGGTTGTTTGCGTCCAATGTGATGTTATTTGCTGGGTCGTATGGATTAACTAACAAACCTGTATCAGCATCTACATCTAATGCACCTAATGTTACGATTTTAGCAACTTCATTAAGAGCCAATGACCAATCCTTATGTTGATAATTCATAAATTTATGTCCTTGGAAGTTACCCATTTTCAAAGCCCAAGTCAAAAATTTAGTTGGATGATTATAAACCAATTTATATTTTTGTGAGTTATTTGACATTGAGTCAGCACCTGTATGTTGTAATTGATCAATTAAATATTCGTGTGAAACTTGAGCCATTTTTTTTCTTTCTTCAGTGTCAAGATAAACATAATCAATCAAAAGTGAAGCATCATTCATAACAATTGGTGCTGAAGCAAAATAATCATTTGAAATATATAATTGTGAAACGTCTCTGAATGTTACGTGGATTCTAACTTCGTGATATTGAAGAGCGATTAAAGGTAATGCTAATCCATTATTTCTACAAAACCAAAATCTCAATGGAATATATAATGTTTTTTCTGGTTTAACAACAGTTGAACCAGATGAAGACATAACAGATAAAGCAGTCAATTCATCAACATCACCGATCATTTGTTCATATCCTTTATCTTGTCCGACTTGTCTAGTCAATTCATACCAGATATTCATAAAATCACCATATTGTTTATCGATTTGAACACCTCCTACGTCAATAGATGTTTCAAGGACCAATGCATGACCTAATCTTTTAACCCATGCAAATTTAACCAAATCAAGATTTGCAAGATCACCATTATATACGACTTCTGGAATAACTGCTCTGATATAAGTGTTTGTAATCAAATCACCGTTTCTTGCTAAAATACAAGAAACTTTTCTTCCAAATCCCAATGAACCAGTAAATTGTTGTTCAATATTTTCAATTGCAAAATTTGAATATCTTCTATGAACTACTTTGAAGAATGTAATTTGAGGAGAACCTGTTAAATATACGTCTTGAGCTCCGTATGCTACTAATTGCACTAATCCACCTGCCATTTGTTATATTATATACCAATAGAAAAGAAAAAAAATTTTGAAATTCTTATATAAATTTAATATAAAAATTATATTCGTTAAATATTAATTATATAATAATAATTAATTTAAAATATGAAATGGAACAACATAAGAATATTTTATTCGATGATACCTCTACCGATTCAGATGAAAAAAATGATTGTTTACAAAATAATATTACATTAAACAAAAAAAAACAACAAAAATTAAAAGGAAAGAGTAATATTTTAAAAACAAAAAATAAACAACAACAAAAAAAAAAAGAAAACACTATTTCTAATTTAGATTCGAAGCATAAAAAACAAATTGAAACAATTAATGAAAAAAAATTAAAATTACCTGTTTTAAAATCGCATTTGTATAATGCAAATTGTGAATTAGAAAAAATAAATAAAAAAAAAAAAGAAGAATTAAAATATGAAGACATAAATAAAAAAATTTCTTTACAAGAAAAAATTAATGAACTTAATGAAAAAATTATAGAATCAAATAATAATGAAGTTGATTATTTTTATAATACTTTACCAATTCTAAAAGAATATTATTTCAATACAAATAAAAATAATAATTTATTAGTAAAAAAAAAAGTAAATATAATTCCGAATTCAAATAATTTATTGTCATATATAGAAGTGCATGAAAACGGTAATAAGGCTGACTTATATAATAAATATCTTAATGTAGTTGATCCTAAAATGCAAAAAATAAAAATAGATGAAGATTATCATATATGTTCAATGTGTGAAACTGAAAATGTATATAATCAAACTACGGGATATTATGTATGTGTAAAATGTGGTAATTCTACTTTAATTTTGATGAATAATAATAAACCAAATTACAAGGATTCCGTAATTGATACGTCTTCTTTTACTTATAAAAGAATAAATCATTTAAATGAAATTTTGAGTCAGATACAAGGAAATGAATCTACTATTATTTCTAAAGAAATTTATACTAAAATTTTGAATGAAATATCAAAATCAAAAAAAATATCTCAAAACTTAGAACTATTAACACCTAAAATTATGAGGAATATATTGAGAAAATTAGAATTAAATACTTGTTATGAACACATACAATATATTATAAATAAAATAAATAAAGTTCCTCCACCAAAATTTTCTCGTGCCTCTGAAGATAAAATACGTTCTATGTTTAGAGAAATTCAAGAACCATATGAAAGATGTAAACCAAAATTAAGAAAAAATTTTTTAAATTATTCATATGTAATACATAAATGTTGTGAATTATTAGAATTAGATGATTTTTTACCTTACTTACCATTATTAAAAAGTCCTGAAAAATTACAATTACAAGATAAAATATGGAAAGAAATATGTAAAGAATTAAGATGGCAATTTATTCCATCGAGTCAAAAAATTAAAAAAAATTAATTTTTAATTATTAGAAATTAATTTTTTATTTATAGTTTATTCGTCAGAAACTAATTTATCTTTATTAACAACTAAAGTATACATACCTACAATACCATACCCTAAACCAATACCAACACCCCATCTGACAGATGTTAATGTATCTGATGAAAATACATCTAATAACATGAAGATAACTGTAATTAACATTGTCATCATCATAATATGTTTTACTTCAAATTTATTTCCAGGAATTAATTTAGAACATACAGCAATAACGAGACCTTCTAATACATATCTTAAAATTTTTTTTAAGACTTCTTCTGTTTTAACTTGATTCATAATACTTATATATAATTATTTAAATATTTTTTTTATTATTATTTATATACTTAATTTTTATTCGTGTAAATAATATAAAAAATAAACTTAATATTTAATTATATAAAAATGAATCCAGAAAACAATAATACATCTCAAGAAAAAAAAAATCAAGTAGTTATTGATTTTTTAGACGAAGATCCGGTTATTCCAGGACAATTATTTTGTGTTTTATCTTTTTTATCACCAGAAGGAATTAAAAATTGTTCTATGAGAGGCGTGAAAATTCGAGGTGTTTATAAATCACAAGAAGAAGCAGAAAGAAAATGTACTGAATTAAGAAAAATAGATAAATATTTTGACATATATGTCTGCGAAGTAGGTAAATGGTGTGCGTGGGATGATGCTGACAAATCTTATAATCAAGAATATAATAATAAACAATTGAATGATTTAATGAAATCTTATAAAGAAAATAAAGATAAATCATCGTTGTTATATGAACAACGAAAAAATGAGTTGATGAGGGGAAAATATGAAGAGAAAAGAAAAAATAAGTTAAAACAAAAATTAGAGAAAAAAACACAACCTACCTTAGTGAAAACCTCAATTGTATCGAAAGACGATGAACCACAGGAAAGAACTTTAGAAGAAATTAAAAAAGAATCAGAAATTCAACAACAAAAAATAGAACTCGTAAAAAATGAATTAATAAAAGAAAAGAAAGACTTAAATAAAGAGAAAAAAGTAGTTGTGGATATGGAAGAAAGAATGAAAAAAATTTCAGATATTTATGATAAACTTAACCATTAAATCTTAATATTAAATATATGGAATATTTAATATAATGAATTTGATTATTTTATTTTTGTTATTATTATCTATTTTTTTTATATCGTTTAATTTAAGTAAAATATATAATACATGCCCTGAACCAAAAGTAGTATATAAATATATACCTCAAACCCCATATCAGCAAATTAGTAATCCAATACCCTTAAATAAATTATTTGGACATTTATTTAACGATCCCTCGCCTTGGTTAGGTCAATATTCATCTCTTCATAAAAAAAAAAAAGTTTAGTTGGATTTAATTAAAATCTTAATTACTTTTAATTAAAATCTTAATTACTTTTAATTAAAATCTTAATTACTTTTAATTAAAATCTTAATTACCTTTTATTACCCTTAAGTTTGCTTTTTTTTGAATATCAGCAATATTAAATAATCGTGGTCTACTGTCATATTCTGGGTCGTAATTAGAAATTGAAAAATCGCGAAATTGTTTACAACCAAAATCAAATTTTTGTCTTGGAGATGCTTTAAACCAAAATACTTTATCTTCAATAGTATTTGATGCTTTTGTATTATTATTAATTACCATACAACAATAATCAGCAGTACATTCCATAAATACTTTTCTAAATGTTTCAAAATCTCTAAACATTCCTGCATAATGTTCAAAGATTCTTTTTTGATTCGTATAAAAATCATCAGCCAATAAAAAAACATAATCAATATTCGTTCTTAAGGCGGGTTCCAGACCAAGAGCGTCTTGCATAGTTAATAAATACATCATTTTATAATGTCTTCCATTCATAAATATTTCCGAGATTGAAGGATCTTTTTTCCATTCATTTTTAGAAGACATTGTATCATCCATTATCAAAACCGCGTCAATATTAAGTTGTATACCTTCTAATGCTTTCTTTTTTTGTTTATCTGCCATAATCTTTTGTCTTAATAAAAAATTTTCTAATACAGAAGGAGAATATGTATAATGAATATACAAATTAGGAAAAAATTCAGAATAAAAAGGATTTAATTTATCAGTTTTAGAAATAACTGTTCCACCGGAAACATTTCTTTTATGATATAATATATCTCTACATACCCAACTTTTTCCAGAATTTCTTTTGGCAATCATACATAATATAGTATGATTTGGAATAGAAGCCAAATCAAATTTTTTTAACATTATAGTTGGTTGATTCTGTAATTCTATTTTTTTCATTATATTTAATATTTCATATTAAATATAATCATTAATATTTCCATTTCGTTGTTAAGATTTTAACATCTAATGGACAATTCAAAGATTGAACATAATGATGATAACAACAAAAATTGTGATATTTTTCTCCACATTTTTTTTCACATCCAATTAATTGACAAACTTTAATTTGTGGTTCACTAAGAAATGCATCACACATTATATTATAATTGTTCCAACATATTCTTTCATATTTAATTTTATTTTTTAATTTCAAAATTCTTTTTTCTGATTTTTTTTTATTTTTTAATCTTTCATTAATATGATTCAAGAAAATATTCCATAATTCTTTATTTTCTCCAGTAGAAATAAAAGAATTATTTTTATCCATTTTGTTAAAAACGTTTTTTCCAGACATAATTATTTAATTATAAATAATCCATTAGTATCATTTTACATTTTTTTTTTCATTTTTTTCTGTGAAAGAATTTTATACCATAAAATTTTTCTGTGAAAGAATTTTATACCATAAAATTTTTCTGTGAAAGAATTTTATACCATAAAATCTGTAGACATTTTCTGATGTTCAATATCAGAAGAAGTCGAAGAAGAACTATTCACATCATTTTCTTGTTTGCTAACTTTAGAAGTAAAAACACTTGAATAATAATATACTCCATAAACTAAACAAGACAATACAACACTTAGCAACATTGGTAATTTATGATTATCCATTATATTATTGTCTTCTTTATAGTTGAAATAGTAAACAACTAAATAAATTATTAGAGCAAATATCAAAATATACATATTTATATATTTGACAATGAAAATAATTAATATTTATTTATTTTTGTCATTTTACTTTTATCATCTTTCTGTAAATAATAATTTATAGAATGATTTGAAAAAGTATTATTATTATACAAATCAATATACGGAGATTCTATTTTAGCATTATTATCGATTGATTCTATATTTGTAAAACTTTTTTTATCATCTTTAATTGAACTATTTTTTTGCTGGACCAATTCTATCTGAGAAGCATTTTTTTTATTTGATAAATTTTTTATAGAGACAGATTTATTTTTACTTTCTATTTCATTAATAATATTATTCGTCTGGTCTTTTTTACTTTCTATTTCATTATTAATATTATTTGTTTGTTCTTTTTTACTATTATTATCTGAATTATGAATTATATTATTTAATGGTTCTTCTATACTCTTATTATTGTCCATAACATTTAAATTATCTTTTTTATCAGATATATTATAAATATTATTTAATTTTAACATTTTATCTTCTTCAGATGTTGCATTATATTCATCGTGGATTTTAGTTTGTTGTTCGTTTTTTATTTCTTTTAAAGTATTTTTTTCATTTATATAATCATCTAATTTAATCATATTTGTAGATATCTCGGTACCTTTAAGAACAACATTATTTTTATCTAATTCATTTCTTGGTAATCCAAGTTCATCATTTGAGGTTATCTGAAAATTTTTATTAGATAAAAGAACATTATCGATATTTAATAATTTTTTATTTTTATCGTCAGTTGAATAATCTATAGTTTTATCTATAGTTTTTGAAATATGAGAAATATTTAAAGATTGTTTATTGTCAATTTCTCTTAATATAGTTTTAATTTCTTGTAGAGAATCATTTATCTTAATTAATAATTCACTATCATTTTTAATAAAAGTTTTATTTTCAGTTACATTTAAAATATCTTCTAAAGGTAAATATGAAGTCATTGTATTTTCTATTTCTTTCAATATCAATTCTTTAACTAATAATTGATTTTTTTTTAATTCTACAGGTGGATATTTGTGATACATTAGATAACAACAATTGTATAATGTCTTTGCTGAATTAGAATAACATTTATGTATAAACTCTTCTGACGTTATTTTTTGACTATAATTTTCATAAATCTTATCATCGTCATTTAAATTCAATACAATTTTTAAATAAATCTTAAAAGTTTTTTTTATTAATTCATCTAAATAAATACTGCTTTTACTTTTATTTTTAATTCTTTTCGTTTCTTCAGAAACTATATTTTTATTCCATTCTGGAATATTTTTAATTAATTGTTGAAATACTTCTAATACTTGAAGCGGTTCTGATTTTGATTGACATATTTCTATGGAATCGTTATACATCTTGAAAAAACCCTGATAAATATGAGGAATTAACAAATATTTCAAATGGTCTAAGTAGATATTTTTAATTTCAATTATGAGATTAGCGTTCATATATATCAATATTATATATAAATTGTTTTTAAATTCTAACAATTTATAAATAATTCAATTATACATTGCTCCATGATTTGGTAAACTATATATATCACTATGTTCGACTACTCTTGTTTCTTTTTCAGTCTCGTCTAAAATATGTTCGTTTTCTGGATAAACATAATAACTATCATGAATGGAATCATCGTATCCAAAAGGAAAATTACCTCCTCGATTAGCAAGATAATTATATTGTTGTTTATTCATACATGGACATCCTGAAGATACTCCATTTGAACATCTTAAATTACTTGATACAACTTTAGTTTTTTTATTTTTATTTTTTTCTATTTGGTCAGCAGTATACCACGAACTTCCACAACAATCTTGACTACACTTCATCAAATCAACTTTATAATTTTCGTCCCTAAAATTTTCTACAAGTTCTTTTTTATTTCTCGTAAGTAAAAAGATCACAATTATTAATACCACAATAATCCATAAAATTTTCATTATTATATTATAAAATCATATTATTTTTTAGTTAATTTATCAGTTTCATTAAATAGTAATACTATATTATTTTAAATAGTAAGTAAACATACTACAAGTACAATAATCAGAACCAGAATAATAATAACAATTTTAACAGTATATTTAATTACATTCAGAATATTATTTAAAAGTATATAACGGCAAAACTAAATCATCTAATATCCATAGTTCTTTATCTTTAACTCTCGGGAAATAATCTATCTTAATATTATATTTTTTATAAACGTCATTACACTCTTCGATGAATTTAAAATCTTTAAAAATTATTTTATGAAATAAATCAATATCTTTTTTTTCTATTATTTTTTTATGTTTATTAATATATTTATTTTGTAAAAAAAATATTCTTTCTTTATCTTCTTGAGTAATATTTTTATTGATATTTTTACCAAAACATCTACTTTTTATTAAATATATTCCTTCTGGAGCAACAACTATTGAACCTATCGTAATACCATATTCTGAATTTTCAGCAAAATTTATTATATCAGCATAACTTGGTATTTCATATAAAACACCTACAGATATACGAGAACCGATTGAGGGTGTTTCTGGATGTGTATGAAATATATACTGATAATTTTTATAATTGTTTAAAGTTGGGAGAAATATTTCAGGGTCCTTTTCAATAACCCGGTTTGTTTTAGGAGATATAATTATAGATTCTAAATTACCATCAGAAATATATAATGATCCAGAATGTTCAGAATATAAATGTTCAATATTATTTTTATTAATATAAATATATTTTTTCTCTGAACTACCATCTATAAATAAACTGTCTATTATTCTTAATTGCCTCGAATTAAGTTTTAAATATAAAGTAAGAACGTCGACAACAAATTCTGGAGGAGGATTTAAAATATAATTTTTAAATAAAATTAAATTACTGATAAAATCATGAAATTCTTTTGTAGGTTGAACATTATTTTTTTTCCAATGATAATTATTTAGACTATAATGTTTAATATTTTTTTTTGAAATAATTTTTTCTATTAATTTTAATTTTTCTTCAAAAATTATATTTTTTTTCTTTTTGCTAAATGGTTCATAAAAATGTATTATTTTGTTTATTTTTTTCCGTTCCATAATATTATATATAATGTTTGATATAAATAAAAATGTATACAATAAATGATGTTAAATATCGAATCTTATGTAAATCTATAATAGATAAAAAAACTTGTAAATATGGAGAATTATGTTTATATGCACATAATATTATCGAACAAAATATAGATCATTTAAATTTAGAAGTTATTAAATTAATTACTTCGAATTGTCCTTTAAATCATATTGTATTAACTGATATCAAAACAAATATATTATATAAAAAACTTTATTCTTTTACGTCTTTATGTCATAATTGTATAAATAATAATTGTCTTGGAGGATTTAATTGTAAAGAAGGTTCAAATTGTAAAGATTTGTTAATATGTAAAAATAATTTTTTATTTGGGGAATGTTCTAATGATTTGTTAAAAACAAATTATTCAAAAATAATTATTTCTAAATTTCCAGAATTAAATAATAAACAATATATGGGATGTAAAAATGGACACCATTTAACTATTAGATCATTTCAACCATATATAATTCAAGAACAAAAAGTAGACGAATTATTAAATGATTATGATTCAGATTATTACGTTTCAGAAGAAGAAGAAGATAATATTCAAATAATTGATATTGATCACGTAGAAGAAGTTGAAAAAAACACTTCTGAAAAAAATACTATTAGAGGATTTCGATTATTAGATTAATAATTTTCTATAAAAATTATTAATTCATTGAAAACCAGTTTCATCTATATCTGTCTGTTCTTTTTCTTTTTTTTCTTTTGAATCAAATAATGGAATTCTACCTCTATTTTTTTCTTCGGTTATTTCTGGTATTTGTTGAGGAAAATTAAAGGTAGGATCTTCTAAATATGGATAAATATCATTTTCTTGTAAATCAATAAAAGTATTTACTTGCATAATTGTTAAAACTAATGCTACTGAAGAAAATAATGCTATGTTTATGTTTTTCATTGAGATTAATGCAATTAATAAAATTAAAAATAATTTAATATATTGATTTTCAAATAATTTAATAATATTCTGTGGTAATTTTGAAACAATTAAACTTGAATACAAAGATAAAAAAATAATTACAAATCCAGAAAAATAAGTATTATTCAATATTTTATCAAAGGTATGCATTATTTTTTTTAGTGAGTCCATTATATTATATAACATTAGAATATTATATTTATGAAAAAAAGAAAAAATGAAAAAATATTTAAAAATATTATTTGATTAATACCTTATAACTCTATATGTCTCTCCCGCTTATTGAAAAATATCGTCCAACAGATTTAGATAGTCTTATTTTACCAGACATCGTATCTAATCAATTTATGAATTATGTTGAAAAAAAAAATCCCCCAAATTTAATTATAACAGGCAATAGCGGAACTGGTAAAACTTCAGCTATGTTATGTTTGGCAAAAAAATTATTAGGAGATAAATTAAACGACGCATTTAAAGAATTAAATGCTTCTGATGAAAGAGGAATAAAAAATGTTTCATCTAATGTAACACAGTTTTGTAAAAAATACATTAATAATATACAATGTAAAAAAATTATTTTATTTGATGAAAGTGATAATATGACTATTAAGCAACAACAATTAATAAGTATAATTTTAAATGAATATGAACATAGTACAACTTTTTTTTTTACGTGTAATTCTTCTTCACAAATTATTGAACAGATACAAAGTAAATGTACTATTATTCGATTCACAAAAATACCAAATGAAAAAATGCAACAAAGATTAAGTGAAATATGTGTAAAGGAAAAAATAGAATATGATAATATAGGTATTTCATCTATCGTTTCAATATCTAATGGAGATTTAAGAAGAGCATTAAATAATTTACATAGTGTTTATTTTAATAAACGTGTCATAAATAAAAAAAATGTTTATGAAACATGTGATTTTCCAGAACCACAACTTTTATGTAAATTACTAAATTTATTTCAACAGAAAAAATTTAATGAAACTATAGAACATACACACTATATTTTAAATTTAGGTCATTCCATAAATGATATTATTCAAGGTCTTGTAATTTGTCTTAAGAGTGATGAAATATTAAATGATGAAAAAATTGTGTTAACAGAAAGAAAAAAAAATATTATTTTAAATGAAGTTATACACACAAAAACTATTTTAACTTTAGGAACACAATCAAACGTTCAATTATATGCTTGTTATTCCAGAATATTCAAAAAAATAGATCAATAATTATTTATTATAAATAATTATTAATTATAATTCATCTTCATCATCCTCTAAAAACATACAGGTATTTTCTTTTTTTTCCTTGATTATTTTTTTTATTATTGGTTCAAAAGATATTTTATTTATTTTTTCTTCTAAATTTAAACCATCCACATCATATATTTTATATTCTAAATATTGATATTCTTTAGAATCATAATATTTTTTTCTTTTTCGACTCTGACCTAAAAATACATTCAAATTATCAACAATATCAATTATAACAGGAATAACATCATAAGTTCCTGCTTGTTTTCTCAAGATTCTACCTATTGATTGTTGTATATCAGAAATCGGAGTTGCTAATATTAATGTATTTAAAGCATCTATATCCAAACCTTCTGCCGCCATTTGATAAGAAGCAAATATAACTTGTTTAGTAGCAGATATATCTAAATCCCGTTTTTTTAACTCTCCAATATATAATCCTGTAGTAATTGTATCGTCAGCATTATTTAATTTTATTTCTAAAGTCTTTAAATGGTCTATTCGACCGCTTAATACTAAAATTTTTCTTCCATTTTCTTTCATCATGTATTTAATTAATTCGACGATTGTATTATTTCTTGATTTAATACATGTTAAATTTGTTATCATTTTCGATCTATTAATTTTGTCAGAACCTCTTAAATAATATTCTTGGAAATTTTCATTTTCTTTTTTACAAGAAAATTTTATAATTTTACATTGAACTTCTGGATTTGGAGCCTGTTCTTCATAATATAATTGCGGACCAATATACCAATGAATAACTTTAAACATCCCATCACTTCTTCTTGGCGTTGCCGTTAATCCTAACATATACGGAGAATTTATTTTATAGAATGCCTTATGAAAAGTTCTACCGCCCATATGGTGCGTTTCATCTATAATAACTAATCCAAAATCTGAAAATATTTTTTCATCATAATCTTTCATAGATAACGATTGAACAGTAGCCATAACTATAGGATGGTTGGTATCAATAGTTTTTCCATAAATAGAACCAAAACCACCTATTTCATTGATATTTGTATTGTTAGTTATTCTATCAATTATTTGATTTTCAAGAAATTCAGCATGTGTTATTATTAAAGTTTTTAATTTTAAATAGCACATTAAATAAATAGCAATATGTGTTTTACCACCACCACAACCTATAGTGAATATCCCACCTTTAGACTGTTTAAATTTTTCTAAAAAATCTTTCATAATTTTTTTTTGATAATCTCTTAATTCTGCTCTAAATTCAAAATTTATATTTTCTAATTTTTTAGAATTTAATTTGTCAATACTCGGATTTCCAAACTTTTCTATTCCATAATATTTTGGTAAACAAAATTCTGTTTTTGATTCTCTATATACCTTAATGAACTTATTTTTGTTCTGAGAAAAAAAAGTAAAATCACTTAACTGAAATGGTTCAACCGTTAAATCGTTTTCTATCATTTCTATCTGATTTTTATTTAATTCTTCCTTTTTTAAAATATATCCTTTTTTATTCAGGACCGTATTTAATTTTTTTTCTGACATTACTATTTTTACAAAACAAATTTTTAAATATAAATATATCAATAAATTATTTTATTATTTTATCAATTCAAAAATAATAAAATTATTTTATAATGTAGCACCTTTATCATTTTCAACCGGTTTAATCTCTGTATTAACCATATCACCTTTATCTTTATCAGTTGTTTCAGTTGTATTAGTGGTATTAGTGGTATTAGTGGTATTAGTGGTATTAGTTGTATTAGTGGTATTAGTGGTATTAGTTGTATTAGTGGTATTAGTTGTATTAGTGGTATCAATGGTATCAGTGGTATCAGTGGTTTCAGTTGTTTCAGTTGTTTCAGTTGATTTAGTGGTATTAGTGGTATCAGTTGTTTCAGACGTTGAATGCACGTGTAAGTCATTAAAAGAATCTTCAAAACTTAAATTTGTTGTTTCGTCTGTAGATACATTTGAATTAACTGGAACCTGTTGGTAAGTAGAGTAAGATAAATCAAAAAGATTTTTTTCTCGACGTTTAGAATTAAAAAGTCTATACAACATACTCGACACTAATGTCTTAGGTGATTTAGACAGTGTTTTACTATTCTTTGTACATTTTACTTTATTATTATCACATAACACATTAACATCATTTTTATTATCTGTATTTACATTTTTACAATCACTGAACACACTAAACATATTTTCTTTATTTTCTGGTGTTTCTGCATTATAATCATTATCAGCACAAGAATATGTTTCTTCATTAACACCTTTATCTTCATACATCTCATCATTTTCTTCATGTTCACAATCATCTTCATACATATCATCATTTTCTTTATCTTCACATTCATCTTCTTCGCAACAACCAGACAATTCTGTATCTTTATGAGAAACAGAAACGTCAGTTAAATCTTTTTGTTCAGAACAATTCATGTCTTTTTCATCATTTTCGTTATCTTCGATATCTGTCTCGTGTTCAATAAATTTATATGGAATATATTTATGTTCAGAAATAAATGTGTGTAATTTATGATTAAAGGTAAAATATAAAATAGTAAGAAGATTATAAACGCACCCGCTAAATTTATTCTGGTAAAAAAAGTCGTTGCCTTGAATTAACATTTTATGAACAAATATATAAAAATATTTTAAGAAGTTAATGTTAAAAACAACATCAATAAAATAAAAATAAATTAATAATAATTGATGTTGTTGAAATGTGAAAAGACTACCAATAATGTTTAATACATAGTAAAAATATAAAATATGAAATAAAAATTTAATAAAATCTTCAAAAAAATAATTCATATGAAAATATAATTATACTATGAAAAATGTATTTTAAATATTTTTAAAATAAATTTTAATTATTCCAACATATTTTTTTTTCTAAATAAGTATTTATTAATCCAAAATGATCTTGTTCATTAAAAGATGGGTATTTATCTAATTTTTGATATGCTGATAAACCAGAAGGATGTGATGAAATAATCGAACGATTTGATATTAATTTTTTTTTACTTAACGCTTCAGCACCCCATAAAACAAATACACACTTTTTATTTTTGTCATTTATATATTTAATTACATTATCTGTAAAATTTTTCCATATTTTTTTATGAGAATTACTTTTTCGATTTCCTACTGTTAATGATGAATTTAAAAGAAATACTCCTTGTTTCATCCAATTCATTAAATTACCGTGTTTCGGCATAGTTGAAATGTGTTTAAATTTTAATAAATTTTTAAAAATATTATTTAATGAAGGTGGAATTTTAAAATTGTCAGGAACAGAAAAAGCAAGTCCAGTAGCTTGTGGTATATTATTTTGTAAATTTATATAAGGGTCTTGGCCAAGAATAACAACTTTTATATCTTCAACATTTAATAAATTGAATGCAATAAAAATATTGTCGGGAAATGGCAAGATATCTTCCTCATAAAATAAAAAAGTAGCAATTTTATCTAATTCTTTTTTTTGAGATAAAAAAAAATCATTCCACGTTTTATTATCCAATAAACATTCCATATATTATTAATACTTTAACTACACTTTTATATTTTTTAAAAAATTTTCAATATTTTAAAAAATTATTTTGTTAAAACTAAAGTTTGTAATAAAAAAAATAATTCATCTATTTTATGACTAAAATAACTATATTTGTCATTACTCTTATTTTTTTTTTTGAGTTCTAAAAGTTTTTCATTCATTTCACTATTTTTTTCATAGATATCCATATACGTCATCGCACCAAAATCATACTCTAAGCAATACATACATAAACTTCTAAATTCATCATATGTTCTTAAAGCCATATCTTTATTACTATTATATTTATTAACACATGTAGAACATACCGAACGATACATACTTTTCCCTCCAATTACTATCAAATCTTGAGATGTCGATGTTCTGACTGTAAAAATACTATCATCTTTATAACAATCTAAACATATCGCTTTTAAGTTAATCACATGAGACCTCGCATTTAATCTCGAAATTTGAGGAAACGGTCTTTGTAAATAATCACTGTTTAAAGAAGTAATGAAAACTTTTATGTTTTTTTCAGTTAATTTATAGGAAAATAAATCAACATTATCAAAAAATTGCCCTTCATCTATACCAATTGCTGTATAATTACCCAAAATAATATAATTATATAACACTCTATCCAATAATTTAACTTTTTTTATTTCTGATTTATCATAACAATAATTATTATGAGATACGATTTGCGTATCACTATTTTCATGTCTTTCGTCTTTATCTAATCGAACAATTAATGTTTTTTTCCCGGCAATTATTTCTCTATCAATTAAAGAAATTAAATATGTTGTTTTACCTGAGAACATTGGACCGGTAATATTTATTGGAATCATTAATATTTTTATTGTAAGTTAATCTATTTTTATATATTTTTTTCAATTTTAATATAAAATAATTTTTAATATTAAGATAATAAGAATGAAAAAAAATAATAAATCAAAACAATCATATGAAGAAATTGAAACAACAAGTTTAGGAGTGTCTGAATTGCTCGAAACTACCATGATACAATCGTCTGTAAGTAAAAATTCTAATGTTCAAGACTATAATCAAAATAATAACGAAGAAAAATTAAAAACAAGAACATCATCTTCTTCGAATACTGCAATACAAAAATCATTTCACCAAAAAGAACTTATTATTAATCACGAAGAAAGCAAAGAAATACTTATGAAGGTTCCTTCGAATATATTAAATGACAATTTTTTTAATAAACAAGATGAAAAAAAAAATTCAAAAGAAGAACAAGATATTTCTGAAAAAAATATTGATTTCGAAAAAAAAGATTTGAAAAATAAATTAAATATTTCTTTGATTGAACTTAATTTATCTCAAATTTCTCTTATACAAATAGGAAATCGTTTAAGAGTCGATGAAGAAAAATGTGTCTTAACTTTTGATACGAGATATTTTAAATCAGTTCGAAGAATGTTTTCAGGTGATGGAAGAGAAAATGAATTAAATTTTATTAAATTAGTTATAGATAAAGCAATTGAAATATGTAAAACAATTACAAAAATTCAAAATAAAACATCAGATGACAAAAGAACGTTGAGGTCGTTATTAGTAAATTTAGATGGTGCTAAAAATGGATTATATAAATTAAAAAATACATATATCGATGATAATTTATTTCAAAATCAGATTGATGGAATTACAAAAAAAATAGATAATAATTCAACAGATTGTAGTGTTATCGAATATTAAATATTAATGATTAGTATTTAATATATTTTTTCATAAGAAGACACTTTTATGTCTTGAGCAATATATCTTATTGAATTGTCAGTATCTACAAATTTCATAATATAATTCATATCTTTCGTATATTTTTTAAAATCTAAATAAAAAATTTTTTCGTAATAATCATTATTTGGATAAAAATTATTTAATAAATCTAAATAATCATCAATATAATAAAAAAATATACTCCGTAGAATGATATAGGCAGGAATACTTGAATTAAACATTGCTGTTTTTTTTTTATTAAAAAAATCATCGCAATTATTATATCCATGTAATTTTAATATTTTACATGTTAAATAATGTGAATATTTTATTTCTTTCTTTAGATATCTATAAAAAAAGACGGATATATCTGGATATTTATAATTATTAATTAAACATAATTCAATTGCTAAAAACATACAATGAAATATTATTCCAACCATTTCACAATGTGCTTCGTATACATAATATGTATCTTCAATACTCCAACTGTTTATTATAAATTCCCTAAATTTTTTATTTAAATTATTATTCTCTGGTTGAATATTAAAATAATGACAAAATTCATGCATAGCAAGTTTTACTGCTTCTTCTTTTTTTGTTATAATAATATATTCACATGATAAACCAGCAGTTGTTAATCCTTCTCCTTTCATATTTAATTCTGATTGAGTTGTTTTTAATAAATTATTGTTAATTATTCTTTTTCTTTCATTTAATTCAAGAAATATATTTATCTTTTTTTTAACTCCAAAAGTTTTCATCAAAGCATTTAGACGAGTTAATATTATTATTGGTATAATTGATTCGTGAGAAGAATAAATTTTAATCGTGTCATATTCATATAAATAGGTCTCTTCATATTTTTTAAAATGTATTTCATTTACGAAAGATTTATAAAAAATATTTAATTTATTATTATAATCATCTGAATGATATTTTTTTAATGTATACTTTATAGTTCTATGATTTGTTCTTAATTTATTAAAAAAAGATGTCAAAAATAAATTTTCTTTTATTTCTAAATGTATATTTTTTAAAATGGAATCAAATTTTTCGTCATGCGGTTTAATCATTTATAAAGATACTCTTATAAATTATAATATGATTTTTTAATTCTATTTATAAAAGATTTTAAAATTTTTGAAATCTTTTATAAAGGCAAAATAAAGATTATAAAAGGATAAAATAAAGTGTCTAACTCATTATAATCCATATATTCTTTAATAGTAGTGTTTTTATTCCAATAAAAATCAAAAATTTCAAAGTCTTGAAAGTTGTTATTTCGAAATTTATAAACTTCAATTCTTCGATGTTTTAGTGGTTCAAATTGAATGGTAATTTCCTTACAAATTTCACCGAGAGTAATATGTTCAGAATCTGAAAAAATACCTCCAATAGCCCCTTCTTTCATAGAATCCTCAATGTTATTTGGAAAACTCATCAAAGGTAGAATGATTAGATTGATGCCAGAAGGTGATTTCGATGTCATCTTTATATAATTATATTGAAATCGCTATGAACATTATAAAAATTCATTTTTTTTATTGTAAATAAAATAAGGCATCAAATGGTGCATTTTTTTATTTTATTTTTATTTAAATTATTAGTTTTAGTAGAAGAGAAGAAAGAATTGCATAAAAATACAGAAAAGCGACCATGTATAAGGAAGAACTGCACTGAACAACATTAAAATGAAAGGTAAACTGGAAGCAATCATTGATGAATGAAAGTATTATATTTTTCTTCAATGTCTCGACCTACAATTTAAAATTTCACTTTTTTTTTGAGAAGAAAATTAAAAAAATTGAATTCTTTTTCTATAGATAAACACTTAATATATTAATCCAGTATCTTTTTGTTTTAGAATGTCTTCAATTAAAGTTGATATCTTTCCTGTTTCTGCTACTGTTGTTTCTGCTCCTCAACAAACTCAAATATGTTGCGCAGAGTATTCCGTTATAGGAGAATTCTTTCAAGACGTCGCTGTTGGTAAATCCAAAGTAAAATTGTTTGGTAAATACACCATCAAAATTCAAGGAAGAGGAGAGTTTCAAATTGGAAATGGCGGTGGAAAAATTCGTTTTCCTCTCTGCAAGTGTCTTGATTGTCTTCAGTTTAGAGGAATTGATAATATCATTGTAGAACTTCCAAAAGGTTCTGAATATATTGGTCAATCCGATATTCCTTCTGTTGTCAGTAGAGATTGGAAACTTCAATTGATTTCAGGCGATAAATTTGAGATTTCAAATGGAACAAAGGTTGAGTTATTAGTTGGAACTATATGGATTTCATCTAGAATCTGCGAAAATGTGATTCTTTCTGTTCTCTGATTTTGAAAAATTCAATCACCCACGAAAAAACAAAAAAGAAATAAAAAGATAAAAAAATAAAAAGAAAAAAAAAAAAAATACCCCATTCTGATGTATTTTTTTTTGATTATTATAAAATTTTTTTTCAAAAATATCTAATTCAGACGTTATATTAGTTCCTTGTATAAGACGCAACTTGTTTTAATGTATTATTGTTTTTAGTGATTTGATTTTGTTTTTGTAGATTCGTAACTTGTATTTGTTGACTATTTGTTGGTTGAGGTTTTTGTTGGACTGATGAAAGATATTGAGGATGATAATTTATAATAGGTTGTTGTAAAGGCTGTTGTTGAGGACGTAAAATAGGTTGTTGTAAAGGCTGTTGTAAAGGCTGTTGTAAAGGCTGTTGTAAAGGCTGTTGTAAAGGCTGTTGTAAAGGCTGTTGTAAAGGCTGTTGTAAAGGCTGAGGTTGAGGACGTAAAATAGGTTGCTGTAAAGGCTGATGTTGAGGACGTAAAATAGGCTGTTGTAAAGGCGGTTGTGATAGTTTTGATAATAAAAGAGAAGGATTTTTTTTTATTTCTTCGCATAGTTTTTTGGTGGTTTCGTCTTGTTCTGATCTTTTTTTTAATAATTCGTCATATTGTTTTTTATGATTTTGATTTCCAGATTTAATAGTTCTTTTATCTTTATCAATGATTGGGATAATTGTATGTTCAGCATTATAACTATTAAAATTTTGTGGTAAAGGTTCATTACTTAATAAATAAGAAAACATATCTGAAAATGAAGCCATTTCTTTTTCAGAAAATTCTAAAGGGTCGTTATTAGTTTGTTTTCTACCGTTAAAATGATAACTCAATTTAATTTGTTTGAAATTATTTAACCATTGAAATGCTGAAGCATCTTCTAAGGGAACGTTAATGTCTTTTAAAACTAAAGTTGGAGTCGTTTTAATTTGTATGGGTAAAGTTTTTAAATTATCTACAGATACATGCACAAACTTATTAAATATATTTTCTTTTATCATTAAGTCTTTTAATATATTAGATTTATGACATTTATCACTATAAAAAAAAATGTTTGTATTATTCATATGTATATGACTAAGAAATATATTATTTAATTATAACTTAAAAAATGAAAAATTAATAATATAAAAATAATAACAATTCATAGATATAATAAAATGAAGAAATACGATATTCCATATGGTCAAAAAATTGATTCAAAAATCAAATTACTTAAAAAAACAGGCAATTCTGTATTATATTCTTTTGAAGGTCCTGCAATAAATAGAAGTGTCATAAATTCACTCAAAAGAATTATGGAATCTGAAATACCTTGCTATGGATTTCACAAAAATAATATTACTATAAAAGAAAATACAACAATTTATAATAATTATATGACAATCCATAAAATTGAAATGATACCAATTATTGAAGAATATCATGACGTAGAATTATTTGATAATAAAAGATTTTTACAAAATTTCGAGAATTTATCAAAAAAATATGATTTATCATTTTATAAAAATGGAAAAGAAATTGTCTTAGAAGAATCAGAGACTCAAAAAATGGGTTCTAATGAATCTTATTTAAAAATAATTGAATTTTCATTAAATTATCATAATAAAACAACAGACGATGTTAAAGTGTGGGTACAAGACGGTGTAATGACTTCTGATAATGGTAAAACATTAATTAAAAAAGATTATAAAAAATATCCAAAAATATTAATATCAGTATTAAGACCTGGTGAAAAACTTGAATTAAATGCTAAAGCGATTCTTGGAATTCCTAAATATGGAGCAATGTGGTCGTCATGTATATTAGATCGATATCATGAAGTAAATGAAAACTCTTATGAATTTGGATTTTCAACAAAAGAACAATTGACTCCAATTATGGTTTTACAAAAGGCCTGTAATATTATTATCAAAAAATTAGATCTTATTAATTCATATATTAAAAAAAAATATAATGATACGAAAGATAGTAATACAACAGAACAAAAAATAGATATTGTTTTACATCACGAAAGTCAAACTATTGGACAGTTATTAAATTTTTTCCTTCAAGGACATCCAAAAGTTTTATATAGCGGTGTTTCTCAACCACATTTACTTATTGAAGAAATTGTTATAAGTGTAAATACTGAAAAAAATACTATAAAAATTATAGGTGAAGTTATTGAATATATTAAATTAGTTTATCAAGATATTTTAGTGAAATTATAATTTTAATATTGTTAAAATAATAATATTAAAAATAAAATATTAAAAGATACTATATAAGTCAATGTCCGTAAATAATATTGATACCATTATAGATAAGACTATAGATAATTTTTTTGAAGTATATATTAAAAATGAAAGTTTTTTTGAAAAAATTTATAAAGATAAAGAAAATTTTTTAAAATATGAAAAAAATATAACGGAAATTGTCGAGTCTTTTCTAAATTCTCTAAATATAACAGAAATTGACGATATTATTACAAATGAAGAAAAAAAAAAATATATTATCGACATCATTAAAAAATATGTTTTAATATATATATTTTTGTTTATAGCGAGTCAATATACAAATGAAAAAAAAATATTTATTAATAATATTTTAGAATACGGAAGGCATTCGTCTGAAAACAAAACATTGAACATTACAGTTGTTTCAAAAATAACGTCTTTATATCAACTTATAAAAGATGTTATTTATTTATCATCCCTGACATCAGCGCAATTAAAAACACTTAATAAAAGCGCTTATTTAGAGTCGTATAATTTTTTAAATAATCTTGGAGAAGAATATGTCAAAACATTTTTCCAAATAAACGATAAAAATATATCAATTCATAACTTATTAAAGACTGTTATTTATAGAACAATTTATGAAGAAAATGATAAATTAAATATTATGAAATTGTTAGATGACATAGAAAAAATTAAAGGTGAATATATTTATATAGATACTGTATATGCTAAAGAAATAACTATAACGTTTGAAGAATTGGAAAAAATATTTGGATATCGTGCAAATGATGTTAAAGAATTATTAGAAAATAAAATTGATGTTGTACCAACTGAAGAAGAAAAAATAAATGCTTTATTTTCGAGTTCTTTTATAATTCCAATCACAGATGAATTTTTAATATTTCACGATAACAGATATAGTTCGAGCGAGATAAAATTTTCTGAAGATTGTAAAGATAATAAAGATCAAGATTGTAATAAAAAATTTGGAAAAAAAAAGAATGAACAAAAAAAAATTCAAGTTATTTTAAATAAAATAGATTCTTCTACAGAATATTATACAAAAAAAGATGAACAAGTAAATATGTTTTTTTCAAAAAAAAAAGAACGAAAAGCAATTCTTAATAATGAATTAGAAGAATTAAATATAATTGATAAGTTAATTTATTATGATAAATTTAACGTTTCAAAAAATGAATTATATATGTCTTTATTAGAATACCGAGTTTATCCATACATTAATTTTAAAGATTTTAGTTCAACTGGATTTTCATATATCAGTCCAGATAATATTTATAATGAAAATAACAAATATCTTTATGGATTGAGAAAAAATAATATTGAAAATAATGTATTATTAAAAAAAAAAATTATTGAATATCGTTCAATAATACCAGAAACAGTAATACATATTCATGGAATATGTGTTAAAGATTCGCAAACCGAAAATGAATGTTACCGAGTAAAAAGTTTAATGAATATTATCGATATTAAATGGGAATTTTTTAATGATAAACAAATTTTAGAAATTATTAATCCAGACAATATAGAATTAAAAGAAAATAACGGAGAAATGAAAATGTTATATTATTTACTACTCCTTTTTTTTAAAATAAAAAATCCATACAAAAATAAAATTGTGTATTGGTTATTTGAAAACGATTATCCTAATAAAAAAGAATATCCTGAAATGAAAATCATTCTTGGACATTTATACAACGTTTTAAGCGATTTTATATTAAATAGTCTACGTATAAAAAATAAAGAAAATGTATTAGATGTTATTAAATATATTAATAATAATATTATAGATTTAACAAAACACGACGAATATGAAGTTATTATTGAAAACATTAAAAAAAATAGTTATGAAATAGTAAGTGATAAAAAAGAATTCAGCATTAACATTAAAAATAAAATAAAAAAAAAAGAATATTTAAAAAAAACGGAAAAAAAAAATTCAGAATTAATTCCTATTGAAGCAATTAATTATTATAATTTATCAGAATATAAACCATCATCATTTTATACAAATTTACCTTATGTTCCATATATTTTTACTGGAAAAATACCTATAAAAGAAAATAAAACAATACAATGCCATCATATTATAAGTCTCCAAAATATTAGAAAAATACCAAAAAGTAATGTTGATGATATGAATGTTGCTTTAAATAAATTTATTGAAAAATTTTTATTATACAGTAAAAACGGTGATTATGTTTGTAAAAGTTGTAATCAATATGTTTATTTAGGTTATAATGTCTCTTCTTCGCATAACCAAGCAGATGATAATTTTACTGTATTTTATACACCTTTAAACGTTGATTTATTGACTATCGATAAATATAAACATCTTCCAAAAGTAATTAATAGATTGGGAATTATTTTGGATAAATTAATTTTAATCTCTGGAAAATCAATTGATAATTTAATAAAAAATTCTATTATTCAAAATACAATTGATATTATTGAATGGCAATTTAATAATGGAACCGAAAAAAAATATAATTCCGGTTTTAGAATTTTTAAACTTTTAGATATATTATTAGGCGAATTAACAGACATTGAACAAATGTTATCTTATAATAATATGATTATTTATTTATCATTAATTTTTATTACCACTCTCAATTCTGTTAATATCTCTCGATTAAATACTGATAAATATGTTAATCTAATAAATTATAAGAAAGTTGAAAATGTATTATTTGGAGATAAGATAATAAATAATGTTGATATTTCAGAATATCCTGTTCTGTGTTATGTGTTGTATATTTTTTCATATTTTTTAATAAGATACAAATTATTATTTTTAAATTCAGAAAATAGTCATTTAATAACTAATCAAAAAACTATTATTAATATTTTTATTGATATGATAAATTCTATTCTTAACACCTCTGATTCGAATAATTATATCCATAGATATATTATTAATCAATTAAACAGTATGTTATTATTAGCAAAAAATAAAAATATATTAGAAACGATACAATCACAACACAATAAAAAAATTTCTATGAAAGAAAATAAAATTAAAACGACTTATCAATTAAAATTTGAATATGATAAAGATAATAAAAACATAGAATATCCAATCGTAAATCGTAATTATGGAATTATCTTGTCCCAAAATAAATCAGTTCGAAATCCTTTTACTCTTTTATATGATAGACCAAATAAAATTACAACTTGTTCAATGGGACCACGTATTGGTTCTTTTCATAAATTTGATAAAAATAATGTTTGTATATATTGTAAAGAACAAATCAAAAAAGAGAAAAATAATGAAATAGATGTAGAAACAATAAATAATTCTAAAAAATATATGAATCAAGAAAAATTTAATAGTTTTTGTGAAGAAGACCCTGAAAATGAATTATGTACTTTAACCGTAGAAAAATTTATAGAATTTAAAAATAACAAAAAAGAAGTTAAGAGGAGAGAAGAACAGACTAAACTGGAATTGGATAAAATGGTCGAAGATGAAATTGAAGAAAAAAATAAAGTTTTGTATAAAGACATCATTAAAACGAAAATTAATACTATTGATGATTTAATTAATATCTTTGAAAAATATATTGGTAAAAACATTAATATTGGTTCTGCGGAAAGTCCAATATATTTAAATGAAAATACTTATATTATCGATCATAATTATACTGGAGATAAAAAAGTACCGCCATTAATAATAACTGAAAAATCGGGTAAAATTGAATTTAAAAAAGATCATGTCTTTTATAAAAAAGATGTTTTATTCTATAAAGATGTTAAAATAAATACGACAATATTTTATGATTTAAACACGATGAAATTGATAGGATTTAAAAAAGACGGACAAGATTTTTCTTTAATAAATTCAAAAAAAATAATGATAATTAATTATAGTTTTAGACATAAATTTTTAAATATAGAAGATATACAAAAATTTGCATTTTTCTTTATGCAATCTATTAATAAAATTAATTATTACCAAAACATAAAAGATCAATATGTAAAATCATACCATAAAAATGTATTACAAGATATTATTAAAAAATATTATGAAGAATTAAAAGAATTTAATATTCAAGACATTTTTAAAAATTGGGATTATATTAGAAAATATTCTGAATCGGATGAAGATATTTATAAATATTTAATCTCTGAATTAATAAATTTAATAATTATAAATAAATATCCAGAAAAAATAATATATTTAATATTAGATTTAGTGAATTATAAATTTGTTGATAAAAATTTAGAATCAAAAATACTTGAATTAAATCGTTTTAAAATGATTTTAAATGCAAACGAAGAAACATTAGATGGAGATTTGAGAATTAAAAAACTTGAAGACGATACCGATGATGGTGAAGTTGTTGGTATTTATCAAGAATTTATGACTAATAAAGAACTTAATAGTGAAGAATATATACAAGAAGCAAAAGAAGATATAGAAAGAAAAGAAGCAATGGATGTAGATGCTGATATTGATAATCCAGATGATGATGTAGACGGTGATGAAACTAATGAATATATGGAAGGTGCAAATGCTGATGATTAAATTGATATAGATTAAGTAAATACATATCAATAAAAACAAATAATTATGTTAAATATAGTTATATAAAATGAATATTAATAAAGTATTGATTATTCTTTTCTTAGTTCTTGTTATTGTGTATTCTTATTATATCTTATCGCAATCGGCAGATACTAAAAATAAAAGAGAAACCCCTGACAAAATAATTGTAGAGTCTCCAACACCTCAATATTATCAAATATATACAATAACGCATGACGTTATTTTACAAATATTAAATGGTAAATTTATTAAATATCGTCCAAATTATTTTAATTTGAATAATTTACCAGTATCTACCCAACAATTAAATATTAAAGAATCAAAAAAAATTTGTAATACGATAACAAATGTATTTAATTCTGAATTAAAAAATAAAAACATTAAATTAGAGGTATTAAATTGTATTCCGTTATATAAAATGGAAACTGATATTGAAAGCACTTATACAATTCAATTTGAATATGAAGTAAAATCTTTAGAACCTACTATTAATGTTGAAAATAAATTATTGATGATTCAAATCTCATTGATTATTATAAAAAAAAATCCAGATGAAACCTTTTTTGATAAAGTTATTGGAAACGAGACAGAAGAAAAAATAGAAAAAATATTTATAACACAAATTAAAAAAATAGCGTCGATGAATATTTCTTTCGATGTAAAAAAATCAGATGATAATACAATAAATTGGAGAGATGAAGTTGAAAGAGTAAAAATGGCATATAAAAAAGAATTCGGAAGATTTTAAATATTTAAAATATATTTATAATAACAAATATAAATGTCTAATAATATTATAGTTTTTACGGATGGTTCCTGTATTAATAATGGAAAGAAATGTGCAAAAGGTGGTATGGGAGTTCATTTTCCAAATAACGAATTACCAGATTTAAGTACTAAATTTGAATTAGGAAAAATAACAAATCAAAGGGCTGAATTAGGTGCAATTTATTTATCTTTAAAATATTTAAAAGAAAATTTTGATGATTTGAAAAAAAAAAAGATCGAAATATTTACAGATTCAAAATATTCTATTAATTGTTTAAATAGATTTGTTAAAACATGGGAAAAAAATAATTGGAAAACAGTAAATGGAAAAGATGTATTAAATCAAGATTTAATCAAATCTATCTTAAAATATATTAAAAAATATGATATAGAATTTACTCATGTTTTAAGTCATCAAAATGACCAATTATATGCAACTATTCATAATAATATCGCCGATAAATTAGCTGTCAGCGCTACTAAATAATTTTTAAATTATTTATCAAATTATTTAAAAATTTATTTTGAATGTTTCTTACCTCCTTTAGAAGCTTTTTTACCTCCTTTAGAAGCTTTTTTACCTCCTTTAGAAGCTTTTTTACCTCCCTTAGATGATTTTTTTTTTGATGATTTTTTTGAAGACTTTGATTTTTTTCCTCCTTTAGATGATTTCTTCTTAGATGATTTTGATTTTGATTTCTTTTTTGCTCCATCTTCTAATTCTTTTTTTTCTGCTTTTTTTTCTTTTGCTCCTCCTTTAGATGATTTCTTTTTAGATGATTTTGATTTCTTTTTTGCTCCACCTTCCATATCTTTCTTTTCTTCTTTTTCTTCCTTTACTTTCTTTTCTTCTTTTTCTTCCTTTTTGTCTCCTGCCATTATTGTATATAATAATAAAATATTTTAAAAAAATTATATTTTATTTTTTTAAATTAAATCACAATTATTATATATTATAATATTTATTATGTTTGAAGAAGAAAATTTAAAAAAGATAATATTTTTGTTAATTATACTTATTCTTGTTATATATTTCTTGAAATATATAGTATTAGACATATTACCTTTAATTATACCTAATAAAAATCAAAAATGCGGGCGCCAAATTGAGTTAATTGAAAATATGGAGAATATTTTAACTGAGAAAGAAAATAAAGAAAATAAAGAAAATAAAGAAAATAAAGAAAATAAAGAAAATAAAGAAAATAAAGAAAATAAAGAAAATAAAGAAAATAAAGAAAATAAAGAAAATAAAGAA